>OGJY01001295.1_pt1 | contig 29828 bp, 25 predicted proteins | sample 1572231 | NCBI WGS metagenome assembly OGJY01 (sample SAMEA2582121, study PRJEB24529) | metagenome | biome: Human gut stool | place: China | collected 2011
TAATCCTCGTACCGTGGCGATGACTGGCTCTTCAGGTAAAACCACAGTGAAGGAGATGACAGCATCCATTCTGCAACAAACAGCGGGCAATCCTGAAGCCGTGTTATTCACCAATGGTAATTTCAACAACGATATTGGCGTACCATTAACGTTATTACGCTTAACGGAACAACATAAATTTGCTGTTATTGAATTAGGCGCAAATCATCAAGGTGAAATTGATTACACCACGCATCTTGCCCAGCCTGAAGCCGCACTAGTGAATAACGTGGCAGCTGCACATTTAGAAGGTTTTGGTTCAATTGAAGGTGTTGCACGAGCGAAAGGTGAAATCTATCGTGGTTTAACCCCAAATGGTGTAGCCATTATTAACAGTGAACATAATTATATTGAATTGTGGCAAAAAGAAATTGGTTCGCATGCTATTCAATATTTTAATGGTGGCGATTACAAAGCTGAAAATGTAAAACATTCACCTAATGGCTCGATGTTTACGTTAGTTTCGCCAAAAGGTAGTATTGAAATTAATTTGCCTTATTTAGGTGAGCATAATGTAAAAAATGCTTTGGCAGCGACCGCACTTGCTATGAATGTGGGGGCGAGTCTTGTTGATGTTAAAGCTGGTCTTGAGCATCGTTCTCAAGTAAAAGGGAGATTATTCCCGATTCAAGTGAATGAAAATTTGCTGTTATTAGATGATACTTACAATGCAAATGTTGATTCTTTACAAGCTGCGATTGATGTTTTAAAAGGTTATGATGCTTTCCGTATTCTACTCGTAGGGGATATGAAAGAATTAGGCGAGGATAGCCTAAAATGTCATCAACAAGTGGGCGAACATGCAAAACAAGCTAAATTAGATTTAGTGCTTTCTTACGGAACAGAAAGTGCGGTCATTTCTGAAGCTGTTTTGGGAAAACATTTTACAGATAAAGCTGAATTGACAGCTTATGCGTTAGATATTATTAAACAGAAATTACAAGAAAACCAAAAAGTCGTCGTATTAGCGAAAGGCTCGCGCTCAATGAAAATGGAAGAGACGATTTATTCATTAAAGGATAGCTTATGTTAGTTTGGCTTGCTGAATATTTAGTTCGCTATGAAACGGCATTCAATGCCATTTCCTATATTACTGTACGTGCGATTTTGGCATTATTGACCGCACTTTTCATTTCTTTATGGATTGGTCCGAAAGTGATCAAACGCCTCCAAATTTTGAAATTTGGTCAAGAAGTGCGTAATGATGGTCCTGAAAGTCACTTTGCGAAAAAAGGCACCCCAACTATGGGCGGTGTGATGATTTTATTCTCCATCGGTGTGAGTACATTATTGTGGGCTAACTTAACAAATCCTTATGTTTGGATTTGCTTATTTGTGTTATTTGGCTATGGTGCAATTGGCTTTGTGGATGATTTCCGTAAAATCACACGTAAAAATACCGATGGTTTAATTGCACGTTGGAAATATTTCTGGATGTCAGTTGTGGCATTAGTGGCGATCATTTGGTTGTATTGGTTAGGTCATGATACAGATGCAACTCGTTTAGTGATTCCATTCTTCAAAGATATCATGCCGCAATTGGGCTTATTCTATATCGTGTTGTCTTACTTTGTGATTGTGGGTACAGGCAATGCGGTAAACTTAACCGACGGTTTAGATGGTCTTGCCATCATGCCAACAGCGTTAGTCGCAGGTGCATTTGCTTTAATCGCATGGGCGACCGGTAACGTTAATTTTGCAGAATACTTACATATTCCTTACATCAAATATAGCTCTGAAGTCGTGGTTTTTTGTACCGCAATCGTAGGCGCGGGCTTAGGTTTCTTATGGTTTAACACTTATCCAGCTCAAGTCTTTATGGGCGATGTGGGCTCTCTTGCACTTGGTGGTGCGCTCGGTGTCGTTGCTATCCTTGTTCGTCAAGAATTCTTATTAGTGATTATGGGCGGGGTATTTGTTGTTGAAGCCTTGTCTGTGATTTTGCAAGTGGGGTCTTACAAATTAAGAAAACAACGTATTTTCAGAATGGCACCAATTCATCACCACTTTGAATTGAAAGGTTGGCCAGAACCTCGGGTGATTATTCGGTTCTGGATTATCTCCTTAATGTTGGTGTTGATGGGGCTTGTAACGCTCAAACTAAGATAATTTTTGTAGGGTGCACTTGTTGCACCCTGCGTGATCCCAGAATACGAGAGAAGAAAAACAACATGACAACTCTATATCAAAATAAAACTATTACCATCATAGGCCTTGGGAAAACAGGCCTTTCTTGCGTTGAATATCTTCAATCTCAACAAGCTAATATCCGTGTGATTGATACACGCCAACATCCAGCAGGCGCAGATCAATTACCTAAAAATATTCCTTTACACACGGGTAGTCTAAATCAACAATGGCTACTTGAAAGCGATATTATTGTCATTAGCCCAGGGCTCGCGGTAAAAACACCTGAAATTCAGACCGCACTTTCAGCAGGCGTGGAAGTGATTGGAGATATCGAATTATTCTGCCGAGTAGCAACGAAGCCAATTGTCGGGATTACTGGTTCTAACGGTAAAAGCACCGTGACAACATTAGTCTATGAAATGGCAAAAGCGGCCGGAATAAAAGTGGGAATGGGGGGAAACATTGGCATTCCTGCGTTGTCATTATTAAATGAAGATTATGATCTTTATGTCTTAGAGCTTTCCAGTTTCCAACTAGAAACGACTTATAGTTTGAAAGCGGCTGCAGCGACAGTGCTTAATGTGACTGAAGATCACATGGATCGTTATGTGGATTTAGAAGATTATCGCCAAGCAAAATTACGCATTTACCACAATGCAGAAACAGCAGTAGTGAATTTAGAAGATAAACTCACTTTTGGTGAAGGTGAAAATCAAGCTAAGAAGGTTGTGTCTTTTGCTGAAAATCAAGCGGATTACTGGTTGAAAACCGAAAACGGTAAACAGTACTTAATGGCGAAAGAGGAAGTAATTTTACCTTGTGATGAAGCCACCTTAGTTGGCCGTCATAATTACATGAATATTTTGGCGGCGACAGCGTTAGCACAGGCAGTAGGCATAAATTTAGAGGCAATTCGTACCGCACTTCGTCAATTTAAAGGCTTAGATCACCGTTTCCAATTAGCGCATCAAGCGAATGGTGTTCGTTGGATTAATGATTCTAAAGCCACCAATGTAGGCAGTACCGTTGCGGCATTAGCAGGGTTACATGTTGAGGGAACGTTACACCTTTTATTAGGTGGTGATGGCAAAGGTGCAGATTTTTCTGAACTCGCTGATTTAATCAACCAACCTCATATCTCAACCTATTGCTTTGGTCGTGATGGCAAACAACTTGCGGCACTTTCAAGTCAAAGCCATTTGTTTGAAACCATGGAACAAGCCATTTCATTTTTACGTCCACATTTAAAATCAGGCGATATGGTGTTATTATCTCCTGCTTGCGCAAGTTTGGATCAGTTTGCCTCTTTTGAGAAACGTGGCGAAGAGTTTACTCGTCTAGCAAAATTAGCTTAAAAATTAGGATAGTAATGGAATTTATCAATAAAATTAAACAAAATTATGAACAATGGGCGAGAGTGACGCCGCAAGGATTGCTCTATGATCGCGCATTGTTTTGGCTTTTTGTCGTGCTATTGCTGATTGGTTTAGTAGCGGTAACTTCTGCTTCAATGCCTTACAGTGCACGTGTCTTTAATGATACATTCTATTTTGCTAAACGTGATGCAGTGTATGTTTTACTTTCGTTAGCAACTTGCTATTTAACTCTCCAAATTTCTTCTTCTCAATGGGAAAAGTGGCACGCCAAAGTTTTCTTGTTAGCTATTGTTTTATTAATACTGGTTCTCGGTATCGGGACATCTGTTAATGGTGCTAAACGTTGGATTTCTTTAGGGATTTTAAATTTCCAACCTGCAGAATTTGCCAAGCTAGCGTTAACCTGCTTCCTAGCAAGCTATTTTACACGTCGTTATGATGAAGTGCGTGGTAAAAAATTTAGTGCAGCTAAGCCTTTTATTGTGATGGGCGTATTAGGTATATTCTTATTAGCCCAACCTGACTTAGGGAGTACCGTTGTACTTTTCGTTATTACCTTTGGAATGCTTTTTATTGTCGGTGCAAATTTTTGGCAATTTATTTTGCTAATTGGTACAGGCATACTTCTCTTTGTTTGGTTAGTTCTTTCAGCCTCTTATCGTTTAAAACGTTTTACCGGTTTCTTAGAACCGTTTAAAGATCCTTACGGAACAGGATTCCAGCTAACTAACTCTTTGATGGCATTTGGTCGTGGTGAAATTAGTGGGGAAGGACTCGGTAACTCCATTCAAAAACTTGATTATCTTCCTGAAGCACATACTGACTTTATCATGGCGATTATTGGTGAAGAATTCGGTTTTATTGGTATTTTGGTTGTTGTGATCCTCTTGGGGTTATTGATTTTTCGCGCAATGAAAATCGGACGTGAATCACTTATGTTAGAACAGCGTTTCCGTGGTTTTTTTGCTTTAGGTATTAGTTTCTGGATTTTCTTCCAAGGCTTTGTCAATCTCGGTATGGCATTAGGGATGTTACCGACAAAAGGTTTAACTTTCCCGTTAGTGAGTTACGGTGGTTCAAGTATCATTATTATGTCGGCAACCGTAGGGATTTTATTGCGTATTGACCATGAAAATAGGTTACAACGTGGTGGTCAAGCACGTTTGAGAGATGATTAGGGATATTTATGAGTAAAAAATTATTAGTTATGGCGGGTGGTACTGGTGGACATGTTTTCCCCGCCATCGCTGTTGCTCAAACCTTACAAAAAGAAGGTTGGGAAATTTGCTGGTTAGGCACAAAAGATCGAATGGAAGCACAGCTTGTACCAAAACATGGTATTCCGATTCGTTTTATTCAAATTTCAGGGTTACGTGGTAAAGGCATTAAAGCATTACTAGGCGCACCTTTTGCTATTTTAAGAGCAGTATTGCAAGCTCGTAAAATTATTCAAGAATATCAACCTAATGCGGTATTAGGCATGGGCGGTTATGTATCAGGCCCTGGTGGTATCGCTGCAAAACTTTGTGGCGTGCCAGTTATTTTACATGAACAAAATGCCGTAGCAGGCTTAACCAATGAATGGTTAGCAAAAATTGCGACACGTGTATTACAAGCTTTTCCAACTGCATTCAAAGATGCCGAAGTTGTAGGAAACCCAGTTCGCCAAGATTTATTTGAAATGCCATCACCACAAGCGCGCTTTTCAGAAAGAAGTGGAAAATTGAGAGTGCTTGTCGTGGGTGGAAGCCAAGGGGCTCGCGTACTCAATCAAACGATTCCACAAGTAATAGCGCGTTTGGCAGATAAACTAGAAGTGCGTCATCAAGTGGGTAAAGGTTCTGTTGAAAGTGTGACCGCACTTTATGGTGAACACGCAGACTCTGTTAAAATTACAGAGTTTATCGATGATATGGCAGAAGCCTACGCTTGGGCGGATGTGGTGATTTGTCGTTCTGGTGCTTTAACGGTATGTGAATTAGCTGCTGTGGGGACACCAGCAATTTTTGTACCATTCCAGCATAAAGATCAACAACAGTATTTAAATGCGAAATATCTTGCCGATGTAGGCGCAGCAAAAATCGTTCAGCAGAATGAATTAAATGCGGATGTGTTGGTCGATTTCTTAGAAAAAACAGATCGTGAAACCTTGTTAGCGATGGCGATTAAGGCAAAAGAGATGTCGGCACCATTGGCGGCTAAACGTGTAGCTGATGTCATCGTAGAGAACGCGAAATAAGAACAGAGAGGTTGAGAGGGCGGTAATACACTCGCAACCTAAAAGTGCGGTTAAAAATAAAGGTGAAATAATATGAAACATATTTCGGACGAAATTAGAAAGATTATCCCTGAGATGCGTCGGGTTCAACAAATTCATTTCATTGGTATCGGTGGTGCCGGTATGAGTGGAATTGCCGAAATTTTATTAAATGAAGGTTATGATATCTCTGGTTCTGATATTGCAGATGGTGTCGTGACTCAGCGTCTTGCTCAAGCTGGCGCAAAAATTTTCATTGGTCACCAAGCGGAAAATGTGCAAGGGGCAAGTGTCGTTGTTGTATCTAGCGCGATCCATGAAGATAACCCTGAATTAATCGCCGCAAAACAAAATCGTATTCCCGTGATTCAGCGAGCACAAATGTTGGCTGAAATTATGCGTTTCCGTCATGGTATTGCAGTTGCGGGTACCCATGGTAAAACCACCACTACAGCCATGATTTCGATGATTTATACTCAAGCGAAACGGGATCCAACTTTTGTTAATGGTGGTTTAGTTAAATCTGCCGGTAAAAATGCGCATTTAGGTGCAAGCCGTTATTTAATCGCAGAAGCAGATGAAAGTGATGCGTCTTTCTTACACTTACAGCCAATGGTTTCAGTGGTGACCAATATTGAACCGGATCATATGGATACCTATGAGGGGGACTTTGAGAAAATGAAAGCCACCTATGTAAAATTCTTACATAACTTGCCGTTCTACGGTTTAGCGGTGATGTGCGCAGATGATGCTGTGTTAATGGAACTTGTTCCTCAAGTTGGACGCCAAGTATTAACGTATGGTTTCAGTGAACATGCTGATTATCGTATCGAAGATTATGAACAAACCGGTTTCCAAGGTCATTACACCGTAGTTTGTCCAAGTGGTGAACGCATCAATGTATTATTGAATGTGCCAGGTAAACACAACGCGTTAAATGCGACAGCCGCACTTGCAGTCGCAAAAGAAGAAGGTATTGGCAATGAAGCGATTTTAGAAGCGCTTGCAGATTTCCAAGGTGCGGGCAGACGTTTCGATCAATTAGGTGAGTTTATTCGTCCAAATGGTAAAGTGCGTTTAGTGGATGATTATGGCCATCACCCAACAGAAGTTGATGTAACAATTAAAGCTGCACGTGAAGGCTGGGGAGATAAACGTATTGTGATGATTTTCCAACCTCACCGTTATTCACGTACTCGCGATTTATTTGATGATTTCGTGCAAGTCTTATCCCAAGTGGATGCATTGATTATGTTAGACGTATATGCGGCAGGTGAACCACCAATCGTTGGTGCAGATAGTAAAGCACTTTGTCGTTCTATTCGTAATTTAGGAAAAGTTGATCCAATTTTAGTTTCTGATACGGAACAACTTGGCGATGTGTTAGATCAAATCATTCAAGATGGCGATTTAATTCTTGCCCAAGGTGCGGGAAGTGTAAGCAAAATTTCTCGTGGTTTAGCAGAACGTTGGAAAGCGTAAATAAACCGAAAAATAACCGCACTTTTCAATAAAGAATAAAGGAAAACAGGATAAAACAATGAATTTAAAACAAGAAAAAATTGCTGTGTTGTTAGGCGGCACATCAGCTGAACGTGAAGTTTCTCTTAATTCTGGCGCAGCCGTGTTAAACGCATTAGTGAGCCAAGGTTATAATGCACATGGTATCGATCCTAAAGAATATAATGTCGCGAATTTAAAGGCTGATGGTTTTGATCGCGTTTTTAACATTTTACATGGTCGCGGTGGTGAAGATGGCACCATGCAAGGTTTATTAGAACAAATTGGTTTGCCTTACACTGGTTGTGGTGTGATGGCTTCAGCATTAACTATGGATAAAATGCGTACCAAAATGTTGTGGAAAGCTTTTGGTTTACCTGTTGCCGATATGGAGATCGTGACCAAAGAAAACGCTCACGAACTAAACCCACAAGCCGTGGTCGAAAAATTAGGTTTACCCTTAATGGTTAAGCCATCTCTTGAAGGTTCAAGTGTGGGTTTAACGAAAGTAAAAGCAGTTGAAGAATTAAAAAGTGCGGTCGATTATGCACTCAAATTTGATAACACCATTTTGATTGAAGAATGGTTAGCTGGTGATGAATTAACTGTGCCTGTTTTAGGTGGCGAAGTATTGCCTGCTGTTCGTATTGTGCCTGAAGGTGAGTTTTATGATTACGATGCGAAATATATTTCAGATAACACTCAATATTTTTGCCCTGCCGGCCTTTCAGCTGAACGTGAACAAGAATTAGCGAAATTAGTTAAACGTGCTTATGACGTTGTGGGGTGTCGTGGTTGGAGCCGCATTGATGTGATGACTGATGCACAAGGTAATTTCCGTTTAGTGGAAGTAAATACGAACCCAGGTATGACAAGTCACAGTTTGTTCCCTAAATCTGCGTCAACAGTCGGTATTTCATTTGAACAACTCGTCGTGAAAATTTTGGAGTTGAGTGCGTAATGAATGTAATTAAGCGCAAAAATACACCGCCAACGCAATTTGGTCGCTCATCTAACGGAGAAGGTAAATTCCGTTTTATGTTGCAGATTAAACTTGCTTTGGTGTTACTTTGTGCGGGGCTAGGGTATTTCGTTTATTCAAACTGGCAAAATTGGCTCGAAAGCTTAGACGGTGATAGAAAAATTACTGCCTATGCATTAGTGGGCCAAAATGAATTTACCACTTATCCGGATGTGCAAGATGTGTTGCTCAAAATGGGCTCTCTCAAGGGCTTCTGGGGACAAGATGTTAAGCAAATTCAAGAGCAGCTTGAAACGATTCCTTGGGTAAAAGGTGCGGTAGTTCGTAAAATTTGGCCAAATCGTTTAAGTATTTGGTTATCAGAATATCAGCCAGTCGCCATTTGGAACAAAACAGAGTTCGTGACAAAAGATGGAACGGTTTTCCAATTGCCGATGGATAAGTTAAAAGAAAAAGCTTTACCTTATTTAGGTGGCCCGGATTATCAAAGCTTGAAGGTCTTAGAGGCTTGGAATCAAATTTTTGCTGATTTTAAGGCGAAAAATTTGGTGGTTAAAGGTGTGGCAATTGATGATCGTGGTGCGTGGCAAGTTACGCTAGATAATGATATAGTATTAAAACTTGGGCGCGGAGATTGGAAACCAAAATTAGATCGATTTGTAACGATTTATCCACAAATTGAAGTGCCTGAAGGTAAACGAATTGATTATGTAGATTTGCGCTATGCATCTGCATCAGCAGCGGTTGGATTGACAGATAAGTAAAAATAATTCATTGGGTGTAATAAGAAAATGGCAAAAGAGTTGGAACCGAAAGTAATTGTAGGTCTTGAAGTTGGTACATCAAAAGTTGTTGCTGTCGTTGGGGAAGTGCTTCCTGATGGCGTAGTAAATGTACTTGGCGTGGGTAGTTGTCCATCGAAAGGGATTGATCGTGGCAGTATTACTGATTTAGATGCCGTTGTTAATTCTATCCAACGTGCCATTGAAGCAGCTGAATCAATGGCCGACTGCCAAATTATGAGCGTGACTCTTGCAATTACGGGTGAACATATTCAAAGCCTGAATGAGAGCGGCTTTGTTGCTATTTCTGAAAATGAAGTGACTCAAGATGAAATTGATGATGCTTTGCATACAGCGAGCTCAGTAAAATTACCTGAAGGTCTTTCTTTATTACACATCATCCCACAAGAATATGCCGTAGATAAACAAGTTAATATTAAAAATCCATTAGGTTTACAAGGTGTTCGTTTAAAAGCAAACGTGCATTTAATTGCGTGTCACCAAGACTGGCAAAATAACTTGAAAAAAGCAGTTGAGCGTTGTGGATTACAAGTTGATAAAGTCGTGTTCTCCGGCTTTGCAGCAACACATTCTGTTTTAACTGAAGATGAAAAAGATCTTGGTGTTTGCTTAGTTGATTTTGGTGCAGGCACCATGAATATGATGGTTTACACCAATGGCTCGTTGCGTTTCAGCAAGGTTATTCCTTACGCAGGGAACATTGTAACGAACGATATTGCTCATGCATGTACTGTTTCTCGTGCAGAGGCAGAGCGCATTAAAGTGAATTATGCGAGCGCATTGTATCCGGCACGTTTACATGGTGATAAGAAAATTGAAGTGGCAAGCATTGGTGGTCGAGCACCACGCGCTTTAACAAAAAGTGATTTATCTTTAATCACTTCAGCAAGATATATTGAACTATTAGGCGTTGTTAAGGACGAATTAGATAAGCTCAAAGCAGATTTAGAAACCAAACATATTAAATTTGAATTAATTGCGGGTGTCGTTATCACTGGTGGTGGTGCACAGATTGAAGACTTAAAAGATTGTGCATCAAATGTATTTGGTTGCCAGGTGCGTATTGGTAGTCCATTAAATATTACGGGTTTAACAGATTATGTGAATCGCCCACAATATTCAACTGTAGTGGGATTACTACAATACCATCATCAAAATAGTGATAATGATCCTGTGGATAGTAACTATGGTGATGAAGCATTGGGCAAAAAATTCTGGAAAGGCCTTAAAAATATTTTCAATAAAGTGAAATCAGAATTTTGATCATTTTGGCTTTTTCATTTACAATAGAAAAAATTTAACTTTTATTAATGTGCTAGCAGAGTATTAGCAGTAACGGAGAACAGCAAATGTTATACCCAGAGTATGGTGATTTTGAAGAGCAAACAGGTGCACTGATTAAGGTTGTCGGTGTCGGTGGAGGCGGCGGTAACGCAGTTAACCACATGGTTGCTAACATGGTGCAACAAGAATTCAATGGTAATTTCTTGGGCGAAAGTGCAATTGATAGCGAAGAGCACGGTAAAATCGTATTCTATGCGGTGAATACTGATGCGCAAGCATTACGCAAAAGCCAAGTTCAACAAACTGTACAAATTGGTGGGGCAACAACGAAAGGTCTTGGTGCAGGTGCAAACCCAAATGTAGGTCGTAAAGCTGCTGAAGATGACCAAGAAGAAATCCGTAAAATGCTTGAAGGTGCAGACATGGTCTTTATCGCAGCCGGTATGGGCGGTGGTACAGGTACTGGTGCGGCACCAATCGTCGCTAAAGTAGCGAAAGAATTAGGCATTTTAACTGTTGCTGTTGTTACTAAGCCATTTAGCTTTGAAGGCAAAAAACGTATGCAATTTGCTGAATTAGGGATTAAAGATCTTTCACAATATGTGGATTCAATGATCATCATTCCTAACCAACAAATTCAAAAAGTTCTCCCAAAAAATGCAACATTAATTGATGCTTTTGCTGCTGCGAATGACGTATTACGTAACTCTGTTATGGGCATCTCCGATATGATTACCTCTCCAGGTTTAATCAACGTGGACTTTGCTGACGTAAGAACTGTTATGTCAGAAATGGGCCAAGCGATGATTGGTTTTGGTTCTGCTCAAAGTGAACCAGGTGCGGGTCGTGCAGAAGAAGCCGCTCGTCTTGCGATTAAAAATGATTTATTAGAAAAAGTCGATCTGTCTAATGCTAAAGGTATCCTTGTTAATATTACCTCAGGTATGGATCTCGGCTTTGACGAATTTAACGTGGTGGGTGACACAGTAGGTAGCTTTGCATCAGAAGATGCTACTATCGTTGTGGGTACCAGTTTAGTCCCTGAGATGAGCAATGAAATTCGTGTGACGATCGTTGCAACAGGTTTAGGTGATGTTGTTGCGGCTGAGCCAGTAGTGATTGCTCGTCCTCAAGCGACAGTGCAACAAGCTCAAGTTCAACAACCTGTAGCGCAAGAAACGATTCAGCCACAACCGCCAGTTGGTTTACATGGTTTAGATGCATTAAGACATAATCCACAACCAGAACCAACACAGGAACAAAATCCGCAATACGGTAACTTAAATAAACCGCTTGATCCAAGCCGTTTAGAACAGTTAAGAAATAATCCTAATTTCTTCAATCCGGCATCATTTGGTCGTGATGAGAAATAAGAGTAGAAGTAATCTTGTTGTGAAGCAATAAGGTAAAAGAGATGATTAAACAAAGAACATTAAAACAAAGCATTAAAGTCACAGGTGTAGGCTTACATAGCGGTAAAAAAGTAACATTAACGTTGCGCCCAGCTATGCCGAATACTGGTGTGATTTACTGTCGTACCGATCTTAATCCGCCGGTGACTTTCCCTGCGAATGCAGATTCAGTGCGCGATACAATGCTTTGTACTGCACTTGTGAATGAACAAGGTGTGCGTGTTTCAACCGTAGAACACTTAAACGCAGCATTAGCAGGTTTAGGTATCGATAATATCATTATCGAAGTTGATGCACCTGAAATTCCAATCATGGACGGTAGTGCAAGCCCATTCATTTACTTGCTTTTAGATGCAGGTATTGAAGAACAAAATGCACCGAAGAAATTTATTCGCATTAAGAAAAAGGTACGAGTAGAAGACGGTGACAAATGGGCAGAATTTAAACCTTATAATGGTTTCCGTTTAGATTTCACAATCGACTTTGATCATCCAGCGATTAGTAAAAATGTACGCAATTACGTGATGGATTTCTCAGCACAAGCATTCGTGCATCAAATTAGTCGTGCAAGAACCTTTGGTTTCATGAAAGATATTGAGTATCTTCAATCTCAAGGTCTTGCGTTAGGTGGTAGCTTAGATAATGCCATCGTATTAGATGATTACCGTATCTTAAATGAAGATGGGTTACGCTTCAGAGATGAATTGGTTCGTCATAAGATGCTTGATGCGATTGGCGATCTTTATATGTGTGGCTATAACATCATCGGTGATTTCAAAGCTTATAAATCTGGTCACGGTTTAAATAACAAGCTACTCCGTGCTGTACTTGCCGATCAGGAAGCGTGGGAATTTGTTACCTTTGAAGATAAGAAACAAGTTCCACAAGGTTATGTTGCGCCTGCGCAGGTACTCATCTAACAGTGTTTTGTTGAAAAGCTATACTTCTTTCGGGAGTATAGCTTTTTTATTTCCCATCTTGCTCTATTATTTTTGTTTTCTGCGAAGGTAAAGGGCGGTCAAAAATAGAGGTGTTTTTTATTATGAAAAAATTATTTACCGTGCTTCCTCTTGTGCTAGCAACTTCTGCTGCAATGGCATATGAACAGGATAAAACCTATCAATTTACCATATTGCACACTAATGATACGCACGGACATTTTTGGCCGAATGCAAAAGGTGAATATGGCTTTCCAGCACACAAAACAATTGTTAATCGCGTAAAAGCTGAAGTAGAGTAAAAAGGTGGCTCACTCATTTTATTAAATGCAGGTGATTTTAATACTGGTGTACCTGAGTCAGATATGCAAACAGCAGAACCGGATATTAAAGCAATGAATGCAATGGGCTATGAAGCAACCGTATTAGGTAACCATGAGTTTGATAATCCACTACAAATTCTTGATATGCAAGAAAAATGGGCGAACTTCCCATTCTTATCTGCAAACGTGATTAATACGAAAACAGGTAAAACCTTAGTTAAGCCTTATACCATTTTAAATAAACAAGATCTTAAAATTGCTGTGGTTGGTTTAACCACAGAAGATACGGCAAAATTAGGTAACCCAGAATACCTTCACGATGTGAAATTTGAAGATCCAACAACGGTAGCAAAAACCACATTAAAGGAACTAAATGAAAAAGTTAAGCCGGATGTAAAAATCGCTTTAACGCATATGGGCTATTATTATGATGCGAAACATGGTTCAAATGCGCCTGGTGATGTAAGTCTTGCGCGTAATTTAGATAAAGGCGCATTCGATATGATTATCGGTGGTCACAGCCATGATCCGATTTGCGTGGATGATAAAGGTGTATGGATTAAAGATTATCAACCTACTCAGCCATGTAAACCAGATTTCCAAAATGGTACTTGGATTATGCAAGCGTTTGAATGGGGTAAATATGTTGGTCGTGCTGACTTTGAGTTCAAAAATGGTGAGTTAAAATTAGTGAATTATCAATTAATTCCAGTGAACTTGAAGAAAAAAGTGAAAAAAGAAGACGGTAAAACAGAATATGTGAACTATGCGGAAGAGATTCCACAAGATCCGGAAATGGAAAAACTTTTAAAAACTTACCAAGATAAAGGCGATGCGTTATTAAGCCAAAAAGTGGGGAAACTAAAAGGTAAGTTAGAAGGCGATCGTACTATCATCCGTTTTGAACAAACTAACCTTGGTCACTTAATTGCTGAAGCTCAGCGTCAAAAAGCGAAAGCAGATATTGGTATCATGAACTCAGGTGGTATTCGTGATTCTATCCAAGAAGGTGATGTGACTTATAAAGACATTTTAAAAATCCATCCATTTGGTAATATTGTGAGCTATTTTGAATTAACCGGTAAAGAATTACTGGATTATTTAAATGTGGTGGCATTGAAAGAAGTGGATTCTGGTGCCTATGCACAATATTCAGGTATCAGCATGACAGTAAATCGCGCGGAGAAGAAAGTTGAAAATGTTAAAATTCAAGGTAAACCATTGGATTTAAATAAAACTTACCGTATTTCTGTACCAAGCTATAATGCAGCAGGTGGAGATGGTTATCCAGTCATGACAAAAAATCCAACTTTTGTTAACACAGGTTTTATTGATGCGGATGTTTTAAAAGAATTTTTTGAGAAAAATTCACCTATTAATGCTGAAAAATACATCCCTCATAATGAAGTAACCTTTAAGTAAGGAATGAAATGGCATTAGATTTATCAGAAATTCGTCAGCAAATTACGCAAATTGATCGCAGCTTGTTAAAGCTGCTTTCAGAGCGTCATCGCCTGGCATATGATGTAGTAAGAAGCAAAGAAGTGACGCAAAAAGCGTTGCGCGATTTAGAGCGTGAGCAACAGCTCTTACAAGAGCTTGTGCAATTTGCTGAAAGTCAAAATTATCAGCTTGAACCACAGTATATTACGTCAGTCTTCCAAAAGATCATTGAAGATTCTGTATTAACACAACAAGTGTATTTGCAGAAAAAGCTCAATGAGCAACGAGAAGAAACGTTACATATCGCTTTCTTAGGCAAGCGTGGTTCTTACTCTAATTTGGCTGCGCGTAATTATGCGGCTCGTTATAATCAACAGTTTGCTGAAATTAGTTGTGATTCTTTTAAACAAATTTTTGAAAAGGTTGAAAATGGCGAAGCTGATTATGGTGTACTTCCTTTAGAAAACACCACGTCAGGTGCAATTAATGAAGTTTATGATTTGCTTCAACATACAACCTTATCTTTGGTGGGGGAGCTGGCTTATCCCATCAAGCACTGTGTTTTAGTGAATGAACAAGATGATTTAAGCAAAATTGATACACTTTATAGCCATCCACAGGTGATCCAGCAGTGTAGTCAATTTATTCAAAGTCTTGAGCGTGTACATATCGAGTACTGCGAAAGTAGCTCTCATGCAATGCAGCTTGTATCAAGCTTGAATAAACCTAATATTGCGGCACTGGGCAATGAAGATGGCGGCAAGCTTTACGGCTTACATGTGTTAAAACATAATATTGCTAACCAAGAAAACAACATTACTCGTTTCATTGTCGTAGCAAAACAAGCACGTGAAGTTTCACCCCAAATTCATACAAAAACTTTATTGTTGATGACAACATCGCAACAAGCGGGTTCTCTAGTGGATGCTTTACTTGTATTTAAAAAGCACGGTATTAATATGACCAAGCTTGAATCTCGCCCGATTTATGGCAAACCTTGGGAAGAAATGTTCTATTTGGAGATTGAAGGAAATATTCATCATCCTGATACCCAAATTGCCTTGGAAGAACTTAAGCAATTCAGTAATTATCTGAAAGTGCTTGGTTGTTATCCAAGTGAAATTGTGAAGCCTGCGAAGGTATAACGAAAATAAAAAAAGAGCGGTCGATTTAAAATAACTTTAAAATCGACCGCTCTTTTTATTGGGAATTCTTAGGCTTTTTTCAAGAACTCTGATTTCAACATGATTTTGCCACAATCGACGTTGTGATCTCCGTTAACTAAACGGATATTTTTGAATTTCGTGCCTTTCTTCAACACTTCAGATGAACCTTTTAATTTTAAATCTTTAATCAAAAGTACATCATCGCCATCAGCTAACAAGTTACCGTTGCTGTCTTTAACAATTAGTTGATCTTCATCGGCTTCAACTGTTTCGTTACCATTCCACTCATTACCACAATCAGGGCAAACAAAATTCACAGAATCATGATAAACATATTCGCCTTTACATTTTGGGCAAGCTGGCATTTGATCCATTTCTTTTTCCTTCTTTATCTGATTTAAGCAAAGTATAATGCGCACGGAGTATAACAAAAAAGTGACTATTCGCCAAAAATGGGCAATTTCACGGAATTTATGAGGTATTTATGAAAAAAATTATGCTTTTGAGTGCAGTGATGGGGAGTTTAATCTCAGTTAATGCATTCGCGCACAATATCCAACCTAACCAACTTTTAGCTAATGTAACGGTTTCAGATAAGGGTGAAATTACTTTAAATGGCAATGATGTGGCTTATAAATCATGGAGCTCAACGGCATTACCTGGTAAAGTCCGTGTGATTCAGCATATTGCAGGCAGAAGTGCAGCTAAAGAGAAAAATCAAGCGATGATCGAAGCTATTAAAGCCGCTCATTTTAACCAAGCTAAATATCAAACTACGACGATTATTAATGCTGATGATGCCGTCGTGGGCACAGGCATGTTTGTAAAAAGTAGTGCAGAAAAAGGTAAAAAAGAAAATGCCCACAGCCAAGTGATTTTAGATGATAAAAGTGCGGTAAAAAACGCATGGGGATTGCGAGAAAAAGACAGCGTGATTATTTTGCTTGATAAAACCGGCAAAGTGCAATTTGTGAAAGAAGGGAAATTGACGGATGATGAAGTCAAAGAAGTGATTTCACGTGCAACAGCGTTAATTGCGAAGTAATAGAATAATAAGCGGAAGTTATCTTCCGCTTTTTTATCCTTTGAAATCCTTCATTAATTTTCTCAATGTGCCACAATTTCGTTGAAATTTGCGGCAATGTGTACAGATGGCAAGATGCACATTGAGCCCAATTTTTTCTTTGGTCATTAATTGTCGTTCTTGAGCATCTGAAATAAGGCGAGTCGCTTGGCGACATTTCATAAAGTCACTCCTTAAAGTTTATGAGATAAGCAGTTTTGAAGTTGTAAGCGGGCACGATAGAGTGTCGTGTGCAAGTTACTTATGCTTAGTTGATTTTCTTGGCAAATTTCTTCAGAAGATAATTCCAAAAACTCTCTCATCATAAAAATCTTGGCTTGTTTGGCGGGCAGGCAAGTTAAGCAAGTTTCAAAAATCAGCCAGAACTCTTCAGAATAGACCGCACTTTCGCTCAGTTCGAGATCGAGTGGAGAATGTTCAGCTTTCCAGTGTCCCCCTTCATCAAAGAAATGATTGGTTTGTTCTTCATCTTCTATTTCGGTTTCAAGGACAAATTTGCCTTTCTGGCGAAGAAAATCGATGATTTTATTTTTTAAGATAGCAAAGACCCACGTTTTAAATGCGGCTTGTCGCTTAAAGTGCTCGAGATTGTTAAATGCACTCAAAAAACTTTCTTGAACCAAATCTTCAGCTAATACAGGATTACTCACCTGTAATGTGGCAAACTTCAGCATTTGCTCTCTAATTTGTACCAGTTCTTTATCGGAAATTCTGGTTTCCATATTTTTTCCTTGAAAAATGTGTAAGAAATAGGTTCCTCATTCGTCTAATGATACTGAAAGGAAAAGGCCTTTCTAGATCACGCTAATTATTCACAAATTTAAGGAAGATTCAAAATGAAAAATATTACTGTAAAAACAACCTTTACTGCTATTGCTGCACTTTTCTTCGCAACCAGTCTTTATGCGACCGATATGAAATCTAATGAGATGTCGATGGCAAAAGATCCCATGCCGATGATAAAAGATGCTATGCCAATGCAAAACGATAAAATGGCATCTGATGGAATGAAGTCTGATAGTATGATGAAATCTCAGGATATGAAAATGGATAATATGAAATCAGAAGGAATGAAATCCAATAAGATGAAATCAGATAAAATGAAAGCAAAAGAAATGAAGAAAAAAGCAAAAACAATGGAAAACCCGAAAATGTAATGCTTTCTTCTTAAAAGAAAAACTGCGGTCAATTTGACCGCAGTTTTTGTATCAAAGTGAGATTATTGTTTACGCCACGTCGTGCCGTTGGCACCATCTTCTAATACGATGCCCATTGCTGTGAGTTCATTACGTGCCGCATCCGCAGCAGCCCAATCTTTAGCTGCACGCGCTTCGTTGCGTTGTTTGATGAGTGCTTCAATTTTTGCGACTTCATCATCATTTGAGCCAGCTTGTAAGAATTTTTCTGGATCTTGTTGTAGTAAACCTAAGATACCTGCTAATTCACGTAAACGTGCAGCAAGACCATTGGCTTTTTCTGCATCTTCAGTTTTCAATTTATTGATTTCACGCGCCATTTCAAATAAGACAGAAAGAGCGTTCGGCGTATTGAAATCATCGTCCATTGCTTCACGGAAGGCTTCCACAAAATTTTCACCGCCAAAAGCAACCGCACTTTGATCGGTGCCACGTAAAGCGGTGTACAAACGTTCTAATGCACCTTGTGCTAAATTCAGGTTTTCTTCACTATAATTGAGTTGGCTGCGATAGTGTGCCGTTAGTAAGAAATAACGCACCGCTTCTGCATTGTAGTGGTTTAATACATCACGAATAGTGAAGAAGTTGCCGAGGGATTTCGACATTTTTTCTTTATCAACCATGATCATGCCGGAATGGATCCAATAGTTCACATATTGGCCACCATGAGCACAGCAAGATTGCGCAATTTCATTTTCGTGGTGCGGGAACATTAAATCAGAACCACCACCGTGAATATCAAAGTGTTCACCAAGTTGTTTACAGTTCATTGCTGAACATTCAATATGCCAACCTGGACGACCTGCGCCCCATGGGGATGGCCAGCTTGGTTCGTTTTCTTTTGACATTTTCCAAAGCACGAAATCCATTGGATTTTTCTTGATTTCATTAATTTCAATACGTGCACCGGCTTGTAATTGGTCAAGATCTTGGCGTGATAATTTGCCGTATTCCTTAAAGCTTTCCACATCAAACATCACGTCGCCATTGTCTGCAACATAAGCATGACCACGTGCAATCAGTTTTTCCACAATCTCAATAATTTCAGGAATATGATGTGTCGCACGAGGTTCGAAATCTGGACGTAGTACGTTCAAAGCATCAAAATCTTTATACATTTCTTGCACCATACGATCTACAAGTTGATCGCAGGTTTCTTTGTTTTCTAATGCACGTTTAATGATTTTATCGTCTACATCCGTGATATTACGCACATAAGTCAAATCGTAACCTAAAGAGCGTAAGTAGCGAGCAATCACATCAAAACACACAAAGGTACGGCCGTGGCCAATATGGCATAAATCGTAAACGGTCACGCCGCACACATACATACCCACTTTTCCTTCATGGATAGGTTTGAACACTTCTTTTTCACGAGTGAGGGTATTAAAAATCTTTAACATATTTTTTCTCTTAAAACAGGTTGTAAAACGACCGCACTTTTTCTGCTCATGGTGGCACTTTCTCGCCATTTGTGGAATAATGAATGCCTTAATTTTCAAGAGGAAAACAACATGGTTACATTACACACAAATTTTGGCGATATTAAAATTAAACTTGATTTTGATAAAGCGCCAATCACCGCAGAAAACTTTTTAAATTATTGTAAAAACGGTTTCTATAATAACACAATTTTCCATCGTGTTATTGATGGATTTATGATCCAAGGCGGTGGTATGGAAAGCGGAATGCGTGAAAAAGCAACAAACGCACCGATCCAAAATGAAGCTAACAATCGTTTAAGTAATAAACGTGGCACAATCGCCATGGCGCGTACCTCTGATCCACATTCTGCAACAGCACAATTCTTTATTAACGTAGCTGATAATGACTTCTTAAACTACCGCTCAAAAGAGATGTTTGGCCGTGAAGTCGTTCAAGAATGGGGTTATGCCGTATTCGGCGAAGTCGTTGAAGGCATGGATGTGGTTGATAAAATCAAGAAAGTAAAAACCGGTAATAAAGGCTTCCACCAAGACGTTCCGACAGAAGATGTGGTGATTACATCAGTTTCTGTCGAATAATTAATTCGGTGTGTAGATGTGCAATCTACACACCTTTTTTTCTTAAGTGAAATAACGCGATGCCTTTCTTCGATACTCATACCCACCTTGATTATCTTCATCATGACACTGGTGAGCCATTAGCTCAGCTCGTGGAGAACGCTAAGCAAGCTGATGTGCAAAAAATCTTGATTGTGGCAGTAAAAGAGTCGGATTTTAAAACGATCCAAAATATGACCGCACTTTTCCCTGAGCATCTTTACTGTGGGCTTGGGCTACATCCGCTTTATATCAAAGAGCATCAAGAGCATGATTTAGAGATATTGGATGCGGCATTATCTGTTCGTAATCAAAATTGTACAGCCGTAGCAGAAATAGGCTTAGAATGTGCGATTCCTGATTTATTGACTGATGAATTATGGCAAAAACAGCAGCACTTTCTGGAAAGTCAGCTTTATTTAGCGAAGAAATACAATCTGTCGGTCAATTTACATAGCCGAAAATCCCATGAGCAATTATTCCGTTTTTTAAAACAAGCCAATTTGCCAAAATGTGGTGTCGTGCATGGTTTTTCTGGAAGTTATGATCAAGCAAAACGATTTGTGGATTTAGGCTATAAAATTGGCGTAGGCGGTACCATTACTTATGAACGCGCGAATAAAACGCGCCAAGCGATTGCGAAGTTACCATTAGAGGCGTTGGTGTTAGAAACGGATACACCAGATATGCCGGTGTTTGGCTTTCAAGGACAACCTAATCGACCAGAACGGATTGTTCACACCTTTGAAGCGTTATGCCGTTTAAGAAGTGAAAATGCTGAAGTAATTAAAGAAACGGCTTGGCAGAATAGCTTAACCTTATTCGGTTAAACCTTAAAACGATAAATCACTTGATTGGCTGAACCACGCCAAACTAAGCTTGGGTCTGCCTGTTCTTGTATAAATTTTCCATCAATGAGCACGTCAATATAAGGCAACATTTGACGTTGATAATCATCAAGTTCATCCAGTTTGTAACCTGTCCACACCCAAATATCCTTATCAGGACATTCTTTTTTGATACGTTGAACAAAAGGAAGTAAGGCTTCGACATTACGAGGATGCATCGGATCCCCACCAGAAAGCGTGAGCCCTTGACGTTTAATGCGCGTATCTTTTAAATCATTGATGATCTGTTGTTCCATCGCCTCATCAAATAATACGCCATTATCAAAAGACCAGCTCTTTTGATTATAGCAACCACGGCAACCATGCGTACAACCGCTAACGAAAAGGGTACAACGCGTGCCTTCGCCATTTATAACATCGGTAGGGTAGTATTGGAGATAGTTCATGGTTTTACCTTAAAAGTGCGGTTGATTTTCTCGCCAAATTTACCGAATTGATAAATTAACCTTTGCAATACAGGGCCAATTCTTGCATAATAGCCCACCTAATCGCATTGCGATATCAATGGAAATCTTCTCGGTCTCTCGCAACGGTGTCCGGTTTACTCGGTCAGGTTCGGAAGAAAGCAGCCAAAGTCGGAATTTCTGTGTGCCGAGAATAAGCTGGGAAGATTTCCACCCAACTTATCCTTCCTTGTTTTACACACGCTTCACTAATTGTTTGAAGAACCCTTTTTCTAATTGCAATAATTCTGCATAAGTGCCTTTTTCAATTAGCTTCGCTTCATCAATCACACAAAGCTCATCAAATTGCTCAATCGCCGTTAAGCGGTGAGTCACCATAATTAAGGTTTTATTTTCAGCATGGGCAAGAATTAAACGCAGAATTTGGCGTTCAGTTTCGCGATCTAAACCTTCTGTTGGCTCATCTAATAATAAAATTGGTGCATCATTAAGTAAAATACGCGCTAAGCCCAAACGACGTTGTTCTCCACCAGAAAGTGGACGGCCACCATCACCTAGCCAAATATCTAAGCCTTGTTCTTGCTCCAACAATTTGCCTAAACCAACCTGATTTAACACTTCAATCATTTTTTCATCTGAAATATTGACCGCACTTGCGAATTGCAGATTTTGACGAAGTGTATCGCTAAATACATGAACACGTTGTGTTAAAAAGCAGAATTGGCTGCGTAATGTGTCTTCTGCATAATCAGTAATTGGCTTACCAGCAAGGTGTAAATCTCCTTGATTGGCATCATAATTACGCACTAAAAGCTGTAATAACGTGGATTTTCCGCTGCCTGTTTTACCTAAAATTGCGACTTTTTTACCTTTTTGAATGGTTAAATTCAAATTTTCTAAAGCACGATTTTGACGTTCAGGATAAGTGAAAGAAAGATCTTTGGCTTCAATTAATGTTGTGGCGTTTTGATCGAACTCCGCTTTGCCATTAAAGGTCACTAATGGTTGCTGCTCGATAATATCTGTCACGCGTTCAGCTGACGCAATCACTTGCCCGATATGTAAGAATGCAGAACCTAATGGCATTAAGATTTCAAATGAGGCTAAGGCTGCAAAAGTGAAGAGCGCAATAAACGCCATGCGATATTCATCGTTACCAAACTCCGCTTGGGAGCTAAACCACAACATTGCGGCAATAATTAAACCATTTAAAAAGAGTGAAAGGGCGGTTGAAAATCCACTTAAATTGGCTTCTTTTTGCTGGTCTGCTTGCCAATTGGCTTCTGTTTTAGCCATGTTATTTTTCAATTTATCTTCAGCATTGAAGAGCAATAATTCAGCTTGAGCTTGGATAAATTCTAAGAATTGTGTGCGGTAAAGTGCTCGGGAATGTACGAGTTTGTCGCCAAATTTTTTACCCAGTTGGTAGAAGACAGTTGGAATAACCAATACCAATAAAAGCAGGCTCACACCTAGACCTAAGGCTAAAGGTGCATTGACGAAACTTAGGCCAATACACATAGCTAGAATCACAAAAATAGCCGTAATAAATGGCGCAATTAAGCGAAGATAAAGGCTATCGAGGGTATCAACATCAGACACTAAGCGGTTTAATAAATCGCTGTTACGGTAGCGATTTAACACCGCAGGGCTTAATGGAATAATCTTCTCAAAAACTTGTACCCGTAATTTAGCCAAAATGCGGAAAGTCGCATCGTGTGTCACCAACTTTTCAAAATAGCGGAAAAGGGTGCGGCTAATAGCAAGCCCACGCACAGAAGCAGATGGATAGAAGAAATTAAATAACGTGCCAAGACCTGCAATTGCCGTTGCCGCTAAAAACCAACCCGAAGTAGTTAGCAAGCCAATACTGGATGCGAGGCCTGTGATCATTAAAACCAAGCCTAAAAATAAAGGCAGCTTGGCGAATTTAAATAAACGTAAAAAGGGAAGTAAAGCACGCATTATTGAATATCCTCTTTTCGTTGAGCCAATAATTCGGCAAAGAAGCCTTGATCTTTTAATTGGTTGAAATGCCCTTGTTGAACAATTTCACCTTCTTGCATCACAAAAATATTGTCACATTGTTTTAGATCTTCAATACGGTGTGTGATCATTAAGGTCGTTTGGTTATGGCTCATTTCTGCAAGGGCAGCAAGTACCAGATTTTCAGACTGAGCATCCAGGCTAGCCGTTGGCTCATCGAGTAATAATAAATTGCCTTTGCGTAGTAAAGCGCGAGCGATAGCTAAGCGTTGAGCTTGGCCTACAGATACACCAATGCCGCCATCTTTAATTTCACTATCCAAGCCTAATTTATCGGTAAACTCTTTTGCTTGAGCGGACATCAAGGCTTGCTCAATTTGCTCATCGGTTGCTTGAATATCGCCTAAAAGTAGATTTTCTTTGATGCTGCCTTGTAGCAGTAATGGATTTTGACCTACCCAAGCAATTTGTTTTCGCCAGTCGCTTAAACGGCTTTGATTCAGTTCCACACCGTTAATTTTTAAGCTACCTTCATAAGGCAAGAAACCCAGTAATACATTGATTAAAGAGGTTTTTCCTGCACCACTTTGACCGACAAGGGCAATATGGCTTTCTTTCGGAATATGGAATGAAAGTGGCTTAGTTAATGGTTGACCTTGTGGAGAAAGCGCCACTAAATTTTCAGCCTGAATTTCGACCGCACTTTGTGCTGGAATTTGTTCATTGCCTTGATGTGCAATTAAATAATCTGCCTCTAAGAAATCGACAATGGCATCAGCGGCACCAATACCCGCTGCACGATCGTGGTAGTAAGTCCCGAGATCGCGCAATGGTTGATAAAACTCTGGTGCCAGAATTAAGCAGAAAAAGCCGGTAAATAAGGTTAGTGTGGTACCGTAATTACCAAATTCGACTTGGCCTAAATAGCTAAAACCAAAATACACCGCCATTAAAGCAATGGAAATGGAGGTGAAAAACTCTAACACGGCAGAAGAGAGAAACGCCATTTTAAGTACAGCCATGGTGGTTTCTCGGAAGTCTTCCGTTGTGCTTTCAATATGTTGAGTTTGTTCTGAAGTGCGGTTGAAAAGACGTAAAGTTTCTAAACCACGTAAGCGATCCAAGAATTGAGCACTTAAGCGAGAAAGTGTCGCCATATTTTTTTGGCTGCTATCTGCTGCCGCAATCCCAACTAGAATCATAAAAATGGGTACAAGCGGTGCAGTGACCATCAAAATCAGTCCAGCAGCCCAGTTGAGTGGGAATACAGCAATTAAAATCACCATTGGTACAATGGCAGACAAACTTTGTTGTGGTAAGAAACGCGCATAGAAGTTATGCAGATTTTCCACTTGTTCAAGCATGATACTTGCCCAGCTACCGGCTGGTTTATTATTGATAGTCGCAGGTCCCACTTGGTGGATTTTGTCTAAGATCTTTTGACGCATGTGATTGCGCAGTAATCGACCTGCTTTAAAGCCAATTTTTTCGCGTAGCCATAAAATGACCGCACGCAAAGCAAAAGTAATGATTAATGCAATAAAATATGGAACCAGTTCAGCGCGATCGACATTTTGCATAATGAGCTTGTCGAGCAATGTCGCAAGAAAATAGGTTTGAGCCACAAGAATTAAGGAAGAAAGTGTGGCAAGGGCAATATTGGTGCGCATTAATTTTTTAACTGGTTGTTGCTGCGCACGAAGCCATTTTTGTAAATATTTTTGGCGAAGTTTATCCATTGTTTTTATTTATCCTAGGATAGGATGAGTTGGCTGGAGGATTAAAAAATCTACCTTTGAAAAATAATAGGTGCGTGAAACCTTGTTTTACGCACCTTACATGAGAATTTAGCGCACTTATTCTTGTGCATCTAAATAACGTTCAGCATCTAATGCAGCCATACAGCCGGTACCTGCTGAAGTAATGGCTTGGCGATAGTTGTGATCCATCACATCACCTGCAGCAAACACACCTTCTACAGAAGTCGCTGTTGCATTGCCTTCAAGGCCTGATTTAACGACGATATAACCGTTGTTAAGTTCAAGCTGACCTTGGAAGATTTCAGTATTTGGCGCATGACCGATGGCAATAAATAAACCGTCTAATTTCACGTCTTCTTTTTCGCCAGTTTTTACGTTTTCTAAACGTACACCAGTTACGCCCATGTTATCGCCCAACACTTCATTCAAAGTGCGGTCAGTATGAAGCACGATTTTGCCTTCTTCGACTTTTTTGTATAAGCGATCGATTAAGATTTTTTCTGCACGGAAGCTATCGCGGCGGTGGATTAAATGTACTTCAGACGCAATATTCGCTAAGTAAAGCGCTTCTTCAACTGCAGTATTTCCGCCACCGACAACGGCAACCGGTTTATTGCGATAGAAGAAACCATCACAGGTTGCGCAAGCTGAAACGCCACGGCCTTTATAAGCGGTTTCAGATTCTAATCCGATATAACGTGCTGATGCCCCTGTTGCGATGATTAACGCATCACATGTGAAGGTTTGCATATCGCCATAAAGTTTGAATGGGCGAGAAGATAAATCGACTTTATTAATATGATCAAACACGATTTCGGTTTCAAATTTTTCGGCGTGTTGCAACATACGTTGCATTAAACCCGGACCGGTTGTCATTTCAAAATCACCCGGCCAGTTTTCAATTTCATCCGTAGTGGTAAGTTGTCCGCCTTGTTGAAGACCGGTCACTAAAACAGGTTTTAAGTTTGCACGTGCGGCATAAATAGCCGCGGTATAACCCGCAGGGCCTGAACCTAAAATTAATAATTTGCTGTGTTTAACGTCTGACATAAAGAATCCTTTGTTTATAAAATAAAGCATGAGGCTTTTGGAATTCGTTCATTATAAAGCCTTCATGCATAAAAAAATAGTTGATCGTATTAGTAAAGCAATGAATACAGCAATCGGCGATATTTATTGGTGATAGGATCTGCATTACCAATGGCTGATAAAATAGATAAAAATTGTTGTTTCACTTCACCATTTTCTGCAGAAAGATCTTGTTTAAGAATGCCAAATAATAAATCTAACGCTTCTTCGTTTCGATTGGCTTGATGTAGCTGAACTGCTAATTTCAACGCAATTTCAGGCGTTGGATTTTTCGCATAATCCGCTTGTAATTGCTGAATTTCTGGCGTATCAGCCGCTTTAATTAAAAGCTCAATCTGCGCTTGTAAGCCATGCCAACGGCTGTCGCGATCCTGAATCGGAATTTGCGCTAAAATATCTGCCGCCGGCTCCGTTTTCTTCATAGCAATATAGGTTTCCGCATAAAGTAACGCCACATCGCTGTTTTTCTTATCTGAAAGCTCCCAGGCTTCTTTCAGTAATGGAAGGGCAGAGTCATAATCTTCCACTTGTAAAAAATCTAAGGCTTTTTGGAATTTTAAATCTTCTTCTTTTGGCAAAATGGCGCTTAAACGTTGTAATAAGCTGGCTTCATCTAATGCCCCAGGGAAGGCATCTAATGCTTGTGCCTCTTTAAAAAGATAAGTTGTAGGCAATGATTGAATACGAAATTGTGCAGCAATCATTTGCTCTGTTTCACAATTGACTAAGCCGAGAATAAATTGTCCTTGGTGTTGTTCTGCTACGCGTTGTAATACATTGGCAAAATCAGACGATTCTTTATGGCTTGGCGCATAAAAGTTAATGACAAGCGGCGTTTCAACCGAACGTTGCAACGTTTCAGTAAGATTTTGTTCGTTGAGTTCAACTAAAAAAGGTAAATCTGCCATTTTTATTCCTTGATAAATGGAAAATGATGCCTGATTTTAACAAAGTGCGGTCAGTTTTAGAAATGTTTTACAGGAAAAGAAAAGGGCAGTGTTAATCTGCCCTTATTCGCTATCTATTTTTATTCTTTTGTTTCTTCCACTTTATCTTCTGGAAGCACGAGGTTAAGAATTAAGGCAAGTAATGAGCCTACGGTAATGCCTGAACCGAGCACTTCTTTGAAAAAGTGCGGTAATTTATCAAGCAATTCTGGACGAGTCGTCACGGCTAAGCCACAGCCAATAGAAATGGCAATGATCAAACCATTACGTTTGCTACGTGCGACTTTATCCAACATTTGGATACCTGCAGCGATAATCATCGCGAACATCATTAAGCCTGCACCGCCTAATACTGGTAATGGAATTGATACAATTAATGCACCGAATACAGGGAATAAGCCCGCTAGCGCTAGAAGTACACCGGTTAGCGCAACCACGTGACGGCTTGCCACGCCCGTTAGAGAAATGACACCAATGTTTTGTGAGAATGAAGAGAATGGTGTGGTGGACATAATAGCGGCTAAGGCAGATCCTAAACCATCGGCTAGAACCCCTCCACGTAAATGTTTGCCGGTGATTTCTGTTTGGGTTGCATTACCTAGCGCTAGGAAGTTACCGCTTGATTCAACGATCGTGACTAAATACGCAATGGACATACCGATAATACCTGAAATAGGGAAGGCTAAACCAAAGTGTAGTGGTTGTGGAATGGCGAAAATTTGTGCTTGTTTTACGCCTTCAAAGCTTACCCATCCCATTGCCAAACAAACAATATAACCTGTCATCATCCCAATAACGATTGCGGCAGCAGAGAAAATCCCTTTGCCCCATTGCACGAGCGCAACAACGATGACTAATACAAAGCTTGCCATCATTAAATTTTCTGGTGTCGCATAATTCGCATCACCACGTTGACCACCCGCGAACCAGTCAACCGCAACTGGAATCAGGCTTAAGCCGATCATCATGACAACCGTCCCCGTCACAAGTGGAGGGAACAATTTGCGAATATACGGCATGAAGAAACTGCCGATAATCATCACTAAGGAACCAATGAGAGAAGAACCTAGAATACCGGCGATGCCATATTCGCTGAAACCAATGGCAAGTGCAGCAGCAACGAAAGTAAAACTTGTCCCCATTACACTTGGTAAACGAATACCAATAGGCCCCAAGCCTTTACATTGGATAACGGTCACTACACCAGAAATTAAAAGCGCAGCATTAACTAATGTAATGGTATCTTCGGTCGGTAATTTTAAGACGTTACCAATGACCAGTGGTACGGCAATAATCCCCCCGAGTGCAGCAAGTAAATGTTGTGCCGCAAGGAGTAAACTCAATCCGAAAGGTGGTTTGTCTTCCACCGTGTAAAGCAGGTTGTTATTCATTTGGTTTCCCTAAGTAAAAAAATTGTGCGAATTATACGTTAATTTTGATTTGAGGCAAACGTTTGCGTAAATAAAATAAAAAAGTGCGGTTAAAAATCATCTTGTTTTTAACCGCACTTATTCGATTTTAAAGGTTACATCCAGAAGATATAAGCAATTGTCCCGATAATTAGCATACAGGTTAAATCAATAAATTTACCTACTCGGATCATTTCGGATTGTTTAACAAAACCTGTCGCGTACACAATCGCATTTGGTGGGGTACCAACCGGCATCATAAAGGCACAAGATGCACCTAAACCGATAATCATCGCAAAACCAAGCGGAGGCATATTCAGTGCTTGTGCGATGGAAATAAAGATTGGGACAAGTAATGCCGCACTTGCAGTGTTTGACGTAAACTCAGTCAAGCAGACAATAAAGGCCGCAACAATTAATGCCATTACATAGTAGTGGCCTCCCTCAATAATGAAGACAATGCCATCAGCCATGATTTTGCTTGCGCCTGAATGAGTGAGTACAGAACTTAAGGTTAAACCGCCCCCAAAGAGGAATAACACGCCCCATTCTGTATTTTCTTGCACTTCTTTCCAACTTGCGATTCCGGTTACACAGATGACAATCGCAGCTGAGAGCGCAACCATACTGTCAAAACTGCCAATCGGTTTTGGTAGCCCTAATAATTGAGAAAGAATAGGGTTAATGTAGCCACCAAAAATCCAAAGAATCGCCACTGTGATAAAAATGATTAAAGTTAAAATACGTTGTTTGGTCATGTGAATTTTTTCAAATTCAGCAGCAAAACGAAGGCCTAATTTGGGTTTAAATATAATATATAACCAACCAATAATAAGCGGGAATAAAATTAACATGACTGGCGTGCCATACATTAACCAGTCAGCAAAACCTAAATGAAGTTGGGAGGCTGCAATCGCATTAGGTGGACTTCCCACAAGTGTTCCCATCCCTCCAATGGTAGCACTATAGGCAATCCCTAATAACACGAATACGTAAGTATTGTGATCTTCATTACGATCTAACTGACTCAAAATAGTCATTGAAAGTGGGATCATCATCGCCGCCGTGGCCGTATTACTCATCCACATAGATAAAAATGCTGTTGCTAAGAAGAGGTAAAGCACCGCAACAAAGAGACGACCTTTCGCTAATTGCATGATTTTATTCGAAATCATTTTGTCAATTTTTTGCACATTTAATGCAGTAGCAAGGGCAAAACCACCAAAGAATAAGAAAATGGTCGGATCCGCAAAGGCAGCAAGCGCTTCACGACTATTAGCCAATCCTAACAGGACAGATAAAATGGGCACGAACAATGCAGTGATCGTTACACTGACGGCTTCGGTAAGC
>OGJY01001302.1_pt1 | contig 29703 bp, 29 predicted proteins | sample 1572231 | NCBI WGS metagenome assembly OGJY01 (sample SAMEA2582121, study PRJEB24529) | metagenome | biome: Human gut stool | place: China | collected 2011
CAGATATGGCTGAAGAGATGGTTAACTACAGCAAGAACAACATTCTTGCACAGGCTGGACAGTCTATGCTCGCACAGGCTAATCAGTCTAACCAGGGTGTACTTTCACTCTTACAGTAATTTTATAACGCATTTGTGAAACACATGTAAATATAGGGAACTCCTTTGGGGTTCCCTCAGACTGTAGACAAAGTGCTCCGAGAAATTATGTTTCTCGGAGCACTTTGTCTCGCCATTGCGAAGATGTTTTGTTTAAACAAGCATATTTCCACCAGATTTATGACATTTGTAATCCCTATTCCTTCTTACATTTTGCAAGCTTCTTTAAATTCATGCACGCAAAAGTGAGTGCGACTTTCGTTTTCATCCGCGCTTTTCCGTACATTTGTGTATACCGGAATCCATGGTTTTCTTTTGCTGTTCCAAAGATTCTTTCGATAGTTTCCTTCTAACATTTGTAAGCTTATCATAAAGACCTTTAAAAGTTCTGCTGTCATGTTCGTTTCCTGGATTTACTGTGAAATCGATAATCCATCCGTTTTTATCACAGGCAGTTTCAATCCCATAGGCAAACACATGCTTATGTTCGCCCTTTCGGAACCATCCGCTTTCAGGATCTGTTGTACTGCACTTAATAGTTTTTCCGTCTAGCGGAATGTCATCCGTATAGTCTTCAAATTTATCATCGCCATTGGCTCCGGGCTTATTATGATCATCTTTATCTTTAAGCGGTTTCTTTCCATGTTTTTCTCTGTCAGCATTGATATCTTTGCGTAGCATATCGGCATAGAATAAGGATTCTTGCTTTGCAATTCGTCTTTGCATCTTTTTGTTATTAACCCTTGCTTTGACATGCGTTGCATCGACAAAGATTTCTGTTGGATCAACCAATTTGAAGCGGTAGCATTCTTCTAGGATATGCTGAAAAATCTGCTCAAATAGATCTGTATCCATAAACCGGCGGGTATAATTCTTTCCGAAGGTAGAGAAATGTGGAACAGGATCATAAAGTTCAAGTCCAAGAAACCAACGATACGCCATGTTTACCTCAATCTCTTTAATAGTTTGGCGCATACTTTTTATTCCGTACAGATATTGAATAAGGGGAATCTTGATAAGCGTTACCGGATCAATGCTTGGACGTCCCATGCTATCCGAATAAGTATCACGAACAAGGCCATAAATAAATGACCAGTCGATGGCTTTATCGATAATTCGCAGAAGATGATCCTGTGGAACAAGATCATCGATACATACGATCTGCATTTGTTTTCTTACTTTTTCAGTTTCTTGAGTCATCATATGAAAATACCACCTTTTTTGATATCTTCATTATACCAAAAAGAGGCTTAAAAGTCTTGAAAATACTGACTCTTAGCCTCTTTTCATAGAAAAATCCTCGGCAAAATTCCGAGGACTTTGTCTACAGTCTGGGCGGCAGGAAAGACATTCCCTGCCGCTTTTGCTGAACACACAGACTGCCTATGCAAGCGGTATCAGTGAGAGCAAGCTGGCAAAAGGAACAGAAAAGCTGATCGGGGATGCCACAACCTGGCTCATGGTGCTGGCACCGGTCGTTGCGGGACTTCTGATTATCTATTTCTGCATCAGGAGAAGTGCGGCGGACGAGATGGATCAGAAGAAGTGGAATAACCGTATCGTGGTTGCCATTGTGTCCTGCATCGGGGCAGTAATCGGAAGTGCAACCTTAAACATCATTATTGGTTATTACCAGTAATGGAGACAACCTAAAAAACAAATTTAAAATTCGGAGGAATGAACACTATGAGAAAAATCAATGACACTGTGAACAGACTGACTGTAACTGCCTATGTAAAAGGCAGACACATGAGAAAGAAACGGGCAGGCATCTTTACCAGAAAAGAGGGCGAAGGCTTTGTAGATACCGCTCTGAAAATTCTGATCTCCGTTGTGGTTGGTGCGCTGCTATTGGCAGGGCTCTATGCACTGTTTAAGGATACCATCCTGCCTACCCTGACGCAGAGAATCCAGAACATATTTAATTATCAGGGATAAATCCATAATGCGTCTTGCATCTATCATAATTTGGTAGATGCAAGACATAAGCATTTAAGAGAGAAGAATAAGCATTGTAAGATATTTCCATTTAATGTGCAATGTAGTATACTATTAATGATAATTTTGCACAAATGAAAGGAGATATTTATATGCTGGATAATATTAGGGAAATAGAAGAAATGGAAAAAGAAATTATAGCAATGATTGATAACAACATAGAAAGATATTTAAAGGCTAATCCTCATTCAAATTTAGGAAATTATGGATATAGTGGAAAATTATCAGATGATCTATTCTATAAAATTTTGTATTATTCTAATGAAAAAGCAGAAAAAAATGAAGAACAGATTGATGATTGGTTTGAAAAGGGGAATAATGTTGCGATAGTAACTGGCTATATGGGATGTGGAAAAACAACATTTATCAATCATTATTTGTGGAAAAAGAAAAAGCAAGAGAAAAAAATAATTCTTTTCGATTTAGAAAAAATAAATAAAAATACAGAACTTGATATTTTTGTCAATAAATTTGGTATGCAGTTGTATGAAATGTTTAAAGTCAAGGATAAAAATTTTAGAAGTGTATTGAAAAATCTTTATGATAGAAATTTTGATTTCTTTGATATGTATGAGGATGATGATAAACTTGATACTTTTATTTCTAATTATTGCACAGAGTCTACATGTGAGAATGTTCGAAAGCAAAATGCTGAAAATAAATCACGAATATTAAAATTAGATATTGAAAGTATGTTTAGTCTGTTAATACTGTTTGTTTTATGTGAGCAAATTATAGAAAAAAGGAGCCAAGAGTATTTGATATGTTTTGATAATTTGGATGTTGCTTATGAAGGAAAAAGTTTAGAAAAATTTTATGCTGGATTCTTAAATTCTATTGCAAATTGGGAACAAGGCTTGCCACAATTTAGTTATCCGGAGGAGACTATTACTAATCATGAATTATATAATGAATTAAAATTTTTATTTTGTATGAGAGAAACTTCTAAGGCAAAAGTTACAGCATACTTTAAGAAAAAAATAACATCATTTGTAAAGCCTTTTGATATTACAGAAATTTATGATAAAGCTGAAATAATTGGGAAAAGAGTTGATTTGTTAGAACGATATAAAGAAGATGTAGAGCGAGAGGTATTGCTCAATGGAGAAATCATAAATGAGATTTTAAATGATCATTATATTAAATTAAATATTTTTCCTCTATTTAATCATGATTACAGATCATGTATTGGGAATATTGTTTCTCTTTGTTGTGATGAGGAAAATAAAGATATGATAAATGATTACCTAAAACTTAATAATGCCAATATAAGACCGAAAGTTATAAAATATGCTAAATACGGGGCCAGAGGTATTTTGTTTAGACTAATATTTGACTCTTTTAAAAGTGAAGGATATTTTGATAAGATATCTATATTTGATTTGGAAAATACGACACATAAGGAGCAGTTTAGTATACCAAGAATGATTCTTACATATGTTTCGAATGTCCAAACAAATAATGGTCGAGTTACACCAGGAATTGGAGTTAATAATACACCCGTAGCATTAAATAGAATTTACGAAGCATTTGAAGGTATAATAAGTCCAGATTTAATTACTGAGTGTATTATCAATATGTATGATTTGAGAAACACAAATTGGAATCATCTGATTACATTTGACACATTAAGGGGTGATGATGTAGAGCATATTAGAAAAGAACTGAAAAATTATAAATCTAAGCTTTCTAATTATGAGTATTCAAAAGTTTTAATTACTTGTAGTGGTACGGTCTATTTAAGCACAATGGCAACACATTTTGAGTTTTTTGCTTGTAGAACTTGGGGAAGCATAGGAAATCCTTTGTTTTTATCAGCAAATTCATTGAGAGATGAAACAGGAAGATTTGGATTTGAAGATATTGTTGAAAAAATATTTATTCATGTTAAAGAATGTTGTGCACGCATTAAAAATTTTGATATGGAAAAATTCTTGTCAAAATACGATTGTGCTGATAAGTATGCCAATTATCTGGATTCAGAATATGTTTACAAAGATAGAAAAGAAAAAACTGGCAGGATTGTAAAACAATTTCATGGAGAAAAAATAATACATACACATATAAGCTATTTAGATGCTTATAGACTTTATTTGTTAAATTCAGATGAAATAGAAGAGGTTTTGAAACCTGTGGTTAGTAGGACAATAATAGGATACATACAAAGATATATTGATATTTTTGATAATAAAAAGGTTGTGTATTCAGACCAATCTTTGAGAATTGTTGAGAATTATCAAAAGGCAATTCAAAAAATAGAAGGGACGAATTATACGGATAGAGAAACAGAAATTAGTTTAGAAGCTGGATTGGCTTTATAGGAGAGGTACAGAGTATGGAAGAAAAATTGTTAGATGAAATATTAGAACAGCTAAATAATCAAGGGAAAATTGATATATCAATATTGATAATTCTTGGTATTTTGTTTTTTGTATTCGTAGTTAAACTGTTGGCAGATAATTTCTCCACAAGGCAAGCTACAAAAAATGAAAAAAAGGGTGACGAAGAATTATATATAAGTCAAAAACAGTACGAGACAGAAACAATGATATTTCTGGAATTCTCAGAACGTAGGTATAGTATTTGTACTAAAATAAATAGTATATCGAAAGAGAAAGGAAGTATTAATGTTTCAAAAAAAGAAAATTATGAAAAAATATACGAAGAGTTGGTAAAAGAGCATGAACAAATGAGTAACTATTTGAATAAGTATATGTGTTTTGTCCCAAATGATATATGGGAAAAATTTAAAAAGTATATGGATTCCATATCTAATTTATTAGAATTATGGAAACAAAAATTTTCAAAAGGACTTATTGATGTAATTAATACAGAGGATATTAACAATGTAATAGAAGAGATAGAGAATCAAAATAAAGAAATTAATGAATCAATACGTCGTTATGTATATAAAAAAAGAAAAATATTATGAGATGATTTAAGTTTGAATAATTAGTGACACCTCGGAGACTTCTGGGGTGTCTTTTTGATGGAAGGAGAGTTAAAAAATGTGTAATTATAATCCAGCCTATTGGTACTATTTAAAAGGTGATTATTTATGAGAACATATGGGGAAGTTGACTGATATGGAATGATGAATGGAGGAAAAAGATTGAAAGTAACAGCAAAAATTACAAAGAGTTTTACCGATGCAGGTAAGTTGAAAGCATTTGCCACCGTGTGTTTGGCAGATGCTTTTTTGGTAACAGGGGTTCGTGTCGTGGAATGTGAGAAGGGAATTACCGTATTTATGCCCAGTATGAAGGATAAAGAGGATGAATACAGGGATGTATGCTTTCCGATTGAACCGGAGCTTCGCAGTCAGATCAACACAGCAGTGTTAAATGCCTATGATGCCTGCCTGAAAGAGAATGAACAGGATGTGGAATAACAGGCAGATAATTTGCACCACAAGGGAGGTGATGCGGATTGGAGATTATACTGGTGCTTCTTATCGTGGCAGTCCTGAATGGAGCAGTTGCTTATATTGATGAAATGCTGCAGGAGTTAGTACCTATGACACTTTATGCCGATCGGTATATGCTGGCGGCAAACGGTGGGGCATGGTAGATGTACTGTTTGATATCCCGCTTGGGTTTGGCGTATCCCTGATTATCCTGAAATTCCTGAAAAAAGGGTTTGAATGTTATGTGGACGGACGGGGATCCGGACACAGAGCCAGCCAGTCTTGTCATCCGATTTATGCAGGCGGTGGCTGTGGCGGTCTGCTTTCCCATTGTTTACGGTTGGATGGCAGAAATCACACAGGGGCTGATTGACGACCTGATGGCAGCGATAGGAGCAGCCACCGATTATGACTGGCAGGCGTGGGGCTTTTGGATAGCGATAAAGGGACAAAAGGGCTTCTTTTTTCATCTAAAAATGCCATAGTTAATATTTTAGTTAATATTTTAGATGTCAATAGTAGGAAAATATTGTATAATATATTTATATTTTCTTGACGATGGAGGTATTAATCTATGGCGCAGATGACATATATCGAGAAAGATTACTTTGAGAGACTGTTTGACATGGAGAGGGGCTATGTATTAGACTTTACAAACTATACATATCAAAGATTTGTTGCTGATACCATTAACATAGACGTTTATAAAAAGTATCATAATTTATCTAAAGCAAAAATATTAAGAGCAATTATGGATGATTGTGATAATGTTACAGTTGGTAAATTGTTGCTTGGATTAATGCAATATATGCAGGCAAGAGAACTTGTGACAGGTGAGAAAAAAGAAACTTTTCAGAAATGCACAGAGATAGGATATCGGTTGATTGGAAAGAAAGTTTCAGCGAAAACAGTTGATAATGTACCTGAATCTCAGAAAATCGAATTTGATTTTAAAAAGTATCTTAATGAACTGAAAGATTTGGCGGATTATCATGATAATCCACAAGCAAGAGGATATCAATTCGAGAGGTATTTAAATAGGTTATTTAAGGATTGTGCGTTAGAGCCAAGAGAAAGTTTTAGAATCAAGGGAGAACAGATAGATGGCAGTTTTGTTTTAAGGAATGATATATATTTATTAGAGGCAAAATGGACGAACAAGCCAACTGAAAAAAGTGATTTGGTAGTTTTTAACGAAAAAGTATCCTCAAAATCGGGATTTACAAGAGGTTTATTTATCAGTTTTTCTGGTTATAGCAGTGATGCAGTTGAAACGTTTTGTAATGGTAGAGAAGTTAAGATAGTGCTAATGACAGTACAGGAATTAGCAGTAGCATTAACGAGGGAAATGGATATATCAACTGTAATATGGAATAAAGTCCGAGCATTAGCGGAAGAAGGAAATTATAATAAGTTGGTGTTTGAAATGTGAGTTATACTTGTACTTGCAAACGATAAAAGGACACTGTGGGAGTCTAAAAGCAATGTTATTTGTTGATATTTGAAAACAAATAAATATGTGGTAATAGGAATAAGGTAAAATTTGGAGGTTTATTATGGCATCCGTAGATTACGCATGGAGTATAGAACTTGGAAAACAATTAACAGCATCAGAGGCTCATGAAAAATGGTTTATGGGAATAATTTCTGATAAAACTAAGTTTGAATGTAGAGATGAAAATTGTCATGCTCAGATTACATGTGTTAATATGGATAAGCAGCAGTATCAAATGAAAATGCGAGAACATTTCAAAGTTTATGGTCGGCATTCAGAAAACTGTAAAGAAGTAAAGAACAATAAAGAAGTAAGTAGAAAATATAAGAGAGGAATTGGAACAGAAGCACCGGAGCTTGAAGAAGAAATTACGTTTAGCTTAGAAAGATTGCCAAGTCATGGCGAAACACAAGTTGGTAATCATGATGGTGATTTGTCAGAAGGTGAGGGAGTAGAGAATAGAATAGAAAATCAGAAAACAGAAAGCCAAAGAAAAAATGGCTTAAGAAAATCACATTTATATTTAGTGCCTACATTAGTAACCAAGTATTTATATGGCTTGAAACATGGAAATCTGGACAAAATTCGAGTTAATATTCGTTATCCGCATAGCAAAAAAATATATGAACATTCGTTAGATAAATTGTTTGTGAATATAAAAAACACAGTTTTCGTATCTGCTGATTCATGGAAAATAAAAATATTTTTTGGAAAAGCTAAGATTAGTAAAAATAGAAATGGTGAGTATTGGGTAAATTTTGAAAATACATTTGATAAAGATGATAGGAAAGTATGTTGTGTCATTAACCAACAAATCATAGATAATACACTTAGTAAGAATGCATCTAAAAAACTATTAGATGGCTTTTTGCATAAAGAAGGTACATATTGTTTTGCATTTGGACAACTTAGAGGAACAAAAGGTAGAATTTACGTTAATATTTTGTCGTTAGATCATTTGGGCTGTACAACAGAAGATATTGAGAGAACGGATGATTTGTTAGATGAAAATAAAGATTGATACTTATAGATGAGGGGGAATGGTTACATGAATATACCAAAAGAATATCAAGGGAGATATTTTTACCATTTTACACATACTGATAATATTGATTCAATAGTTAGAAATGGTCTTTTATCAACAAATTTAAAAAATAGAAATGGCATTGGTCATCATAATATTGCAAATCCTAATATACAAGAGCGAAGAAGTGAAATGATTGTAGAGGCGGGACCAGGTGGAGTAGTTCATGATTATGTTCCGTTTTATTTTACTTCAAAAAATCCTATGCTATTAAGTTTGTTATATAGTAAGAATATTGACCAACAATTTATTGTTTTTATGGCAATATCAATTGATAAGATAATGAATAGTAATGTTGTATTTACTGATGCATCTGCAAATACAGCTATTCCTCCTCATTTTTATGATGATCCAAATGATTTAGATAAATTGCATTGGAATCTGATAGATAGTAATAGTGTTGCACATTTGCAGAATGATGATAGGCATTTTAAAATGGCAGAGGTATTAATTTACGAGCGTATGCCTATAGAATGGGTTGATAGTTATATTGTTTGGAATAAAGAAAGTAAGAAAATAATTGAAAAAAGTTACACAGATGTTGGACAGCAGGCACCTAATATTTCTTATGAACCATTTCAAAGTAATAAGTACTTTTATTTTACTAAATTTTGCTTTGCAGATAGAAAGAATGAGAGTTTAGTTACAGGACCAAGGGTTTTGTATGCGGAATACCGTAATGCTTTGGAACAAATAGAAAAAAATCGAGCTAATGGTAGTTGGGAAAATGCTAAATTTACTGATATAGACAATTCGTTGAATGTATTAAAGAATAATTTTAGTATACTTCCAGAATTACATGGAATTGAAAATTTGAAGACTGATAATACAGTGCATAGTCAAACAGTAAGTGATCATACTCTTTCAGTGGTTGATAATGTGCACATAAGTTCGTTTTATAATTGTTTAGTTGACCATGATAAAAAGGTTGTTAAATTAGCTGCATATTTGCATGATATAGGAAAGGGACCTAAAGCTAAATGGAAAAACGAAATTCAGAGGGCGTATCCGGATCATCCAGCAGATGCAATCCCGATGCTAATAAGGATTTTGTCAGAAGAATTTAAGACGCTTACTAGTGAGGAAATTCGAGACATTTGCACTTTAGTTGTTTATCATGATTTGTTGGGAGACATTTTAGCAAATGGGAGAAATAAAGATGAGTTGATAAGCTTAAATCTTGAAAATCGCATGCTAACTATGTTGACGGTTTTATCAGAAGCGGATATTCGCTCCATAAATCCAACATGGTGTTTTAATTATTTACATGGTGTGAGATTGTTATTAAATGAAATGATGAGGTGAATAAAAGTTGATAGAATTTGTAACAGGAGATTTTTTTGATTACACAGCCAATATTAGAGTTAATACAGTTAATTGCGTAGGAGTAATGGGAGCGGGAGTAGCATTAGAGTTTAAGAATAGATATCCAGATATGTTTAAAGCGTATGTTGAAGTGTGTAAAAAAAAGGAAATTGCTCCTGGTAAGCCTTTTATTTGGGAAGAAGTCGATTTGTTTTCAAGATGTATAATTATTAATTTGCCAACGAAAGTGCATTGGAGAAACCCTTCGGAATATGAGTATATTGAGAAAGATTTGGTTTGGCTAAAAGAGTATTTACTAACTGTTTCGGAAGACTCCATTGTTACATTACCGGCTTTAGGATGTGGGCATGGTAGTTTGAATTGGAATATAGTTAAGGATATGATTTGCCATTATTTACATGAGGTTGAGGCAAAAATACTGGTATTTGAGCCTAGTTCATCAAACAAAAATTTTGACAATATTCATTTTGGGAGTATATTACAAAAAAATGATGTGAAAACAATTTTTCCATCTGAAAAATGTTATCCAGAAAAGTTAGTGGGTACTTTTGGAAAGGAAATTTATTGTAAAGGATGTGTTGAACTTTTAGAATTGTCAAAAATAAGTCTTATATGTGGGAATAGCTTTAGTGAAAGAGAGTATTCTGCGATTTATAAAATATTAGAAGAATTGGGGAAAGAGAAGTATGCGTTTGTAATAGGTTTAAATAATAAAAAAAGTGAAGAACTTGCGGTATCATTATTAGAATTGGGTTATAGGTTAATTATGATTATTCCATATGGAATATTAAATTTTAAAAAGCAAGCTATTTTTACGAAGTTTACTGACAAGATGCTTGTGCTTTCATATGTGAAACCAAAACAAGAGTTTAAGAAATATGAATATGTAAATTCTTTCAAAATGAGACTTAAAATTGCAGATGCAATTTTGCATTGTGGAGATGAATATGATGATATCAAAAGAATAATAAAATATTTAAAAGGATATAAAAATATATTTTATATAAATTATTGGAATGAAATTATTGATGAGTTTGTAATCATAAATGCACAGAAAATAGGATTGAATCCAGAAACCAAAAAGCCTAATTTATTATCAATGAAGCAGTATTTAGAAAAATGATACTTCATATTTGAAACAATTATTTGGTTTGGATGCTATTTATCGAAAGGGAACATAAAATATGAGAACTTGTGTTAATACTGGTAATATAACGCACGCACTTTTAAGTTAATAAGTTCTAAGTTGGATTTTACTAGTTGTCAACCCAAAAATCAAAATTTTTCAAAAAAATTTGGTCCTTACTTGACATCAGCAGACAATGCAACAAATGTTATTAAGTTGCATGTGGGTTCTGCAGCTGTTGCTAATACTTTAAGTTTCAGTTTGCATGTTGGATCTGATGCAGATATGACAAATAAGATTAATGTCAATATTGATGCAATGGATTCATCTAGCCTTGGTATCAAGGGAATCAATGTTAATGATGATACAGGTATCGCTGGTACATATGCTATCGACGCTATCTCAGATGCAATCAGCAAGGTTTCATCACAGCGTTCAGCTCTTGGTGCTGTTCAGAACAGACTTGAGCACACAATTGACAACCTTGACAACGTAGTTGAGAATACTACAACAGCTGAGTCTCGTATCCGTGATACAGATATGGCTGAAGAGATGGTTAACTATAGCAAGAACGACATTCTTGCACAGGCTAATCAGTCAAACCAGGGTGTACTTTCACTCTTACAGTAATCATCTACAATTTAATGTTGTACAAAGCAAAAGAGCTCGAAAGGGCTCTTTTGCTTTGTACAACATTAATCTTTTGTTTAAAGGGTCAAAATGTATCATCGATGCATGCTTGCATGCAATTCGATGTATAACTTATATGCAAGGTGGCATAAGAATGAAATAGCGGAAGAATATCATTCTAAATATCTTTCTACTACAAAATAAGAATATTTCTCTTAGAAACGTATAAACTATTAATGCTACTAACTGAGAATACTATTTGACATTATAAAACATCAAGGGTATATTATCTTTAGTGGTTGTGCTACGTAGCTTGCGAGGCGCGTGGCCGGTGGAGTTCCATGCGTGGGCTCCACTTTTTTAATACTTATTTTAGGAAGGAACTTCTATATGCTTAAGACATTTTTCACATATGAACAACAATTAAATAAGCTTCAGCATGAAATAGGTCTTATCATTCCTAATCCTGCATTAAAGTGGCTGAATGCCATATGGTTACTGTATTTTAACTGAATACTGCTTTTCATCTATCAAGTGAATAAAAATAGAGCATCCATTTGTGGTAAAATTAAGGTGTCTAATCAAAATAAATACCAACAAAGGAGCCCTTTATGAGTATTGTAAACACCTTATCATTAGAAAGCAATAGACAGATTAAAATAAATTTTGATGGAGGAGATCTCTTTTAATAGCGGAAATGATAGAAGCGGGGCATGGGAGAGCGGCTGACGGTCCAGATGAAAGAAGCAGATGCAGAGTGGGAGCGGTAGAAAAGCAGTGAAAACGGTATCAAATATATTATAGTACGAAAAGAAGCCGCCATAAATGACGGCTTCACGGTTACAAAATTACCAGGATTGCTCCTGCGTTTACATCATCATACTAGCACAAAGCAGCAGTGATGTCAAACATTTTGTAGCAGTAATAAAGTATGCAGAAAAAGCCTAAATGATACCGCAGGAAACCAGTTTTTCACGGATTTCCTTTAATACGGCAGGCTTTACATCGCCAAACTTCTCGAAGTGAACTCTGGAAAGGCTGACCTGTGTAATCCTTGTTACATTTGCCCAGCGTGACATTTCGGGAAAACCGTAGACCTTATCAACCATTATATTGTAGTCCATGCTTTTGGGCATCTGGGAAGATAAAGGAATAACAATCAGGGAATCCTTTAAATTTTTCAGTATGATTGCCGGATGTCTGCCGCCAAATTCCGTGCCGATGTTATAACCGAAATCTACCCAGATGACAGCTTTCCGAATCAGTACAAGAGAGCGCATAATCAGTTCAATATCCGTTTCCGGCACGATACTTTTTTTGACAGCAATCACATATTTATCGGTAGCTTTGTCGTACTGATAGTATTTTGACACTACTGCCTGTTTATCGCTGTGCAGCCACTTAAATGCAGATGGTTTGATGACATTGGGCAGAGCGGAGGAGGGTATTTGAAAGGCTTTTTCATTCAGAATCAGATTTGTTTTTAAGGAAGTCCATTTATAGTATTCGTTGGCAAGTTTGACGTTTTCCGGTTCTTCCGGATTAATCTTCTGAAAATGATTTTGTAACGAGGAAGCCATTTCATCAAAGGAATGGCGCGTATCTTCTAATGTTGCTGTATGTTTCAAGGCAATTCTCCTTTGCAGGTTTTTATTCTTAATTTTAGCAGATAATGTGACAGAGTACAACAAAATAACACGGAGAAGATAGTGTAAATTTAGTCTCGGAAATCAAAGGTCAGAACTTTCCCTTTTTATATGAATAAGTATCAGAATTGCTGTTTTAATAATAATCAACCTATAACATAACGTCAACCTGTTTTTGTTGTGGCAATTAATTCTTTCCCTGTCTTATGTGGCAAGAACATCGTTCAAACGACTTGAACCATATTTTGTTTATAAAAGAGTAAGAAAGTAAACACAGCATTTTCACAATTGCCCCGTATACTGACACTGTAAACAAAAGAAATACTCATATTAATCTTTTTCATATTTTTAGCCGGTGCACTCCACATGTACCGGCTTCCTCTTTAATAGTAAGTAATGAAAAACCAGTTGATTCCGTAAAGTCCATCGCTTATAATGATATTAAGACAGAGAGCCTTTCAGTCAATGAATCTAAAGAAATGAAGCTGGAAAATGTTGGTATCTAATATTCCAATCAGTCAGGAATTTAGAGAGGATGTGAGAATTATGTGTAATCTGAGTACAGGAATTGAAGAAAGAGCTACTGAAAAAGCTACTGAAAAAACAAGCGAAAAGTTTATTCTGAATATGTATAAAAAGGGTTATACATTGGATCAGATCGCAGATGTAGCTGAAACAGGTGTTGATGAAGTTGAGGCGATTATTAAGAAGAAAGAGCCTGCAATGGCGTAACTATCATTAGCAAAAATAAAACGTTAATTCTTGCATAACTCCATGGTATATGTTACGATTTTAATGTTGTTAAGATGAATCTAAAGGATGATGCTTGCACGCATCATCCTTTTTAAATACAGGAGAAGCAAATGGATATCAATAGACAGGAAAGAGCGCCGATTTATGAGGCTCTTGAGGAGTTTAAGAAGAAGAGAGTGGTGCCGTTTGACGTGCCGGGACACAAGAGAGGCAGGGGAAATCCTGAGCTGGTGCATCTGCTCGGAGAAAAGTGTGTAGGGCTTGATGTCAATTCAATGAAGCCGCTTGACAATTTGTGTCATCCGGTTTCGGTAATCAGAGAGGCGGAGGAGCTTGCGGCGGATGCCTTTGGAGCGGCAAATGCTTTTCTTATGGTAGGAGGCACCACCTCTGCGGTGCAGGCCATGATTTTGTCCACCTGCAAGGCAGGAGACAAGATTATACTGCCGAGAAATGTTCATAAAAGTGCCCTTAATGCACTCGTGCTTTGCGGAGCGATACCGGTTTATGTCAATCCGCAGACGAATGCGAAGCTTGGTATTTCGCTTGGAATGGAGATTGACCAGGTGGCGAGGGCTATCGAGGAAAATCCGGATGCAAAGGCTGTGCTTGTAAACAATCCGACGTATTACGGAATCTGTTCTGACCTTAAGTCGATAGTTACGCTGGCTCATTCGAAGGGAATCAAGGTGCTCACGGATGAGGCACATGGTACACATCTTTATTTTGGAAAAGGGCTTCCGATATCAGGAATGGCAGCCGGGGCAGACATGTCTGCGGTATCGATGCACAAATCGGGAGGAAGCCTGACACAGAGCTCGATTCTGCTCACCGGAAGGGATGTAAATGCTGATTATGTGAGGCAGATTATCAACCTCACCCAGACCACGAGCGCATCGTATCTGCTATTGTCAAGCCTTGATATATCAAGAAGAAATTTAGCTCTCAGAGGCGAGGAATCCTTTGCCAAGGTGGCACAGATGTCGGAGTACGCAAGGCAGGAGATTAATTCCATAGGTGGCTATTATGCGTATGGGCGTGACCTTGTAAACGGCTCAAGCATATATGATTATGATGTGACAAAGCTGTCCATCTATACGCTCGATATAGGGCTTGCCGGAATAGAGGTGTATGACCTGCTGCGCGATGAGTATGATATCCAGATAGAGTTTGGGGATATCTGTAATATACTTGCGTATATATCAATCGGTGACAGAATACAGGATATAGAGAGACTCGTAGGTGCGCTTGAGGATATCAAGCGCCTTTACAGCAAGGACAAGACCGGACTTTTGTCTGGAGAGTACATAAATCCAAAGGTGGCGGTATCGCCGCAGGAGGCATTTTATTCGCAGAAGAAATCGGTGCGCATTATGGATGCGGTAGGCGCTGTAAGTGGAGAGTTTGTCATGTGCTATCCACCGGGAATCCCGATTCTTGCACCGGGAGAGCTTATCACAAAAGAGATTGCGCAATACATTGTCTACGCAAAGGAAAAGGGCTGTTCAATGCAGGGAACAGAGGATCCTGCGGTTGAATATCTTAAGGTATTGGAGCAGTAAACAGGAGGAAAAGCAATGCAAATGTGGTTTTCACAATATCATACTGTCAATGTCAAGCTGGATGTAAGGATACAGGAGCAGCTTTTTTCAGGGCAGAGTGATTATCAGAAAATAGATGTGTTTAAATCATATGAGTTTGGGAAAATGGTCGCACTGGATGGTGAGATTGTTTTTTCGGACACAGATGAGTTTATATATGATGAGATGGTCACACATGTGCCGATGGCGGTTCACCCGAATGCCAAAAAGATACTTATAATAGGTGGCGGCGATGGCGGCGTGGCGAAGGAGCTCATCAAATATCCGTCAGTCGAGCATATTGATGTGGTTGAGACAGACAAGATGTTTGTCGATGTATGCAAGCGGTTTTTCCCCGAGGTAGCATGTGGACTTGAGGATGAAAGAATTTCCATGTTTTATGATGATGGTCTGCGATTCTTACGCAGGAAGCATGATGAATATGATCTGATAATCAACGATTCAACAGACCCGCTCGGACATACGGAGGGACTTTTCACAAAAGAATTTTACGGAAGCTGTTATAAGGCACTAAAGGATGATGGAATCATGGTTTACCAGCACGGCAGCCCTTTTTATGATGAGGACGAGCTTGAGTGCCGGAAAATGCACAGAAAGGTGTATAAATCATTTCCTATAAGCAGGGTATATCAGGCACATATTCCAACCTGTCCGTCAGGCTACTGGCTGTTTGGGTTTGCATCGAAGAAATATCATCCGCTTTATGATCTGGATACCGAAAGATGGGATGCACTGGGGCTTAAAACCTGGTATTACACTACACATTTACACAGGGGAGCCTTCATGCTTCCGAAATATGTCGAGGATTTACTCGAGGAAGAGGAAACAAGATAAAATTATAATAAACTATATCGTAACCAAAGCGAATCAGGAGGAACAAAAATGAGCAGATTACTTATTATCGGATGTGGTGGAGTTGCGCAGGTGGCAATCAGGAAATGCTGCCAGAACAGTGAGGTATTTACCGAGATTATGATTGCAAGCAGAACCAAGTCAAAATGTGATGACTTAAAGGCAAAGCTTGAGGGAAAGACAAGCACAAAAATTGAGACTGCAAAGGTTGATGCCGACAATGTGGAGGAATTAAAAGAGCTGATTAATGCATACAAGCCGGATGCGGTTTTAAATGTTGCGCTTCCGTATCAGGATCTTACAATCATGGATGCATGTCTTGCGTGTGGTGTTGACTACATCGATACTGCCAACTATGAGTGTGAGGATACTGAGGATCCGAAGTGGAGGGCAATCTACGAAAAGCGCTGCAAGGAGCTTGGATTTACAGCATATTTTGATTATTCATGGCAGTGGGCATATCAGGAGAAATTTAAGGAGGCAGGGCTTACAGCTATTCTTGGAAGCGGATTTGACCCGGGTGTGACCTCTGTTTATTCTGCATATGCGCTTAAGCATTATTTTGATGAAATACATACTATAGATATTCTCGACTGCAATGGCGGTGACCATGGATACCCGTTTGCGACAAACTTTAACCCGGAGATAAATCTGCGTGAGGTTTCTGCGAACGGCTCATACTGGACAGATGGCCACTGGGTAGAGACAAAGCCTATGGAGTGGAGAGCGCAGTACAATTTTGACCAGGTTGGAGAAAAGGATATGTATCTGCTTCACCACGAGGAGATTGAGTCACTGGCAAAAAATATTCCGGGAATAAAGAGGATCAGATTCTTCATGACCTTTGGACAGAGCTACCTCACACACATGAAGTGTCTTGAGGATGTCGGCATGCTAAGGACAGACCCGATTATGGTGGACGGAAAGGAAATAGTGCCAATACAGGTGCTTAAGGAGCTGCTTCCTGACCCTGCATCATTGGGACCTCGTACAGTCGGAAAGACAAATATCGGATGTATTTTTACAGGTGTTAAGGACGGAAAGGAAAAGTCAATCTACATCTACAATGTATGCGACCATCAGGAGTGCTACAAGGAGGTTGAGTCGCAGGCGATTTCCTATACCACAGGTGTGCCGGCAATGATTGGCGCCATGATGGTGGTAAAGGGACTCTGGAAGAAGCCGGGAGTGTTCAACCTTGAGGAGATGGATCCGGATCCATATATGGAGGCTCTTAATAAGTTCGGACTGCCGTGGCAGGTAGTTGAGAATCCGGTTCCTGTGGATTGTTACAAGACTGAGGATGAGTCAGTACATATGGATTAGTCCGGAGGCCGGTATGAAGATAAACGAATTAAGAACTCCCTGTTATGTGATAGACGAGGGAAAATTAACTGAAAATCTTTTGATATTAAACGGTGTCATGCGAAGGACAGGTGCAAGGATTCTTCTCGCACAGAAGGCATTCAGCGCATTTTATGAATATCCTCTTATCGGCAGATATCTAAGCGGGACAACTGCAAGCGGGCTTTTTGAGGCCCGTCTTGCACATGAAGAAATGGGAAAGGAAAACCATGTATTCTGTCCCGCTTTTTTGCCGCAGGAGATGGATGAGCTGGTAGAAATATGTGACCATATTGTATTTAATTCAGTATCGCAGTATCTGCTTCACAGGGAGAAAATCGAAAGGGCTGATAAAAAAATAAGTGTCGGGCTCAGAATAAACCCTGAGTGCTCCACGCAGGAGGGGCATGAGATATACGACCCATGTGCGCCGGGCTCAAGGCTTGGGATAACGAGAGAGGCACTCGATAAGGCTATTAAAAACGGGCTTGATTTATCATGTATAGAGGGCTTTCATTTTCATACGCTCTGTGAACAGGATTCAGATGCGCTCGAAACTACTCTTGCAGCTGTAGAGGAGAAATTCGGAGATCTGCTGTATGAGCTTAAGTGGCTCAATATGGGAGGCGGACACCATATTACGAGAGCAGACTATGACATTGAAAGGCTTGAAAAATGCATTACGCATATGCGTGACAAATACGACCTGGAAATCTATCTTGAGCCGGGAGAGGCAGTTGCGCTTGATGCAGGCTATCTGGAGACAACGGTGCTTGATATAGTTGAAAACAATGGCATAAAGATACTCATTCTGGATACCTCCGCAGCCTGCCATATGCCGGACGTGCTTGAGATGCCGTACCGTCCGCCGCTTATGGACAGTGGCGAGCCGGGTGAGAAGAAGTATACCTACAGATTGTCTTCATGTACCTGTCTGGCAGGTGATGTGATAGGGGATTATTCATTTGACAGAGAGATAAAAACCGGTGACAGGCTGTGCTTTTGCGATATGGCAATCTACTCGATGGTCAAAAATAATACCTTTAACGGCATGCCGCTTCCGGACATTGCCGTAATGGATGAGAATAACGATTGTAAGGTTATCAGGAGATTCGAATATGAAGATTTTAAATGCAGGCTGTCCTAGAGCAGACGGCTTTTATATGCCGGCAGAGTATGCTCCCCACAAGGGTACCATCATCATCTGGCCAAAGCGCCCGGGCTCATGGATTTACGGTGCCAGGCGGGCAAGAGAGGCTTTTGCGGAGGTGATATGTGCAATAGCAGAGTCTGAGCAGGCATATGTGCTCGCTGAGGAGGATGTGATAGACAATGCAAGGTCTGTTGTGGAAGCTGTCAGAAAGCAGAAAAATTATCAGGAAAATTTCCCGGTGAAATATATACAAATGGAGTCAGATGATGCCTGGGCCAGAGATGTGGGACCGACCTTTGTGAAAAATGAGGATGGCGCTGTCAGAGGAATCGACTGGTGCTTTAATGCCTGGGGCGGCAATGTGGACGGACTGTACGCAGACTGGACAAAGGATGACAGGGTAGCGGCTTTATTTTGCAACAAAGCCGGATACGACATGTATGATGCGCATCCGTTTGTCTTAGAGGGTGGAGCCATCCACACAGACGGAGAGAAAACGGTGATAGTGACTGAAAGCTGTCTGCTAAGCAAGGGCAGAAATCCGGAATTATCGAAGTATGAAATAGAACAGAAATTAAAGGATTATCTCGGAGCCGAAAAAATCATCTGGATTCCTTATGGAATATACAACGATGAAACCAACGAGCATGTCGACAACGTATGTGCATTTACAAGCCCTGGGCATGTGGTGCTTGCGTGGACTGATGACAAGGATGACCCACAGCATCAGATGTCATCAGCGGACCTTGAAGTATTGGAAAATGAAACTGATGCAAGAGGCCGGAAAATTGAGGTTCACAAGGTTTACATTCCAAAGAAGCCGGTGTGTATCACAGAATATGAGCTTTCTGGCTTCACCTTTGAGGAGGGTGAGGATGAGCGCGAGGCAGGAGAACGCCTGGCGGCAAGCTATGTGAATTTTTACATCACAAACGGCGGTGTGCTCATTCCTCAGTTTGGTGATGTGATGGATGAGCCTGCGCTTAAGGCAATCGGAAGCCTTTTTGAGGGAAAAAAGGTGTATCCGATATATGCGCGCGACATAATTGTCGGTGGCGGAAATATACACTGTATCACACAGCAGATACCGCAGTAATTTAATTCAGGATGAGAAAGGTGAATAGTATGAGAGAGGTTACAATTGCTGCAATCCAGATGAGCTGCAGCCGTGATGTAAATGAAAATATTGAAAAAGCAGCAAAGCTTATAAGGGCTGCGGCAGAGGCCGGAGCACAGATAATACTTCCTTCGGAGCTTTTTGAGAGACAGTATTTCTGTCAGGAGAGGCGCTATGATTATTATGACTATGCAAAGCCACTTTCTGAAAATGCTGCAGTGCAGAGCATGAAGGCACTGGCAAAGGAGCTTGGCATAGTGATTCCTGTGAGCTTTTATGAGGCAGGAGAGGGCAGACAGCTCTTCAACTCGGTGGCGGTGATAGATGCCGACGGAGAGGTGCTTGGAATATACAGAAAGACACATATCCCGGACGATCATTATTATCAGGAGAAGTTTTACTTCACACCGGGAAATACCGGATTTAAAGCTTTTAAGACAAAGTATGCAACCATAGGAGTCGGCATATGCTGGGATCAGTGGTTCCCGGAAACAGCCAGAGGCATGGCTTTAAAGGGCGCGGAGATACTTTTTTACCCTACAGCCATAGGCAGCGAGCCGATACTGGAATGTGACAGCATGCCACACTGGAGAAGGTGCATGACCGGACATGCAGCCTGCAATCTGATGCCGGTTGTGGCGGCAAACAGGATAGGTACAGAGGAGGTTGTACCGTGTGCGGAAAACGGAAACCAGAGCTCTGCACTGACATTTTATGGTTCTTCGTTTATCACAGATGCGACCGGAGAGGTTGTTGAGGAGATGGACAGAGTATCGGAGGGCTTCATACTCCACAGTTTTGATCTGGATGAGCTGGAGAGTGAGAGAAAGAGCTGGGGACTGTTCAGGGACAGACGACCGGAGATGTATGGGGAGAATTAGCTTAGATTACCCTAATGATTGCAAATTAATTTAAAGTTAATTTAAAACACAGGATACAGCAAAGGCGCTATATCCTGTGTTGTTTTACCGGCGGCAGCTTTTACGATTCTGTAAGCCTGTGACCGGTTAAGTGGCTTGTTTCTGTATGTTCTTTTGGAAAAATAGGTTTAGCCAAATTATTATGGCAAGCTGAGATGAGAGCGGTTACATGTATAAATAGCACAAAGAGAAAGGCTTGTGATGATGTAAAAGCATAGAAAATTTATGCATAATCACGAAAACAATACTGTTATATTGACATCGAATGTGCAAAATAATATAATACAGGCAAATGAAACCGATTACATAAGGAGGGGGTTAAAAATCGATAAAAATATTACAATATCAGATATTGCGGAGAGGGCAGGTGTATCTAAGGCAACAGTCTCCAGAGTATTGAACTCACCGGAGATTGTAGAAGAACATACCAGAGAAAATATTAGTAGAATAATGAAGGAGCTGCATTATACGCCATCTCAGACAGCAAGAAATTTGTCAATGAAAAGCTCGTCTACAGTCGGTGTGATTGTTCCGGAAATTAGCAATACTTTTTTTGGAGAGCTGTTTTCCGGGGTTGAAGAAGTTACAAAGAGGCATAACTTATCTCTGCTATATTCTGGAAATGATAACGATATGGATACGGATTATAAAGCACTGGACATGATGAAGATGCAGAGGGTAAGAGGATTGCTGTATATCCCGGCAGTTAATTATTCCGCTCTTGGAGTTCTTGATAAACTGCAAAGAAAATTGGATCGTATGAATTGTCCGATTGTCTGCATGGATCGAGATGTAGGATTAAAGTGTGATATAGTACATTTTGATGACCAGAGTGCCGTGCGAAAAGCAGTTTTGGCATTGGCAAATGAAGGACACAGAAAAATTGCAATTATAATTGGAGACAAAGAGAATATATTGTCTGTTCAGCGATTTGAAGGATATTTAGAAGGACTAAAGAAGGCTGGTATTCCATATGACGAAGAGCTCGTATTTAGAGGAACATATACGAGGGTGTCAGGATATCAGGTGACAAAACAGATGATTGCGAAGTCAAAGCAGCCTACAGCTGTAATTACATGTAATAACTTACTTAGTAAAGGATATATACAAGCGGTATGTGAGCATACGCATGGAAAAACAGACATGTATACACATATAGGACTGGATGAAATTGACATGATGCAGTATCTTGGAATTCCGTATAATTGTATCCAACGTGATGCATACGAATTAGGACATTCAGCAGCGGAACTGCTGATAAAGAGATTGGAGCAGCCGGATGAAACATTTCAGCATATGATATTGAATTCTCCGCTGGTTCATCAGACATTTTAAGAATGAGTGATTGTGTATTACTCATAAAATACACAATCACTTACTTATTACAAATCAATGAAAGCGGTTACATAAAACAAATAAAGGAAGGAAAAAATATGAAATTAGCAATGGGCTGTGATCCGGCAGCGTACCGGTTCTATAAAAAATTATTAGAGAGAATGAAGGAAGAAGGTTACGATATCGTAGATACAGGTTGCGAATCGGAACATGAAGCAGATGGTGGAAAGTATGCAGAGATTGCAGAAATAGTATCCAACAAGGTTGTATCAAAAGAATGTGATTATGGAATTTTGATTTGTGGAACAGGTCAGGGAATGGCAATGGCAGCAAACAAGATTCCGGGAATAAGAGCAGTACTTTGTTATGATGTTTTTCCGGCAGTGCTTAGCAAAAATGATAATAATGGAAATGTTTTGTGTACCGGAGCATGGTTCATGGAAAAGAAAGGCATTGACTTTACAATGGCAATGATTCATGCCTGGTTATTTTCCGGATACACAGGAACACATGAAGATGGCATGCTGGCGCTTAGTCGCCTTGATAATAAAAAATACCAGGAGGTGATGTAATATGGATCGTTTTCAAGAGTTATCTAAAATTGCATTGGACGAGTTATCAGAAGTCTTTGCAAGAATGAGTGATGAAAACGTGAGAGAACTATTGGAGGAAATCAAAAATGCAAAGCGTGTTTTTTTGCTTGGTGCAGGAAGAGAAGGGCTTTCGACGAGAGAGTTTGCTATGCGCTTAATGCATTTAGGAAAGGAGTCTCATTGGATATGGGATGATACCACTCCATCCATGAACAAAGGAGATTTGTTTATATGCGCATGCGGAAGTGCTGACGTGGCACATGAAAACATAATTTGTGATAATGCAAAGAAAACAGGTGCCACTATTCTTTTAATTACTCCTTCTGCAAAAGGACATATATTGGAAATTGCAGATAAGGTAATAAGGATTCCTGCAACTGCTTATAAGGCGGTATACAACTCAGAGGATGAGTATGTACCGACAGCTCAGATGATGGGGAATCAGTTTGAACAGGCATTGCTTGTATTCTTCGATGTAATTGTAATGATGCTAAGTGAAGAAATGGGAATTTCCAAGGAAGAGATGGAAGCCCGTCACAGAAATATTGAATAAATACCACAGGGGGACAAAATTATGGCAAAAAAATTATTGGCAATGGTTTTAGGGTTAACAATGATGATAGGTTTGGCAGGATGCTCTGCAGTAGACACAGGTTCTGGTTCTAATAATAAGAATGCTGATACACAGGTAAGTGTTAGCGCTGAATTATTAGATGCTACAAAGTATAAATCAGATAAGGAACCGGCGGATTGGACAATTGCAGTTGTCGTTAAAGATGGTACATCGGACTGGTTTAAGAGAATGCAGGTTGGAGTGGATGAATTTGGCAAGGAAAAGACAGTTGATGTAATACAGAAGGGACCAGCCAATGCGGATGCGGCATCACAGGTTCAATTGGTTGAGGACATGATTAATCAAGGTGTTGATGCGTTGTGTATCGTCCCAATTGATCCGGGTGCATTGGAATCTGTTTTGAAAAAAGCCATGGAAAATGGCATTGTAGTAATTAGTCACGAAGCCTCAGATTTAAAAAGCACATTATATGATGTAGAAGCATTCACCGCTGAGGATTTTGGAAATGCAATGATGCAGGAGCTTGCAAAAGCAATGGGTGAGAAAGGGCAGTATGCTCAGATGGTTGCCTATACTACATCAACAACTCATATGGAATATTCTAATGCAGAGTACAAGTATCAGAAAGAAAATTATCCTGATATGTCGCTGATTAATGATACTGTACCATCGGCAGAATCGTCAGAAAAGGTTGATACAGCTTATGGGAAGGCGAAAGAGTTATTAAAGGCAAATTCTGAGCTTGCTGGATTTACCGGAGCAGCTTCCGTTGATATCTTAGGTGAAGCTCAGGCAGTTGAAGAGCTGGGATTAATTGATAAGGTATCAATTGTTGGTGTTGGAACACCAAATGCAACAAGAGAGTATGTCAAAAATGGTACGATAAATGCAGTGTGTTTGTGGGATCCGGCATCAGCAGGATATGCTATGTGTAATCTGGCATACAAGGTGTTATCAGGCGATGAAATAAAAGATGGAATTGACCTTGAGCAGGATGGGTATGATAGTGTAAAAATCCAGGAAGGTGTAAATCGTTGCGTATTAGGTAATGCTCCATTGATTTTAAATAAGGATAATATTGACGATTACGATTTCTAAATATAAAACTGTATTTAACTTATGAAGTAGTCTGGTGAAAATCCGGATGGATTTAATTAAAAAACATCCGGATTTTCAGAAAATAACAGTTTGAAGGAGAGTGAGGGTTAATGTCAGAAAATATTTTATGTGTAAAAAATATCAAAAAGTCATTTGGTGGGGTGCATGCATTAAAAGGTGTAGATTTAACAATCAAAAAGGGCGAGACACATTGTCTGGCTGGTGAAAATGGATGTGGAAAATCAACTATTATTAAAGTAATTTCGGGGTTTTATAAACCGGATGAAGGAACAATAGAGATTGATGGCAAAGAATATACAAATATGTCTACTGCTGATGCGATTGCTGCAGGTATTCAGGTAATATATCAGGATTTTTCAATTTTTCCCAATTTAACAGTAATGGAGAATCTGGCTTTTAATCAAGTATTGGCAGAGAAGAAAAAATTTGTTAATAAGAGAGAATTTAGAAAGATTGCAGAAGAAGCCGTCAAGAAGATTAATTTTGATGTAGATCTGGATGCAAGAGTTGAAACACTTCCGGTTGCGGATAAACAGCTGATTGCTATTTCGAGGGCTTTATTACATAATGCTAAGCTCATTATTATGGATGAGCCAACTACAGCTTTGACAAAGAAAGAAGTAACTCGATTATTCGGAATTATAGAAGAATTAAAAAAAGAGGGTATTACAATTTTATTTGTTTCACATAAACTGGATGAAGTATTTGAAATTTCGGATAGTATCACAATTCTTAGAAGTGGTCAAAATGTATATAAATGTCCTGCAAAGGAAATGACAGAAGAAAAATTCACTTATTACATGACTGGAAGGAATATTGACATTACCGATGTTAAAGAAGTAAAGGATTTTTCAAAATCTGAAAAAGTGCTTGAAGTAAAGAATCTTTCAGCAAAGGGATTTGAAAGTGTAAGCTTTGATTTACATGCAGGCGAAATCCTTGGTATTGCCGGACAGCTTGGTTCAGGCCGCACCGAACTCAGTCTTGCTTTATTTGGAATGCTTAAACCTACGAATGGAAGTATTAGTGTTTCTGGAGAAACAGTTCATCTAAAGAATGTGGCTGAGGCTCAAAAGCATGGAATTGCATTGGTTCCAGAGGATCGTTTGACAGAGGGATTATTTTTACCACAGTCAATTTATAAAAATATATCGGTGACAAGCTTGGAAGAAATTCAAGGAGCGTTTGGTGTAGTAAAAGAAGCGGCACAGAAAGAGTTGTCAGCACATTGGGTTAAAGAAATTGGAGTTGCCACTAAAGACCATACACTGCCGGTTCAGACTCTTTCGGGTGGAAATCAGCAGAAGGTTGTACTTGCACGATGGCTGGCGACGCATCCTAAAATTCTTATATTAAATGGTCCAACTGTAGGTGTGGATATAGGTGCAAAGTATGATATTCATAAATTATTACGTGAATTAGCTAAAGGTGGGATGGCTGTGCTTGTTGTGTCAGATGATGTAGCTGAGATTACAGCCTTATGTGATAGAGCTTTGATTATGAAAGCTGGAAGAATGACAGGCGAATTTAAAGGCGAAGAACTTACAGATGATAATCTGTATAAGTCAACTATATAGGGGGTGTAAAGATGAAATTTAATGTGAAAAGCATCATGAAACAGACGGAATTTTATGTTTTGTGTATTATTATCGCATTTTCGGTAATAATTCAGGTGCGTTCAGGTCAGTTCTTTACAAGTAACAATTTAATGGATTTAATAAGGTCAATGATTATACCTGCTATTTACGCATTATGTGCATTGCTTAGTTTCGTAAGTACAGGTGCGGACGTATCATTTCCTTTAATTGCAGCACTTTCAGCGTATATTGCTGTAACACTTGGAAATCACTTTTCATTAGGTGTTATTCCGGTATTTGTTATAGCAATTGGTGTTGGATGTCTTATTGGCTGTATTAATGGGTTCTTTATTGTTAAGTATAAGTTTAATAGTTTGATAGTAACGCTTGGAACATCATCTATTTGTAGTGGTATTTTGTTTGGCGCATTTGAAGCCGGCAGAACAGAACTGCCAGATAAACTATATAAGCTGAGTAAGATAAATATTGCAACTGTTACAAATGCAAAATCAGGGCTGAGTTCATCGCTTCCGGTTACAGTTATTATTATGATAGTACTGTATGTAATTGCATATATGGTTTTAAATTACACAATGGCAGGAAGAAGTGTATATGCAGTAGGCGGAGATGAAGTCAGCGCACAGAGAGCAGGAATAAATGTCGGAAAAGTCAGATTTCTGGTATTTGTTGTAAATGGTGGAATAGCTGCAATTGCAGGTTTATGTTATGCAATGATGTCTTATTTTTATCTCCCAAATGAATATGCTGGAGAAGAAATGCTGGTAATTGCGGCAGTAATTCTGGGAGGAACACGTATGACAGGAGGAATTGGTACTCTCAGAGGATGCCTGCTTGGAACATTGCTTCTTACAATGGTTGCAAATAGTTTGATTTTGCTTGGAATTTCAGTATATTGGGAAAAGGTATTTATAGGAGCAATTATAATAATAGGTACTGCAATTTCTGCTATGCAGGCAAAAAGTGCATCGAAGACGACCGCAAAGAAGAAGGGGGTAGAGTAAACATGAATGAATCAAAGAAAATGAAAAAAAGTATTACCTTACCTTTTGATGAAAATTCGAGAAGATTAATCATTATTTTGGTGGTATTGGTTTTTATAACCGGAATTACAAAGTCATCACAGTTTTTGAATGTAGGTAATGTACAGTCAATTGGAAAGCAGCTTACAGAATATGGCCTTATGTCACTTGGAATGGGTATATGTATGTTAAGCGGAGGAATTGATTTATCAACAGTATATATTGCAAATTTATGTGGAATAAGTGCAGGATTAATTATTCAGAGTAATACAAGTGGAATTGCAGGAATAATATTTGCATGTGTAGTTGCACTTGTTGTAGGTGCTTTATGTGGTATTTTTAACGGATTCCTTGTTAGTTTTCTTAATATTCCGCCAATGCTGGCAACACTAGGTAGTTATGAACTATATATGGGAATATCCATTGTTTTGTCCAAGGGAAGTACTGTATCTGCAAATGGACAGTTTAATATTCTTTCAGCAATGACGATTTTTGGGATTCCGTTACCATTTATTTTGTTTATAATTTGTACAATTATACTCACATGGATTATGAGTAAAACGAGTTTCGGAAATAAGGTATATTTAGTTGGAACAAATGCGAAATCCGCAAAGTTTGCAGGAATAAATGTTAAGAAGACGACATTGTGCTGTTACATGATTTCAGGCATTTTATCCGCAGTTGCAGGACTTGTGAGCTTATCAAGATTGAATTCTGCTAAGGCGGATTTTGGAACAAGCTATACAATGCAGACAATATTGGTCGCTGTTTTAGGTGGAATTAATCCGGATGGTGGTTTTGGTAATATACCGGGAATTGCTTTTGCGGTTATTATTCTTCAGACACTGTCTTCTTATTTAAATCAGTTTCCGTCTATCAGCAACTATTACAGAGATATGATCTGGGGTGTAGCATTACTTGCAGTTTTAGTATTTAACATTTACATTTCAAAACGACGTGCAAAAAAGGCAGCGTCTAAATAAAAAGGAGGTATAAGATTATGCAACATGGAATTTATTACGCATATTGGGAGCATGAATGGGATGGAGATTATCATTATTACATAGACAAGGTTTCCAGGCTTGGGTTTGACATTTTGGAAATTGCTGCCGGGCCACTCCCGGAATATAGTGATGAAGGGTTAAAGGAATTAAAAAAGCATGCGGCAGATAAAAATATACGACTTACTGTTGGATATGGTCCGGTGCCGGAAAATAATATTTCAAGCAGTGATCCAGCGGTAAGAAAGCATGCACTTGAATTCTATACTGATTTGTTTAAAAGAATGGAAAAAATTGGAGCAACTCTTATTGGCGGAGCTTTATATTCATGCTGGCCTATTGATTATTCTAAACCGGTTGACAAAAAGGGCGATTGGGAGAGAGGAATAGAAGGAATGGCCAAACTTGGAAGGATAGCAGCAGAATGCGGAATTGAGGTGCTTGGCCTTGAAAGTTTAAATCGTTTTGAGAATCACGTTATTAATACATCAAAGGAATGCACTGCGTTTGTGAAAAGTGTTCGTGAATTAGAGCCTAAGGCATCTAATGTAAGTGTAATGTTAGATACTTTTCACATGAATATTGAAGAGGAAAGTATTGGTGCAGCAATACGTGAGGCAGGCAGTTTACTGGGACACTTCCATACAGGCGAGTGTAATCGTATGGTTCCGGGAAGAGGACGAACACCTTGGAGAGAGATTGGAGAGGCATTAAGAGACATTAATTATGATAAGACAGTTGTGATGGAGCCTTTTGTTATGCCGGGAGGAACTGTAGGACAGAATATTAAGGTATGGAGAGATATTGTACCTGACACAAGCGAAGAAGCATTGGATCGTGACGCAAAGAATGCACTAGAATTTGAACGATATATGCTTGGATGAAATTCGGAGGATAGCAATTGAAAAAATATGATGTTGTTGCTTTAGGCGAGCTACTAGTAGATTTTACTGATTATGGAATGAGTGGACAGGAAAATCCGGTTTTTGAAGCAAATCCGGGAGGAGCTCCGTGTAATGTACTTGCTTTATTAAGAAAATATAATAAATCCTGTACATTCATAGGCAAAATTGGTAATGATTTTTTTGGAAAAATGCTGACTGCTATATTGGATGAAAACGGAATTGATCACAAAGGATTAATTATAGATGATTACTATAATACAACACTAGCATTTGTGAAAAATTATGAAAATGGCGACCGAGAATTTTCATTTTATCGTCATCCAGGAGCGGATATGATGTTATCGTCAGATGAGGTTGCGTATGAACAGATAAAGCAGTCTAGGATCTTTCATTTTGGAACTCTTTCTATGACTGATGATAATGTAAAGGAGGCAACAAAACGAGCAATTGAGACCGCTAAAAATAACGGATTAATCATTTCTTTTGATCCAAATCTCAGACCACCATTATGGAAAAGTCTGGATGATGCGAGAAAACAGATAGCATATGGATTAAGTCAGTGTGATGTTTTGAAAATCTCGGATAATGAAATTGAGTTTATGACAGGAACATCTGATTTTGACAAAGGAGCAAATATTCTTATGGAGAGATATCCAAATATAAAACTCCTTAATATAACAGCCGGTGCTGATGGAAGCTATTCTTATTATAGAGAAATTATGGCATATGTACCTTCATATTTGCTTGGTGGAACAATTGATACAACAGGTGCAGGCGATACATTTTGTGGAAGTGTGTTAAATTATCTATTGGATCATGATTTAGAGAATTTGAGTAAAGAAAATTTGATAGAGATGCTGCAAATTGCCAACGCTGCCGCATATCTGGTCACAACAAAGAAAGGCGCAATCCGCTCAATGCCTGATCCAAAAGATGTGCAAAAAGTAGTAAATAATAATTATATAAGAGAAGATTAACAAAAGGGCGTGTGAAAAAAAACTCCTTTTTTT
>OGJY01001305.1_pt1 | contig 29620 bp, 23 predicted proteins | sample 1572231 | NCBI WGS metagenome assembly OGJY01 (sample SAMEA2582121, study PRJEB24529) | metagenome | biome: Human gut stool | place: China | collected 2011
TAGCTAGCGTTCATCCTGAGCCAGGATCAAACTCTTCATTGTAAAAGTATTGTTATATATCCCGTAAGGGATAATATTAGCTCTGTTCAGGATGTCGAAAATTTATTGACGGTCATTTTTTCATATACCTATATAATAAGTATTGACGGTTCTAAATTTACTTGTACTACTTGTATTGTTTATCAATTTTTCAAAGAACGCTTCTTTTCGATTGCGCTTCGTTTCAAAAGCGGGTGCAAAGGTAAAAGGTTTATTTTAAAACACCAAATGTTTCTGGAAGTTTTTTTTTTAAAATGTTTTCCCGGTCTGTTCTCTGGCTCTCTTAGCGAAAGGGAAAGGCACCGGAATAAACGCCTTTTATCGCGAATCGGACTGCAAAGATAACGAATTTTAATATTAAACTCCAAAGAAAAAGGAGATTATTTTGGTTGTTCGTTAAGGCAATCAATACGCGCCTGCAACATGTCAATTTCAATCGGCTCTCCCTCTCTTGGAAAGCGGGTGCAAAAGTACGCGATTTACCAATACAAGGCAAATATATAAGGAAGTTTTTTTCATAAAAATATAAATTTATATGTAAAGGGCTGAGGGAGAGGTAGGTTTTAAAGCATACTTTAAAAAGAAGGGAAAAGGGAGGGCCAAGGGGACACATTATTATAATATATAGAGGGGGAATTTTCAGGAGATAAAGGAAAGGATATGTGCTACGAAAGGGAGGAGAACGAGTGTTTTGGGGTGGAATTGCGGAGAAAAATAGGGGATTTAACGGGAGCTTGACGGAATTTAAACGGGAGTTAAACAGAAAATACGGCGGGATTTTGACGGGAATTGAATGGGAATTGAACGGAATCCAAACGTTAACATTGTTAATGCAGTTGGGGAGACATTTATTTTAGGGGCGGAAATAACAAAGCTTTTGCTTCGAAAAGACTTGTTATTTGAAGACAAAAGGCTTGATTTAACCCCCTGTTAAATCAAGTGACGGGAGGAGAAGAAACGAAAGAGAGAAAAGGATTGAGAATGAATACAATAGAGAGACAAGGGGTTATTTTTTAGAAAAAGAGATAAGTAGTGGGCCGAAAGGGATAGTTGCGATTAGAACAAGTATGGGTGCAGCGGATTTTCAAAAGTAAGGTTTGGAGCGGAAGCGGGAGGAGTGCAATTACAAAAGACAAGAGAATAGCAGGACAGGCACAAGTTAAAGAAAGAAAGTATCAAAGATTGGATCATAGATTAAGAATCGGACATAAAAAGAAAGCACGTCTTCAAATATCCCTAAAGCAAATATCTTCCTGTTAAAATCACCCTTTCAGGAAACAAAATCCCCTGCCCCATGTTACTTAACCAACTTAATTTTTATAACCTAAACCAAAAGAATTATGGCTAAAGAAAGTGTAAAAATCCTGCAAGGAAAGCTCGATGTAAAAAGTTTGATTGATCAGCTGAATGCTGCATTATCTGAAGAATGGTTGGCATACTATCAATATTGGGTAGGTGCATTGGTAGTGGAAGGTGCTATGCGCGCTGATGTACAAGGGGAATTCGAAGAACATGCTGAAGAGGAGCGTCATCACGCACAATTGATTGCTGACCGAATCATAGAATTGGAAGGAGTTCCGGTACTCGATCCGAAAAAATGGTTTGAACTGGCTCGTTGTAAATACGATTCTCCAACAGCATTTGATTCTGTCAGCCTGTTAAATCAGAACGTCTCTTCCGAACGTTGCGCAATTCTCCGTTATCAGGAGATTGCTAACTTTACAAACGGTAAAGACTACACTACATGCGACATCGCAAAGCATATTTTAGCTGAAGAAGAAGAGCATGAACAAGACCTACAGGATTATCTGACTGACATTGCCAGAATGAAAGAATCGTTTCTTAAGAAATAAATATTAGTTTCTTCAGAAATAGAAAGAGGAAATACCCCACCTGAGGCTGTTTCCTCTTTTTATTGTTTATCTCCATACAATAACTTCTCCTTTACTCCCCGGTTATACTCAAATATTCACATTTTATATGTCGCAACCGTGACAAAACAAAAAACTATGCGACTTATGGGATGAATTTCAACTCAATTATTTATCTTTGTTAGCTTTAAAAGAGCTGGCATAAAAACAATATGTACAATGAAAGATTTCTTTAAATTTACGCTTGCTACAGTGACCGGCATCGTGTTATCGGGCATTGTTTTATTCATTATCGGAGTCGTAACGCTTGTTGGAATCATTTCGTCATCGGATACAGAAACTGTGGTAAAGAAGAATTCTGTGATGATGCTCGACTTAAAAGGTACACTGGTTGAGCGCACTCAGGAGAGTTTAGAAGGTTTACTGGGTAAATTTACCGGTGAAACAGCCGATACATACGGACTGGACGATATACTGGCTTCAATCAAGAAAGCTAAAGAAAATGATAACATCAAGGGCATTTATATACAAGCCTCATGGCTGAATGCTTCGTACGCTTCGCTACAGGCGATACGTAAAGCATTGGATGACTTTAAGGAGAGTGGCAAATTTATCGTAGCATATAGCGACAATTATACGCAAGGACTTTATTATCTTTCGAGTGTTGCCGACAAGGTGATGCTCAACCCCAAAGGCATGATCGAATGGCGCGGACTCGCTTCAGCACCTATTTTCTATAAAGATCTATTACAGAAACTGGGAATTGAGATGCAGGTATTCAAGGTAGGTACTTACAAGTCGGCAGTGGAGCCTTTCACCGCCACAGAGATGTCTCCAGCCAACCGAGAGCAGGTTACAGCTTTCATCGGTTCTATCTGGAATCAAATATTGGATGGTGTTTCCGCTTCACGTAAAATAGGAAAAGATTCACTGAATATGTATGCTGACCGCATGCTGATGTTCTATCCGTCAGACGAAAGCGTAAAATGCAGACTGGCCGACACGCTGATTTATCAAAATGACGTACGCGACTATTTGAAAACACTTGTAAAAATCGACGAGGACGATCGCCTGCCCATCTTAGGACTTGAAGAGATGGTTAACATTAAAAAGAATGTTCCTAAAGACAAGAGCGGGAATATTCTGGCTGTTTATTATGCTTCCGGTGAGATAACCGATTATGCCGGATCAGCAGCGTCTGATGAAGGTATTATAGGTAGCAAAATGATTCGTGACCTGCGTAAACTGAAAGAAGATGACGATGTAAAAGCTGTTGTATTACGCGTAAACTCTCCGGGAGGAAGTGCTTTTGCGTCCGAACAGATCTGGCATGCCGTAAAAGAGCTGAAGGCTAAGAAACCGGTCATCGTCTCAATGGGCGACTATGCCGCATCCGGTGGATATTATATCTCTTGTGCTGCCGACAGTATCATAGCCGAGCCAACCACTCTGACGGGTTCTATTGGAATCTTCGGCATGATTCCGAACGTTAAAGGATTAACCGAAAAAATCGGATTGACATATGACGTAGTAAAAACCAATCAATTCTCAGACTTCGGCAATCTGATGCGCCCGGTAAACAGCGATGAAAGAGCTTTGCTACAGATGATGATCGGCCAAGGATATGATTTATTTGTAAGTCGTTGTGCCGAAGGACGCCATATGTCTAAAGATAAAATTGAGAAAATAGCTGAAGGACGTGTATGGACCGGAGAGATGGCTAAAAAAATCGGATTAGTAGACGAATTGGGTGGAATAGGTAAAGCACTGGAAATAGCTGCACAAAAAGCCGATTTAAAAGGATACACCATTATATCCTATCCTGCCAAAAAGGATATTCTGTCTACATTGTTTGATGTACAACCCGGTAATTATGTAGAATCCCAAGTGCTGAAAAGTCAACTGGGAGACTATTATAAAGATTTCAGCCTGCTGAAAAATATAAAAGAACGCGCCATGATTCAAGCACGCGTTCCGTTTGAACTGAATGTGAAATAGCAAACTGCATGGAAGAAAACTCTATCAAGATACATAAATGGCTATATCCGGCTTCATGGTTATATGGAGCAGGAGTAGCATTACGAAATAAACTCTTTGACTGGGGAAAACTTCAGTCAAAGAGTTTTAATGTTCCTATTATTTGTATCGGGAACATCGCAGTGGGCGGTACGGGTAAAACGCCGCACACAGAGTATCTGATAAAGTTGCTTCATGATGAATTCCAAGTGGCTGTATTAAGCCGGGGGTACAAGCGCCATACCAAAGGATTCGTACTATCAACAGCAGAAAGTGACGCCCGCAGTATTGGCGACGAGCCTTATCAAATACAATCGAAATTCTCCGATATCCAGGTAGCAGTTGACGAAGACCGCTGCCATGGCATCGAAAGGTTACTCACACTTAAAGAGCCTCCGGTCGAAGTTATCTTGTTGGACGATGCGTTTCAACATCGATACGTGAAAGCAGGACTAAATATTCTTCTGACAGATTATCACCGTCTGTTCTGCGATGACACCTTGATGCCTGCGGGACGCTTGCGGGAGTCTGCACAAGGCAAAAATCGGGCACAGATAGTCATCGTAACCAAATGTCCGCCGGATATCAAACCTATTGACTACAATATTATTACGAAAAGGTTGAATCTGTTCCCCTACCAGCAGTTATATTTCTCGTCTTTCCGATACGGAAACCTGCGGGCAGTCTTTCCCGATTGTGCCACTGTACAAGAGAGAAAATTATCCTCTTTACAGACAGAGGAACAGATACTGCTAATTACCGGCATTGCATCTCCCGATACGATCATCCGTGAATTGGAAATACATACACGGAACATCGACTTACTCGCTTTTAGTGATCATCATAATTTCAGCCAGCGAGACTTGGCGCAAATAAAAGAGAGATTCGGTAAATTAAGAAAAGGGCAACGCCTGATTGTCACAACCGAAAAAGACGCGACACGCCTGATATGTCATCAGGAGCTGGATGAAGGGCTGAAACCATTTATTTATGCCCTACCCATTGAAGTAGAAATATTACAAAATCAACAAGATAATTTTAACCAACACATTATTGGCTATGTTAGAGAAAATACAAGAAACGGCAGCCTTCCTGAAAGGAAAGATGCACACAAGTCCTGAAACAGCAATCATTCTGGGAACCGGACTTGGCAGTCTGGCAAACGAAATTACGGAAAAGTATGAAATAAAGTACGAAGATATCCCCAACTTTCCTGTGTCTACCGTAGAAGGGCACAGCGGTAAGCTTATTTTCGGTAAATTGGGTAATAAAGAGATTATGGCAATGCAGGGACGCTTCCATTACTACGAAGGTTACTCTATGAAAGAAGTGACTTTCCCGGTACGCGTGATGCGTGAACTGGGTATCAAAACATTATTTGTGTCCAATGCCAGTGGAGGCACCAATCCTGAATTCGAAATCGGTGATCTAATGATTATCACTGATCATATCAACTATTTCCCCGAACATCCGTTACGTGGTAAAAACATCCCGTACGGCCCCCGTTTCCCGGATATGAGCGAGGCATACGATAAGGAACTGATCCGCAAGGCAGATGCCATTGCAGCAGAAAAAGGCATTAAAGTACAGCACGGAATATACATCGGTACACAGGGACCCACATTCGAAACACCTGCAGAATACAAACTGTTCCATATCTTAGGAGCTGATGCGGTAGGAATGTCTACTGTCCCCGAAGTGATTGTAGCCAACCACTGCGGCATCAAAGTTTTCGGCATTTCCGTCGTAACAGATCTTGGGGTAGAAGGAAAGATTGTAGAAGTATCACACGAAGAAGTTCAGAAAGCAGCCGATGCTGCCCAACCGAAAATGACCACCATCATGCGCGAACTGATAAACCGTGCATAGATACTTCCTTATCATAAAATAAGATATATGAGAACAGAGATAGCAACCTTAGGTGAATTCGGACTGATCAAGCATCTCACCGAAGGAATTAAATTAGAAAATGAATCAAGCAAATATGGAGTAGGCGACGATGCAGCCGTCCTCTCCTATCCTGCCGACAAGCAAGTGTTGGTGACTACCGACCTCTTGATGGAAGGTGTACATTTCGACCTAACCTACACGCCGTTAAAGCATTTGGGATACAAATCTGCTGTGGTTAACTTCTCCGACATCTATGCGATGAATGGAACGCCCAAACAGATTACAGTTTCACTTGCTCTCTCCAAACGCTTCAGTGTGGAAGATATGGATGAATTTTACTCCGGACTCCGTCTGGCATGCCAACAATATAAAGTCGATATTGTAGGTGGTGACACCACCTCTTCTTTGACAGGGTTTGCCATCAGTATCACTTGTATTGGTGAAGCCGACAAAGATAAAGTAGTTTACCGTAATGGCGCCAAAGATACCGACTTGATCTGTGTCAGTGGCGACTTAGGTGCCGCCTATATGGGGCTGCAACTGTTAGAACGCGAAAAAGCAGTCTTTAAAGGCGAACAGGATGCTCAGCCGGATTTCTCCGGAAAAGAGTATTTGTTGGAACGACAGCTCAAACCGGAAGCCCGCAAAGACATTATTGAGAAACTGTCCGCCGCAAACATCGTTCCGACTTCTATGATGGATATCTCTGACGGACTTTCTTCGGAGCTATTGCATATATGTACTCAAAGTAAAGCAGGTTGCCGTGTCTACGAAGAGCATATCCCTATCGATTATCAAACTGCAGTTATGGCAGAAGAGTTCAATATGAACCTCACCACCTGTGCCATGAACGGTGGTGAAGATTATGAACTTCTTTTCACTGTTCCCATTGCCGATCACGAAAAAGTATCGGAAATGGAAGGTGTCCGCCTGATCGGACATATTACAAAGCCCGAATTAGGCTGCGCACTGATCACACGCGATGGTCAGGAATTCGAGTTAAAAGCTCAGGGATGGAATCCCCTACAGGAAAATAAATAAAAAATTCCGAAAGAAAAACACTGATAATAAGCAGAATAGCTTTTTATCAGTGTTTTTTATTACCCTAAGGTTTGCAAAATCAAAAACTTTCACTACCTTTGCAACCGCAAACGAGAAAGGTGCCATAGCTCAGTTGGTAGAGCAAAGGACTGAAAATCCTTGTGTCCCCGGTTCGATTCCTGGTGGCACCACTTTTACAAAACGAAAAATCATGAAAACCGCTGAGATACAGTTATTTCAGCGGTTTTTTCTTTATATACTATCCGCAAAAATATGCAATTTGGTGCAATAAAAAATTGCTTATTCGGTGGCTTTTTTTGAGTCCCATGAAAAAACCACCGATATGTACCATACTTCACTTATTCTCAACGATTTGCGTAAATCATTTTCAGGGATGAAATTCTACATTTGCATACCCTACTGAATGACGGATGAAACACAACGTCTGCTACAGGCATTCATATCAGACGATAATGATTGTACCTACAGGCGGATAATAGTAAGAGAAACAAAAAACGGTGGTTTTTTAGAGCCGGCAATAATAAAAGCCACCGAATTTAACATTTCTCTCCAGCCATCCGCTCCATCCAGGATTGACGAAATAACCGAATGTGCAACTTCAAAAAGAAAATGATCATGAAACAAGGAACAATGAACATTCTATTTTTCGTTCTGAAAACAAAACTGCTGAAAAATGGCGAGGCTCCAATCCTAATGAGGATTACCATCAACGGGCAATATGAAGAAATAAGAATACAGAGAAGCGTTCCATTAAAGAACTGGAATCCGGCCAGGGGATGCAGCAAAGGAAAAGACAGGGCTTCCATCGAATTGAACAACTATATTTCCGCCCTTACTACACGCGCATACGAAAAGCACAAGGAACTGACCTTTGAATCGGCACTGATAACTCCAAAGACGATATTAAAGCGTGTGTTCGGAAAGGATGAGACTGTCCGGACATTACTTGGAACAGTCAAAGAAGAAATTTCCTCTATGGAAAAGGTTGTTGATATAGACTATTCTCCCGTCACCATCAACCGTTATAAGAATGTGCTCAGAAAGCTTGAAACGTTTGTGCCGCGCTTTTATGAGAAGGATGATATTACATTCCATGAACTTTCCCCTGATTTCATCAAGGCTTTTGATGTTTTCCTGAAGACAGAAGCCGGACTGTGCCGCAACACAATAGTCCGTTACATGAAATGCCTGAAGAAAATCACCAATATGGCAATAGCCAAAGAATGGATGCGGAAAGACCCGTTTTACGGATATAAGATGGAACAGGACGAGACTGATCCGGTATTCCTGACAAACAACGAGCTTCAGGTTATAATGAACCGGGAATTTGATATTCCGAGGCTGGAGCTTGTAAAGGACATCTTTTTGTTTGCGTGCTTCACCGGTCTGGCGTTCGCTGATGTATCCACATTAAGACCGGAACATCTGGAGCAGGACAATAACGGTGACTGGTGGATAAGAAAAGGACGTGTAAAACTGGAGAGAAGAAGAAAGTCAAGTTCCATAGCAAATGTTCCGCTTCTTCCTGTTCCATTGGCAATACTGAAGAAATACGAATCACATCCGATATGTCTTAAACAAGGGACATGCCTTCCTGTTGTCTGCAATCAGAAGGCAAACAGTTACCTGAAGGAGATTGCGGACTTCTGCGGCATCAAAAAGAATCTGACCACACATGCAGCCCGACATACGTTTGCTACGACCGTCACACTGGCCAACAACGTTCCATTACAGGAAGTATCTGCCATGCTCGGACATGCCTCCACAAGAATGACACAGCATTATGCAAGAGTCATGGACAGGAACCTGAAGGACAACATGAATATAGTAAGGAGCAAGATGGGGTTATAGAGATAAACCTATCTTATATCTCGCATAACCGTCTGTAATAACATACAGAGACCAGGTGCTTTCAAGATGAAGTCATCCTCATTTCTTGCAGCAAAGATAGTTGTTTTTCCGAATGATCGCGCAAGGCGGCCCCTGAAGGGGCTTGGTTGCCTGTGAAAAAATCTTCCTCTTGCTGGCGCAAGAGCGTATTTTTTCACGGCAAGCCTTGCACCAATCATCGGAAAACGAACTGGGAAACGCACAAGAAATAAGAATGCCTACCCACGGGCAGGCCATGTATAACTCAATAAATGGAAGATTATGGAAGCGAACAATGTGGAAAAAAGGTTCAATGACTGGTTTACGGTGTCTTATGACAGGTTAAGAAATCTCGTTGGCAGATACGGAGCACTGGATGAGGACAATTTTCATGACACTTATCTGTTTGTAAGAAAGCAGGTGCTGAATCCGGAAAGGGAAATAACGGATTATGAAGCATACTTTATCGGATGTTACAGGAAAGCGTTCATGGCCAAGTTCAGGCTGGAAAGCAAATATGCCCATCCGGATGAATATTTCTTTCTTCGATGTGGGGAAGATGCGGATTTCCTTTCTCCAGATGACCTGAACAGCTGTGAAAAACTGGTGAAGGACATTCTTAACTTTATCAGAAGAAAGTTCTCCTATCAGGAATACAGGATGTTTACGTTGCGTTTTTATGAATCAGACTTTTCATTCAAGGCGTTGGGTGAATGTATGGGTATATCGGCAAGTGCCATTTCAGGAAAAGTAAACACGATCATGGATGCAGTACGGTCAAACCGGGGATTCTCATGGAGAAGCCAGATGCTGGCAGTAAAAGGATTCATATCCTAATCCGTTAGTTTATTGTATCACCCTTAAAACAGAAACTTATGGCACTGATAGTATATAACAAGGAGAACTCACGTCCGCAGCAGGTGGTTTATCAGGGGAAGCGGACAATCAACATGGACAGCAAGGGAACAGTTTACCTGTCAAAGACAATGTCTATTGAACTGGGGATTCTCGGTGGAGGACGGGTTAATTTCGCACACGATGAGGATACGGGAGAATGGTATATCTGCCATACCACGGACAAGGACGGTTTCACGGTATGGAAAGATAAAAGGTGTGCCAGATTCTCTGCCGGATTCATCGTGCGAAGAATCATGCTTCAGGCTAAAGTGGAAAGGAAGACCGTACAGTTTATGATTGCCAAGGCTCCCATAGAGGTGGGAGGTACAGTATATTACAAGATTCTGCTTTCCAATCCGATTTTCAAATAGCAAGAAGATGGCTCAGAAAGATCCATTATCAGATAATGGTGATGGATTTTTCCGGGCTATTTGTTTAGATTTTTACATCATACTATTGAGGGCATTAGGATATTGTTTTGTCAGGGCATTATATTGACATAATACTATGTCCTGACAATATTATAATATGGGGGTACTATGTTATTGCAATATTATGTTGTTAGGGTATTATGTTGTTATGTTACTATGTTATTGCAATGTTATGTTATTAGGGCATTATGTTGTTATGTTACTATGTTATTGCAATATTATGTTATTAGGGTACTATGTTGTTATGTCGTTATGTTATTGCAATGTTATGTTATTACGTTATCAGGGTATTACACTATTGCAATATCATAACAGAACTCATTCATATATACACTGATTATCAATATATTACAGTATTTATTAAGCAGCACATACAACTTTACTATAACAATCTACATACTATTATATGATACAGATTTATATGTAATATCTGTAAATCAGGATGCCATAGTACAATACAGCATAAAACTTTCAATATTGAATATTTAAATTTCGGCAAATAACTAAATATCAGGCACTCCATTCACACGATATTCAACTCTGCATATAGGTTTGTCACAAACAAACCGATATTTACATTTTTCATCAGGTAAATACGACTCTATTTTATAGCTATAAATGGACATGGAGCCACAATCCACTTTAAGTGGATTTTCTGTTCAAACGAACAGAGCAAGTTGTGTTTTTGTCCGACAGAAAGTATTCTGTCAGACAAAAACCGACTTGCCCTCCCTCGCGGTCGGAGGATTTTCCTCCAAAGTCGGAAAATTTGACGAAAGGAGTAAAAAGATAATTCAAATGTAGAAAAGCAAAATAACAATAGTCGTATGATGGATTATCAAATGAGACGACAGGTTAAGGGATCTTTTCTTTCAATAATTAATATAAATCGCAAGATGTCTCGAACAAAAATATAAACATTTTGAATATGTAAAAATAACTGTATGGAACTTATGCAATATCTTATATGCAGGGAAAGCTTAATTGATTATTTAAATATACTATAATTGTAAATCCCTTATATATGGTTATTTACATACCATTCAATTGTTTTAATCAATCCTTCTTTAAATGAGACTAAAGGGTTATAACCTAATAACAATTTTGCCTTATCTATACAAGCAAAAGAATGTTGTATATCACCTATTCTATTTGGACCATATATTGGGTCTACAGATGATATGAAAGGATCATATTGAGATAAAACATCTTTTATTAAATAGTCTAATTGATTGATACTTGTCTGTTCGCCACCTGCAGTATTATATATTTGATTAATAGAAGATTGATTGCTGGAATTTAAAGCAAGCATATTCATATGAATTACATTGTCAATGTATGTAAAATCTCTAGTATTGAGGCCATCACCATTTATTTTAGGTTGTTGATGATTTAAATATTGCTTAATGAACAATGGTATAACAGCTGCATACGTACTATTAGGATCTTGTCTCCTTCCAAATACATTAAAATAACGCAACCCGATATATTCTATGCCATAAGTTTTAGCAAAAACTTCTGCATACAATTCATCAACATATTTCGTAAGGGCATATGGAGATAATGGTTTGCCAATACGATCTTCTACTTTAGGTAACTCAGTACTATCCCCATAAGTTGAACTACTTGCAGCAAAAATAAATCGTTTTACATTATTATCCTTTGCAGCAACAAGCATGTTTAAAAAACCTCCGATATTTACATCATTAGTTGTAATGGGATCATCTATGCTTCTTGGTATACTACCTAAAGCAGCTTCATGAAGTATAGAATCAACACCTTTGGATGCTCTGATACACGTTTCTATATTACGAATATCCCCTTCTATTAATGTAAAGTGAGTAGGAAAATTATCCAATAGATGTTGTATATTACTCATGTGACCTGTAGAAAAATTGTCTAGACATATAACTTCATAACCATTTTCCAACAAATGTTCACATAAATTTGAGCCAATGAAACCAGCTCCTCCTGTTACTAATATTTTCTTCATTTTATTATTTCAATGCTATTTTATTAATTAAGATTTTATTCTTATTAATTGTTATCAGATTAAAACCTTCTGCACCATGTTGTATTTCATAATTTGATAGTTTACTACTAAATGCGAAACCTAGACCCGGAGCTGTGCTATATCGAATGCCGTTTAAGGTTCTGTCAGTAAACTCATGTATATGTCCAGCTAAAACAATGCGTACATATTCTGAAGACTCAATTATTTCTCTAAATTTATCTCGATTCTTAAGGATTTTCAAGTCCTGCCATCCACCTATTTCTAAAGCAGGATGATGAAGAACCACTATAGTTGGTTTTTTTAAAGTATATATTTTGTTTTTTATTTTAATCATAGTATCAATATCAATTACACCTCGAGAACGGTTTTTCCCAGGTTGCTCTTCGTCATGTGCTATAGAATTTAATATTATTATTTGCCATCCATAAATAGTGGCTTCGCATACTAACTTACAATAACTTAGTAGATTGTTGTTTTTCAATAAATCAAGATTATCATGGTTACCAAGACTCCAGTATGTAGGAATATTAGTGCTGGAAAATAATCTATCTGCAAAAATATAAGATGAGAAATATAATCGGCAAAACGAAATGCGAGCGGTATAAAAAACGAAATGCGATAATCAGGGTATAAAACAAAATGTGAAAAAAATATCGCACACACACGATATAAAAAGGCTTTCAAACGTCATTTGAATGGCGTTTGAAAGCCTTTAAATTTATAGCATTTTCACGCAAAAAGCACATTCAAATATTTGTGCAATTCATTAGGAATGACTATCTTTACATAGTATTTAGGAGGCATCTATTGTATCGACAACGCCGCAATCTTTGTAATCAAACAAAGTTCGCTGCGGGTGTTCTTCATAATTGCATACCATCCACTCCTCCTGCTTTCTTCGGCTCGTCTTTGATGCGCTGATGGTTCTTTCTACCCGGTGGATTATCCATCCGTTTTTGTTTGCGTATTCCTCTATCATTGGCAGGGGAAACATTGTCAGCATGAACTTACCTTTCACCTGCTCCAAAAGCTGCAGGAGCTTCTCCATGCAATACTCATCAAACGTACCCTCGTAATGACCACAATCGCTATTGATATAAGGTGGATCCACAAAATGAAACGTATCGGGCGAGTCATAAGTGGAGATGACATCCAGCGCATCCCGGTTCTCTATGGTCACGTTGTCAAGCCGGGCGCATAACCATTCGGTAAACTCATCCTTTGCATTACGCAGTTTCTTCGGCATTCCGCCACCAAAGTCATAACCGAACGAACCATCCATCATGCTGGCAAAGGACATTTTACATAACGCCCAAACAGCCCATGCACGTTGCACCGGCTGAAAGAATTGAGGATACTGCAATATGTGTCCGGCATGGGCGTGCATATCCCGGCTGTGCAAAGTCTTCTCAATCTCCTGTTTCAGGTCACGATAATAGACTTTAGCCATCCAATAAAAGTTCGTTATATCCATGCTGATATCGTTTATAACTTCGCCATCAGCCGGACGCTTGGCAAACAATACTGCAGCACCGCCTCAGAAAGCCTCTGTATAAAGTTTATGCTTGGGGATCAGAGGCAGAATATGTTTAAGGAGGGTTTGCTTGCCTCCGTAGTAAGAAATAGGTGTTTTCATTGCTGTTATTCCTTTAAATGTTACTATCTTTGCGACATCTCACTCACATAACATACAAATGCGACCAACCGCAGCAGAGGGTATTTAGCCCCCGGCTGTGCGGTTGGTCGCATCTTTGTGTAAGTATGTGGGTGAGATAACTACTTACAGGCCGGGGGCTTTTTCTTGCCTGCCCCCGACAGGCATTTATCCGTTTATAAGCGCATTAGCTTGTTCCTTGCATTGTTCCCGGTAAGACTGGAAATCATCCCACTCGGAAATAAATTCGGATGCCCGTTCATGCTCCGGATTGACAAAGGCTATCATACGGTTTGACTGGATTGCCTCCACCCGGCTGGCCGAGTACCTCGTGCGGATCAACCCAGAAACAAATTCGTCATAAGTAGCCTCCCTCGCTTCAATCAGAGTACCTCCGTCCGCCATACTTCCTGTATAGGCATATCCCAATATGGGAGCGGACACCGGTTCAGTCACCTCACCCGAACGGGCATCCGGTTCAGGAGAATACTCCTCACGCTGCTCGTTCAGATAGCACAAATAATGTTCATTATCGAACTTTGAAAAAGTCTTTTTTTCTGCATAAATCCCTTTGTACATAATCACCGATATTTTAATCGGGATCGGTTATCTTATAAAAGCATTTACCCCGGTCACCGATTGGTTGTTTAATAATCTTTGCCGAACAGGGTTCATCCAACACCACATCTTTCAACTGTTTGATAAGAGCCTCCGAACCGGTAAAAGTGATATGTTCCACCCAATCCATTTTTGGAGAACCGTCATCATCAGTGAGCAAAGCTCCGGTCTTGTCCTTTACCTGCTCGTAGATGTCATACTGGATGATCAGGCATTCACCCTTGTACTTGGAGGCTTTTATCTCGAAGCCTTTCAGGTGGATTTCCCTGTTCAAAATGTCATCAATGTGGTACTTATCTCCCGTGAGATTACCACTGCTGTTCGTTACTTCACTGAATGTTTTCATATTGAGAGTTTTTAATAAATAAATACTATTGCAATGCTGCATGAACCCCAACCGGCTGGATGCCTTTATCCGGATCTCCTCATCGCTCATTCCACGTTTTCGTAGTTTGGCCACCTCCCGGCAGAGGTTTTTCTTGTTCTGCTTGCGGGCGAGGCAATAATCATGGAACGTCACGTATCCCACGTAATTGACACCCCTGCTCTCTACCGGGAAGACCTGATAATTCGGCTTTATACTCAAAGCACGTTCATTATTCAAGTAGTGGTTGATAAACACGAGGGTTCCGTGGAGTTTCTCCTTGTTTCCATCCAGTAGGACAATATCATCGGCAAAGCGGTAATAGTACCGGATGCCCATTTCTTCTTTCATGATATGATCCAGTTCGGATAAATAAAGGTTAGCAAAGAATTGGGATAAATAATTTCCAATAGGCACTCCGTTCTCTGCCGAGTCCACGATACCGTCAAGCAAAGCAAGCAGCCGGGCATCTTTCAGCTTTCGGCGGATTACCTGTTTCATGATCTCGTGGTCTATACTCGGATAAAATTTGCGCACATCGATTTTCAGGCAGTACTGGGTTCCCTCCGGATCCGCTTTCAAATCACGGCGGAGCTTGTATAAAAGAGGGTGAATACCACGTCCACGGATACAGGAATAGGTATCACGGGTGAAATTGGAGAGCCATATCGGTTCAATCACCTGCATGATAGCCCAATGAACGACACGATCACGGAATGGCAGTTTGAATATCTTCCGCTCTTTAGGCTCGTAAATGATAAAAGTCTTGTACTCGGAGGTGCGGTAAGTACCGGTGATAAGTTCACGCTGGAGCTGTAATAGGTTCGCCTCCAAATGGGAGCCGTACTCTATTACTTCGCTTCGGCGAGTTTTGTGACGGGCGGCGTTGTGAAACGCCTGTTCGAGATTGCCATATTCGACAACTCGTTCAAACAAATTTCCATACCTTTTCATGGTCTGTTTCTGCGGTTCTGAGTGTCTGAGTGTCTGAGTGTCTGAGTGTCTGCTTTGCCTTACTCGGAAGCGTTCGAACCGTTACCGGCCTACCAGCGTCCTTTTGAGCGTTCGTCATCTTTTGCCAAGTGGCAAGGTCTTTCACCCCATCTAACCGTTTCCTAACTGCAAAGTATAGGGGAGCGGACACATTCGCATTCGAATTCGAGGCTGCATTGTTCGTATTCGTAGCAAACGCCCCTGCATTCGTGCCATTGTTAGCGTTAGCACCGGAGAGGCGGACACGAAGCCTGCGTCACACTAAGGGTAAAACAACCTGTTAAACTTGGTTTAACGATGCAAAGATAAGCCTTTTAAATACATTTACCCAAAACCGGCAAAAAAATCACAAAAATCGACTCGCCTTACGGCGAGTTCTGAAACCCGCCGAACAGCTTTTCCAAAACTCTCAATACAAAATTTCAAAGAACGTTCTTTTCCTCTTTCCGTTTTCCGTTTTCGTTTTAAGCCGACATCACCGGATCCGCATCGAAAAAGCAGAGGGGAGCGGACACATTCGCATACGAATGCGAGGCTGCATTGTACGTATACGTAGCAAACGCCCCCGCATACGTGCCAATGTTAGCGCTAGCACCGGAGAGGCGGACACGAAGCCCTTTGGATGATGCTGAATTCTCCCAAAAATAGTCACAGAAATAAGTCGAGGCGGTCGCTCCGATTTCGGTCGGCATGGCGCAAAGCAAGTAGTAACTTTTCTGTTTGATATAACCGCTGGTTCTCGGAACCTCGCAAACCTTGATAAGGCCGGAAATCGAATTGTCATCATAACCGGCATAAAGGGACGGGGCAACATAGACCTCAGATTTCTCATCACCCACGTTATCGATAAGCCCCCGGACAATCTTCCAAATATGACCGAAAGGATGTTTCAGGCCGAAGAACACCGGAACCTTTGCTGCATAATGCAACGAGCCGTCCTCCTTTAGCACGTTAAACGTGGTTTCACCGCAACCGTCACCCAGCTCGATACCGGCAGAGGTCGGAACAACCGGGTAATAACCCCACTGATCCCAATTCGGCATATTGGTGGTTCCGGATCCGAGGCCACCCTGATACAAACCGTTGCTGTCCTTTTCAGCAATCACGGCCTCCTGCATATTGCGGGTTCCGAATATGATCATGAAAAGAATTTCAACCACCGCCTGAGCCACGTACCAGTTGGCATCCCAACCCTCGCCACGCTTGCGGGCATAAGTTGAAAAATTACGGTACTGCATATTGGTTGCAACCATCCCCAACTGCGTGCGGTAAGTCCCGTCCCGGCTTGCATCATTGTTTCCACCACGATATTGGGCGGCATCACTCACAACCGAACAAAGGATATTGTTCGTCCTGTCCATCACGCCACCACCGAGGGCGGAAAGGCCACCGGCGGGAATATACACGCACTGTTTGCCTTTGATGGGAGAAAGGGAAACGGCATAATATTTCAAATTACCCACTTTCCACTCGGCAAAATAAAAACCAATATTCCAACACCACATATACTGTCCCATCGTGCCGTCCAGCTTCGCCGGTGTACCGTCCTCGAAACGGTAGTGGTTCGTGGGATCCAGCTTGCGCCGGGTACGGTCATCCTGAACGAGGTAACAACCAAGTCCCAACAGCTCTGGCAGCTTGCGGAGCATATCGAGGCTGCCGTGATAACCGGCAGCCCGGTACGTGGAATTCGATTCATTCCAATAACGTCCACAAACGGCGTTTGCGGCGGTGGTAACCGCCTCGGACAAATTCATAACTTTGGACTCTCCGTCCGTGTCCAGCACCTCGATGCGCATATCGCTCACGCTGCCGGAGGCAGTATCGAGTTCGCTAATCTTCTTTCCGGCTTCAAAAGCCGAAAGCATCGCTAACACACGGGTTTCCTGATCGCTTGTCATATTTATCAAGTTTTTAAGTTAAACGTATTCTGCCTTTACTGTCAATCCGGATTTTACCGCCTCCGGTAAGGCGGACGGACGGAGCCTGAACCGTCACGTTTATGGTCTTGTACAAGTGGGTGGCCTGTGTCGGGATCACGTGAATCCGGCTCGTTCCGATTTTCAACGGGGTTACAACACCGGCGGGATCCACGCTCACGGCCACGTCATCACCCAAGAACAAAACATTCTGCAGGGAGTACGAGGGGAACATCTTGGCAACGATACGCTGAACGTAAGGATTACGCTGGGTGATGCGTTTCGTGTAGGTCAGTTCCATCCTCGTAGGAGCCAATGAAGCTGCACCCGATATGGATTCCTGCAGCTGCTTCATCTTCTCGATTTCGGCCTCTGCTGTGGTGGCCGTACTACTCGCACGGGCGGCAGCGGCAAGGGCTTCCGATTTGGCCGCATTTACAGAGCTGGCCTCCTTATTCGCCGTATCAGCTGCGGAGGACGCTTTCGTGGCGGCATTTGTGGCATTGGAGGCAGCTCCGTTGGCCGATTCCGTGGCTTTCTTTGCCGCTTCGGTAGCTGCTCCGGCAGTACCGGCGGCATCATTGGCACTTTTGGCAGCATTATTGGCCGCTGTGGTTGCCTTATCCGCATTACCTGCAGACGTGTTGGCTTTTGCTGCGGCTTCATTGGCGGCTTTCGTTGCCCCGCTGACCGCATCCAATGCCACGTCCTGCAATTTGGAGATAGGAGCCTCTACTACTTCCGGCACGCCACCGTTAAAGCGCAAGGCCGGAAGCGAGAGAAGCCCGTCCAACGAGGTGGCCACCGGTAGATCACCCACGCCTTTGGATTCGGCTCGGATGATCGCACGCACACGTTTGGCGATTTCCTGCAATTGTGCTTCTGTCAGTACCATAACTTATCCGTCTATCAATTTGACAATTTGTGCGTAACCGCCGGGATTCAAAACCAATGCGGCCTCTTTTATCATTAGAGCCTCCTCCGCCGAGATTTCAATATTTCCGGTGGATTGATAGATTTTAAGGCTCAAGCTGTAAGCACGGATTTTCTCGTCACCGCTCAAAGCATTCACCCTCTCATCTCTCCACTCCCCACTGAATAGGATCGGAGCAATGACATCTTTCATCAACTGCTCCTGTTCCACATCCGTACCCTCTACTTTTTTCGTGATCACCAACCCCTTATAATTCATAAAGGGAACATTCAAATTCACTTTCATAAATACCTCCTTTTTATCGTTACCAATCATTATCATTCATTGAACCTACTATCCAGCCTCTACCCAATAAATTAGACGCTGGCACAGGACTCATAAAATCCTCTATATTCCTACAATCGGCGATAGTACCGCCCGGCCATTTTACCTTATTACCGTTCGAATAGATATACACCTCACTATTTTGGTTATTGGCATTCATCACCGTTACCCGTTGACTTTTCATCCCGCTCAACAAATACCGGTACGTTCCTGAAACTTTTATAATCACCAAATCAACCGGAAAACCAGTAGCATCTCCGGAGGAGCCATACAACGGGATAGTATAATAGGTCTCGTTATTGGATGACGTGGCAGAAGACAAAGAGACATATACCTTACCGGTTTCCGTCTCCAAACCATTCACGTAATAGTAACCATAGCTGCCATATACCACCAGCGTATTGCGTTGCCTTGCCCCGAAATTACCACGACACCAAACATCAGAGGTATAGAAACGGAAAGAACGCTTTTTGTCATAGTCATAGCCCTGATGATACAGGTCACCGTTAAACCACATCTTTCCATCACTGCCAAAGGAGATGCCTCCGACAATATCCCCGTCATTATTCACGCAGTTTAAGGATTTGAAGGAACCCGACACACCGACAACCGTTCCGCTGAACTCGCCGTTCTTGGCGATTATCTTTCCATCCGTGGTGAATTGTACGTTGCCATTCGCAGTTACAAGCCCCTCCAGCTTGATATGCTTGGCGTTTATTGTCACGGAGTCCGCCGCTTGGTTGATATAGGAAACAATGGCACCACCATCCTCAAGCGTCTTGCTCGCCCATAACTTATTGCCGTCTGCAGTAGTAATCCACCCAGCCTTGCTGATGGTTCCGTCTATCGTATCCACCCGGCTAACAATGGCATTGATTTGTTGTGCCGTCACGTGAAAGCTGCTCTCGTGCGTGGTGACACGATTGCCAAGGACATCCACCCGGTCAATGGTAGCCCATAGCTTGTTGCCGTCTGCCGTGGTGATCCAACCGGCGGTCTTGATGGTATGGTCTATGATTCCCAAATCATCCTCCGCCTTATCGATACGGCTCACGATAGCATTGATCTGCTGCGCCGTCACGTGAAAGCTGCTCTCGTGCGTGGTGACACGATTGCCAAGACTGTCCACCTCGGTAATGGTAGCCCACAGCTTGTTACCGTCTGCCGTGGTGATCCAACCGGCGGTCTTGATGGTATGGTCTATCTTATTCACCTCCTCGGCCACGGCAAGAATATGCTCGGCGGTCTGCTCGAACTTGGTACTGACCTCTTTTTTATAATCCTCTAACGGATGATTGGTCAGGGTTAGCTGCTCGATATACAAGTCACCGGTAAATTTCAGGAGAAAATCACCGGTTCCGTTCCATACTCCTGATATCTCCAGTATATCAAAGCCCTCACCAGCCGGAATAACCTGCTCCACATAGGGAGCGGATCCACTGAAACCGGCAGTCAGGCTCCCCTCCTCGGCGCAATGATATTTCAAGGTTAGAAATATGACGCTGCCATCTTCCGGCTTGGTGATATCCGCATTCAGCTGGCGAATGTGACTCCGTTTGATCCGGAGCATGAAACGGCCATCGAAAGAGTCAATATCGGCCACCTTGTTTTTCTCGGAATAGAAATTCACGCCTAAATCAAGCAGCTGCCCTCCGATATCAAATAAAGCCATATCACTCTCACGCTCCCAATAAGCCATGTCATCCTGAAAGCTGGCGTTTTTCAAAAAGTTATCCTCCTCGGTCATCGTGTTGACAACGCTCTGCATGGCACTTTGCAGCATACCCTCCATTATCTCGAATTTCGTCCGGACATCCTCACCGGTACGCAGACGGAAATCACCCAGCAGATAGGCGTTGTTGGAATACAGACCATATCCCTGCAGCTGCCCCCACCAATAGGTAATAATACCGGCCAGACGTCCAAGCCGGAGACGCACGGCGTTGTCAGGATCCGTTTTCATCCCGTACAGGACATCAAGATACGGACTGCCCTCCTCAACGCTGGTTTGTTTGATAACCCCTTTGCGGTCTGAATTGGTGGCGGAGTCCACACGGGTAAGCACGTCACGAAAAACAACACTACCCTCATCGCCTACAAAATTCTTATAGGTGATGCTATCGAGCCGTTCCTCTCCTTTGGAGGTATCACCGACTTTGGCAGTGACCACCTGCAGTTCGTACTGCTTGATGATACCATCCACGGAAAAACGCTGAACCATCAGGATATCACCCGGACGGAAAGGGTTGTAAAGGACTCCTTTCTCCGTATCGAGATAGATTGTCTTTGTGCCCGCATCGATGTGATCGACACGCATCATGTCAGTTGTCAGACGGGTTCCGTTCTCACCCATCAGTTGTGAGATGACAAATTCATACACTCGCATAACCCCACGGACGGTCATCTCGTCCAGCTCCATGACGGCTTTCTTTTCCTTTACTCCTGCGGCATTAAGCACCTCTTTCCAAAACAATGCCCATCCGGTTCCGCCGGGGAAACCCGAAGTAAAGACCTCGGAGGAAAGCAGACCTTTGAAAGTGGAGTCTTTCTCTACCGTAAGGCTTTCAACAAGAGCCTCGCCGATAACCTTTATCCCCTTCAAAAAGGTTTCAAGCTCTTTCGCCGTGTCGGGTATGTCCTTTCTGAGGTATTTGTCTGCCGTTTCTTTTTCCAGCTTGCTCAAGGAATTTGCGATCGTGCGTATTGTCCGGACGGCGGAAAGGACGTTATACTCGGTGGGATCAATACTGTCCCAGCTTTTCAATACGGTCAGCACGTCCTTATTCAGCTGTTCCTTATAGGCTGCCTGAATATCCACGATATTACTCTCGATCTGATTGATACGCCCGTAATCAACCGCATACGTGCATTCAATATCCATATCTGTGGTATTATTCACCCGGCGGGAGATCTTGGTCACACGGCTCTCGTGAGTGCCGGTGGGGAAATAAATCTCATTCTCCAAAAGGACACGCCGCCCCAATTTCAAATCGATATGGTTCTCATCCAAATAGATGTAATCGGTTGGAGCCTTATAGACTGACGTATCAATGCTTATCGACTCGATATGCTTCTGAACGGCCTCCTCGAATTCTTTTTCCGCCAGCGGATAATACTCTTTAGGCATCCGTATGTTCCAAAGGATATACTCGTCACCCGGCTTCGGGATCAGCAGGCCGCCCGGTAGCTGCTGGTTCTCATACGGGAATTGCGTGATAATCTCGAACTCCTTTGTCTCGGAGTTGAAATTCACCTCAAAATCACGCCCGTTCAACTCCCCGCCTTGAAACGACACCTGTTTAACAAGCCCCTCGATCTCATACGTGTTCGGATCGAAATTCAACCCCTCATCAGTAAAATAATATATAGTGAACGCATTGCCGTCCTCACCTGTGGCCTCTTCCGTCCTGACACCGGTAACAGTACCGATTCGTTTCGGGAATATGTACGCAAAGGCCTCCTCCTCCGCCTGCTCCACGATTCCAAGATGGATATTCCTTTCCACGTAACGGACACCACCCGGAAGCTGCAGGCGGCGGTGACCGTAATCAGAGGCCACGATATTACGGGTACTGCCAAGAGGATACAACCGGGTAAAGAAAGGAACCGTATCATTCTCCACACGGGAAAGCCTGAGCAGCCCCTTTCCGTACCCCAAAGATACGGGAGTGCCGTGTTCACAACGGCTCAGATTGATAGTGGTTCCCTCGATCCACCATTCGGTATTGAAATTCTTGGCTATTTCCGAAAGGGCATCGAAACAAAATATCTTATCATACTCTATGTTTACATTAGCGGAGGACACCACCTCGCCGATAACCCAATTTTTCGTCCCCTTGATACGGTTTATATTGTCACATATCAGCTGCAGGTGTTCGGCAGCCGTGGCATCATAGGAAAAGGAAAGCTCATCGTCACCGTCCACCATCTTGAGGACTTTGGCCTTTTTAAGCTCACTCTCTATACCGTAGAACTTGCAGCTGTAGGCATACTCAACGGTGGATTTCTGCTCCGGCTTGTAATCCTCCAGCAGCGTGAAGCGTTCACCCTCAAAATCCACGTAATCATTCACGCCCAGTTCCACGTACTCGTAAAGGGTAAACGACAAATTCAGGATATTGTCATTCATCACTTCCTTTACGTGGCGGTCGGAGTCTGACGGCGATACCGCAGTCTTGAACACCCCTTGCTGGTTGTATATTTTAAGCTCCATTTTGAACGCTGTTTGAATAATGTTTGAATACTATAACGAGGGAACCGGTTCCCGAAATTTCACGCTGAATTTTGCGATGACCTCACCCCCGAAATCGGTCAGCTGGGTGTAATCCGTGCAATCCTTGTAGTACATCCGGTAACTCCTGCCAAGCTCCGGAGGGTTGATGGTCAACCATCCCTTATTACCGGCCTTGAGAAATTTCAGGAATGACGAATAACGGGACAGGAATTGCGCCCGGTCTGCCGCTATGATCGCAAATTGCAGGGTGACATCACGAGCCTCCCATGCGGGTAAAAGCGCATCAGGCAGTTTCTCCCCGTCTTTTTCCCGGAATGACACAGCCGTGTGCGGCTTTGCCGATGGCGGTTTCAGCAGGGCGGAGTAATTCTTGGTATCACCCGCTTTCTCCTCTGCGAGGAATGCCCCATAATCCACAAAGACATCAACCCCGTTTATCAGTAACAAGCCTTTTAAAATATCCATTGTCATTTCATCTTTAAACCGTTTTGTTTGATATCCCTTATCTCATCGTATATCTTTGGCAAGGCATCGGTGTTCGTCTTTATCTTATCGATCGTTTCCAATGCTCCGCCTATGCCCTCTGATATATTCTCCACGTTCTCATCGATGGAGGCATCGTGTATCTGCAGGGAGGTCATCAATCCCTCCAGCTTTGTACCCTGATCCTGTGTGAGGGTTTGGAAAGCACCGGCACGCCCGCTTTGGGTGGTAGTCTTTTCCTCATCGTTTTTCCAAAGATCATACCCCATAGCGGCGGCCTTGTCTTTCCACGCTTCCATCCACGATTGAGCCGCATCAACGTTATTCCCGATATTGTCATAAAAGCTATCAATCAGGTGCATGGCATCACCCGCAATCTGTTCCTCACTTTTACCGCTTCCATATACCGCCTTTAACTTTTTCTGCAGGTCATCGAACTTATCGGCAAAGAACAGGGAATATGCGATCTGCTCTCCGAGGTTCTCCAGCACGGAAGCGGCCTGATCCGCAAAATTCTCCAATGCCGTGCCGCTTCCCTTGATGGCGGAAGTGATGGAGTCGAGCATTCCCTGACCGAGGCTCCCGAACGTTTCCTGCAGATAATCCTCCAAAGCCTGTTCCGCCTCGTCCATCGCATCTTTCAGGTCGATCAGGTTCTCAAGATAGTTCCGGGTTTCATCGCTCATCTTACGGGTATCGAGAATGACTTGGAGCATCTCCGTATCCAGCTCGCCGTTGGCCTTTATCAGTTCAGGGTAAACATCAAGGATCCCGCTATAAACATCCTTTCCTTTTCCCCAGCCGAACAATCCCGTTTTTTTATGTCCCGTAACGATCTGCGCATCGTTCAACCCGCCAAAACCTTTCTGATAGTTCTCCAGCCGTTTGCGGTAGGTTCCGGCAAAATCACCCGTCATGCGCTCTATCCAGTTCATGGTGGGAGCGTCACCGGCCAGTTCTTCCTTGAATTGCGAGAGGGCATCACGATAGACCTCTATCGCATTAGCGGCCTTTGCTACCTGACGCTCCCCGAATATGTTCTCCGCCTTTTCGAGCAAAAGGTTCTGCTCCAGCAGTAAGAGGTTGTATTGCCGCTGGAAATCGAGCTTTGCCTTTTCAATCTCTTTTAGAGCCTCCTTGTGGCGGGCTTCCGCAGCAAAGGCCGAGGTCAGGAAATTTGCGGCCTCACCGATAGCCGCACCGATGCCACCGATCAAGCCACCCTTGGCGAAACCTTGTCCGATATTGGAAACCGCCCCCATCACCTGCTGCATACCGTTCAGGGCATCGGCAACCTCGTTGTCACCCATCTGGTCAAACATATTGGCAAGTTCACCAGCCGCCTCGGACGCTGCCCCGCTGATCGTACCGATTGCGCCGGACACCTCTTTGGCTCCTTTCGCACCTTTGAGTTCGGCAAAGCCTTTCTCAAATGTCTTGAAGATGTTCTCCCACTTATTATTGCCTCCCTTGCCGGTATCGAGCAATTTATCAAGGGCTTTTTTCAGCTTTTCAAGTTCTGCCGGACTTTTCTCTATGTTTTTCAGTTGATCCGGAGAGATGAACGTGATACCTTTCGCATCTCCCTTGCCGGATAAATATGCACGCAACTGCTTCGCCTGTGAGATAAGTTTCTGCAGTGAGTCGAAAGACATGGAAGAATAATCCCCAAAGAGCTTTTTAAAGAAATCATTGTCCTTTGAGATACTGTCAGCCTCCGCATCATTCACTGATTGGATGCCTTGTTTTACCTTTTCTCTTGCGACGGCTATCGCCCGGTCAATCTCCGCCGAGTTTGCCTCAGTCCGCTCCGCCTCCAATTTAGCGATATCATCATCACCTTGTTTCTTTATAGCCGCACGCTGTGCCTCATAGTCACGATATTTAGTCAGAAGTTCCTGCAGGGTTTCCTGCTGTTTCTTCTTTTTCTCCTCGTTATCCTTTTTCTCCTTACCGTCAATCTCTGCAACGGTGGCATCATATATCTGTGCAACCTGTATACGCTGGGTTGCGGCCTGTGCCGAGATATTGGCAAGCTGCTCAGGAGTAACTTTTTCCCCGGCGGCTTTCAGCTTGTTATAAAGTTCAATGCGCTGTTGCTCCTCACGGTTGATACGCTCTTTCTCCCGCTCAAAGTTCAACGATGCCTCCTCACGCTCCTTGTCATATCCCTCTTTCAGGATGGCAATACGCTGATCCTCTATCTTTTGCCGGGCTTTCAGTTCCAGCTCGGCGAGGTTGTTGGCCGGTTTCGCTTTATCCTTGTTGTTCTCAGGAGCCACGAACCCGCCGATACCGGATTTCTTTCCCAGCTCGGCATATTCCTCCTGCAGTTTCCTTGCCTCCTCCAGATAAGCGTCCCGCTGTTCCTCGGCGGCTTTTACGGCTGCATCCTTGGCCTCCTTATTATGTTTCTCGATCAACGTCTGAGCGTCAATCTGACCGTAAGACTCGCTTTGAGCCATATAAAGTCCCATTTTAGAGAACCAGCCCATCGAACCCTCGACATCGGATTCGGGAGTAGCCTTTACCTCGTTCACCTTTTCGTCCGCTTCCACCGCCTTGTTCACAAGGCTTTGGGCTTTCGCTTGCAGGAAAAGCATTTGGATATAGTCATCACTCTTTTGGATCAGCACATCGTACCACTCGGCAACGGTATTGTAATACCCGAAGCTCTCGCCGTATTTCCGGTTCAACTCCTCGACTTTAGCCTTTTCCTGTTCCTTACTGCCGGTAAAGTCTTTCAGGCTCTTTGTCGTATTTTCTATCTCGAAACGGGTTTTAATCATTTGGGCACGCCCGTCACTCTCTATTTTTACCCGTTCTTTCGCCTTTTCCGCCGCTTTCTCCTGCGCATCGCTGTATTTATCCCAAAGAACGATAAGCCCCGTTATTACGGCGGAAAGCCCTAATGTCAGAGTGGCCATCAAAGCGGTGGCCGCCGCATTGGAGATACCCAACGAAACGGCCAGCTTTGTATTGGCCGCCGTCAGCAGCTTTTTCATCTTGACAACGGTAACCAGCCGAAAAGCGGAATCCTTGTTCAGGGTATTCATGACTTGCTGCAGCCCCATAGTGACGGCCATGACGCTCTGCACACGGGTTTGTATCTTTATCAGATCCTCGTTTTCCGAGGCAAAAATCCCCATGACACCGGTGGCGGTCGTGAATAGACCGGACAAGCCGTTCACACCGCTCATCACTCCCTGCAAGGCAGCATCATCATTGGCGAGAATATTCGTTTGGGTACGCAGATCACCGATGGTATCGGCTAATACAGCGGCTTTATCGGCCATCTCCGCATACTCTTTGGTGTTCTGTTTGCCCTCCAAACGTAGGCGAGCCATCGCATCCTGCATCTCCCGGAGCTGCATGGAAAGCCGTTTGGTGGAAACGGATGCCTTGTCATGCTCCGCCTCAAGGGAGGAGAGAATGTTCTTGTCCTCCTGCAGGGCTTTGGTACAGGCATCTATCTCCGCACGCATCTCCAGCTGCGCCTTTCCGGGTGCAAGGTTGTCGTATTGCTTCTTTAAATCCTTGAGACAGGATTCAACATACTTGATCTGCTCTTTTTGGGCGGCAATACGGTCTGTGATGCTTTTAGACACCTGCTCGGCCTTATCTCCCAGCGTTTCGGCGGACTTGCCCGCCTTGTCAATGCCGGGAGAGAGCTTGTCTCTCATTATGAATTCTATCTCAACGGGTTTCATTGTTCTTTCAATCGTGATTGGAAAAATCCGGAAAGGCTTTTAGGTTTCCCTTTACCGCCTTTGCTTCCGGTTCGGTTGTTATCATTCTCTTTCTCGTAATGTGGCGCATCGGCAAGCATCATCCGGAGGGTTTGGTAATTGACACCCCAAAGAATGTATTTTACACTCCAGCCGGTGGCCGCAGCTATCTGCCACACTATACCAAAGGGGCTATGGGATCCGACATATTTCGTTCTTAACTCCCCTTTCTTTTTTGGCTCTCTCTCGGTTTCAGTGGATTGGATATCTGAACCGATTCGATAATACGCATAAAAGACTTTGTACCAAGCAAAGTGACAAAACGCTGGTTAGCACCCTGCAGGTACTTGTCAGGAACAAACCATCTCAAGAGCCATGCGACAATACCGGAAAACAATAGACCGGAAACCGCCCCACGGCAGATGGTCAGGGATACCATCTTGGAAACACGTTTGCCATGAATGGCAAGGAACGCCATCTCCTCATGCTTGTTGAACTGCTCCATCTCCTCGTATGTGATACCCAACTGCAGGTATAGCCTTGCGATCCGGATCTGACTCCCCAAGCAGGGACGTTTCATGGTTACCCTGATCGATACCGGTTTCTTTCTGAATGGCATCTTAAACTGCAAAAAAGGCAGGGAAACCCCTACATCAAGCAAAGCCTCCGCTGCCTCTATTTCCACGTTCTTTTTCATGGGTTACGCATTACCAGCCGCCTGACTCAACGTGAGGGTGGCCTTTTTGGTATTATCAGCCGCAAGGATAAACTCTACCGATCCGTTTCTCGCAGCCCCGGTATTGGCATCCGCCGTGATGGTAATCCTGCCGTTTACAATCTCAAGGCTGAAACCGGCGGGAACCTTTCCAACGGAAAACGCTCCGGAGGCTTCAATATCCACCGTCTTGCTTTCTCCACCTTTGGCGAATGACAAAGAGGTGGGCGTTATGGAAATAAATGGAACCGTGTCATCAAAGCTGAAAGGAGAACCTCCATCCAGCGGGTTCAACATTTCCATTTCACATTCGATACCCAGCGGATCATCACCGCCAATCTTGCCACGTACCACACCGTCCAGCGTCATGCGTTTCACCTCGATAGTCTGACCGGTTCCGCAGAGGATTTTCAATGTACCCTCCAATGAAACGGATTCCGAGGGAGCCTCCCATTTTGTACCGTCCACCGTTCCGCCCATCACGTCCTTACAGTTCTGAGGAACAAGTTCAATCAGGGTAAACTTTAGCAGATTGGTAGCATCCTTTTTCTTTATTTTCTTGACCGGGGCATTACGAACCTGTGCGGCAAAGAGCTTGATATATTCAGCGGCATCACCGCCCCAATCGATACCGTCATCAGAAACATTGCCGATCTTTTTACCATTGAAATAAATGGCATCAAGGAGCATCATGTATCCATCATTCACATATACTTTTGACATCGTTCTCTATTTTAAAAAGGTTAATATTCTATTCTTTAGTTTCTTTAGTGGAGAGGTAAGCAGCAAACCACCCACGAATCCGGCTAAAAGCCATTTATACCATGTAGCGGGAGGTTTTTCCTTGATACTTTCAGCGGCATCGCTCTCCGCCTTGTAGGTTTCATCACTCCGGCTGCTCGTCTGTTCCATCCGGGAAATAACCCGTTTTAAGCTATCCACCTCGTTGCGCTGTCGGAACACCTCACGCTCGTAAAAAAGGCATTGCCGGGCGATAGAGTCACATTTACCCTTAACCGTGATATTATCGCCATGCCTTTGCACGCTTACCGATGCCTGACCGTCTTTGGTCGTGTAGCCAGCACCATCCGGCAGGTTAAGGAGGTTCTGTATCGGAACATCCACTTTCGCCTCCGACTCCGGAATCCCCTCCCGTGTCAGGGCGGTTATCGTCTGTCCCTGCAGTAGTTCCCCCGTCCTCTGAGCCGTCACGTCTGACTGCTCTCCGGTTACTCCGGTGGTGGTTCCGCTTTTCGTCTGTTCCGTCAGCGTGTGTGACTGCTGGCTCTTGGTTAATTTCGCCGTGGCACATCCCATCAGGCAGAACACGGCTATAAGTAGCACGAGGGTTACCCCTCGGATTGGATTTCTCATCATTTCCTGTTTGTTTATTGATTACTTTTCTTAATCTCTCCACCTCTTTGGTAAGACGGGAGAGCTTTTGGATCATCTCCTCCTGATTCGCTTTCAGGTCGGCATTCTCTCTACGGAGTTGGATATTCTCATCCAATATCTTCCGGTTCTCACTACTGAGCATATTGATGGACGCCTGAAGCTGGGATAAC
>OGJY01001323.1_pt1 | contig 29417 bp, 30 predicted proteins | sample 1572231 | NCBI WGS metagenome assembly OGJY01 (sample SAMEA2582121, study PRJEB24529) | metagenome | biome: Human gut stool | place: China | collected 2011
CGCCCCGGCCGGGGCGGCTACTTAAAACAACACCCCTCATTCACGCAAAGGGCCGCCCGGTTATAACGGGCGGCCCTTCGCTTTACGCGGCGCATTGCTCAGATGGCGAACAGAAGGAAACGGTTTGCCTCGTACCAGTCGCCGGTCTCATAGGCCAAGGTCATCGCGTCCACCCGCTCCGCGCCGGGGTAGAAGCCCTTGGTATAGGCATCCCGGTGACTCCTATAGGTCAGCTCTACCCGGAAATGCTCCGGCAGTGTGATACGGGCGGCGGACAAGTCCTGCTTCACTGCCCGCTCTGCCCCCTCCCGGATCCGTCTGTGGGCCAAAACTGGGCTGAGGCCCTGGGAACGTCCCCCCACGTCGTCCTTTACCGGCACGGTAACCAGGGAGGGGTGCAGCTCCGCCCCCACCTCGCACAGGGTCTTGTCTCCCGTGAGGAGCACGCTTGGAACCCCATACCAAGCGGCCATCCAACTGTAGATCAGGAACTCCGAGGCGGGCTGCCCGTTGACGGTGATGCGGTGAACCACGCCGCCGTTGATGGTGTGGCTCAGGGCGTTGCCTCCCTCCCCCGCCGCATTGTGATAGCCCACGAAAAAGGCGGCATCGAAGCTGCTGTCCAGCCCTTCCACCATCATCTCCGGTGAGCCGCTCCAGCTTCGGATGAGCTGGACATACTCCGGCAATTCCTCCGGCAGAATATTGAGCCCCGGCCCGTGGGCGTCCTTCACCACCACCAGCTCGGCTCCGGCGGCCCGGGCCCCCTCGGCGGCGGCCACCACCTCCGCCGTCATCTCCTTCCGGCTGCGCTCATACTCAAATTCCCCCGGCCGACAGCCCTCCCGTGTGGCGGTAACAGCGGTTCCCTCAATATCCGCGCTAATAAATACTTTCACGATATGATTCCTCCTTTTCCGCTATCGTACTGCAATTTGCCCGCCTCCGCAAGGGGACCCTACAACTTTTTTCTCGGGCAAAACACCTTGCCGCTCAAGGGCTCACCCCAATTGAACCCATTATTTTACAAACTTTTTTCTTGACAAATGCGAATGACCTGCTAAAATATGCTTAAATTATTTTATTTAAAAAATTTTAAGTAAAATGATTGAAGTAATTTTGCAAGGAGAATCTGTCATGGATTTTGAGAAGGTTAAAGAGATTATTGTGGAAACCCTGAGCTGCGACGCCGACAAGGTGACCCCCGATGCCCGCCTGGCGGAGGATCTGGAGGCCGATTCCCTGGCCGCCGTGGAGCTGTCCATGGCTCTGGAGGAGGAGTTCGGTGTGACCATTGCCGACGAGGAGCTGCCCAACATGAAGACTGTGGGCGACCTGGTGAAGTACCTGGAGGATCACGCTGAGTAATAAGGAACCTGGGCACCGGTGCAGGCCGGTGCCTTTTTTCCGAAAGGAGCCGTTATGACCAATCAAGAGATTTTTGAGCTGATGGCCCGCTTTGACGCCAGCACCGCCACCACCCTGAAGCTCTCCACCAAGGACTTCTCCCTGGAGCTGGGCAAGGGCGGCCCGGCCGCTCCCATTCCTGCCGCCGCCCCGGTTCCCGCCCCCGCGGCCGCTGTGTCGCCGGCGGCTGCTCCAGCGCCTGCGGGCAAGTGCATCACCGCCCCCCTGGTGGGCACCTTCTACGCCGCCTCCGCCCCCGATGCTGCTCCCTTTGTGCAGGTGGGCGACCATGTGAAAAAGGGTCAGACCGTGTGTCTGATGGAGGCTATGAAGATGATGAACGAGGTGCAGGCCCCCTGCGACTGCGTCATCGAGGAGATCCTTCAGGAGGACGGGGCCCTGGTGTCCTTCGGGGAGCCGCTGCTCCGCTACCGGGAAGGGTGAGCCCATGTTCAAGCGCATTTTAATTGCCAACCGGGGCGAGATCGCCGTCCGGGTATTCCGGGCCTGCCGGGAGCTGGAGATCGAGCCCGTGGTGGTCTACTCCCAGGCGGACAGGGAGGCTCTCCATGTCCAGTTGGCGGAGCAGGCCTACTGCATCGGCCCCGCCCGCTCGGCAGACAGCTATTTAAACGTCAATGCCATCCTCACCGTGGCCCAGGCCGCCGGGTGCGACGCCATCCACCCCGGCTACGGCTTTCTCAGTGAGAACGCCGACTTTGCCGACGCCTGCGAGGCCGCCGGCATCACCTTCATCGGCCCCTCCGGCGACGTAATCCGCGCCATGGGCAACAAGGCCGCCGCCCGGAAGCTGATGCAGAGCGCCGGGGTGCCGGTGGTGCCCGGCTCCGACGGGGCGGTAGACACCGCCGAGCAGGCCAGGGCCCTGGCCGACTCCATTGGATACCCGGTGCTCATCAAGGCCTCCGCCGGCGGTGGAGGCCGGGGGATGCGCCGGGTGTATGAGCCGGAGCAGCTCATCCCCCTGTTTGAAGAGGCCCGCAGCGAGTCGCTGGCCTGCTTCGGCAGCGGGGAGATGTACCTGGAGAAGCTGATCGTCAACCCCCGCCACATTGAGTTCCAGATCATGGCCGACGGGCAGGGGCACGTGATCCAGTTGGGCGACCGGGACTGCTCCATCCAGCGGCGCAACCAGAAGCTGCTGGAGGAGTCCCCCTCCAAGGCCCTGACCCCGGAGCTGCGGGAGCGGATGGGCGCGGCGGCCGTGGCGGCCGCCAGGGCCGCGGGCTACGTCAACGCCGGCACCATCGAGTTCGTGCTGGCCCCCGACGGCCAGTTCTACTTCATCGAGATGAACACCCGCATCCAGGTGGAGCACCCAGTCACCGAGCTGGTCACCGGCCTGGACCTGGTGCGGGAGCAAATCCGCGTTTCCGCCGGGCTCCCCCTCTCTGTTACCCAGGAGGAGGTCCTGTTCCGCGGCCACGCCATCGAGTGCCGCATCAACGCCGAGGACCCGGCCAAGGGGTTCCAGCCCTGTCCCGGCCGCATCGGCTTCCTCCACCTGCCCGGCGGCTACGGCGTGCGGGTGGACACCGGCCTCTATACCGGCTACGAGCTGCCCCCCTACTACGACTCCCTGATGGCCAAGCTGATCGTCTACGCCCCCACCCGGCTGGAGGCCATCCGCCGGATGCGCCGGGCCCTGGAGGAGCTGGTCATTGAGGGACCGGCCACCAACACCGACCTGCTCCACCAGATCCTCCACCACCCCGACTTCGTCCGGGGCAACTACTCCACCGGCTTCCTGGAGGCCCATATGGACACCCTTCTGGCCTGGAGCGGCAGCGGGGAGGTGCGTGAGGTATGAGCAGCGTCTTTGCACAGCGCCGCCAGAAGCTCCTCTCCCTCAAGGCCCTGCGGGGTTCCTCCCCCGCTCCGGCCCACACCGAGGAGGCCTGCCCCGCCTGCGGCAAGGCGGTGCCCCGCCGGGAGCTGGTAGGCCACCGCTATGTCTGCCCCCTGTGCGGGCACCACTACCCCGTGGGGGCCTATTACCGCCTGAGCCTCATTCTGGACAAGGGTACCTTCCGGGAGCTGGACGCCCCCCTGGCCTCCAACAACCCGCTGGACTTCCCCGGCTATGAGGCCAAGCTGGACGGCGCCCGCCGCCGCACCGGCATGAACGAGGCGGTGGTCACCGCCGCCGGCCGCATCGGGGGCCAGCGGGTGGCCGTGGGTGCCCTGGACAGCCGCTTTTTCATGGGCAGCATGTCCGCCGCCGTCGGGGAGAAGGTCACCCGGCTGGTGGAGTACGCCGACAAGTACAAGCTCCCCCTCATCCTTTTCTCCGCCAGCGGCGGGGCCCGGATGCAGGAGGGTATCCTCTCCCTGATGCAGATGGCCAAGACCTCTGCCGCCCTGGAGCGGTTCTCCCAGAAGGGCGGCCTCTACATCTCGGTGCTCACCCACCCCACCACCGGCGGCGTCACCGCCAGCTTTGCCAGCCTGGGGGACATCATGCTGGCCGAGCCCGGCGCCCTGATCGGCTTCGCCGGCCCGCGGGTGATTGAGCAGACCATCGGCGAAAAGCTCCCCGAGGGCTTCCAGAGCGCCGAATATCTGCTGGAGCACGGCTTCCTGGATGCCATCGTTCCAAGGGACGCGCTGCGCGCCACCCTGCTCCATCTGCTGAAGCTCCATGGAAAGGGGGGCGACGCGCATGGCAAGTAAGCTGACCCCCGCCCAGCGGGTGGCCCTGGCCCGCCACCCGGAGCGCCCCGGCACGGCAGATTTCATCAAGCACCTGTTTACCGATTTCTTTGAGCAGCGGGGCGACCGCCTGTGCGCCGAGAACGGCAGCATCCTGGGCGGCGTTGCCCTGTTCCACGGCAAGCCGGTGACCGTCATCGGCCACCGGAAGGGCCGCTCCCTGGAGGAGAACCTGTCCCTCCACTTCGGCATGCCCTCACCAGAGGGCTACCGCAAGGCCCAGCGGCTCATGCTTCAGGCGGAGAAGTTCCGCCGCCCCGTCATCACCTTTATCGACACCCCCGGTGCCTACCCCGGCCTGGAGGCCGAGGCCCGGGGCCAGGCGGAGGCCATCGCCCGCACCCTGGCCCTGTCCAGCCGTCTCACCGTGCCTGTAGTCTCCGTGGTCACCGGGGAAGGAGGCAGCGGCGGCGCCCTGGCCCTGGGCGTAGGCAACCGCGTGCTCATGCTGGAGAACGCGGTGTACTCCGTCCTCTCCCCGGAGGGCTTTGCCGCCATCCTGTGGAAGGACGCCTCCCGCAGCGACGAGGCCTGCGGCGTGATGAAGCTCACCGCCGCCGACCTGCTGGAGCTGGAGGTGGCCGACCGCATCATTCCTGAGCCCGAGGGAGGGGCTCACACCAACCCCGCCGCCCTGTTCCGGACTCTGGACACCGCCCTGGTCAAGGAGCTCAATGCCCTGGGCAAGCTCAGTGGTCCGGCTCTGGCCGCCGGGCGCTATAAAAAATTCCGCGCGATGGGCGCGAAGGCCCTGAGAAAGGAGCGTACATGAACGGGATTAAGTTAATCAGCACCGGCTCCGCCGTGCCCAAAAAGGTCGTGACCAACGATGATTTGGCCAAAATCGTGGATACCAACGACGAGTGGATCTCCACCCGCACCGGCATCCGCTCCCGACGCTACTGCACCGACGGCGAGAGCCACACCTCCCTCTGTCTGGCCGCCGCCCGGCAGGCACTGGAGCGGGGCGGCGTCGCCCCCGGCGAAATCGGCATCTGCCTGGTGGCCACAGTCACCCCGGATTTTCTTTCCCCCGCCGCCGCCTGCCTGCTCCAAAAGGAGCTGGGCTTTCCGGAGGATACCATATGCTTTGATCTGAACGCCGCCTGCTCCGGCTTTGTGTACGCTCTGCACACCGCCGAGTGCCTGCTGGCCTCCACCCCCCGGAAGTACGGCCTGGTGCTGGGGGCGGAAATCCTCAGCCGGGTCATGGACTTTGGCGACCGGAGCACCTGTGTGCTCTTCGGCGACGGCGCCGGGGCCGCCCTGGTGGAGTGGGGGGCAAACTACCCCTCCCTCCACGCCGTGCTGGGCTGCCGGGGCAACTCAGAGGTGCTCTACGTCCCCGGCGTCAACACTGCCGCGCCCCCCCATGTCCATATGGACGGCCAGTCGGTGTTCCGCTTCGCCGTGGAGGCTGTGCCCCGCTGTGCCCGGGAGGTGCTGGACCGGGCCGGCCTTACCCCGGAGGACATCGACCTCTTCGTGTTCCACCAGGCCAACCAGCGCATCATCGACTTTGCCGTGAAGAAGCTGGGCATCGACCCGGCCAGGTGCCCCGGCAACATCGAGCGCACCGGCAACACCTCCGCCGCCAGCGTTCCCCTGCTGCTGGACGAGCTGGTGGGCGGCGGGGCCATCACCTCCGGCCAAAAAGCCCTGTGTGTGGGCTTCGGCGGCGGGCTGACCTGGGCCGGGGCTCTGCTGGAGCTGGCGTAGCTTCCAACAAGCGGCAGAGCCGCTTGTTGGAGAGAGATGCAGCCCCTGCGCGCAAGTTTTGTCCGACTTCGCCGGATAACACTCACACTTGTGGGCTGAGAAGTGTTTTCGTCCACGCACATATCGCGTCCGAAAACGGATTTCATTTTATTTCCCCGCCTGCGGGCGGGGAAACTCTGCGAGGCTTTTTCGTGGAGGCGTTTCATAAGGAGTTTCTATGAAATTAAACGAGCTTTTGGGGATTGAGTTCCCCATCATCCAGGGCGGCATGGCCAACATCGCCACCGGAGCGTTCGCCGCCGCCGTGTCCAACGCGGGTGCCCTGGGCCTGGTTGCCTCCGGCGGGATGGACGCCGAGGCCCTGCGGGCCGAGATCCGCGCCGCCAAGGCGAACACCGGCAAGCCCTTCGGCGTCAACCTGATGCTGATGAACCCCCACATCGACGCTCTGGCCAAGGTGGTGGCAGAGGAGGGGGTGCAGGTGGTGACCACCGGCGCGGGCAACCCCGGCAAATACGTCCCCGCCTGGAAAGAGGCGGGTATCAAGGTGTTCCCCGTGGTGGCCGCCCCCATTCTGGCCAAGCGGCTGGAGCGCTATGGCATCGACGGCATCATCGCCGAGGGCTGCGAGAGCGGCGGCCACATCGGCGAGCTGACCACCATGGCCCTGGTGCCCCAGGTGGTGGACGCGGTGAGCGTCCCCGTCATCGCCGCCGGCGGCATCGCTGATGGCCGGCAACTCACCGCCGCCTTTGCCCTTGGGGCCTGCGGCGTCCAGGTGGGCACCTGCCTGCTGGCCAGCGAGGAGTGCCCCATCCATGTCAATTACAAGCAGGCCGTGCTCAAGGCCGGGGCCAACGACACCACCGTCACCGGCCGCTCCACCGGAGCGCCGGTGCGGGTGCTCAAGAGCAAGATGGCCCGGGAATATCTGCGCATGGAGAAGAAGGATGTCCCCCTGGAGGAGATGGAGCAGCTCACCCTGGGCTCCCTGCGGAAGGCCGTGTTTGACGGCGACGTGGACGGCGGCAGCTTCATGGCCGGCCAGGTGGCCGGTATGGTGCACGAGATCCGTCCCCTGCGGCAGATCTTTGAGGAGCTGATGGCCGGATATGCGGCCGTGCGAAAGGGGCTGAGCGAATGAGTCTGGCCTTTCTGTACGCCGGGCAGGGCAGCCAGCACCCCGGCATGGGGGCCGATCTCTACGAGGCCCATCCCGCCTTCCGCGCCGTGCTGGACGCCGCCGACGTGGACTTCGATCTGAAAACCACCATGTTCACCGACCCCGACGGGGTGCTGAACCTGACCGAGTACACTCAGCCCTGTATGGTGGCCTTTGCCGCCGGAATGACCGCCCTGCTGGCAGAGCGGGGCATTGTCCCGGACTACGCCGCGGGCCTCTCCCTGGGCGAGTACTCCGCCCTCCAGTGCGCCGGGGTGTTCACTGCTCCCCAGGCCATTTCCCTGGCCGCCTTTCGCGGCAAGGCCATGGCCGCAGCCGCGGCGGGCCGTCCCTGCGGCATGACCGCCGTGCTGGGACTGGACCGCGAGAAGCTCCAGGAGGCGTGCCGGCAGGCCGCCGGCGCCGGCGTGGTGGAGATCGCCAACTACAACTGCCCCGGCCAGCTGGTCATCGGTGGCGAGCAGGCCGCCGTGGACCAGGCCGCCGCACTGGCCAAGGAGCTGGGCGCCAAGCGCTGCCTGCCCCTGAAGGTCAGCGGGCCCTTCCACACCTCCCTCCTCGCCCCCGCCGGCGACGCCCTGCGGGAGAAGTTCAAGGAGACCGCCTTCGGCGCGATGCGCATCCCCGTGCTCTTCAACTGCCTGGGCCGGGAGATGGGGCCGGAGGACACCATCCCCGCCCTGCTGGAGAAGCAGGTGCAGACCTCCGTCTACATGGAGGACACCATCCGCCGCCTGGCCGAGCTGGGGGTGGACACCATCGTGGAGATCGGCCCGGGCAAGGCCCTCATCGGCTTTGTCAAGAAGACCGCTCCCGCCATCAAGACCTACGCCGTGGAGACCTGCGCCGATTTGGACGCCCTCTCCGCCGCGCTGAAAGGATAACGCTATGAGCTTTACCGGAAGAACCGCCGTCGTCACCGGCGTCGGCCGCGCCATCTGCCTGGAGCTGGCCCGCCGGGGGGCCAACGTGGTCTTCTCCTACGCGGGCAACACCGCCGCGGCAGAGGCGACCCGAAAGGAGCTGGAGGCCCTGGGCGTCCAGACCCGTGCCGTCCAGGGCAGTGTGGCCGATCCCGCCGCCGTAAAAACCCTCATCGACACCGCCGTGAAGGAGCTGGGCTCCCTGGACATTCTGGTCAACAACGCGGGCATCACCCGGGACAACCTGGCCATGATGCTCAAGGAGGAGGACTTCGACGCGGTCATCGAGACCAACCTCAAGGGGGCCTTCCTCACCATGAAGGCCGCCGCCCGGCCCATGATGAAGGCCCGCTACGGCCGCATCGTCAACCTCAGCTCCGTGGTGGCCCTGCGGGGCAACCCGGGCCAGATCAACTACTGCGCCAGCAAGGCGGGGCTCATCGGCATGACCAAGTCCCTGGCCAAGGAGCTGGGCGGCCGCGGCGTCACCGTCAACGCGGTGGCCCCCGGCTACATCGCCACCGACATGACCGCCGCCCTGCCCGACGCCGCCCGGGAGGCCATGCTGTCCGCCATCCCGGCGGGCCGCCCCGGCGCCCCCGAGGACGTGGCCGCCGCCGTGGCCTTCTTGGCCTCCGAGGAGGCCGGATACATCACCGGCCAGGTGCTCCAGGTGGACGGCGGAATGGGCATGTGAGGAGGAACGCAATTATGGAAAAACGCAGAGTGCTGATTACCGGCCTGGGCACCGTCAACCCCCTGGGCCACAACGCCGCCGACACCTGGCAGGCTGTCCGGGACGGGGTGTGCGGCATTGGCCCCATCACCCGGTATGACTGCTCCGCCCAGAAGGTCCACCTGGCCGCCGAGGTCAAGGACTGGGACCCCACCACCGTGCTGGACAAGAAGGATGTGCGGCACATGAGCCGCTACACCCAATTGGCCGCCGCCGCCGCCAAGGAGGCCCTGGCCGACAGCGGCCTGATCCCTGAGGCGGAGGACCGCACCCGCTGCGGCGTCATCGTCTCCAGCGGCGTGGGCGGCATCGAGATGGCCGAGAGCGAGGAGCTGCGCTGCTCCCAGAAGGGCTTTGACCGGGCCTCCCCCTTCTATATCCCCACCACCATCGCCAACATGGGCGCCGGCTTCATTGCCATCATGGCGGGCTTTCAGGGCATGTGCACCTGCCCGGTAACCGCCTGTGCCGGCGGCTCCAACGCGGTGGGCGACGCCTTCCGCCACATCCGGGACGGCTACGCCGAGGTGATGCTCTGCGGCGGCGCCGAGGCCGCCATCACCCCTCTGTCCATCGGCGGCTTCACCTCCATGCGGGCCCTCCACGTGGGGGATGACCCCAGCCGGGCCTCCATCCCCTTTGACGCCGAGCGCAGCGGCTTCGTCATGGGTGAGGGCGCGGCCGTGCTGATGCTGGAGGAGTACGGGCACGCCATGGCCCGGGGCGCCAAGATCTATGCCGAGGTGGTGGGCTACGGCGCCACCTGCGACGCCTACCACATCACCGCCCCCGCCCCCAACGGGGAGGGCGGCGCCCGCGCCATGGCCCAGGCCCTGACCGACGCCGGGGCGTCCCCCGAGCAGGTGGGCTACATCAACGCCCACGGCACCTCCACCCCCCTCAACGACTCCGGGGAGACCGCGGCCATCAAGGCCGTGTTCGGCGCCCACGCCGCCAAGCTGGCCGTCAGCTCCACCAAGGCCATGACCGGCCACATGCTGGGCGCCGCCGGCGCGGTGGAGGCCATCTTCACCGCTCTGGTCCTGCGGGACGGCTTCCTGCCCGCCACCATCCACTACCAGGTGCCCGACCCGGCCTGCGATCTGGACTATATCCCCAACCAGGGCCGGGAGCAGCAGGTGGAGTATGCCCTGTCCAACTCTCTGGGCTTCGGCGGCCACAACGCCTGCGTGCTGTTCAAGAAGTGGGAGGGCTGAGCCATGATGCAGTTGAATTCCAACCAGATCGCTGAGATCATCCCCCACCGCTACCCCTTCGCCCTGGTGGACCGCATCGTGGACGGCGAGGTGGGCAAGTGGGCCAAGGGCATCAAATGCGTCACCGTCAACGAGCCCTTCTTCCAGGGCCACTTCCCTCAGTACCACGTGATGCCCGGCGTGCTCATCATTGAAGCCCTGGCCCAGGTGGGGGCCGTGACCATGCTGTCCATGCCGGAGAACAAGGGAAAGATCGGCCTGTTCGGCGGCATCAAAAACGCCCGCTTCCGCCGCCAGGTCACCCCCGGCGACGTACTGGAGCTGGAGTGCACCATTCTAAAGCAGAAGGGCCCGGTAGCTGTCGCTGAGGCCAAAGCCACCGTGGGCGGCCAACTGGCCGTTTCGGCAGAGCTTACCTTTGCCTTGGCCAAAGATTTGTGATTGCCCTTCCCTCCGCTTTTTGATAAAATGAAAAAAATATGACAATGCGGGGGTGCCGGCATGTTGGAACAGAAATTTGAAATCGTGTATACCAAATTCAAGCTTCATTTTTATCAGGAGATCTTCGAGCGCTTTCAGAACCGCGAGGCCAGCCTGACCACGGTAGAGACCTTCGCCATGGAGACCATCCAGGCCCTGGGCTGCCCAACCATCAACGAGTTCGCCTCCTTTATGCGCATCTCGCCGCCCAACGCGGCCTATAAGATCAACAGCCTGATCCGCAAGGGCTATGTGCAGAAGATCCAGTCCGCCCACGACAAGCGCGAGTACCACCTCCAGGTCACCCAGAAATACAAGGACTACTACAACATCAGCAACGACTACGTCCATGCCGTGACCGAGCGCATCCGGCAGCGTTTCTCCCCGGAGGAGTGCGCCAAGCTGGAAGAGATGCTCACCATTATCAACCAGGAACTGATGCCCGAGGTGGATCTCGGTCATTCTCAAACTCTGTAAACAGAAGAGGCAAGGGCGCGATGGCCCGCCGGTACGCCTCCCTCTGCGCCAGCACCTCTTCCACCGCGGCCCGGATCGCCGCCGGGCCGCGGCGCTCCAAGCGCAGCCCCGACCCCAGCTCCGCAGCCCGCCGGGCCACCGCCCCCTCCTCCGACTGCTGGGGGGCCAGCACCATGGGCACGCCGCACCAGATGCTCTCGCTGACGCTGTTCATCCCGCAGTGGGTGAGAAACACCGACGCCTCCCCCAGGACCCGGAGCTGCTCCACCCTGGCCTCTGCCCGGACATTGGGGGGCAGAGCGCCCAGCGCTGCCGCCCCCTCCGGGCTGCCCACCGACAGCAGCACATCCCACGGCCCGTCCCCCAGGCCCTCCGCGCAGGCCCGGTAAAAGCCGGTATTCCCGTGCATAACCGTACCGAGGGAGACGTACACCAGCGGCCGCTCCCGCCGCTGCGTCCGGGGCGGCAGCTCCGGGAGGGACGGCCCCACAAAGGCCACCCGCTCCCCGAAGTGCTCGCCGCCGGGCTGGAAGGCCCGGGAGGTATAGACAATGGTATCGGTCTCGCTGTCATTCTGAATCAGGTCGGTGAGCTTTTCCACCTCGTACCCGTGCTCCCGCAGCAGGGCCAGCCTCTTCCCGATTTGGGGCAGGCCCGTCAGGGTGTAGAATACCTCCAGCGGGCCGGGGCGCATCGCCCTGGCGGTCTCCTGGTCAAAGGCGAAGGTGGTGGTGGAGCACACCAGCGGCAGCCCCAGCCGCCGGGCGTACAGCTTGCCCCAGACGCAGATGGAATCGGCTACCACGCAGTCCGGCCGGAATTCGCCCAGCTCCCGGAGCGCCTTCTCCTCCATGGCCACCGTCACATCGATCACCATCGCCATGAGGCTGGAGAAGTCGTGCCCCATCCGCCGCCCCAGATCCCTAGGGGCGGGGGGCAGGAAGGCGTCGCAGGGGACGAACTCGGCTCCCGCGCCCTCCAGCTTCGCCCGGAATTCCTCAAAGGAGTAGTAGCGCACCCGGTGCCCCCGGCGCACCAACTGCCGCACCACCTCCACCGTGGGATTGGTGTGTCCGTAGGCGGGAATGGAGAAAAAGACGATCCGGCTCATATTACGCACCCTATTTCTTATTAGTAATACTTTTCTTACTTATAGCACCGCAAAGGCAGAATGTCAAGATGAAATAAAAGTGCCGCGCCTGAAGGCGCGGCACTTTTATTGCTCCCGGTCCGAAAAGACATCACGGAAGACCGGATCCGCCTTTTCAAAGGTCTGGAGTGCAATCCCCCGGTTCACGTCCGCCAGCAGCAGCAGCGTGTCCCCGGGCCGGACGCCGAACATCTCCCGCACCTCCTTGGGCACCACGATCTGCCCCTTCGGCCCCAGCTTCACCGAGGCCAGATACTTTCCCTCCGGCATAGCCGCCTTGTCCATCGTTCTTCCCTCCTCCGCCCATCTGTTGGAATTGTAACCGATTTCCTACGCTTCGTCAACCGGGATTGCCCCAGTTGTCAACCAGATGCTTCTCTGCTACAATACAGGCAGAACGGAAGGAGGCGGCCGCCGTGCAGCTTGATCCCATCACCCGCGCAGTCCTGGACGCCATGCAGGAGGGCGTGCTGATCATTGACGCGCAGGAGCGCATTGTGTATGGAAACCGGGCCTATGTGGCCTTTCTGGAGAAGGAGGCCGGCGGGCCCATCGGGCCGATCGAGGGGTATCCCCTGCGGCTGCTGCGCCCCGGTGCCCGGCTGCCGGAGGTGCTGGTTCAGAAGCGCCCCATCCTGCACACCCCGCGCCAGGAGAGCGAGGACATCTACTTCGTCAACATGTACCCCATCTTCGACGGGTCGGAGGTGGTGGGCGGCCTGTCGGTGGTTACCTTTTGGAAGGACGCCTTCGACTTCCGGGCGGAGCTGGAGCGCTATGAAAAGCGCAGCCGTCAGGTGCTCCGCCGGGTCAACAAGGCCAACGCCGCCCACTACACCTTTGACTCCATTGTGGCGGTCTCCCCCCGGTCGGCGGCCTGCCGGGAGCTGGCCAGCCGCCTGGCCCAGACCGATGCCACCATCCTGCTCCAGTCGGAGAGCGGCACGGGAAAGGAGCTGTACGCCCAGGCCATCCACAACGCCAGCCCCCGCTCCGCCGGGGTGTTCGTTGCCATCAACTGCGCCAACTTCAACGCCAATATGCTGGAGTCCGAGCTCTTCGGCTATACCGAGGGGGCCTTCACCGGCGCCAAGCGAGGCGGGAAGATCGGCCTCTTTGAGGCCGCCGCCGGCGGGACGCTCTTTCTGGACGAGATCTCCGAGATGGACGTCGGCCTCCAGTCCAAGCTTCTGCGCGCCCTCCAGGAGCGCCGTATCCGGCCGGTGGGCGGCGTGGAGGAGGTGGAGACCGACGTGCGCATCATCGCCGCCTGCAACGCCGATCTGCCCCGCTATGTGGAGGAGGGGAAATTCCGCACCGACCTGTTCTACCGCCTCAACACCTTCCCCATCCACATCCCGCCGCTGCGGGAGCGGAGAGAGGACATCCCTCCTCTCTGCCGCAGCCTGCTGGACGAGCTGTCCCGCAAGCTCAAGCGACGCCTGGAGCTAACGCCCGAGGCCATGGACCGCCTGCTGGCCCACAACTGGCCGGGCAATGTGCGGGAGCTGCGCAACGTGCTGGAGTTCTGCGCCTATCTCACCCCCTCCGGCGTCATCACCGAGCTGTCCCTCCCCGAAAACCTCCGGACTGGTCCAACTGCACAGCCGTCTCTCACACTGGCCCAGCGTACCCGGGCCTTTGAACGGGCGGAGATTCTCCGCCTATTAGAGCGCAATGGTGCCTCTCTGGAGGGTAAGAAAAAGACAGCCGCACAGCTTGGCATCTCTCTTGCCAGCCTTTACAATAAATTGAATATGCAGTTTTAATTTATTAGAATTCTATTCTAATAAATTAGAAACCAGCCGCACCAACCTATAGAGGCAGTTACCATTTGGTTTCTGCCCGATTGGATTCTAATATTTTAGAAACCCGCCCTCTCTCTGCCCGCTCTTTGTTTCCCCGGAGCTACCTGAGGGTCGGGTTTTTGCGCCTTTATCCACACCTCCCTATCTTGGCATGCCGCTTGCATATTTCTTTTAGCACAAGCAGCGTGTGGAGAGGTTGCTTGAAATAAGAGGAGGTTATGTGAATGTCACCTTTAGCAATTCTCGGATTCCTGACGGTCATCATCATGCTGGTACTGATTATGACCAAAAAAGCATCTCCGCTGGTGGCTCTGATCGTAGTTCCCGTGGTCACCGGCATCATCTCCTGTTTCTTTATCGCGGTCGTACCTGAGGGCGCCGCGGAGGGAACGCAGGGTGTTGTGAACTTTTTCGCCAACTTCAAGTCCTTGGGCGACATGATCACCGGCTCCAAGGGCATCGGCTCCGTGGCGGCCACCGGCGTCATGTTCATCTTCTCCATTCTGTTCTTTGGCATCCTGACCGATGCCGGCACCTTTCGCCCCATCATCAAGGGCATTCTGAACCTGGTAGGCACCGATCCCGTCAAAATCGGCATCGGCACCGCCATTCTGGCTGCCATCGTCCATCTGGACGGCTCCGGAGCGGTCACCTTCCTGATCTGTGTGCCCGCGCTGCTTCCTCTGTATGACGCGCTCGGCATGCGCCGCACTACGCTGGCCACCATTGTGGCCCTCTCCGCCGGCACCATGAATATCCTGCCCTGGGGCGGCCCCACCATCCGTGCCGCCACCGCGCTGGGCATGGGCGATAACCCCGTCGCCTTCTTCCTTCCCGTCCTTCCCGCCGTGCTGGTGGGCCTGGTATGTGTGCTGGTTATCTCCGCATTCCTGGGAGCCGGCGAGAAAAAGCGCATCGGCGCCGTGGCTCTCCAGGCCGCCGGAAATACCGAGCAGGAGCTCACCGAGGAGCAGAAGGCCCTGCTGCGTCCCCACCTGTTCTGGGTGAACATCATCCTCATTGTGGCCGCTATCGTGTCCCTGCTGTTCTCCGGCTTCGCCCCCGCGGTGGTATTCATGGCCTTCTACGTGCTGGCCACCGTCATCAACTACCCCAGCGTGAAGGATTCCAAGGCCCGGGTGGACGCCCACGCCAAGGAGGCCCTCATGATGTGCTCCGTGCTCTTCGCCGCCGGCTGCTTCACCGGCATCATGCAGGGCACCGGCATGATCACCGAGATGGCCAGCACGCTAGTCTCCATCATCCCCCATACGATGGGCAAGTTCTTCCCCCTCATCATCGGCATCATCGGTATGCCCGCCTCCCTGCTCTTTGATCCCGACTCCTTCTACTACGGCGTACTCCCCGTGCTGGCTCAGACCGCCGAGGGCTTCGGCGTCGCCGGTGTAGATGTCGGCCGCGCCGCTATCCTGGGTCAGATGACCATCGGCTTCCCCGTCTCCCCTCTGACCGCCTCTACCTTCCTGCTGGTGGGCCTGTCCGGCGTGGACTTCGGCGAGCACCAGAAGAAGACCATCCCGCTGGCCTGGCTGGTGTCCCTGGTGATGGTGGTTGTCGCCATTCTCACCCGCGGCATCGCCATCTGAGCCGCTCTCTCGTCTTTGAAATGTCAATTATCAGAAAGGAAGTCATTGCATGACGAAAACCATCCGCATCGGCAGCGGGGCCGGCTATGCCGGCGACCGGCTGGAGCCCTCACTGGAGCTGATCGAAAAGGGCAACCTGGACTATATCAGCTATGAGTGCCTGGCCGAGCGCACCATCGCCATCGGGCAGCAGGCCAAGCTGAAGGACCCGTCCAAGGGATACAACGGTCTTCTGGAGCACCGCATGGAGAAGGCCCTTCCCCTGTGCTGGAAGCACAAGGTGAAGCTCATCACCAACATGGGCTCTGCCAATCCCCAGGCCGCTGCCCAGAAGTGCGTGGAGATTGCCCGCAGGCACGGCCTGACCGGCATGAAGATCGCCTGCGTCACCGGCGACGATCTGCTGCCCGTCATCAACAAGTACATGGACGCCGAGGTGTGGGAGACCCACGAGCCCCTGTCCAAGCTCCCCGGTGAGATCGTCTCCGCCAACGCCTACATGGGCGTGGAGGGTATTCTGAAAGCCCTGGAGCAGGGCGCCGACGTGGTCATCACCGGACGCGTAGCCGACCCCGCCATCTTCATGGCCCCCGCCATCCACGCCTTCGGCTGGTCGCTGGAGGACTGGGACAAGCTGGGCAAGGGCACCATGATGGGCCACCTCCTGGAGTGCGGCGGCCAGGTCACTGGCGGCTACTTCGCCGAACCCGGCAAGAAGGATGTCCCCGGCCTGGGCCACCTGGGCTTCCCCATTGTGGAGATCTCCGAGGACGGGTCCTTCTTCGTCACCAAGATTCCGGAGTCCGGCGGCATGGTCACGGTGGAGACCTGCTCCGAGCAGATCGTCTACGAGATTCACGATCCCGAGAACTACCTGACCCCCGATGTGGTGGCCGACTTCAAGCAGGTCAAGTTTACCGAGGTGGAGAAGGATAAAGTGAAGGTGGAGGGCGCCTCCGGCAAGCCCAGGACCGAGACCTTCAAGTGTTCCATCGGCTACAAGGACTGCTTCATCGGCGACGGCGAGATCAGCTACGGAGGCCCCGGCTGCGTGGCCCGCGGTAGGCTGGCCCTGGACATCATCAAGGAACGCCTGGAGCTGGTGGCCCCCGGCGTGTTTGACGAGCTGAAGTTCGACCTCATCGGCTGCAACAGCCTGTACTGGAACCCTGACTTCAAGTACAACGAAGAGCCCAGCGAGGTGCGGGTCCGCGTGTCCGGCCGGGCCAAGGCCAGGGCCGACGCCGAGCTCATCGGCAACGAGGTGGAGGCCCTCTACACCAATGGCCCAGCCGGCGGCTGCGGCGCCGTCAAGCGCACCCGCGACATTGTGTCCGTGGCCTCCATTCTGGTGAGCCGCTGCGATGTTAAGCCCGAAGTCGAGATCTTTGAAGTCTGATTTCAAGACAGAAAGGAGGCATTTTCTATGAAACTCTGGGATATCGCACACTCCCGCACCGGCGACAAGGGCAACATCTCCAACATCTCCCTCATCGCCTACGACCCCAAGGACTATGCGCTGCTCAAGGAGAGAGTCACCGCTGAGCGGGTGAAGGAGCACTTCAAGGGCATGGTCAAGGGTGAGGTGGTTCGCTATGAGCTGCCCAATATCCATGCGCTGAACTTTGTCATGTACGCCGCCCTGGGCGGCGGCGTAACCCGCTCCCTCTCCGTGGACATGCACGGCAAGGGCCTGTCCTCCTACCTGCTGGACATGGAGCTTTGAGCCTTTTCAAAAAAAGCGCCGCCCCGGAGCCTGTCGCTCCGGGGCGGCGCTTTGCCGCGTCAGTCCCGATCCATCTCATAGGTGAGCACGCCGCCGGTTCTGGCGTCGATCTTGTACTCGTACTCCATGCCGCCGGCCTTGAACTCCACCTTATAGCAGGGCGTGCGCTCGTCCAGCTCCTCCTCCACCTCCAGCTCGTAGGTGTCGGTCAGCGCCACCCCCGCGTGGGCCAACGCCGCGTCCCGGGCGGCATCCCGCCCGATGGCCTGGTCCGCGGGCAGGGCATTGGGGTGCTCCTCCCGCTTGCTCTTGAGCACGCTGCCGTCCGCGGCAGCAATCTCGTACTCGTACTCTGTAGTACCTGCCCAGAATTCCAGCTCGTAGGTCAGGCGGCCATCGTCAAAGTCCCGCTTGACCGTCAGCCCGCGCACGTCCCCTTCGGCCACGCCCGCATGGGCGAAGGCCGCGGCTTTGGCCGCCGCCTCGCCGATGTCGGTCTGAGCGGTACTTCCGCCGCTGGTCAGGCTGCCGCCCTTTTGCTCCCGCCCGTGCTTGACAATGGCGCCGGTGGCGGCATCTACATCGTACTCATACTCCGTGTTTCCGGCAAAAAACTCCACCTCGTATACCATACGGCCGTCCTCATAGTCGTAGTCAGCCTCCAGGAACACCACGTCCCCACTGGTCACACCCGCATGGGTCAGGGCGGCCTCCTTGGCGGCCTCCACACCGATATAGGCGCTCTGGCTGGCTGTACCTACCGAGTTTAGCGCCGGGTTGGAGGCGGTCGTGCTGGTCTGTCCCCCCGCGCTGTCCGGGGTCTGGACTGCGGTGGAATTGGCCAGCAGATTCAGCTCATTGATGGACAGCCCCACCAGGGACTCAAACGTGAGATGGTTGCTGCTGTCCACCAGGGACTGGATCAGCGTGGCCTTGCCCAGCGAGATGCCATACTCGTCCGCCTTTTGCTGAAGGGCGCTGTCCCCACTGAGGGTCTGGGAGAGGATCGCTCCGTTGACTTTGGCGGAGTCGAGCACCTGCCCGATTTCCGTGGTCAGCTTCTGCTCCAGGGCTGCGCCCCGGGCCGCGTCGTCGTCCTCCACCGAGATGAGGATGGAGTTGGCCAGTTCGTCCACATAGCCGTGCTTGAGCAGAGAGCCCATGATGGCGTTGACCGCCACATTCAGGTCGGCCCCCTTCAGGTCCATGCCGTCGAGAATTTCGTTGGCGTCCGCGTTCAGCGGAACGGCCGAGACCACCTTCTCCTGCCGGTTTACATCCAGCTCCACGCTGGGATTGACATCCAGGGAGATGACCGAAGCCACGGCGTTGGCCTGGTAATACTGAACACCGGCGCCTCCGCCCACCACCACCAGCGCCAGGCAGGCCGCCGCAAGCCAGGCCATGGCCGCCTTTTTCCGCGGCTTCCGCGCCGGTACGGTCATGGGAATCACGTTTCCCCGCCGCAGTTCGCACCGGGAGAGGAGCGCCTCCAGATGGTCGGGCGCGGCGTGCTCCAGCGCGGTGCGCAGACGCTGTTCCAGTTCCTGATCGGTCACAGGGCATCCCCTCCTTCCAGCTTCGTCTTTAGTTTCAGGAGCGCGCGGCGGTACTTGGACAGCACCGTGGACAGGGGCAGCTCCAGCAGGCCTGCAATCTCCCTGTGCTTCCAGCCGGTCACCGCGTGGAGCAGCACAATTTGCCGTTCGTCATCCGCCAGCGCAGTGAGGGCGGCGTCCAGCACCTGCCGGTCCTCCACCGTCACCATCGGGTTCTCCGCTGCCAGCCGTTCCCAGTCCTCCAGAGCCATGTCCTGGGTCCTGCCCCGCTCCCGCAGCTTCATCAGGGCGAGGTTGCGGGCGATGGTCAGCAGCCAGGCCAGCGGTGTACCCTGGGGACGGTACTGATGGGCGTTTTCCCAGGCCCGCACAAAAGCGTCCTGGGTCACATCCTCAGCGTCATGCTGGTTTTTCAGGTAGGATAGGGCCAGGCCGTACACCGACGTCCGCGTGCGGTGGTACAGCTCTGCCAGCGCCTCCTGATCCCCCCCGGCCAGCCGGGCCATCAGCGGCTCCAGCAGCTCCGGCGCAGTGGCGGTGCGGCGCTCCTCTGCCATTGTCTCAAGCAGGATTAACATGGTGTCGCGCTCCTGTCATCTTCTTAATGTACGGGAGCAGCGTTTTATTGCGCCGCCCCTCTCTTTTTTCCCGATTTTATTATATCCCATTCAGCCGCTAGGAGTAAAGCCCTTTTTTGCTGGGCCCAAGCCGCTTTGTACCGCGGCACAGGAGTGCTTATTCCTGAGCCCCCATGGCCGCCTCCAGCTTCTTGAGTGCTTTTTTCTCAATGCGCGATACCTCGCGCCGCGGTTATTGTAACCAGAGGTCCATTAAAAAAGCGCCTCCGGCGGGCAGAAGCGGAAGTGGATGATGAGCTCCCTCTGTTCAGTTAGCTCCACCCGCTCAATGAGGCTTACCAGAAGCTCCCGGTTGTCACCAGCCTCATCCAGAAAACGCTGAACCAGGGCCCCGGCCTTGTCCCCGGCCCCCGGGCTTTCCCGGCGTTCCAGCTCTGTCACACGCCGCTCCAGTGCGCCGCGCTCCTCGCGGGCCTGCCGGTAGAGCCGTGCAAAATCCGCCTCGGCCAGCAGGCCACTGAGCTGATCCAAATACATCCGGTCCAGGACGGTGGTCAGGCGGCCTATTTTGGCCCGCAGGGCCCGGATTTCCGCCGTGGGATTTTCCCCTCCATGAGCCTCTGCTACGGCAGACCGGGCGGCGGGCAGCAGGGCCGCAGGCTCCAGGCAGGCCCCGCAGGCCTCCCGCAGCTTGGCTACCACGGCACGAGTGACGGTCTGCTCCTGAATGCAGTGGCAGGTGCAGCCCCCTGTCTTTGTGAACCGCTGGTAGGTGCGGCAAACCAGATACCGCACATCCTCCCCCCGGCTGTTTTTCCGGTTGAGCACCGCCAGCGGGTGCCCGCACTCGTGACAGAAAAGCAGCCCTTTCAGTGGAAACTCATAGGTTCGGCTGCGGGTGTGCCGCCGGCTGGCCAACAGACGCCCCACCCGTTCAAAGGTCTCCGGCGTCACCAGCGGCTCATGGGTTCCCTCCACCACCACCCAGTCCTCCGGTAGCTGCCGAATGCACTTTTTGCTCTTGTAACTGACCTTCCGTCGGCGCCCCTGTACCATATTTCCAATATAGGTTTCGTTTTGCAGCATCTCAGAGATGCGCTCACCGCTCCACTGTCCGGTACCGGAGGGATACAGGCCCGCGTAGCATCCCGGCGATGGGATGCCCTCAGCGTTGAGCTGCGCGGCGATCTGGCGGCAGCTCAGGCCCTCCAGCGCCAGCCGGAAAATACGTCGTACCACCGACGCGGCCCCCTCGTCCACCACAATTTTGTTCTTTTCCGCAGGGTGCATCTGATAGCCATATACCGGCTTGCCGCCGATAAACAGCCCTTTTCGCTGTTTGTCCCGCTTGACGCTGGAGATCTTTTTGGAGATGTCCTTTGCGTACATGTCGTTCATAATGGCCCGGAACGGCGTGATCTCGTTGGCGCTGGAGTCCACACCGGTGTCGATGCCGTCCAACAGGGAGATGTACCGCACACGGTGTTCCGGGAAATAGCGCTCCATATAGTGGCCGGTCATGATGTAGTCGCGCCCCAGCCGGGACAGATCCTTGGTAATCACCATGTTCACCCGTCCGGCCTCAATGTCCCGCAGCATTCGCCGGAACTCCGGGCGGTCGAAACTGGTGCCCGACCAGCCGTCGTCTCCTGATGTCAAGAGAAAACCAAAGAAATTAAAGAATTTTTCATCACTTTTTATCGGTCTGTGTCAAATCAGGAATCATAATCCACGGCACATTAAATCTGTGACGGAGAACACGCCAATACCAGCGGAGTTCAAATCAGCAATCAGTTCCATCACCCAACCACTATCCCTGCCCAGACGGGCAAAGTCTTTTATCAACAGAGCGTCGGCCCGTCCTTGCCGAACAGCTTCAAGAAAATCATTCAGCCCAGGCCGGTCAAAGGTCAGGCCGCTGGCCTCGTCCTGGGATTCTCCCACAACATTGAGCTGATGCTTTTCTGCAAAGCTGCGAAGATAGTTCATCTGATTTTCCAAAGCCCATGTATCAGGTGAGGCAACGCGCCCATAGAGCCAATATCGTTTCTTATCCCTGTTCACGCTCCGCAGCCTCCTTTTTTGTGGTATCGGCAAGTAGCCGTTGATATTCGTCCCCGCATTTCCAAACGATCTCGATAGAAGTAGAACTGTAAATGTAGATGTTTTGGATCAGCAAATCCACCAGCTCCCGTGTCAATGTCCTGACATTGGTATAGGGAATGATGTTGTAGGTGGAGAGTTCTTCTTCCTTTGCCCGCCGTTTGGCATCCCCCAGCTCTTTGATTTTGGTTTCAAGCCGCTGGATATGTTTTTCGCACTGTCCTCGCTTATGCTGGTAGTCCTCCGCGCTGACTTTGCCGGACACCATATCCTCAAAAGCCGCCATCTTTTCCTGCTGGCGCATTTGGATTGAGTTCTGGTGTGCTTTGATCTGCCGGTCAAGGCGTTGGTTGTAACGGGTATCTTTTGCGGACTGGCGCTGCTTCGCCTGAACCGCCCCTCGGACAAGCTGGGCCATCATGCGGATAGCTGCCAAAACCGTCTGTTCCAACTCCTTTTCATCTATCCTGTCCTGTGGGCAGCCTATATCCGGCTTATACCTGTCGGTCCGGCACACATAGCAGGGGTGGGCAGATTGCAGCCGCTCCATCGCAAGCCCACAGTGGCCGCACCGGATCTTCCGATAGAAAACCCGTGTGCTTTCCCCGGCAGAGCCGGGATGGGAGTTGCGGTTCAGGCTCTTGGCCGTATTGAAAATCTCCTGCGTTATGATTGCCGGGAACGCTCCATCCACAACCGTCCACTGATCTTCTGTGACAGCCTTGACCCGGCTGGAGCCTACCTTTTTCCGGGTGGTCTTGCCATAGATCGCTTTGCCGGTGTACCGCTCATCATCCAGTATCTTGCGAACCATAGCAGAAGTCCAGTAGTTTTTGCTCTGGTCTACACAGTTCCACCTCCGGTTTACTTTTTGGAGCCGTTTTCTTTGCAGCGGGGTCAGTACCCCTTCTGTATTAAACTTTCTGGCAATTTCCGTAGTAGACAGGCCGCTGGTAAAGAGGTCAAACACACGCCGGACCACGGCGGCGGCATCCTCGTCCACCAAAAGAGTGTGCTTATTCCCAGGCGCTTTCTGATAGCCAAAGAACGCATAGGGGGCAACACAGTAGCCTTTTTCGGCAAGCTGCTTTTTGGTCGATCTCACTTTTTCCGACAAGTCCTTGCTGTAAAGGTCGTAGATCACATTTCGGAAGGACACATCAATCAAGCCCGCAGAACCGTACTTGTGATCCTTGCTGTCGTAGGAATCATTGATGGCGATAAATCGCACGTCCAGGAAAGGGAAAATCTGTTCCAGATAGTCTCCAACCACGATATAGTCGCGGCCAAACCGAGACATATCCTTGACGATGATGCAGTTGATCTTCCTCTGGCGTACCTGTTCGAGAAGCCGCCGGACGGCTGGCCGCTCCATGTTCGTCCCAGAATAACCGTCGTCACAAAATTCGAGAATCTGCGCCCCGGCAAATTCAGGCCGCAGCTCAATGAAACGGCGGGTGTAGGCACGCTGATTGACAACGCTGTTGCTTTCGTTTTTTTCATCGGACAGGTCGCCGTCCTCGGCGGAGAGCCGGATGTAAATGGCGATCACATAGTTCAACATCTGCTGTAAGACCTCCGGCATCGTGCTACACCTCCTCCTGAAACAACTTCTTCATCTCGTCCTGATAGTTCAACACGATATGTACCTGCTTGTCCTCATTCACATAGATCTTCTCCACCAGCGCCAGTAGCATCTCACGGGTCGGCTCTTTTTCATCCCGGAACTTGGCAAAAGCGGAAAACCATTTATTTTGTTTGGGGCTTGCCTCCGGCAAGGCGTCCTTTTCAGCCTGCAAATCCCGAAGGCGTCCCTCAAGCTGGCGGGCTTCATCCTCATACCGGCTTTTCCCGAACAGATAATCCGCCTGCGTTACAATACCGTCCACATAGCTTTCAAAGAGCGTCTGACGGAGTGTGGCCAGCTTCTTCAATCGTCCCTGCACCGATACGATCTCATTGTCAAGAGCCGTCCTGCGGCTTCTGGCCGCCGAGGACCGGCTGACCCTTTGGATGACCGCCTCCGCATCCGTGAGCATCGCCATCTGCAATCGAAGGACCTCATACACGGCCGCTTCCAAATCGCTTTCCCGCAGGCCGCCCGCATTGGGGCATCCGGCATCCAGAAGCATAGCGTGGCGGGGGCAGATAAAGTGGTACGCCACTGTTCTGCCTTTGTTGTAAACGCTCTTATAGCGTGTCATATTGTGCTGGCAGCACGCGCATGCCACAAGCCCCTCAAAAATGTTTTCGATGTCAAAATGGGCGTATTTCCCCAGACGGCTGTGGTATTCCTCGTGCTTGGCTTTCAAAATGGCTTGAACCGCGTCAAACAGCTCCTGCTCAATGATCGCCTCATGGGTGTTGGGCACAATGATCCACTCTGATGAGGGCATGGTTTTCTGCTTCTGCCCAGCGTGCAGCTTTGTGATTTTTTTGCCCTGAGCCATGTGCCCCAGATACACCGGATTCTCCAAAATATGCTTCACTGTCTGCGTTTGCCACGGAGCATTTTCGGAAAACCTTTTGGCGAATATGATGCCCTGTAAATAACGGTGATAGTTTGGATTGGGGATCTGCTCGGCGGTCAGCGTTCTTGCAATCGCGGCGTTACTCATTCCATCCTTTTTCATCCGAAAAATGCGCCGTACCACCTTCGCCGCGTCTGGATCAACGGCCAGCTTATGCCGGTCCTCCGGGGATTTCACATAGCCATAGGCGGCAAAATTGCCGATAAACTCGCCGCTGCGTTTCTTGGTGTCCAGCGCGGAATACACCTTTTGAGAAATGTCCTTGGCGTAAATGTCGTTCATCAGGTTTTTCAGCGCGATGGTCATGGCCTCTCCGCTGTCCGCCCGGATACTGTCGTAGTTGTCGTTGACGGAGATAAACCGCACTCCCATGAAGGGCAGTACCTTTTCCAGAAAGTTTCCGGTTTCCAGGAAGTCGCGCCCAAACCGGGACAGGTCTTTCACGATGATGCAGTCCACCCGGCCTGCTTTCACATCCTCCATCATCCGCTGGAATCCAGGGCGCTCAAAATTTGTCCCGGTTTCTCCGTTGTCACGATAGCAGTCGTACAGCTCCAAATCAGGGTGCTTGGCGATATATCCGCACAGATAGTCGATCTGCGTTTGCAGGCTCTCGCTGTCCTTGCGGTCACGGGTGTCCATGATGGAGAGGCGCACATAAAGGGCTGTGCGGAAAATCCGCAGAACGGCGGCCTTGGGCAGCTCATCAACCGGAACACCCTGTGCGGCTGCTATCTGTTTTCTTCTGCTCACACGCGCCATTTACACCGCCTCCTTTACCGTGGAGGCTGCCTGCGTCGCCTGACGCTCCATATACTGTTCGATATAGGCTGCCGCCGCCCTGTACTCATTCTGGTACTTAAAAATGATCTCAATTCGGTTCCCTTCATAGACATAGATGCGGTCGATGATTTTCACCAGGATTTTGCGCTCCATCACATCCACATGACGGAAGGACTTGAAATGGGCGATCCATTCCCCCTGCGGGGAACCCGCCCGCACAATGGCGTCCAATTCCTCCTGCCGCTTGCTGATGGCCGCCGCAATCGCCTCACACTTTTCCGTGTAAATCCGCTGATACTGCTTGAACTCATCTTCATTCAGCAGATGGTCCACGAACTTCTCATAAGCGGACATTTTGAACCGCATGGTCTGTTCATAATCGGCTTTCAGCTTTTCAAGCTGCCGGTCGATCTTTCTGGCCTCCATGTCCTCTGCGGGGAGGGCGGCGATGAATTGCAGGGTTTTCTCAATATTAAGCACCGTTTCCATGTGAGCGTGGATACAGTCACGAACCGCATCCATCAGCAGGGCCTCACTGATATTATGGGTGGTGCAGGCGGTTTTGTCCGCCCGGTTGGTGGAACAGGAGTAGTAAAAATATTTTTTCCCGCCTGCCGGAACGGTCTTGCGGATCATGTTCTGCTTGCAGTCGGCGCAGAACAAAAGTCCCGAAAAGGGATAGACCGTCTTTTTCTGTACGGCGATTCTGGTATCCCGGCGCAGCAGTCCGCTCACGGTACGAAAATCCACCTCGCTGATGATCGGCTCATGGGCGCCGGGGACCCTGATCCACTCGTCCTCCGGTTTCTCCATCAGCTTCTTGATTTTATAATTTGGCCGCCCGGTCTTTCCCTGAACCATCACACCGATATAGAGGGGGTTCTTCAGGATGCGCCCAACCGCTACCGCCGACCACTTGGCCTGCGGGTTGCTCTTGAAGCCGGAGATATATTTCATCCCCAGGGAACGCTTGTATTCTGAGGGAGAGAGGACCCCATCGGCGTTCAGCCGGTCAGCGATCCCCTGCTGGCTCATTCCTTCCAGCTTCCAGCGGAAAATATCCCGCACCACCTCGGCGGCGTAATCGTCCACCACAAGCTGATTTTTGTCGTCCGGTGATTTCAGATAGCCGTAGGCGGCAAACGCCCCTACAAACTGACCCTTTCGTTTCTTGACCTCCAAATGGCTGCGGATTTTCACCGAAATATCCCGGCTGTAAGAATCGTTCATCAGGTTTTTGATAGGCAGCAGGATGGTGCTGGCCTGCCCCTGTGCGTTGGCGGTATCGTAGCCGTCGTTAATGGCGATGAACCGTACCCCGTGGTCTGCAAACTCCTGTAAGACCTTTCCGGTTTCAATATAGTTGCGCCCCAAACGGGACAGGTCTTTTACCACGACGCAGTTGACTGCGCCGGAACGCACATCCTGTAAGACTTCCTGAATCCCAGGACGAAAAAAATCAACGCCACTAAACCCGTCATCCTTCCTCTCGGCATGGATGCGGATTTCTGGCATTGATTTCAAAAATTCCGTGATAAATTCCCGCTGATTCTTGATGCTGTTGCTTTCCGGCTTATCTCCATCATCATCAGACAGCCGGAGATAGATGTCGGCGTTATAAACAGCCTGCGCGGTCAAATTTTTCATAACAATGCCTCCAATCGTTTTGTTTGTCAGTCCCAACAACGATTGGAGTGCGAGTTTTGTCCGATTTCTATTATACAGCAGGGCACAGTCAGTGTCCAGGTGTTTTTTTCGGTTCCATTCGTGTCAGGGATTTACAGGGTACGGAGATAGCTTTCAAATTGTTCCTCCATTGTGGTTTCCTTGGCCGCCTCGGAAAAGCCGATTTTCACGACGATCTTTCCGTGGCGGAAGCAGTAGGGGTTGCGGATCTGGCGGATGAAGTCCAGCACCCGTTCCTCTCTTGGAAGTTCTGTGTGGATGGATATATCCCGAATATCGACAAGCTGTTCTGGATCGACCGTCTTAATATCAACGGCGGAGAGCGTATCAAGCTCTGCAAGCGTGAGTGATTTCAAACAGGTTCCTCCTTTCTGCCTCTACCAATCTATTCAGAAGGGCGCCTGTCCTATGCCAGAGAACGCAGACCCACGCTGATTGCCAGGGCTGTGTCGATCTCCTTCATTTTTTTCTTGCTGATCTGCCCGATATATCCCCGCAGTCTCCGGCGGTCAACCGTCCGTATCTGCTCCAACAGCAGCAGGGAGGTAGGGGCAAGGCCCGGCACATCCTCCAACAAAACATGGGTAGGAAGGTGGGTCTTATCCCTTCGGCTGGTGATGGCCGCCGCCACCACGGTAGGGCTGAAATAGTTTCCCACATCATTTTGGAGAATGAGGATAGGGCGCGTTCCGCCCTGTTCTGAGCCAATCACCGGGTCCAGGTCGGCATAGAACAAAGCGCCGCGCCGGATCGCCTTTCGCCGCATAAGAATGACCTCCTGAATATAAGTAAGCCGGAAACAGGGCAGGCCCCGAAAGGCCCGCCCCGCGTCCGGCGAAATTTTCCAATCTGTTTTCTTTCATTGTGCTATTTGTCCTCGACACCCCGCACATGGGAAGTCATCAGCGGCCAGCAGCGAACCGGCCCACGGGAATCTCACCCCTCCGAGGATCTCTCCGAGCTGTCCCCATTGCGTGATCCTGCGGTCAGGCAGGGCTGTGGCTGGACAGGAGTACCATTGTACCCTTTGCCGGTCATGGCCGCGCCGGGAGCTGCCCGGTTTTTACAGACCGCCGTTTCTCGCTCATATAGGCAGGATGACAGCAAGACCAATGAAAGAAAGTAGGTGGGATCTGCTCATCCGTGCCGTACCTCATGGCGCGGCTTCTGAATCGGCTTTTGCTCATCGCACTGGCAAAGGGGAAGTTACCGATGAATGAGTATGCGGTTGTCAAGGAACAGGCGAAAGGGGAGGTTCAGAAAGAACTCCTTTCACCCATCGTCCTGAAACCGTGGGAGTGTCAACCCTGCTCCGCAAAAAATTTTTTCAATTTTTCGATGGCAAGGTTCAGGGATTTGGCAACCGCCTGATGGCTTGTCCCTTCCAGCCTGCCGATCTGCCGGGTGGACAGACCCCTAAAAATATACAGACAGAACCTCCGCTTTTGAATTTCTGTAAGTACATCCGCCTCAAAGAGTTGTTCAAACGCTTTCCGTGCACATAAGCGGTTTCGAAATTCAGTCAGTTTTTCCTCCCACTCCTCATCCAAAGGGCGAGTGGCACAGACTTTACTTTCTTCCAGGCCGGTAAGAGAGTCATCTTTTCGGGTCTGGGCGCTCTCCGCCCGATCCTGCTCATAGTAGATTTGATCAGACTGGGCTTTCAGCTCTGCAAAGTCATGTTCCGTTTTGTCAGGGTTCTCCTCCAAATAATCCTCCAGCGTGATTTCTATGATTTCATTATGAAAGCGATAAACGATGTTAGGGCTGTTTTTATTTATTGCATAGTCGCTTTTGCGGTAATTATACAATTTTCTTACCTCCGATTTATTTTTTAGAAAACAAATCGGAGGTGGCGGCCCCCTGATTCTTTGTCCAGGGAGCCTTAAATGAAAGCGGCTGACTTTGTATTGGGATACAAAATCAGCCGCTTCCTGGATATGTGCATTGAGAAGTCCAACAAGGCCAGCAGCACCGGAAGGCGGAGGTTTGTCCCCACTTGGGGCAAACTCTCGCGCACAAAAACGCTGACCAACGCCTATTGAAAGTTGTCCATTGAAAGCCGTGTGTCGTTGATGTGGGACAAAAAGCAACTTCTCAATGCTGTGGATTTTCTGATCCATAGCATTGTTACTCCTTGTCCGCTGTTATGCGGACGGCACACAGGCGGTTGGCATCATCCCCTTTCTTCCATTAATGTGGCAGTTTTACGCTACCGCCTTTGTGATTATCTCTAATTGTAAGTGCTAAAGTTTAAAGAGGTATTGGCGGTCTGATCTGCGCTATTTAAAAAAGGCGACCCTTATCTAAAGATAAGGCCGCCTTAAACATTGGATATATAAGATTCTGATTTTATATTTGCTCATTAGCCTTATCTAGCTTTTCCAAGGGAGAAGTCAACTACCACAATCAGAATCTATCATAGGAAATTCATCAGGGTTTCATTAAAAAATGTAAAATTCACTTAAAATAGAATGACTTTTTACAATTTTAATGGCAATTCTATCTTATATCCTACACGAAAAACAGTTTTAATGTATATAGGATGCTTAGGGTCATTCTCAAGCTTGTTTCTTAATCGCCAAATAGTATTATCGACTGTATTGGTGCCTAACTCATAATCTTCAGACCATGCGGCATGATAAAGCTGTTCACGGCTAAATACTTGCCCAGGCGATTGCGCCATACAGTGGAGAATTGAAAATTCACCATAGTTTAAGTGAATTTCTTTTTCCGCTTTAAATACTTGCCGCCGTTCTGGGAATATTGTGATATCACCTAAGCTCAAAACCATATCAGCAGGTTCAGCAGCGTGAAATATCTTAATATTCTCATTGTTTAATATATTTATGATAGATTGAAATATATCCCCGCGTGGATCAGATGTTCGTATAACGATAATTTCTTCCATACTACACTATTTGTCTCCAATTTTTCTGAACTAGCATGGTTAAGTAGGTCAGGTAGAATAAGTTTCGCAAAAAGACAAAGAGACATGGTTTGCAGATGTC
>OGJY01001359.1_pt1 | contig 28821 bp, 20 predicted proteins | sample 1572231 | NCBI WGS metagenome assembly OGJY01 (sample SAMEA2582121, study PRJEB24529) | metagenome | biome: Human gut stool | place: China | collected 2011
AGCACCTACATTACCGGCGCCAACAACTGTTACTTTAGACATAATAATAAGTTTTATATGTTATTACTTATAATAATACTTCCTGTTTTTAACGAGGACAAAGGTACAATGTATTGCTGAATAAAGAAATATTTCCGTAAATAATTTATCGGCTATGATTATTAATTATAGCTAAATGGGGTATAGGTTTCCTTCGAAAACATTTCCGGTTTCATGAACAATCGTTGTTGATGGATAGTTTTTAATAAAAGGGGTTTCATAATCTTAAATCGATATGTCTATGGCTGAGTTATTTCATTCCTATTTGAAAGTTGCAATATTCTCTACAGGCTTATTATTCATCACTTCCTGGGAAGGCCGGGGGCAAGTGGCCCGGTTACTGCCGGATTCGATAAAGACTGTCGTTCCCGATACGGTGAAGATGGATGAGGAGATATCGGTGGGATATGCGACGGGCAACCAACGTACTATATCAGGTTCTGTCGATAAGGTATCGGAAAAGCGGATGAACAAAGGTTTTGTATCCAATCCGCTGAATGCGTTAAGCGGCCAGTCGGCCGGTGTCAGTATTTCTCCGGGAACTAACAGGGCGGCCGCCCTGACTTCTGTCCGGGTACGTGGTACTACTTCCCTGACCGGTGGTAATGATCCGTTGGTCATTATCGACGGGGTTTCTTCCGATTTGAGTACGCTTAGTTCCATTTATCCGGCGGATATAGAGAGCTTCACGATCCTGAAAGATGCTTCCGAGACGGCACAGTATGGTTCGCGCGGTGCTTCCGGTGTGATCGAAGTGGCTACCAAGAAGGGGAAAGGCGGTGCGTTCAGTATCAGTTATGACGGTAGTTTCGGGGTAGAGGCAGTTTATAAGAATATGAAGATGCTTTCGGGCGACGACTTCCGCGCGGTTGCCAATGAACGGAATATCGATATCCTGGACTTGGGCTATAACACGAACTTCCCCGATGAGATAACCCGCGTCGGGATCGTGCAGAACCATCATATCGCTCTCGGCGGTGGCTCGGAAACATCCAACTATCGTGCATCCCTCGGTGTGATGGATCGCGACGGGGTGGTACGGACAAATGATATGCAGAACTTTACCGTTAAACTGGATATTTCGCAAAAGGCTTTCAGCGACCGGTTGAAAATAGATATGGGTGTTTTCGGTTCCCTGCAAAAGAACCGTTACCTGAATGATATCCAAAAGACGTTTTATTCGGCGGCAGCGTTCAATCCGACCTTTCCCAACCATAGGGACGAACAGACCGGATCGTGGAACGGTGTTACCAATGCCAGCCAGATCACCAATCCGTTGGCGTGGTTGGAGGTGAAAGACGATGATTCGAATGCGCACTTTAATACGCATCTGAAATTCACGGTCAGGCTAAGTAAGCAGTTGAAGTTTTCCGCTTTCGGTTCTTATACCTATAATGTAATAGATAATTCCCAGTATCTGCCGACCACGGTATGGGCACATGGACAAGCCTATAAAGGGGAGAGGAAGATGGAAGACCTGCTGGGTAACCTGATGTTGAGTTACTCGAACGACTGGGGAAAACATCATCTGGATGCGCTTGGCCTGGCGGAAGCACAGAAGAACATACTGACCGGGTTCTATACGACAGTAACGAACTTCTCGTCCGATAAGTTCGGCTATAACAACCTGCAGGCAGGAGCGGTACGCCTGTGGGAAGGAACGAATTCTTATTATGAAGATCCTCGCCTGAGCTCTTTCCTGGGACGTGTGAATTATGTGTATGCCGGGCGGTATGTAGCCACGGTCAATGCGCGTGCGGATGCTTCGTCGAAGGTCGGAAAGAATAATAAATGGGGTTTCTTTCCTTCCGTCTCCGCTGCCTGGGTGGTAAGTGAGGAGGATTTTATGAAGCAGTTCACGTTTCTGAATAACCTGAAGGTGCGTGCCGGTTACGGTTTGTCGGGAAATCAGGATGCTATCGATTCGTATAACTCCCTTCAGTTGGTCAAGCCTAACGGGGTAGTCTCTTCCGGCGGTACTCCGACAGTGACGATGGGGGTGATACGGAATGCCAACCCCGACCTGAAGTGGGAGGTGAAGCGTACGGTGAATGCCGGTATAGATGTCGGCTTTTTACGTAACCGCTTGCTCTTTACCTTCGATTATTATAATTCGAAGACGAGCGATATGCTTTATCTCTACGATGTAAGCGTTCCGCCGTTTGCCTATAATAAATTACTGGCAAACCTCGGTTCCATGCGTAATAGCGGTGTCGAACTGGGATTTGGTGTCACTCCTCTCCAGACAAAAGATATGGAACTGAGCGTGAACGTGAATGTGACGTTCCAGCAGAATAAATTATTGTCCCTGAGCGGAATGTATAAAGGGGAACAGATGTCTGCCCCGGAATATACCAGTATCTCGGATCTGAATGGTGCAGGCTTCCACGGTGGATATAATCATATTGTCTACCAGGTTGTCGGACAGCCTTTGGGTGTCTTTTATCTCCCTCATTGTACAGGACTGACGCAGCAGGAGGATGGTAGTTATAAATATGAGATTGCCGACCTGAACGGGGGAGGAGTGAATATTGAAGACGGCGAAGACCGTTATATTGCCGGACAGGCAACTCCTAAAACCATGCTGGGATCGAATATCAGTTTCCGGTACAAGCATTTCGATGTATCCTTGCAGATAAACGGGGCATTCGGGCATAAGATCTATAACGGGACTTCGCTTACCTATATGAATATGGGCAGCTTCCCCGACTACAATGTTATGCAGGGAGCACCCGGGCAGAATATCAAAGACCAGACGGCTACCGATTACTGGTTGGAGAAAGGCGATTATATCAATTTCGATTACCTGACTGTCGGCTGGAATGTGCCGTTAGGTAAATGGAAGAAGTACGTACAGAGCTTGCGACTGTCGTGTTCCGTGAATAACCTGGCGACGATCACCGGTTACTCCGGCCTTACGCCTATGATTAACAGCTATATAGTAAATAACACCCTGGGGATAGACGATAAACGGAATTATCCGGTTTACCGCTCTTATACTGTTGGCCTGAGTTTTCAATTTTAATCGTTTATCATGATGAAGAAATTAATTTTACTTTCCTGTATATTATGTGGCTTTGCCCTTCTCTCATGCAGTAAATTCCTGGAAGAGACCCCGAGGGATCAGATACCGGAAGAGGATGCTTATGATAATGCCACTTCGGCGTACCTGAATACAGTGGCGACACTTTATAATTATGTAGGAGGTTACAGCGATAGCCAGGGATTGCAGGGTACTTACCGGGGAATTTACGACCTGAATACTTTTACTACCGATGAGGCTATCTTGCCGACCCGGGGCGGCGACTGGTATGACGGCGGCTTCTGGCAAGGATTGTTCCTGCATAAATGGGGTGTCAACAGTGATGCGATACGGGCAACCTGGGAATATCTGTACAAGGTGATCGTATTAAGCAATAAATCGCTCGAACAGCTGGATGAGTTCTATAAACAAACCAACAATAAATATATATCGGCTTATATGGCGGAAGTCAGGGCTTTCCGGGCAATGTATTACTATTATCTGGTCGATATGTTCGGACGTGTGCCGCTGGTCTTATCTTCTTCTACTCCGATGAAGGAAGTGAAACAGAGTTCCCGCGAAGAAGTTTTTAGCTTTGTTGTAAAGGAATTGCAGGAATCGCTGCCGCTGCTCAGTACGGAAAGGAGTAACCAGCTGGGGGATTATTATGGCCGGATGACTCGTCCGGTAGCTTATTTCCTGTTGGCTAAACTGGCATTGAATGCAGAGGTCTATACGGATAACGACTGGACAAGCGGCAGCCGTCCGGATGGGAAGAGCTTGTTCTTTGAAGTAGGTGGACAGCGTTTGAATGCCTGGCAAACAACGGTTGCCTACTGCGACTCCATCACTGCACTCGGTTATCAGCTTTCCCGTAATTATGAAGATAACTTCTCGGTATTCAACGAAACTTCCGTAGAGAATATATTTACCATTCCGATGGATAAGAATTTCTACATGAACCAGATGCAATACTTATTCCGTTCCCGCCATTATAACCATGCCAAAGCGTACGGATTATCGGGTGAGAACGGTTCTTCTGCCACTATAGAAGCGCTTCGTACCTTTGGATATGATACCGGTTCGGTAGACTCCCGCTTCGACAAGTGTTATTTTGCCGGCATTATGCTCGACCTGAACGGGGATACCATCCGCCTGGATAACGGGGTTGTACTGGAATATCTACCCTGGACGGTCGATCTGGATGTATCGGGGAAAACGTATGAGAAAGTGGCCGGTGCCCGTATGAAGAAATACGCTATCGATAAAACGGCGACCAAAGACGGTAAGCTGATGGATAACGATATCGTCTTATTTCGTTATGCCGATGTCTTATTAATGAAAAGTGAAGCGAAGGTTCGTAACGGTGAGAATGGGGATGCGGAACTGAATCAGGTTCGTTCGCGGGTCAGTATGGCCGACAGACGTGCTACGCTGGATAATATACTGGTGGAGCGCCAGCTTGAATTTGCCTGGGAAGGATGGCGGCGGCAGGATCTGGTGCGTTTCGGTTTGTTTACCCGGGCATATAGCAGCCGTCCTCAATTGCCGGACGAGGGGAGTGGTTATACGACCGTTTTCCCTATTCCTGAGAATATTTTATTCCTGAATGGTAATCTGACACAGAACCCGGGATATTGATCCAAACGAAAAAGGATGCTTCGTCTCCGGAGCATCCTTTTTTCATATCTGTTATAGAATTGTTTCTTATAACTGAATCCAGCGAATATATGCAAAGTCCATACGGTGAGGCAATTCTTTGTTTACAGGGTAAACGCGGAAGCCCATCTTGTGGTTACCAGCTTCGCTCGGTGTTGTCTTCAATTCGAAGAATAATTTAGAGCCTTCTTCTTTCTTCAATTCAAACTGTTTCGTATAAAGCAGTTCAAGCTGATGATTTTCTGTATTCTCTTTCGTTACAACCACTTCAGCACCTAACATTCCCTGAAGATCTTTACGGTCGATCACCAGATTGAATGAATATTCCTGGCCTACTACAGGGCCGTCTACTGAAAGGTCTTTGCTGCAGGTGAATGATTCGACCTGGAAGCTGTCCCAGTGCTGAGCCACTTCTTCTTTCCATGCAGCGATCGCTTTTGCTTCGGCGAAGCTGTTTTCACGCAGATGAGAAGAACGGGTAGCCAGTTTGTTGTAGAAACGATCCACATAATCATCCAGCATACGTTTCATTGTGTAGTCAGGAGCGATCTGTGACATGGAGTTCTTGATGTACTGGATCCATTCCGGAGAATATCCCTTACTGTTCTTTGCATAGTAAGTCGGGATAATTTCTGTTTCCAGAATATGGTAGATAGTTGCAGCATCCAACTGATCCTGATATTGCTGATTTTCGTAAGTACGCTTGTCGGTCAAAGCCCAACCTGCACCTTCTTTGTAACCTTCATACCACCAACCGTCGAGTACGGAGAAGTTCAGGACACCGTTCATTTCGGCTTTTTCACCGGATGTACCTGATGCTTCCAACGGACGTGTCGGCGTGTTCAACCAAACATCCACACCTGCGATCAAGTGACGTGCCAGACGCATGTCGTAGTTTTCGAGGAAGATGATCTTGCCCAGGAATTCCGGACGACGGGAGATCTCGACGATATGTTTGATCAGTCCCTGTCCGCCACCGTCTGCCGGGTGAGCTTTTCCTGTAAATACGAACTGGATCGGATATTTTTCGTTGTTAACGATCTTAGCCAGACGGTCGAGGTCGGTAAACAACAGGTGAGCACGTTTGTAAGTAGCGAAACGACGACCGAAACCGATCAGCAAAGCGTTCGGATTGATCTTTTCGAGTACAGACACAACCTTTGAAGGATCGCCCTGGTTTTTCAACCAGTTTTGTTTGTACTGAACTTTGATGTATTCGATCAGTTTCTTCTTTAATGTCTTGCGAAGATCCCAGATTTCATCGTCGCTGACGTTCTGAATGGCTTCCCAGTACTTTTTGTTAGACTGATCTGTCAAGAATTTTTTGTCGAAATGTTCGTTGAAGAAACGTTTCCATTCGGTAGAAGCCCATGTCGGCATGTGTACGCCATTGGTTACCCAGCTAACGTGAAGTTCGTCGGGGAAGTATCCCTTCCATACCGGAGCAAACATCTTCTGTGATACTTTACCGTGCAACCAGCTTACGCCGTTTGCTTCCTGGCAGGTATTCAGTGCGAATACGCTCATGGAGAACTTTTCGTTTGAACCCGGGTTTTCGCGTCCCATATCGATAAATTCCTGCCAGCTGATACCCAGCTTGCCGGGGAATTCACCCATGTAACGACCGAACAGGCCTTCGTCGAAATAGTCGTGTCCGGCAGGAACCGGAGTGTGTACTGTATAAAGAGCAGAAGAACGTACCACTTCCAACGCCTGGTTGAAAGTCAGTTTGTCATTCTGGATATAGTCTACCAGACGCTGTGCGTTGATAAGGGCAGCATGTCCTTCATTGCAATGGTAAACCTGTTTCTTGATACCCAGCTTGTTCAGCATCAGGATACCACCAATACCTAACAGGTATTCCTGTTTCATACGGTTTTCCCAGTCGCCACCATATAACTGGTGAGTGATCGAACGATCCCATTCGCTGTTCTGGGGTATATCCGTATCCATCAGATATAAAGGCACACGGCCTACACTTACTTTCCAGATATGGGCATAAACGGTTCTGCCGGGGTAAGGAACTTCCAGTACCATCGGTTCGCCGTTGGATTGCATAACCTGTGTAAGAGGCAATGTGTTGAAGTTTTGTGCTTCGTAGTTGGCAATCTGCTGTCCGTCCATAGACAGAGTTTGGGTAAAGTAACCGTAGCGGTACAGGAAACCGACTGCTGTCAGGTCGATATTGCTGTCGCTGGCTTCTTTCAAATAGTCACCGGCCAGAACACCCAGACCTCCTGAATAGATTTTCAGGATGTTTGTCAGACCGTATTCCATACTGAAATAGGCAACTGACGGTTTTGTTGCATCCGGCTTTTTGTCGACGTATTTTCTGAAGCTGGCGTAAACTTCCTGAATTTCGGCCATCAATACTTTGTCTGCCTGAATTTCTTCAATACGCTTGTAAGATAAGCTTTGGAGTAAGAGAACCGGGTTCCCTTCCGTTGAGACCCACAGGTCTTTGTCTAGTTTTCCAAATAATTTAGCTCCTTCATGATTCCATACCCACCAAAGATTGGTTGCAATTTCGTGTAGGGGTTGTAGTGCTTCCGGGAGCATCGAATGTGAATAAACGTCCTGCCATATCGGACTATTTGCGTTATTCGCTTTGATTTTCATTATCGTGAAATTTAAAGTGTTTCAATTTGAAATAATATGTAAAACGCTGCAAAGATAGAATTATCTTGTTAATAATGAGACATTTTTAACAGTTTCTTTTAGCCGCAGCCTTTAAAGCATCGCTAAATGCCGTTTGATAGTAAACGATAAACTTGCTCCATTCGGCTTTTTTTGCCAGTTCAAAACAGCGTTTACGTATTTCTCCCGCCTCTTTATTGCTTTTTTTAACAAGTGAGAGGATGGAAGTCGTGATAGCATCAGCAACATCGAAATAATTGAAGTCAGTCCGGTCGATTACGGCTACTCCATCACTGATGTTTTTTCCGGATACACTCTTTTCTGCCCAAAGGCCGAATCCGGCCAGGTTGGTTGTCACTGTCGGTATGCCGAAGGCAACACTTTCCAGCGGGGTGTATCCCCAGGGTTCGTAGTATGACGGATATACGGTAGCATCCATACCGATCAACAGATCGTAATAAGGCTTGTTGAAGATTCCGTCGCGTCCGTCCAGGTAACAGGGAACAAATATTATTTTTAGCTTTTCGGTTGCCTGATTGGTGAATCCGGCGTGCGAAATATAATTTAAAACCTTATCCTGATCCATTAGGTTCATCCAATGGGTGATAAAAGGCATTTGCAGGGGAGAAGTCGTCTTGATATCGTTCTCGATAACCTCTTTCAGGTCTGCACGTGCGTCACGAACCCAGGCCGGAACCATAATGAATGCCACGACTTCGCGTTGTAACTCTCCGGAATTACGTACGCGGTTCATCGCTTCAATGAAAACGTCGATCCCTTTGTTACGGTATTCATAACGTCCGCTGGTTGAAACGAGCAATGCTTCCGGTGAGATGGAACATCCCAGTAACTTCTCGGCTACATTGATCAACGTTTGGCGGGCTTCTGCACGTTTCTTTGTATATTCTTTTCCTTCCGGAACGAAGTTCGGTTCGAAACCGTTCGGTGTCACGATGTCCGGCGCTTTATCGAGCAGTTGTTTACATTCAAGGGCTGTGATGTCACTAACGGTAGTGAAACAGTCCACGTAATGGGCCGTCTGCTTTTCCAGAGAATGTTTGGCTTCCATGTTCAGCTCTTTGGCCATCTGATCACCGTTATAGCCATCCATATAAGCATATAATGCTTTATTATTTCCGGCAATAGAGCGACCTATGGAGGTGGCGTGTGTCGTAAACAGGGTTGCGATAGCGGGGATCTGCTTTTGTATGTAAAGCGCTCCCATTCCCAGCATCCATTCGTTGAACAGTGCTGTTACTTTTTTGTCTGATAGGTGGTAGAAGTTGTAGAAACTTTCAATTACTTTACCTACGGCATAGGCGAAAATACAGGATTCGTCGTAATCACCATAAGCATGCATTGAATCTACGCGGAAGTTTTCCCACATAGAATAGAAGAAAGCATCTCTCTCACTGAAAAAAGGCTTGAAGTCGACGAGTATAACCGGAGGAGTACCGGGTACATTCCAGCGGCCGACCTTCATCTTTAGTTTGTCAATGGTTTTTGCATGTTGTCTCCAATCAGCAAACAGAGTATCATCTTCAATAAAATCAGGGGCGTTTGTCTTACCCCATACATCGGGTCCGATAAAGATCACTTTATCGTTGAACATCTGTTGTAATGTATGTGCTTTTGTAGAAAGCACCGTGTAGATTCCTCCCACCTTATTACAGACTTCCCAACTGCTTTCAAAGAGATATTCTGGCGTTGTTGTCTTTGTATCCATAAACGATTTTGTTTATAATCAGAGAATTCGAAGGTGCAAAGATACATTATTTTTATATTTTTTGCCCGGTGTATGAGTTATTTAATGAAGTAATTCGTAGATTTGTGGATATTTAAATGCAAATGTTATGGCTAAAAGAAGAATTTTGAAGAAAGAAATCAGTTATGTGGCTGGTGAGTTATTTTCTGAGGTGTTAGTGTGTAAACTCTTTATTCCTGGTATCAATGAAGATAAAGCTGATGCGCTGATGGCAAGAATACTTGATATGCAGGATGAATTTATCCGTCGTGCCGGTACTCCGGATGCGAAAGAGAATAAGACACTAGTAAAAGAATATTATCGTAAACTCAGAGTTGATTTGCAGACAGAAGTAAACGCCGTTGCAGACGAGATAGGAGCGCTAAGCAAAGAAAAGTAAATAATGAAGAAAGCTATCAGTAAGGCACTTCTTCGCATGACCGGATGGAAACTGGGGCCAATAAGCGAAGATGTGCCTAAGTGTGTGATATGCGTTGCCCCGCATACCAGCAACTGGGATTTTATAGTCGGTAAGTTATTCTATACCGCTTTAGGGCGTAACGCCAGTTTTCTTATCAAAAAGGAATGGTTCTTTTTTCCGTTCAATCTGTTGTTTTCGTGGCTAGGTGGTGTGCCTGTAGACCGGCATAAACGAACTTCGGTAACCGATCAGATGGTTGAGGTGTTTAACGAGCGTAAAATTTTTCAGCTGGCTGTGACACCGGAAGGAACACGTAAAAGAACGGAGGAGTGGAAAAAAGGTTTTTATTATATAGCAGAGAAGGCACGGGTTCCTATTATGATCGCTTATTTCGACTATGCAAAGAAGGAAGTCGGAGTTAAGGGATTGTTTTATCCGACCGGAGATGTAGATAAAGATATTCATACAATTCGCGAACATTATCGGGATGTGACAGCTTGTCACCCGGAGAATTTCGTACAAGTTTAATTTACTATTATGGCAGACAGTTTACGTATCAGCATGATCCAGTCCCATATTATATGGGAAGACAGAGACGAGAATCTTGGTTATTACGGAGAGTTACTCCGGCGTGTAAGCGGAAAGACGGATATTGCCGTACTTCCGGAAACATTTACAACCGGTTTTTCCATGGAGGTGGAAAGATTGGCTGATACGATGGAAGGCCCTACTATCCCGGCTATAAAGGGATGGGCCAGCAAATATAATCTGGCTGTTGCCGGTAGTTTCATTGCGAAAGAAAACGGAAAGTATTTTAATCGTGCTTTTTTTATTACTCCCGAAGGAGAGGAATATTATTATGACAAGCGTCATTTGTTCCGGATGGCTGGTGAAGACGAGCATTTCACTGCCGGTGATAAACGCACGATCATAACCTACAGGGATTGGAATATCTGTTTGCAGGTTTGCTATGACCTCCGTTTTCCGGTATGGAGCCGGAATGTAAATAATGAGTATGACTTATTGATCTATGTCGCAAATTGGCCTGAACCCCGTAAAAAGGTATGGAAAGCATTATTGCCGGCCAGGGCTATTGAGAATATGGCTTATGTTTGCGGTGTAAATCGGGTGGGTATAGATGGTAAAGGATTCACGTACCGGGGAGATTCCATGATCTTTTCCCCGAAAGGAAAGAAACTGGCGGATGCTGGCAAACGTGAAGAGATAACACGTACCTGTACCTTGAGTAAGAGTGAGCTTGAAGAGTTACGCGCAAAATTCCCGGCGTGGAAGGATGCCGACACCTTTTCGGTTCTCTAAGTTACAGGTCCATTGAAAAATAGCGGTTGTCGGATTTATACCGATAGCCGCTATTTTTTATGAAATATATGAAGGCTGTAATATAGCAAAGCGACTGCCGGAGGTTAGTCCGACAATCGCTCTTCATCTTATGTGGAAAATGTAATCTTATTATTTTACTTCTTCGAAGTCTACATCTGTTACGCCACCGTCTTTAGCTCCGCCGGCGTTGTTATTTGCCTGTTGCTGTCCGAAGTCTGGTCCCGGTTGTGCACCGCCCTGAGCATTCTGGGCATTGTACATTTCCTGGCTTGCAGCCTGGAATACCGTATTCAATTCAGTCATAGCTGCGTCGATACCTGCAACATCCTGCGCTTTGTGAGCTTCTTTCAGCTTATTCAATGCTGCTTCGATAGGAGCTTTCTTGTCAGCCGGAAGTTTGTCGCCCAGATCTTTCAACTGTTTTTCAGTCTGGAAGATCATACTGTCAGCCTGGTTCAGCTTGTCGATACGTTCTTTTTCTTTCTTATCGGCTTCTGCGTTAGCGGCAGCTTCGTCTTTCATACGTTTTACTTCGTCATCGCTCAAACCGCTGGAAGCTTCGATACGGATGCTCTGTACTTTACCGGTACCTTTATCTTTTGCAGATACGTTCAGGATACCGTTTGCGTCGATATCGAAAGTCACTTCAATCTGAGGTACACCACGTTGTGCAGCAGGTATGCCGTCCAGGTGGAAACGACCGATCGATTTGTTATCCTTAGCCAGGGAACGTTCACCCTGCAGGATATGGATTTCTACAGACGGCTGGTTGTCGACAGCTGTTGTAAATGTTTCCGATTTCTTAGTAGGGATAGTTGTGTTAGCTTCGATCAGCTTAGTCATCACACCACCCATTGTTTCGATACCCAGAGACAGCGGAGTAACATCCAACAACAGTACGTCTTTTACTTCACCTGTCAATACACCGCCCTGAATGGCAGCACCTACAGCTACTACTTCATCCGGGTTAACACCTTTGGAAGGAGCTTTACCGAAGAATTTTTCAACGATAGCCTGTACAGCCGGGATACGTGTAGAACCACCTACCAGGATTACTTCGTCGATGTCGGAAGTACTCAAACCTGCGTCTTTCAATGACTGGCGACAAGGTTCGATACAAGCCTGGATCAGGCTGTCTGCCAACTGTTCGAATTTAGCACGTGTCAATGTTTTAACCAAGTGCTTTGGAATACCATTAACCGGCATGATATACGGCAGGTTGATTTCTGTGCTTGTTGTGCTTGACAATTCGATCTTAGCTTTTTCAGCAGCTTCTTTCAAACGTTGCAAAGCCATCGGGTCTTTGCGCAGGTCAACGCCTTCTTCACGAAGGAATTCTTCAGCCAACCAGTCGATAATTACGTGGTCGAAGTCGTCACCACCCAGGTGAGTATCACCGTTTGTTGATTTTACTTCGAATACACCGTCACCTAATTCCAGGATAGAAATATCGAATGTACCGCCACCAAGGTCGAATACAGCGATCTTCATATCTTTGTTAGTCTTATCAAGACCATAAGCCAATGATGCGGCAGTCGGTTCGTTTACAATACGGCGAACATTCAGACCGGCGATTTCACCGGCTTCTTTTGTTGCCTGACGTTGAGCATCGCTAAAGTAAGCCGGAACAGTGATCACTGCATCTGTAACTTCCTGTCCTAAATAGTCTTCAGCAGTTTTCTTCATTTTCTGAAGAACCATAGCTGAAATTTCCTGTGGAGTATACAAACGACCTTCGATGTCAACACGAGGAGTATTGTTGTCGCCGCGTACTACTTTATAAGGTACACGATTGATTTCTTTTGATACCTGATCGTATGTTTCACCCATGAAACGTTTGATAGAAAATATAGTTTTTTCCGGATTGGTGATAGCCTGACGTTTTGCGGGATCACCTACCTTACGTTCGCCGCCTTCCACGAAAGCTACGATTGAAGGAGTAGTTCTTTTACCTTCGCTGTTAGCAATAACAACCGGTTCGTTACCTTCCAGTACGGCAACACATGAGTTGGTTGTTCCTAAGTCGATACCAATAATTTTTCCCATAATTCGATAATATTTTAATTGTTATTATTTTTCGTCTTTGCTTTTTCTCTTGTCGAGTTGCACCAATTAGTATACAAAACGTATGCCAAAGTAACAATGAATGCTTCCGAATTGTTTTTGTTGTCAGAAATAATGACAATACGGCAGATGTTAAAACGATATATTTTTATCTTTGTGCCATAGGATGGATGATGACATAATTTATATGTAAAGAAGAGACTATTATCAATTAAATCGTTTATAAAATGAAAAACTATCTAGTTTTTACTATGGCTACATTTTTATTGGGAACTTCCTGTTCTTCCAAAAAAGAACAGACCGAAGGTTTTACTGGTGCTCAGGGAGAGGTAAAGCTTATAACGCTCGACCCCGGACATTTCCATGCAGCCCTGGTACAGAAAGTATCTTATCCGCAAGTTTGTAAAGATGTTTATGTGTACGCACCCGGAGGTTTTGATGCGGATGAGCATCTGAAGCGTATCGAGGGGTTTAATACACGCGCAGAGAATCCGACCGGGTGGAATGAAATTGTTTATACAGGTTCCGATTATCTGGAGAAGATGCTTGCCGAAAAGAAAGGGAATGTAATGGTTCAGGCCGGTAATAACGGAAAGAAAACCGAGTATATAAAGAAGACGCTTGAAGCCGGCATCAACGTGCTTTCTGACAAGCCGATGGCCATCAATAGTCAGAATTTTCAATTGCTGGAAGAGTGTTTTGATGTTGCAAAGCAAAAGAATATCCTGTTGTATGACATTATGACGGAAAGGAATGAGATCACCACCTTATTACAGCGTGAACTTTCAATGATCCCTGCTATCTATGGAGAACAGTTGAAAGGATCTCCGGAAGAACCGGCTATTGTGAAGGAAAGCGTACATCATTTATTTAAGCTGGTGGATAATAAGCCGCTAACCCGTCCGGTGTGGTATTTTGACGTGACTCAGCAGGGAGAGGGGATTGTGGATGTGACGACTCACCTGGTGGATCTCGTTCAGTGGGAAGCTTTCCCGGATCAGATCATCGACTATAAAAAAGATATTGAATTTGTGGATGCGAACCGTTGGACGACTTCAATCAGCCCGGAAGAGTTTAAACAGGTGACGGGTACGGATGCTTATCCCGATTTCCTGAAAAAGGATGTGGAGAACGATACGCTGAAAGTATATTGTAATGGTGATATCGTATATAAGATAAAAGGGGTAACGGCCAAAGTTTCAGTTATCTGGAATTATACTTTCCCTGAAGGTGGTGGTGATACTCATTTCTCTGTCATGAAGGGAAGTAAGGCCGACTTGATTATCCGTCAGGGTAAAGAACAGGGGTATAAGCCGGAATTATATATTGAGGTATTGCCCGATATTGATCTGGCCGCTTATGAAAAAGAACTGGCTGCTGCCATGTCGACCGTGGCGGATAAATATCCGGGAGTTGCTTTGGATAAGGTTTCGGATAATGTATGGCAAGTTCAGATCCCTGCAACATACAGGGTAGGGCATGAAGCCCATTTCGGACAGGTGATGGAAAATTATCTGCAATATTTGCAGGACGGGAAATTGCCGGACTGGGAAGTCCCGAACATGATCGCCAAGTATTATGTGACAACGCATGCGTTGGAGATGGCGAAGGCAAAGAAGTAAAGGAAGGCAGGCTATTAGGGAGCGTAGATTGTTTTAGTCATCAGCGCTCCTTAATATTCAGTAGCCAACCAATCGGCAAAGAAATAGTCGTATACCCGATAAACACCATCTGTTTGCGTGATAAGGTCTTTCTCCATCAATCCTTTGACTGCCGCTTGTACGGAACTGGCAGAAGGCAAATTGTATTTCTTAATAAAGACAGAAGATGTTATGCCTTGTGCCTCCCGTTCTTTAGCTATGGCTTGCAATACCTGTTTTTGCTTGGTTGCAAGGTTTGCTAATATTTCCCGGTAAAGGCTGTCTTGTGTTTGGATAACATTTTTTCGTGCTGTTTCGATCTTCTCTGTTTTACACCATTCCCCATGAGCAGTCAGGGCAAATAATTCGTTCATCATCATTTGAACGAACCAGGTATAACCGGCAAACATCGAATAAACTTTCTCTGTAACCGTCCTTTCAATATGTTTCCCACGTTCCTCAAACATACGATTTGCAAATTTGATATAAGTTTCTTGTGGGATAGCTTTCAATCCCATACCTATGGAGCTTTGATAGAATGGTTTTGAGGGCGAATTGAACATATTATTCATAAGATGTCGTTTACTACCGGCAAAAATAAACATGGTATGGCTGCATTGCTGAATTTTCGTACGTAGCAGAGCCTCGACATTTTTCTCTTCGTAACCGGCTATTTGCTGAAATTCGTCTATCGCCACAATACAAGGTTTGTCTGCTGATTCTAAATAGTTGAAAATCTCATCCAGTGTGATTTGTGGCGTCTGAATATCTCCCAATCCGATATCGAAGCCGGGTTCTCCCGTCAATGCATCCAGTTTAAATCCAACGCGTAATGAACTTATTATTTGAAAGAATTTTTCGCTCCAGGACGTTTTCAAAGGTTTTAGTTCGTCATAAATAGATTTCCCCAATAAATAGACAAATTCAGCCAGTGAGGTCGTTGCATAGATATCAATAAAAAAAGTATAATAACTTTCCTTGATTTGTTTCTGACGGAAACAGTGATTTATCAGCCCTGTTTTCCCTAGACGACGAGGAGAAATCAGAGCGACATTGCGGCCATTCTCAATCTGTTTAATCAAAAAGTCCGTTTCTTGTTCACGATCACAGAAATACTTGTCAGAAATATATCTTCCTACTACAAAAGGATTCGTCACTGCTATATCCATATTTTCTTTTTATTGCAAATGTAATTATTATGTTTATAATAAAAGTATATTCTTGGGATATTTTAGATGTGTAGTTGTCTTCCGTTTTCGTGAATACTGCCGTACAGAGAAGTCCCGAACATGCAGGTGGAATTGCTCCTTGACAATGAACTTCTTGTAGATTTATGCAAAAATGAAAACAATCACCTCCAATACTATCCAATTCTATTATAGTAAATTATATTTATTATCTACAATATCTACAACTGTGCTGTGTATCGATTGAAAATAAAAGCGTTATATAGTGATTGTAGATAAAAATATATCTACAATTATTATAGGTTATCTACCATTATAAGGCTGTTTTATAACCTTTCTGTTCATTTTTCTGAAAAATGTGCTATTATTCGCCCAAAGATTGCTTCTTAAATACGTTACTATTCTTAGTTGTTGAGTGAAAGTAGAATCGGCGTTTGTCTTTTGGCTGGAGCCGATGGGCAGAGAGTAAGGGGTGAAAAAAGTTTATTACATGAAAAAACTTTTGTTTTCTGCCTAAGAAACAAAAGTTTTCCCCTGTAGAAACTCTTGTTTCTTCAGTAGGAAACAAGTAGAAGCCGGTCGGTTGATTCTCTTAACAACCTATTCGATAAAGAATGATGTTTGTGCCGGATACGGCAAACAGGAAAATATTTCGATTGTTGGTGGTAAAGCTGTGAATAGTGGTAGATGCTGGCAGATAATTGTAGATACTTTTTTATCTACAACCACTATATAACGCTTTTATCTTCAACCGATACACAGCACAGTTGTAGATGTTGTAGATAATTTTGAAATAATCTTTTTAGGAGGAAGTTTGTTGTTTGTGAGAGATGTTTGCCCACTTAAAGAATAAAAAAAGGAAGCCCCAGAGTTTATTGCTCCGGGGCTTTCTTTCTTATTTCATTTCCTTTTCCTCCATCATGTCGAGTTCATTCTTGTCGGAATCGATAAACTTGTATTCCAGAAAACCCAGACTTTGGTTAGGAATGACTTTCATACTTTTTGAGTACTTTAGTTTCCATTTCATACTAAGGGGAAATAATCCCTTATTAACGAATGCTGCAACGTAGGGATGTACGTGCAGGGCGAATTTCTTCACATTGTGCTTATTCACTAAACAATCGATCTTTCCTTCCAGATTGTCGGTAAACAGGATCGACGGTTTGATTGTTCCTGTGCCGAAACAGGTAGGACAAGATTCCGTTGTATCTACATCCATAGCCGGGCGAACCCTTTGGCGGGTAATCTGCATCAGTCCAAACTTACTTAAAGGCAGGATGTTGTGTTTGGCCCGATCGTTTGCCATCGCTTTAGACATGTGCTCGAATAACTTCTGTCGGTTGGCAGCCTCTGCCATATCGATGAAGTCGACCACAATAATACCGCCCATGTCGCGAAGACGAAGCTGGCGTGCTATTTCGTCGGCGGCGGCTGTGTTTACGTCGATAGCTGTTTTTTCCTGGGCGTCGCTTCCTTTGGAACGATTGCCGCTGTTTACATCTATCACGTGCATGGCCTCGGTGTGCTCGATGATCAGGTAAGCTCCACTTTTATACGTAACCGTACGTCCGAACAACGATTTGATCTGCTTGGTGATACTGAAATTGTCGAATATCGGCAGTTCACCGGTGTATCGCTGTACGATCTCTTCCCTTCCGGGAGCGATCAGACTGACATAATCGCGGATGTTATGGAATACGTCCGCATCGTTTACGTAAATGTTTTGGAAAGAGGGATTGAATATATCGCGGAGCAAAGCTACCGTACGTGCCGTTTCTTCGTATACGATCGACGGAACTTTAAGCTTTGGAACTTTGACGATGTTTTCTTCCCATCGTTTCACTAATGTCTTTAATTCATGGTCGAGTTCAGCAACACGTTTACCTTCTGAAGAGGTACGTACTATTACGCTGAAATTTTTCGGCTTGATACTCTGGATCAGCTGCCGTAAACGGGCACGTTCTTCGCTCGACTTGATTTTTGTGGAGACAGAAACCTTATCGGCAAATGGTATCAACACGATATATCTTCCGGCAAAAGATAATTCGGAAGTCAATCGCGGACCTTTCGTTGAGATCGGCTCTTTAGCAATTTGCACCAACACCTCTTGTCCGACTTTCAGCACGTTACTTATACTTCCGTCTTTTTCAATTTCGGGAAGTATCTGCACTTTTGAAATAGCAGGAACCTTTTTCTGGTCGCTGAGTGCTTGTTTGAGGAACTTCTGTTGGGTGTTGAAGTTTGGACCTAAGTCCAGATAATGAAGAAATGCGTCCTTTTTATACCCTACATCAATGAAAGCAGCATTCAACCCCGGCATCAGTTTTTTAACTTTACCAAGATAAATATCACCTACGGCAAACGAGACATTGCGGGCCTCCTTCTGGAGTTCCACAAGGTTCTTGTCTTCCAATACGGCAATAGATACCTCTTTGGGTTGTACATCTACTACTAATTCACTTATCACTTAAAAAAGGGTTTTTTAATTCAGACCTTTCTAAATACGCAAAGAACAAACTTAAAAGGTCACTTATTAAGTTTGTTCTTTAGAGTTCGTTAGATAGACTTATTTCTTCTTATGTCTATTCTTCTTCAGTCTCTTTTTGCGCTTGTGCGTAGACATTTTATGTCTTTTTCTTTTCTTTCCGCTAGGCATTGTTTCTAAATTTTAAATTAAACTATAATTACTAATTACTTAACTTCGTTCAGGAAGGTTTTAGCCGGCTTGAATGAAGGGATGTTATGCTCAGGAATAATGATCGTAGTATTCTTTGAAATATTACGAGCAGTCTTCTGAGCTCTCTTCTTAATAACGAAACTACCGAATCCTCTCAGGTATACGTTTTCTCCTTCAGATAATGAACTTTTTACAATATCCATGAAAGATTCTACGCTATTCAATACCGTCTGCTTGTCGATGCCGGTACTTTTTGCAATTTCGCTAACAATATCTGCTTTAGTCATGTCTATAAATTAATTAATGATTTGGACCTATTAATTTTTTGGAATGCAAATATATAGCTTTTTATTTAAGTGGAAAAAGAATTGCCCGCCATTTTTTAATAAAAAAGATTCCTTACAATTCATTATATCTGCGTATGTTTGCATTAATCAACGAGTTGGGAGTTTGAAATGTACGAAAAGAGGACAAATATGTCGCATTTGAAAAAGGAACTGAAAACCAGCAATATGCTGTTGGATTGGTATAAAACGAATAAAAGGGCTTTACCCTGGCGGGAGTCGTCCGACCCTTACATTATATGGATATCGGAAATTATTCTTCAGCAGACCCGTGTCGCTCAGGGAATGGATTATTTCTATCGGTTCACCGAACGTTTCCCGGATGTGGCTTCTTTGGCTTCGGCCGAGGAAGATGAAGTACTAAAATATTGGCAGGGATTAGGTTATTACAGCCGTGCCCGGAATCTGCATGCGGCGGCTAAAAGTATTATGGATAAGTTCGGAGGTGTTTTCCCTTCCGAATACAAAGATGTTCTGTCTTTGAAGGGGATCGGAGAATATACGGCGGCAGCCATTGTCTCTTTTGTCTGGAATAAACCTTATCCGGTTGTCGACGGGAATGTCTTCCGGGTGTTATCCCGTTTATATGCGGTCGATACGCCTATCGATACGACGAGCGGGAAGAAGCAGTTCACTGAATTGGCCGGGATTGTGATGAATCCGGAAAAGGCCGGAGCCCATAATCAGGCGGTCATGGAGTTTGGTGCCTTGCAATGCGTCCCTCAGAATCCGGACTGTGAAGCCTGCCCGCTGAAGGAATGTTGTATGGCGTATGCATCTCATAATGTGCAAAACTTTCCGGTGAAACAGAATAAGACAAAAACGCGTCCCCGGTATTTCCATTATTTATACATTATATATAAAGGGCAGACGTGGCTTTCACGCCGGGGGAAAAAAGATATATGGGAAGGCCTTTACGAATTTCCGCTCATCGAGACCGAACAGCCGGCCGATTTTGCCGCTTTGCAGGAAACGGATGCTTTCCGGCATTTGTTCGAGGGTGCCGGGAAGCTAAATGTTTCGGTCGATATACCGGAAATAAAACATGTGCTGTCCCATCAGGTATTGCATACCGCTTTTTACCGGGTAGAGATAGAGAAAGTCAGTGACGCTTTAAATTCGTATCTGGCTGTTCCGTATAAAGATATCGAACGATATGCCGTTCCCCGTCTTGTACATATTTATTTGGAGAAATTAAATGGAAACTTGTCAGAATGATCGAATTTATGTTTCTTTGTAAGATATTAAAAGAATTATTACTATGTCATTGAATAAAGTCATTTTGATCGGTAACGTGGGTAAAGATCCCGACGTACGTTATTTCGACAGCGGTGCAGCTGTTGCAAACTTCCCTTTGGCAACTTCGGAAAGAGGTTACACACTTGCAAACGGTACGGTTGTACCTGAAAGGACAGAATGGCACAATATTGTGGTGCGCCGCGATCAGGTAGCTTTTGTCGAGAAGTGGGTGAAGAAAGGTTCGGGCGTTTATGTGGAAGGAAAGATCCGTACCCGTAGCTACGACGATCAAAGCGGTGTGAAACGCTATGTTACTGAAATTCATGCAGACCGCATCGAATTTTATAATACCGGAACAAGACCGGCTGACGGAACAGCTACGACCGGAACAAGTTTCCAGCAGGGTGGACAGCAACAGGCAACATCCTATCAGCAACCGGTTTCGCAACAGCCGGATATTTCTTCGGATTCAAACAGTGCGGATGATCTCCCGTTCTGATATTGTTTAACTAATACTGTTCCCCTTGGACTCAGACTATTATTTATCGGGCTTATTTGACCAGGTTACTATACAGGCGCTTACAGCAGGCCCTGTCATAGCATTAAGCCTCGCTTGTATACTGCTGTTAGTGTCCGGCTTCGTGTCGGCATCAGAAGTGGCATTTTTTTCTCTTACCCCGGGTGACATTAACGACATCCGGGAAGAGAATTCTCCTTCAGATCCACTTATCAGACAACTGCTGGATCGTTCCGAATATCTGCTTGCGGCTATCCTGATCGCAAACAATTTTGTGAATGTCGCTGTCGTTATGCTTTGTACCTACGGCATCAATGCCCTGATCAACTTCTCGGCGGTGCCTGCTTTAGGTTTCGTGCTTGAAACAATTGTACTGACCTTTTTACTTTTACTTTTCGGCGAGATCATGCCTAAGATATACGCACAAAAGAACTCCCTTCGTTTCGTTCGCCGTTCGGCTTCCGTATTGAATATGGTCGAGCGTATCTGCCGGCCGCTGTCGAAGGTGTTGGTGACTTCCACCTCCGTTATTAATAAGGCGCTGGTCAAGAAGAAATACGATCTTTCCGTCGATGAACTCTCCAAAGCGCTCGAACTGACTTCTACCGGAATACCGGAGGAGAAAGAGATGTTGGCCGAGATCATCAAATTCTATAATAAGACGGCAGACGAGATCATGACTCCCCGTCTGGATATGGAGGATATCGAGATAAAGACAAGTTTCCGTAATGTGATCGATTTCGTTATTACTTCCGGTTATTCGCGTATCCCCGTGTATGCAGAGTCGGAAGATAACATTAAAGGGATCCTATATATTAAAGACTTGTTGCCCTATATCGAAAAGCCGGATACATTCCGTTGGCAAAGCCTGATCCGTCCGGCCTATTTTGTGCCCGAGACGAAGAAGATCGACGACCTGCTGGAAGAGTTCCGGACAAACAAGATACACATGGCAATCGTGGTCGATGAGTTTGGCGGCACTTCCGGTATTGTTACGATGGAAGATATTCTCGAAGAGATTGTCGGAGAGATATCCGACGAGTACGATGAAGACGAAAAGCAATTCATCCGTCTGGCAGATGGCAGCCTGATCTTCGAAGCCAAGATCTTGCTGACAGACTTTTTCCGTGTGATCAATGCCGATCCGTCCGAGTTCGGAAAACTGACGGAAGATGTGGAAACGCTGGCCGGCCTTCTATTGGAGATAAAGGGTGATTTCCCGCGTCGCAGGGAGATTATCGACTACAATAATTATCGTTTCCAGATACTGGAAATGGATAACCGCCGTATCTTGAAAGTTAAATTCAATCGCATCCCGGAAGGAGGGAAAGGAGAGGAGTGATGAAGTCTGTTCCGGCAATCCTGGTTTCCCTGTTTATCTTTTTGTGTATCTCCTGTACGGAATATACACCGAAACCGCGCGGCTACTTCCGTATCGAGCCGCCGAAAGCCCGTTATCAGGCATTGCCTCTGGACAGTTTGCCTTATACCTTTAATGTATCCCAGTTGGTTACGGTTGAACTTCCCCCGGTGGGAAGTCCCGAAGGGTGGATCAATCTGTCTTATCCCTCGTTGGGTGTGAAGGTGTATTGCAGCTACCTGCCTGTAACTCGGAGCACATTACAGACAGCAGCGGTCGAATCCCGTTCGTTGGTTTCCCGGCAGGCCAAACAGGCCAATGCGGTGAAGGAGCAAGGGTATAGCAATCCCGAAGAACAGGTATATGGCTCTTTGTTCCTGCTTGATGGAGAGTCGGCTTCCCCCGTGCAGTTCATGTTGACGGACAGTGTTTCAAACTTCTTCCGTGGCGCTTTGTATTACGACTGCGTTCCGAATGCGGATTCGCTGGCTCCTCTGACCGACTATTTGCGGCAAGATATTATCGAATTGATACAATCCTTTAGCTGGAAGAAGTAATGCCTGTTCTTTTTAAACATACGCGCCCCTTGTTTGGAGTCTGGAAGATCGAGGAGACTTCGGACGAATTGTTATCTATGCTCGCTCTCCGGTCGGAGTATCTGCCTTTCCTTCAGCATATAAAAACGGAGAAGCGGCGCCAGGAATGGTTAGCCAGCCGTGTGTTGCTGAAAGAACTATCAGGATCGGAATGGCTGATCGCTTATCACGAGGACGGTGCGCCCTATTTACCGGACTCCGCTTACCATCTGAGCATTTCCCATACCAATGGTTATGCCGCAGTTTTATTGCAGGAGCAACCGGCGGCAGGTATCGATATCGAGTATTATTCTACCCGGATATTGAAGATACGCAGCCGCTTCATGTCTCCCGAAGAAGACGCTTCCGTCGACCCGGATCATGCAGTGAAGCACCTGCTCGTTTACTGGTGCGCCAAGGAAGCCTTGTTCAAGATGATCCGGCAGCAAGACGTAGATTTTATCGAACATCTGCATATCGAACCTTTTGCTTATGCGGACTCCGGACAAATCAAAGCCTATGAAACCCGTACCGGAGATACCCAGTCCTACACCTTAAGCTATGAGGTGCGGCCTGATTTTGTCTTTGTTTACAGTCTCTGAACGGAGCTTTCCGACAGGCGGAAAACGCCTTTTTTTTCGCCGGGAAGCTTTCCGACTGTAGGAAGGCTGGATATTCTCAATGGTGAAACATAATATCAGAAAACTTGTTTTATAAATAGAGTCTCCGGATTACATTTATAATAAGATATGGGGCAAAAGAAGAAAATAGCAAAGTATATTTTCCCGGCAATAGGATTGCTGGTCGTGGCTCTTACTGTCCTGAACCTGTATCTTAGTAACCGTCTTGAAAGATATCTGAAAAAAGAACTGAGCCGCCGGACAGCGGAAGCTACGGATGGTTTTTATGCGCTCTCGTTCGACGACCTGTCTATCGGTTTTGTAAAGGGAGAGTTGAAGATAAAAGGTATCAGGCTCGTGCCCGACACAACGGTGTTCCGGCAATGGGTGGCTATCGATAGCTTGCCCCGGACATACGTGAAGGCCGAAGTCGGTGTGATCGATTTTAAAGGGGTGAACCTGACATGGCGCTGGAGTTATAAGAAACTGCATTTTAACTCTTTCGAAATAAAAGATCCGAAGATAGAGATCTTTGATTCGTACAACTCCGACCGGACAGAGAAGAAGGTGAGGAATGTCAGCACTAAATCTTTGTATGAAGTAATTTCACCATATATAAATGTATTGAGCGTGCGGACACTGAACCTGGAAGATGCCAGTGTCTCTTACACGGTGGAGAATCCGGCGACACCGATCGTCTATGCTTTGGCCGATGTCAGTTTCCGGGCGTATGGTTTTATATTGGATGAGAACTCTTCGCGAAGCGGTAAATTACTTTATTGCGATAACTTTGAATTTGTCACCCATCAGCCGCAGACGCTGCTGGCCAATAACGACTTCGTACTGGAGACCGACAGCATCAAACTGAGCACGCAGGATTCGATAATCTATATAGAAAAGATCAACCTGATCCCGCAGGAGAAGTTGTGGGCGGAGAAAAACCAGAAACCGGACAGCTATGTCGACGCACTGGTTAAAACCGTTGAGGTGAATGGCATACAGTTTAAACGGGAAGAGGCTTTGAATTATCTTACTGCCCGTTCGTTCGAAATCTCATCGTCAGACATACAAGTCTTTAACCAGGCAGGAAATACGGCGTCAAAAGATACCGTGGCTGACACTCCGGTGAAAGTGGATGCCGACTCGTTGGTACAGGCCTTGTCTCTTTACGATATCATATCGCCCGTGTTACATAGCGTCTCTATTCAATCTATCGGCATCCGGGATGCAAAAGTAGCTTATTCGCAGGCGGTGAAAGATTCGGTGGAGGTATATAAACTGGATAACTTTAATTTCCAGACGAATGACTTCCGGGTGGATTCCGTTTCGGAGGTGAAGCATGGTCTGTGGTATTCAACCAGTTTTGCTTTTGAAGCGACCGGGATCAGTGGGATGATGACAGCCCGTAACCATCGCCTGGACGTGGAGCGTATGGCATTGAACACGGAAACGGGTGATTTCAGTATCGAGAATATCCGTCTGAAACCCCTCTCCATGCGGTCGCGGAACGATTATATGTCGGGAAGCATCGATACGATCGTCCTGAAAGGTTTACTGTATGATAAAGGGATCAGTGCCGACCTGTTTAAGATAGACCGTCCTGTTATCCGTTATAATAAAGCGCCTTCTTATAGCCGGAAAAACAAAGAACTGAAGATGCCGGTCGATACCCGGGGAGATATTGAAGGAATATTGAATCCACTGCTTCAGTATTTATCCATCAAAAAGATCCGTTTGAACCATGCCTTTGTGACGTTGAACGATAGGAGCGTTCCTGATCCCGTCATTTACAGGTTGAAGGATTTTAATTTCGATGCAACCGATTTCCTGATCGATGATAGTACGAACCGAAGTAAAGGATTGTTCTTCCAGTGCAACCACTTTGGATTCAGCCTGAAGAATTTCGATAATTATTTACCGGGAAAAGAGTATCGTTTGATTGTAGGCAAAGGTGACTTTTCAACCCGGAAAGGTGTGCTTCGTTTACAGGATGTGAAGTTACTGCCTCAGGATTCGTTATGGGAAAAGCCTTCAGACTGGCAGGTTCGCTTTGAAACTCCCCTGATCTCAATTTCCGGTATGAACCGCTTACCCGAAAAGCTTGCTCAAAGCCTGGAGACGGGAACAGTTCATATACAATCGCCGGATGTCGGGATAATCAAAAAGGATGGAACTTTCTTTCAAGCCGATCTGAAAGATTTTGCAGTCAGCAAGGTCGTATGGGATAGCCTGCATTTGGCTGTTGGAGATATTCTGCTGGCTGACCCTGTCTTTTCCTATAAATCGGGAAGTGCTCCGGATCAGGAGAAAAAGCAACCGGCTGCAAAGGAGTTGAAAGATATATATGGAGTATTGGGGCGTTTTACCCCTGACCTGTCTTTAGGAAAGCTGGATGTATCGAATGCCGTGCTGAATAACGATACAGCCAGTCTGTTGCTGGAAGGGTTACACGTAAACACGGCAGGCCGTTCGTTTAAGTTAAAGACAATCCGGTTCGATACGAAGGATTTATCTTTCCCGCTGGATAATGGTTTCTATACCATGCATATCGGAAAAATAAACCTGGATAACACCGACCTCGACCTCGCTGATATCCATCTGCTTTCCAGATATCCCAAAATGGAGTTTGCTTATCTCCAGCCGGAACACAAGGATTGGTTTGATGTCTGGGCGGGACGTCTGAGTCTGTCGGGAATCGATCTGCCTGCCTGGATCGCGGAGAAAGTAATCAGGGTAAGAAAAGTACAGGTGGACGATGCCGTCCTGCAGAATTTTAAAAATCAGCAAATCATCGTCCCCAGGCGTATTGTGCCGATGATCTATTCCGGTTTACAGAAAGCACCGGTTAAGTTGGCGATCGATAGCCTGGATGTCAATAACTTTTCCGTTGTTTACGAAGAACTCGCCCGGAAAGGGATAGAGCCGGGAAAACTATTCTTTACGGAGATGAATGGGAAGTTCTCCGGATTTACGAATATCGTTACCCGCCCGGATCAGTATATCCGCCTGGATGCAAACGGCAAAATAATGGGTAAGGGATACTTTACGGCTACCTGGCTATTGCCGGTCGACTCGTTGAACGACCGTTTTATCCTGAATGCCCACATGAAAGATTTCGACCTGACCGCTTTAAATGAACTGATCACCCCGCTTGCCTTTGCCAAAGTGGAAAGTGGCCGGCTGGATGATTTTACATTCAGTACGGAGGCTTCGAGCAAAGGGGCGAAAGTCGATATGTTGTTTCTTTACAGGGATCTGAAAGCCGAGATATTCAAGGAAAAGCATGGTGAAGTGATCGATAATAAGTTTTTGTCGCGCCTGGCCAACCTGGTGTTGAAACACGATAACCCGGATCATCCTGAAAAAGGAGGCCACAAACCCCGGCAATCGCACCTGACAGTTGAGCGGGATCCGTATCATTCCACCTTTAATTATATATGGCAGATACTGCGTCCCCCTCTGATCGAGTCGGTAGGAGTTTCTAAAAAGACACAGGATGTAGCGAAGGAAGTAAGCGGCTTTTTAACAAAAATAAAAAACTTCTTCCATCCCCGGAAGAACAAGGCGCAAGCTGAAGAAATGGCCGGGAAAACAAATTAACGGGTGAACTTATCCGTGGATGAAATGTTTTGACTATATAGATGTTTGTCTCGCAGATAAGTAATAAACGTAAATATGGAATATGACATAGTTCATCACCCGGAGAAATATCGCTTCGAGGTGAAACAAGATGATTTAACAGCCTTTGTACAATACAGGCTTGTCGGTAATAACCTGGATATTATTCACACAATAGTACCCGGTCCTCTGGAGGGGCAAGGCATTGCCGCTTCCCTTGTGAAAGCGGCTTTCGACTACGCATTAGAGAATCAATTAAAGCCACGGGCAATTTGCTCGTACGCTGTTGTATGGTTAAAAAGACATCAGGAATATGCAAGATAACCAGTTTGAAAATGATGATTATCCTTTGATTGTAACACCCAGTAAATGGGCTAGTTCAAGTGCTTGCAGAGAAGTGACTGCAGCTCCACGTAACTCACAACCTGTGATGGGACTTATCCGTATGCCGGATATGTCGCAGTTGCTTAAATCTGTACCTTTCAAGGAAGTACGGTAAAACTCCGCTTCTTTCAGGTTACACGCATCGAATACCGTATAGGCAAATTGGCAACTTTCCAACGAACCGCTTTTCAGGTCGCATTGGTTGAAGCCCACATATTTCAGTTTGCTCATGGTCAGGTTGATATATTCAGCTTTGCAGTTACTGAAAGTAATATGATTTAATGACGATTCTGCGAAGTTCACACCGATCAGTTTACAATCGATAAACTCAACGCGGTGGAACCCGGATTCGGAAAAATTGACGTTAGAAAGATCGCAGTTCCGGAAGATTATATCACTGAACTGCGATTTTTTTATGCTGCAACCGATCAACATACAATTCGTGAACAAACAGGATTGCATACTGATATTTTTAGTCTTGATCTCGAATACTCTTTGATTCCTGAAAGTAAACTCTGTCAAATCTTCCCCATCATTCAGGAGTATCTCATCCAGTGCTACATCTTCTTTTAAAACAGCTGTTATCCGCGGAGCAGTTATCTTCATCTTATCTCGTTTTGTAATGAGTCGGTAAAGGTAACTATTTTGATCCGGATTTCCCGTTTCATCTATCTTAATCCAACAACTTACCGGGAATAACGATCTTGTTCTCCTTTTGTGTCCTGAAGATAATAAATTCGATCTCTTTCGATTTATCGACCTTTTGAAGCACTTCCTGCATTTCCCGGAGGTTATTGACCGGAGTTGTCCCTATCCGGACGATTACGTCGTTAGGACGGATATAATCCCGCAGCTTGCCACCCAATGCATTGACCGAAATAACGTATACGCCCCGTTCCGAGTCCATTCCCGTAGCCGAACGTTCGCCCAGTGTCTGTAAACTTTTGATCGTGGCACCACACCAGTCGGTGATGTCGCTGCCGGCATGGTCGGTGATCATGATCGGCGTCGGCATCTTGGGGGTGTGTGCGATCGCTTTCAGGCGGGGAGAGACTACGCCGAACTGATCCATGACAAAGTTATGGAAACCGCCTTTCGTGATTGCTTCTGAATCATCCGGAACAGTAAAATCACCTTCCGACGGATTGCGGAATTGTACGGAGGTAACGATCGAATGTTCATCCGTCTTGTTTTTGATAGCTGCCGCGTACGACATGCTGTCCGTAAAGATATTGTAGTCGACCATCAATCCCCATTCGCGCACGTTGATCGGCTTATATTCGGTCATCACGATATTCCGTGTAAAGACATCGCCGCTGTTATTGAACCAGACGTGCGGATGGAAAGAGTTGTTGATCATGATGTTATTCTCTACTACCCGGTAGAAACCTTCCCTTAACTTGATCCCTCCGTTGAGGCATAAGTTATTATATATATGGTAGTTGCTTGAACCGTCATCGAGGTCGATATCCCATCCCCGGTCGCAACGGAAACGGTTGTTCCTCATGATGGTCGTCTGGGTGGCATCAGCTAGGATGAGGGCGGGATCTTTGGCTGCAATCGACTCCATCTCCTTGTATTTCGGATGCCAGTAGCGGTCGCGTCCCCAGGAATTGAAAGAACCGTGGTCGCCTGTTTCCTTGACCGTATCGAATATGTCGTTGAACTCCAGGATATGGCCGCCCCAGGTTCCTTCGCTGATATTGATCCCGGCGCGGGGAGTGTCGTAGATA
>OGJY01001365.1_pt1 | contig 28760 bp, 27 predicted proteins | sample 1572231 | NCBI WGS metagenome assembly OGJY01 (sample SAMEA2582121, study PRJEB24529) | metagenome | biome: Human gut stool | place: China | collected 2011
CCACTCCAAATTCATCCTCCGACAGATGTTTCCGGAGCCGTTTTTCTGCCGCTCTTAACCGGTTAATCTTTTCTTCAAGTATCGCTCTCATTTTTCTCACTCCTTACAACCGCATCTACTCCTTAGATCACCCCATACAGTTCCTGCATGGTTTCAAACTGCCTTCCGCACATCTCCGGCAGATTTGCCCTTACCAGAGCTTCTGCAAACGGCGGCGGCACCGCATTTCCGCAGCGTGCGACCTGCTTTGTTTTGCCGTAGGCTTTCCCTGTATAATCATGGTCGATGATGTAATCGGGCGGAAAACCATTTGCCGCGTACAGTTCCCTCGGTGTCAGCATCCGCAGTCCGATATCACTGATGAAGTACATCGTCCCATTGACATCCAGCAACAGAATTTCATCCGCTGCGATTGCATACCCGCAGTACGCATTCAATAGCTCTCTGACTTCATTCCAGTGATGCAAATTCATTTCCGACTGGCTCATTTTCACTGTGACAATGCCGAAATGCCCTGCGGATGTTGTAACCGTATGCAAGGGCTCGTCCGGCTTCTGTCCGATGCCCGTTTTGTAAAATTTGGAAATAAAGGTTTCAACCAGACCATTGCGGTCTACAGCCGTAACCGTTCCAAGCGGCGTATTTGCATCACTGCCGTTCCCTGTATAGCCGCCGCTGAAAAACTTTTCCATGTGAGCCATGCAAAGGCACTCCCTGTCCTTCGTAGTCGAGGTATGTAAGGGACTATTCACATCCAGCGGTCTGCCATTCTGGAAGTATTCCGCCAAATATACCACAGAAAGTCCGTATCGGTTCGCCGCATCCAGCGTCATTATCGGTTCATCCACCCCCTGCCCTCTTACTCTTTCCGATTGCTCTGTGTGATACTGAATCAGAGAAGGCATCGCAAGGCATTGTTCAGCCTTAGATACTGCTATAGCAGTCATTACAGGTGTTGCCAGACCATATCCATGCTTTCCTGTAATTGTCGGAATGGGTTCTTTCAGTTCCTGTCCCCTAAATTGTTCTCCTTTATGGTTCACCTGTACAATAAACGGACTAAGTTCCAGTTGACACAGGTACTGTTTCCCGCTACTTACAACAGTACTTACAGGTTCTTTAATATCATGCACCCTCGGTGCCTGCCCTTTTCTTTCCCCGTAACCAATAGGAACAATAAAAGGCTCTTTATTCTGCAATACAAATTTCTCGATGCCTCTTGCAATGCGTTTCCGTGTATTTACCGCCAAAGGGCGCACAGCACGGATACCGTATTTTTCTTTGATTTCATCCGTTGTGTCAAAAATAGACGGGCATGGAATCGTCCAGTCGATAATCTCCGCCGCTCCTCTCCATGGCTTGCACTTTCCGTTTTTTACTTCTTCGCTGTCCTTCGGCGCATGAGTGCGTTCCGCCCAGATAATCGGCTTGCCGTCACATCTGGCAATCAGAAAGAATCTCTTTCGGATGGTCGGCGCACCATAGTCTGCCGCTACAAGCTCCCGATGGTCTATCTCATAGCCCAATGCCTGCAGCTGCTCCTTCCACTTGCGGAAGGTTTCGCCGCGCCTGCTTTTCACAGGCTTTCCTTTTCGCACCGGGCCCCATGTCTGAAATTCTTCCACGTTCTCCAGAATGATAACTCTTGGCTTAACCGTCCCTGCCCATTTCAGTACAATCCATGCCAGACCGCGAATATTTCTGTCTACGGGCTTACTGCCCTTTGCCTTGGAAAAATGCTTGCAGTCCGGCGAAAACCACGCCAGCCCGACAGGTCTGCCCCTCGTGACCTCCCACGGGTCTACGTCCCATACGCTTTCGCAATAATGCCTCGTTTGCGGATGATTCGTCTGATGCATCAGAATCGCATCCGGGTCATGGTTGATGGCTGCATCCACCGCTCTGCCTGTGGCAAGCTCTATCCCTGTTGACGCACCGCCTCCGCCTGCGAAATTGTCTATTATCATTTCCTCAAAAAAATCTATCTGCCTCATGCCCTCACTCCTCAGAACGGCAAATCATCATCTTCGACTGATTCGTCAATAGGATAGAACCCTTCCTGTTCCGCCAACCCCATCTGCTTTGCAGGCTTATTCGATGCCGCTGCGGGACGGTTCTGTTCCGGTGCAGGCTTGCTTCCGCCGTTTTTTTCACTGTCATGCTTTCCTTCAGCGAAATACTGTTCCTCCACAATCACATCCGTGCTCCAGCGTTTTTTGCCTTCGTTGTCATCCCAGCTACGCACCTGCAATCTACCGACAACAGAAACCATCTGCCCTTTTTTGAAATATTTCTCCGCAAACTCTCCCGTTTTGCCAAATGCCACGCAGTTGATGAAGTCCGCCTCAGGTTCTCCCTGCCGTTTGAAACGTCTATTCACCGCCAGCGTATATCTCGCTATGGCTAAGGGCTCCGTCCCCTGCGAATACCGCACCTCCGGCTCTCTTGCCAGCCGTCCCATCAGAATCACTTTATTCATACCTCAACCTCCTCTCTCGTCCTGTAATTCCGCCCTTCTCCTTTGCCGATTTTTAGCTTATATTTACCGCACCGCTGATAAATTCTGCTGCCCATGGCTTCGTCAAGCTCCATGATTTCATTCAGCCCTCTTTCCCCTGAAAAAATCGTCCGCAGGGCGCGATTATTATACCGCGCGTTGATGATTTCAAACGCAAGATTGATGTCCCCATCGGTCGGCAGTGCGCCGTTTCTGGTTTTCAGAAAATCGTCGATATACAGCACCTCTGCCGTTTTCCATTTGTTGATTTCGCGTGCATAGTTTTCATCGTCCGTCTTGAGTGCTTTCAGCTTGGTGGCTTCTTCCGTCCAAATCATGTAGCGCACCCCCTTGCCCTGCAGCAGCAGCCGATTCGCAATGGCGGTGCAGATATGCGTTTTCCCTGCCCCGACCTGTCCGCCGATATAAAACCAACCCTCCTTCTCCTCGCAGAAGCATTCCGCCGCCGCAAGGATGGATTTCTGCCAGCTTGTTTTCGCCTCGTAGGTCTCGAAGCGATACCGCTCCGCCATGTCCTGCAAGCCGCTTTTTTGCAGTCTCCACTTGCCCCTGCGCTTCTCCATGCACTCGCACTCCATGGTGTATTCATACCCATCCTTCATCAAAAACACAAACCCCTTGTTGTGACAAGTCGGGCAGTCATACCCCGTCAGGTCGCCCCTTCTGCTGTTGTATAACGCCATCCGCTCCTCACAGGACGGTACCGTCGTATTTTTCGCCGCCTGCATCAGCGCCTTCACATCTACCATACCCCTTCACTCCTTTTCCGCTCTCCTGACGGCAATATCCACTCACATTCTCCGTCTGCTTCGCTTCCTGTCTCTCCCAGTTTCGCACCACTGCCTTCCAGTCCTTCATCTCGGACTTGCCAAGCCGCCAGCCGTTGGCGGTGTAATAATCCATAAACCGCTCCGGACTGATACGATAGCCCTTGCTTTCGCAGTATGCCCGTACCTCCTCCACAGAAGGGGGATGAAAGGGGTGTGGTTGTCCGTCCTGCGAAGCATTCTCATTCCCCTCTCCATTTCCCTTCTCATTCTCATTACCATTACCATTCACATTACCATTCACATTACCATTACCATTTACATTACCATTACCATTCTCATTAGGTTTTGCATCCCGTAACCTATGGTTTTCCGTCTCAGAACCATCGGTTTTCCTATCGGATACCGCCTGCTCCTGTGCGGAGGGGCTTGCTTTTGGTCTGCCGCCCTTTGCGCCGTTTGCTCGTCGTTGGTTATTCGCATCTATCTGCGGCTTCGCCATCTTCAAAACCACCTCTGCCAGTGTGCCGCCTGTCTGCTCCGCTCCATTCAGCCCATATTCGCACAGAAAACGCATACATTCGGCAAATTCCGCGTCCCCTAAGCCCTTGATGGAATCGTAAAAGCTGCGGTAGAAGATAAAGCTTTCTCTCTCCATTTTTCTCCCTCCTTTCGTTGCTCCTCTTTCTGTATACCATTTCTGTAGTCTCACATAGTCTCGATGTGAAGAAAAGAGCAAAAAAGGCAATAAAAAAATCCCCCTTCTTCTGTAAAAAATTTTCTTTACTCAGATAGTGTTATATAAAGATATAAATTTTCATATTTTTGTGATATATGATATAATATGAATAAATTTACCATAAAAGGAGGGAAAACAAATGGTTCAAAATATAATAGAGTATGCCAGAGAATTATCTGTAAGCAAACTGTTTCATACGAATGGATTTTCCTCAGCTTGGAGTACTTGGAAAGAAAAAATAAATACTGATATTTTTCTAGCTTCTACTCCAACAGAATATCAAATATATTCTATCGGAGATTATTTGAGAGATATTTTTAAAACTACCGGACAAGCCGGAAGAAGTCAAAGCGATGTTGCAGGAGGTGGCGCAAGTTGGGAAGCCTTAGTATGCTGGTATCTTAATCTTTGTTTAATCGGAAGAAGAACTTTTGTAATCAAACACAATAGGGAACTTATACCGGAACCTATAAGCAAAGCTATTACTGTAAACTACGGAAATTTCAAATCAAATACAGAGTCGGATCTAATCGCAATTACCTTTCCCGATAAACCTGAATACTGTATAGATAAAGACAATATTATTATCAATGATATAAACGGAAACCAAGTACCAACTTTTTCTGGCAGAACATATCAACTTTTACCTATTCTAAATGCGTTAGTAGCCAGAGACTTTGATGAAATCGAAATCCATATTATACAATGTAAAACAAATTGGAACGACAATGCTCAAATCCCCATGCTTTGGGATGCTGTTTACTCAGCTAATACATTTAGAAATGGAATATCTGTTGGCTCAGACGGTTACTCAATCCATGATATCAAAAGATTTACATACTCTTTTGTTACTGTTCCTTCCAATCAACTTAAGAAAAACGGCCGTGAACAATATAAAAATACATCCACCGCCGTTTTAAGAGTAGCCAATCTTTCTGGCGGCAATTATTGGGGATTACCATCGTCCGAGGGTGTCGCCAGTTCCATTAAAGAATTAGTTGAACGAAATTTAAAAACCGGGCACAACAGCGGAATCCTTTCTACCATTCGCACTGCTTTACCCGATTTAAATACAACATACAACTATTTTAATTTGCTATAGAACCTTTAAAATTTCCTCCGCTATTGCCTTTGCTAATAGCGGGGGAACTGCATTTCCAACTTGTGTATACTGCGGCACTTCCACTCTTCTTCTAAGACCACCTGTAGTTCTTTTCCCTAAAAATTCAAATGAATCATCGAATGACTGACATCTTGCCATTTCACGAACACTAAAGGTTCTATCTTCCCATGGATTGATGTAATCATCTGCTATTGTTAATACGGTTGCAGATGGTTGTATTGATGACCAGCGCTGTCTGATGTTCTTTTTTGTAAGCAACACCTCTGCTTGTTCTTTTGTAGCTTTTCCTTTTTTAAACAGATCAACAACTTCTTCTGCATCCATGTTAAACTGTTCACTGCATAATTTTATTAACGCTGGTTTATCAGAAATATCAATTCCCTTCTCCATAACCCGTTTTTTTAGATTAGATCCACTTTCTCCTTGTCTGAATAAACCAAATCTCTCTCTAACAACCTTCGTTTGTTTTGGTAACTCCATATTCTTTTCTTCAGTCGCCTGAATCGGTTTACCATCAACAGTCGGTGTTCTCCCTTTTATACTTTCTAATTGGTACATCGTCGGTTCTTTACATACTTCCTTACGAATATTATCATCAACAATCAAATCACTGATTGCATCCTGCAATGTAAGATAATTTTCTGGAGTTACAGTTGGTTTCGGGTAGCTTGGTGCCACAAGATCTTTCCGATATCCAATAAAAATTATTCTATTACGCCTTTGCGGAACTCCGTAATCGGCTGCATTTAATATCCTCGGTTCTAAGGTACTATATCCTATTTCATGTAGTTCTCTTCTTAATATATATGGAGTTACACTGCCATCCAGATATTCAATTCCTGTAATTCCTCTATATCCAAGAAACTGCATATCAGTAAAACCTTCCACATTTTCCAAAACAATATATTTAGGTTTCACTTCTTTAACAACTCTCACATACTCTCCGAAAAGCATATTTCTAGGATCTGATTTATCCCTTCTTCCGGCTCTTGAAAATCCCTGACAACTCGGTCCCCCAATCATTAAATCTATTTTCGGCAACTCTTTTCCTTTAAATATCTCAAGGGAAGCAATACTATTCCAGATAAATTCACCTGTCAAGTCTTTTATATCCGCTCGTTCAAACCAAGTATTCTTTCCTTGTATCAATCCGAGTTGCTCATGTCTATGCTTATATGTAACTTCAACCATATCACTTATATCCGAACTAAACAAAATATGAAAACCAGCTTGAATCAGTCCTTCTGAACAACCACCTGCTCCACAGAACAAATCAATCGCATAAGCCATGTAATTCCTCCTTAAATTTTATATTATTCATTATAACAAACAAATCATAAAAAGTCCAGGAATTTTTATAGCATTGTCATCTCTATCCAGTCCTTTTCCGGTATTGTCGATTGCTATATTCCATAAAGCAAAAATCCAGATATTCTGGCAACCTATAAAGGTCATCAGAATACCCGGAAATGCTTCATTTTAATTAAACTGTTTTTTAATATTTAGCTTTCCCGCGTCAGCAGGCAGACGTTTTCGATATGATTTGTATGAGGGAACTGGTCTACAGGCTGCACCTCGCGTGTGTGGTAGCCGCCCGCCGCAAGCACAGCCAAGTCCCGTGCGAGTGTCGCAGGGTTACAGGAAACATACACGACCTTTTCGGGGGCAATTTGGAGAATCGTTTCCAGCAGGCGTGCATCACAGCCCTTTCTGGGCGGGTCAACCACCACAACATCTGCGGTAATCCCTTCTTCCTCATACAATTTCGGAATTACCTCCTCCGCAGCGCCAACCGCAAAGGTTGCATTTGTAATGCCGTTTCGCTCCGCGTTTTTCCGCGCGTCCGCAATGGCTTCGGGCACAATCTCCACGCCGAACACCTGCCTTGCCTTCCTTGCGAAGAAAAGAGAAATCGTCCCGATGCCGCAGTATAAATCCAGCACCGTTTCGTCCCCCTTTAAATCCGCCAGCTCCACAGCCTTTTTATACAGCACCTCTGTCTGCACGGGGTTCACCTGATAGAACGAAAGCGGCGAAATCTCAAATTCGATGCCGTCAAGCGAATCGGTAATCGTATCCTTCCCCCAAAGGGTGATGATTTTTCTGCCGAGGATGACGTTTGTTTTCTCCCGATTCACGTTCAGCACAATGGAGACCATGCCCTCTATCCTTTGCAGGCGTTCCACCAGTACCTCGCTGTGCGGCAGTCTTTTCCCGTTGAGTACGATGCAGACCATCACCTCGCCGCTGCTTCTGCCGATGCGTGTCAGAATATGGCGGACAAGCCCTGTGTGTGTTTCCTCATCGTACAAGGGAATCTGAAATTCATTCAGAAAATCGCGCACAAGGGCAACAATGGCATCGTTCCGTTCATTTTGCAGGAAGCACTGCTCGGTATCCACAATGCGGTGGCTGCGTTTGGCATAAAAGCCGACAGAACAGCCGTCCTTGCCCTGCCCCACGGGGAACTGTGCCTTATTGCGGTAGCGCCAAGGCGCATCCATGCCGATGGCAGGTCTTACGGTCACGCCCGTAATGCCGCCAATGCGTTCGAGGTCGTCCTGCACCTCCTTTGTTTTATACGCAAGCTGCGCCGCATAGGAAAGATGCTGCAGCTGGCATCCGCCGCACTGCTTCGCAACAGGACAGCAGGGCTCTCTGCGATCGGGCGAGGGAGTCAGGATTTCCAGCAGCTTGCCATAGCCGAAATGCTTTCTTGTCTTTACAATCAGCACAAGGCAGGTCTCTGACGGCAATGCCCCCTCTACAAAGACGGTATAGCCCTCTATCCGCCCGATGCCCTCGCCATTACTGCCCAGTGCCGCTATTTTGATTTCATACGTTTTATTCTTCTCTACAGGAATCATCATTTACTCCTTCTATTTCTGTTTCCGAAAACTGACAGACCGTTCCGTTGCAGACGCAGGGGCGGCAATGGGCAAAGCTCGGCTTCGGCTCTGCAATTCCATCCCGCAGCATCTGCCGCATTTCCTGCACCGCCTGCAGCACCTCCCTGCGGACGCGCGCCGTATTCTTGATTTCAAACATATAATCCCGATACACCAGCCGCCCATAGGCAGGTCTTTTGCCATAGACATCCTCCAAGATTAGGAAATATGCCGCAAGCTGCAAAAAATCGCCGTGGTGTGGCTCCTCCGCCTCACCGATGCAGCCGCTTTTCAGCTCTACGGGAACGATACGCCCCAGAAGCCGACTGCAAAAGACATAATCGGGTCTGCCCTGCAAATCGTATTTCGCGGAATACAGAAGCCTGCCGAAATCCTCGTTTTTATCCTGCTTTCGGTCGGCATACAGGAGCGCGTAGCCGGGGATATCATCCCTTGCGGTCAGCTTTTTTAACGCAGGTCTGCCATGCCTAATGCACAAAAGCACCGCCAGCAGCACTGCCACGCAGAGCAGCACCAAATCCGCCGTACCGAAGCCGTTTCCGATTGTTTTAACCCATTCCACTGTATTTCACCCATACATATCCGCCGAAAGCCGCCGCCGCAAGCAGCAAAACCGCAATCTTCCAAGCCATTCGCCGCAGACGCAGCAGAAAATAGCTCCTCTGATGATAGCCCTCGCCCTTACGGAAGTTGGCGCTCATGCTATCCTCTAAATGCAGGCGTACGTTTCTCTGTGTATAAAGCCGCCGCAGCTCCGCCCTGCCGTAGAGCCGTTCATAATACCACTGATACGGGCAGTAGTCATATTTATTGATTTCGTGCGCGGATATGGTTTCTCTTTCTATCATTTGTAATCACTCTTACGAATATTTCTGGCAAGCATACGGTGATACCCTGCCCAGCTGCCCTGTGTGTTGTCTGCGGCAAGCATTTCCTCGAACATCTTCGTTTTTGCGTCCATGTTGTCGGCGCAGTGCAAAATAAACGCCTCGATGGTTTCGGGCACCTTGGGAGAGCCATATTCCAGCTCGCCGTGGTGGGAAAGGATGCAGTGCATCAGCAGCGTCACCAGCTTCTGCGGAAAGCCCTCGATTTTCGCCGCGGTATCCCGAATCAGCTCTGCCCCGATGAAAATATGTCCCAGAAGCTGCCCCTCATCGGTATAATCGTTTTCGGGGAAATCGGAAAGCTCCATAATCTTCCCGACATCATGCAGCATGGCGCAGGCAACGAGAATATCTCTATCCACAAATTCATAGCGCGGTGCCATAAAATCGCAGATTTGCGTGACGGAAAGCGTATGCTCCACCAGACCGCCGCGGAAGCTGTGGTGCATGGTTTTTGCCGCGGAATGATATTTAAAATCCTTGCTGATGACAGGGTGTCTGAGGAAAATTTCCTCCAGCAGCTTCTTGATATAGGGGCTTTGTATGGTTTTGATATACGCCAACAGCTGTGTATACATTTCGTCAATATTTTTATCCGTACTGGGGATAAAATCCGCAGGGTCATATTCGCCCTCGCGGCTGCGGCGAATCCGCTTCACATTCAGCTGCAATTCGTTATTAAATGTCGTTACAAACGCATCCACCTTGATAAAATCATTCTCCTGAAAGCTCTGGATATCCTTATTCATATCCCAGACCTTTGCATCCACAATGCCTGTTTTATCCTGCAATTTCAAGGAAAGATAGGTCTTTCCGTTGCGGGATTTCATGCTTGCTCTGGATTTGCAAAGGTAATGCTCAATGACATTTTCGCCCTCTCTCAGTTCCTTGATATATTTCATGCCAATCCTCCGTTTCTATCCTTGCGGCACGCAAATTTACATAAATCACCCATTTTAGATTACCCTTCATTATACTATACTTTTACCGAATGTACCATTTGTTTTTTTCAACTTTTCCGACAAAGCAGCATTTTTTGTCCCCCTGCGGAACAAACAAAACCGTTTGCGCGTCAAACATTTAGACAAATTTAAGCCTTGCCGTCTTGGTTTTTCCCGTCAGTCATGGTAAACTAGAAGAAATTAAGCAAAAAAAGGAGGAATCTCTATGACGAAGAAATATCTTTGCGGTGTGGTTTCCGCCGCAGTTCTGATGGGCGCATGCCCTACCGCCGTTTTCGCGGCAGATTTGGAAAAGCCCCTTGATTTCCGCAGCATGACAGAGGATGCAGCGGATACGGTCGCAGGCTGGGCTTGGGATGCAAGCAGCCAGACGCTGACCGTTGAAAACCTTTCCCTCATCGTTCCACAGGGGAAGCTGGAGGAGCGCGCGGCAATTTATCTGCCCGATGAAAGCACGGTGCGTGTCAATGGCAGCAATAACAGCCTGAACACCCTTTCCTATCATTGCGACGGGATTTACTGCGAGGGTGAGCTGACCTTCGAGGGCAAGGGAAAGCTGAAAATCGTGACGGACAGCTATTCCGCCAGTGCAATTTATGCAAAGCAGGGTCCTGTTACCTTCTATGACAGCGTAGAAATTGCGACAGACCCCGATGGGCATGTCATTTATATCGAAAAGGCGAAGGGCAAAAACCCCATCATCAGCGTACAGGATGATGCAAAGGTGACCTTCCCGAAGGACAACGCCAATAAAAACAGCATTCTCGTAACGAAAAGCTCCTCCACCAAGCAGGGGGAAAACTGGTTCGATTATGCCGAAGCCTATGACGAATTTGACGATACCATTGAGCTGGTCGCAAAGAATAAGGTGAAGAAGGACGATAAAACGGACGGGAAGAAGGACGAAACCAAGACAGACGAAACCAAGACAGACGAAACCAAAACCACAAATACCTATCAGCTGACCATCGGCAGGGCGGATATTCTGAAAAACGGCGCAGTGTCCCATACCGCAGACGTTGCCCCCTATATCAAAAACGGCTACACCATGCTGCCCCTGCGCGCACTGCTTGCGGTTTCCAATCCTGCACAGGAGGTAAAATGGAGCGCAACAGAAAACGCAGCCTATACCTTCGTGAATGATAAGCTGACGATGCTTACCCCCAATGCAGCAACCTATAAAAAGGGCACCGAAACCATCAAGCTTTCCACCCCTGCGGAGCTGAAGGACGGCAGATTGTTCGTTTCCCTCAGAGATTGGATGAGCCTTATGGAAATCGAAGGCGCACAGCTTGACTGGAACAGCGCAACAAAAACCGTTACATTAAAGTATTAAGGAGATATCATGAAACAGGCAACCTTTACCCCCTTCCCTGCCGATTGGGCAAGGAGCAGTCATTTTCAATATTACACCAAGGGCTTTGTCAAATCCGTCAACAGCATGACGGTACGGATAGATGTGACGCATTTTCTGGCAGAGGTGAAGCGGCGCAATCTGAAATTTTTCCCTGCCTTTGCCGCCCTGACGGGACAGGTTGTTGCGTCCATCCCCGAAATGTGTACCGCCGTGGACGAGAACGGCACCCCCGGCTATTATTCCTACCTCAACCCGAATTTCACCATCTTCCACGAGGATGACAAGACCTTTTCGGATGTTTGGAGCGAATATGATGCGGATTTTGACACCTTTTATCGAAATCTGGTCGCAGACGCGGAGCAGTATCATGATAAAAAGGGCATCAAAGTGAAGGAGGGACAGCCTGCGAATTTCTTCTGCATCTCCTGCGTGCCATGGCTCGATTATACGGCGTATTGCCCCGTTAATTACGGCGGCGCGCCCAATCTTTTCCCGCTTCTCACCTTCGGGAAATATACCGAGGCGGACGGCGCATTTACCCTCCCCCTCACGCTTACCATCAGCCACGCCTGCATGGACGGCTACCATCTTTCCCTATTCTTCCACACATTGCAGCAGCAGCTGAATTGCTTTTAAGAGGGGGGAATATTTATGAAAATCGCAGTCAGTGCCTGTCTTTTGGGGCGAAATTGCAAATATAACGGCGGCAACAACCGCAGTCAGGCGGTTCTGGATTTCCTCAAGGGGCATGTGGTTATCCCCGTCTGTCCGGAGGTGACGGGCGGTCTGCCTGTGCCCCGTGTGCCTGTGGAACTGCAAAATGGACGTGCCATCAACAAAAACGGCGAGGATGTGACCGCATATTTCCGCCGCGGCGTGGAGCAGACCATGGCGCGCCTTTCGGCAGAGGAAATCGACCTTGCCATACTACAGCCGCGCAGTCCCTCCTGCGGATGCAGAGAGATTTATGACGGCTCCTTTTCCGGAAAAAAGATTTCCGGCAAGGGGCTGTTTGCCCAAGCCCTTGCGGATGCAGGGATTCCGCTGCAATCCGCAGAGGAAATCGAAAACATATAAAAAGAAGCGAAGGAAGCTCCCTTTTAGGGAATACTCCTTCGCTTTTTTGTTTCTTTTTTTATGCTTACAGCACCTTTGCCAAGAACTGCTGCAGCCGCTCACTTTTGGGATTTTCAAAAATATCCTTGGGACTGCCCTCCTCGACCTGCTTGCCGTCCGCCATGAACATCACACGGGTTGCAACTTCTTTTGCAAAGCCCATTTCATGCGTTACCACAACCATCGTCATGCTATCATTCGCCAGCTGCTTCATAACATCCAGCACCTCGCCGACCATTTCGGGGTCAAGCGCGGAAGTAGGCTCGTCAAACAGCATCACCTCAGGCTCCATGCAAAGCGCACGCACAATGGCGATACGCTGCTTCTGTCCGCCCGAAAGCTGAGAGGGGTACGCATTCGCTCTGTCCTCCAAGCCGACACGCTTGAGCAGCTCCATAGCCTTTTCCGTTGCCTCGGCTTCGCTCTTTTTCAGAAGCTTCATGGGTGCAATCGTCATGTTTTTCAAAATCGTCATGTGGGGGAAAAGGTTAAAATGCTGGAACACCATCCCCATTTTCTGCCTGTGGACATTGATGTTTGTTTTTTCGTCCGTAATATCCGTCCCCTCAAAGAGGATATGTCCGCCTGTCGGCACCTCCAGAAGGTTCAGACAGCGCAGGAAGGTGGATTTGCCGGAGCCGGAGGGCCCGATGACAACAACAACCTCGCCCTTTTTGATTTCCGTATTGATGCCGTCCAGTGCCTTAATCGCACCGCCCTTATAATATTTCTGTAAATTTTCAACCTTAATCAGTGTTTCCTTAGCGCTCACTGTCTCTCAGCCTCCTTTCCAGAATCCCAACCAGCCATGTGAAGAACATTACCATCACCAGATAAATCACCGCAACGCCAATCAGCGGCATGAATGCCTGGAAGGTACGGCTACGGATGATATCGCCGCCCTTTGTCAGGTCTGCCAGACCAACGTAGCCGGCAACAGAGGTTTCCTTCAGCAGCACAATAAATTCATTTGCCAGTGCAGGCAGTACGTTTTTGAACGCCTGCGGAATGATGATATAGCGCATGGTCTGCACATAGTTAAAGCCAAGACTGCGCCCTGCCTCAAACTGCCCCTCATCAATAGACATAATGCCGCTGCGGAAGATTTCCGCAACATACGCCGCGGAGTTGAAGCCGAACGCCAGCACCGCAACCAGCACCTTATTCGTGGAGGATACCAGAACGATGAAGTACATAATCATCAGCTGTACCACCACAGGTGTCCCACGGATGACGGTCAGATAAATCTTACAGATGAAATTCAGCAGAACCACAATAAATTTACTGAAGCCGCGCATCGAGCTTTTGTTTTTATCGTATGTAGAGCGAATGATTGCGATAATCACGCCAAGCGCAATGCCCAGAAGCACCGCAAAAAAGGTTACCTCAAGCGTAACCTTGAGCCCGTCCACAATGTAGTGCCAACGCCCGTCATCAATAAAGTTGAATACGAATTTCTCTTTCAGGCTCATTCCAAAAATTCCTCCCTTGCTTTTCCTGTAACCATAAAACAGGGGTGACGTTTTTTTGTCACCCCTGAAAGCATTTCGCCTTGAAATTATTCAGCGCTGATATATTTATCAATAATTTTCTGAATCGTGCCGTCTGCTGTCAGCTCAGCCAGTGCTGTGTTGATTTTTTCTGTCAGAGGGCTGTCCTTCGGCAGGCAGATTGCATAATCCTCTACTGCATATTCTGTATCCAGAATTTTCAGACCTTCATTTGCCGCAACGAAGGATTTTGCAGGGTTGTTATCGATAACAACGCAGTCGATTTTGCCCTGTGTCAGCGCAAGAACTGCGTCTGCGCCCTTCTGGAAGCGTTCTACCTTACCCAGACCTGCGCCTTCGATGTCATCTGTTGTATACAGGTCACCGGTAGTACCTGTCTGTACGCCGATTTTATGAGAAGCGCCCTCTGCGAACAAATCATCCACAGATGTGATATCGGAGCCTTCCTTTACGATGATTGCCTGTACGCCTGTTGCGTAGGTATCGGAGAAGTCTACGCTTTTCAGACGATCCGGTGTTACTGTCATGCCTGCCATACCCATGCTTGCCTTACCGCTTGTTACCGCAGGAATGATGGAATCAAACTCCATATCCTCGATTTTGAAATCCATGCCCAGCTTATCTGCCAGTGCCTGACCGATTTCCACATCGATACCGACAATATCCTGACCTTCGTAATATTCATACGGAGGGAATGTTGCGTTTGTTGCTATAGTGAGTGTTTCCTTTTTTGCATCTGCGCTGTCATCTGTTGCCGCATCGCCGCCGCAGCCTGCCAGAGAAGTCATCATTGCAAATACCATTGTTGTAGCCAGAAGGCCCTTCATAAATTTCTTCATTGTCCTCTTCCTCCTAAAAATGATTTTCTTCTGTAATATTTGATATTGGAATTATACTATTTAAGTGCATAAAATACAATAATCATTTTTCACAATAAATTATTTTTTTCTCTTTTCTTTTTATAAAATATATACAGAACCGCGATATTTTCAAGGGAAACAGCCGTTTCTGTCTGCGGTTTTTGCAGGATGCAGCATAAAATGCAATATAAAGAAATGTATAAAATACTGCATAAAATCATTTTATTCATTTTTATTCAATGCACCCTTTTAATGCACATTCTTATTGATAAACTCCGGCTCTACCTTGGAATACATAATCTTCTGCTCGGTATACAGCCCGTAATAGCCGGAAAGCATGTAGCTGACCGCACAGCAGAGTGCATAATATGCCATTCCATGAAAGCCGAACACCTCAATGCAGAGCATGATGGACGCAAGCGGGCAATTCGTTACGCCGCAGAATACCGCCGCCATGCCGAGCGAAGCCGCAAACGGCGCGGAAAGCCCAAGCAATGGCCCTGCCACACAGCCGAAGGTTGCCCCGATGAAGAAGGAGGGCACAATTTCGCCGCCCTTAAAGCCTGCGCCTAAGGTCAGCGCGGTAAAAAGAATCTTGAGCAGGAATGCCTCCGCCTTCGCATCCCCCTGCAATGCCTGCGTGATGATATTCATGCCTGCGCCGTTATAATCCCTGCACCCGACAAGATAGGTTGCCGCAATGACGATGCAGCCGCCGCAGAACACACGCACAAAGGGATTTTTGAATATCCTGCGATATGCACCCCCGATATGCTCCATCACAATGCAGAACAGCACACTCAGTATCGCGCAGAGCACGCCAAGCACCGCCGCCCGAAAGCAGTTTTCCAAGCCGACAGCTGCCGGAATATGTGCGATGGAAAAGGTAGTCGGCGCAATCCCGACAGCCTGCGAAAGCCCTGCCGCAACGAGTGCCGAAATGATGCACGGCACAATGGCGGAATAGTGCATGACCCCAACGGTGATAACCTCCATCGCAAAGATGACAGAGGTCAGCGGTGTGCCGAAAAGTGCCGCAAAGCCTGCCGCCATGCCGCACATCGTCATGATGCGCCCCTCCCGCTCATTCAGCTGAAACATCCGCCCGAAGCTGGAGGCAATGCTGCCGCCCAGCTGGAGTGCCGCGCCCTCTCTGCCTGCCGAGCCGCCTAAAAGATGCGTCACAACGGTGCTGAAAAAAATCAGCGGTGCAGTTCTTAGCGTCACAGCTTCATTTGCACGCACCGCAACCAGAATAAAATTCGTTCCTCTGTCCTTCTCCTGCCCTGCCAGACGGTAGGCAAGCACAATCGCCAGACCGCCGAAGGGCAGCAGCCAGAGCAGCATTGGGTGCGCGGTGCGAAATTCCGTTGCCCATTCCAGTGCAAGGTGGAACGCAATCCCCACCAGCCCAATCACAAAGCCGATGCAAATGCCGCCGCAGCTCCACATCACGAAATGCGCAAAATTGTTTTCGCTCACATCAAAATGCTTCTGATATTTTTTATAAAACGCGTTAATCACAGCGTATCCACCTCATTTTCCTCCTCCTCATCCTCCTCCCACAGAGGAATACTTACGATTGCCTTGAATAAATCGCCATCCACCTGAATCCCGAAGGTGCCGCCCTGTATTTCCGCAAGGCTCTGCGTGATGGAAAGCCCCAGACCGCTCCCCTCCGTGGTGCGGGAGGCATCGCCGCGCACAAAGCGCTCCGTCAGTCTGGTTTCGTCAAAATCAATCGGCGTTGCGGAAATGTTTTTCATAACCAGCACGCCGTAGCCGTCCATTTTGAAAATATCCACATAGATACGGGAATTGCGCATGGCGTATTTTATCACATTGGACAGCAGATTTTCCAGTATCCGCCACATGTGTCCGCCGTCCGCATCAATAAAGACAGGCTCGTCACAGCTGAGCTTAAACGTCAGCCCTGCCGCATTTGTTTTATCCTCCAGCTCGCCCATCGCCTGTAGGGTCAGCTGCTTATAATCCACGCGCATTTTCGCAACGGTCAGATTGCCGCTGGAAGCCTTGCTCGCCTCAATCAAATCCTCAATCAGGTGCTTTAATCGGTAGGATTTTTCATACAGCACGGCAATAAAGCCCTTCGCGCGCTCGTTTTTGAGGTCCTCGTGCTTCAAAAGCTCCACATAGGAAATGATGGAGGTCAGCGGCGTTTTCAAATCATGCGAAACATTCGTAATCAGCTCCGCCTTCATCCGCTCGCCCTTCACGGCATCATCCACGGCATTTTTGAAGCCCTCCTGAATATTCGCCACATCCTCCGCAAAATTCAGGAACGAGGGCGAAATCCTATTCAAATCTAATTGATAAGAAAAGTTCCCCTTTGCGCTTTCCTTCACAGAAATCATAATCTCCTTCAAGGAACGCAGCGCGCGCACAAACCAGTACATGCAAAGCCCATTGAAGCACACAAGCCCCACGCCTGCCAAAACCGCCAGCTCCGCGTAGCCGTAATACGGTGCCATCACCATTGCGCCCATGATGACGCAGTTGCCCAGCGCATAGCAGAGCATGACAATCACCATCCAGCCGCGGAAGGTGCTGCCTGTGAAAAGCTCGCTCATCCTGCGGATGGAAACAGAAATCCATGTATTGCGGAAAAAGCTTTTATTTTTCAGCTGCCTTGCAACAGAAAGCAGATAATTCAGCAGAATTGCCGCCGTCACCAGATACAGCACGCCCAGAATGGTCGCGAAAACGTAATTCCAGAACAGCACCGCTCCCTGCCTTATGGTATCCACAAGGGTATGCGCCGTAAAGCCCGCAATGCAGCCAAAAAGTGCCACCAGCAGGAAATGCACCTCGTTATACAGACGGTCTACTATGCCAAGCTGAATTTTGCCGTGCCGCTCCGTCTGCCCTGTCACCCGCACCAGATAGATGACGGAAAGCAGCATCCCCAGAAGGGAAACCGCCGAAACACAGGAAAGAATCGGGATGCTCTTTTTTGCGAAGCCGAAGCCCTGCCACAGGTCGTAAAATTCATCCCCCGGCAGCAGGGGGTCACGAATCGCGCCGTAAAATTTGAAATTGCTCTTTTCCAGAACAGGATTTTCGTAGGTATCAAAATAATACGGATTTTCGCCCAGATGGTCGCTGCTAAAGCCTGAGGAAAGCACAAGCGTGCGCGCCTCCTGACTGATTTCGCCCTTCGTGGCATTGCCACCGACAACATTGCCGTTTTCATCCTCTACATAATATAGGAAGTTTCTGACCCCTTCCAGATAGCGGATGCAGTTTTTATATTCATCCAGCTGTCTTTGGATATACATTTTATAATAGGCAGGCAGACGGCTTTCCACCAGATTCCGATATTCCTCCAGATTTCTTTGCAGGCTTGTGGGAATTTCTCCATGCAGAATCAGCCCGTCATAGGCGGCATTGATTTCCGTATTGGCTGTAATCATGCCGTCGATAATGCCGTAATAGCGCTTGAAGCTGTTCAGCAGGTCATTGCGGTCAACCGCTGCGCCCTTGGAAACGCGGTCTTCATTCTGATAATAAATATCCGCCTGCACCGCTCGGTCAAGCGTGCGGCTGAAAGCCTCGCGGAATTCCTCCGTATCATAGACCGTATCCGCATTGATGACATTCCAGCTCCAGTTTCTGGAAATATTCACGCCCACAATGCCGCAGAAGAAAAGCGACACCGCAAAGGTGAAAAACAGAAACACCGCAACTCCCTTATATCTCAGTCGATACAGCTTAGATTTTTTCGATTTTGTAGCCAATCCCCCACACCACCTTCAGATATCTCGGTTCCTTCGGGTTAATTTCGATTTTCTCCCGAATCCGCCGAATATGTACGGAAACGGTATTTTCCGGCGAAAAGGAGGATTCATTCCAGACCCTTTCGTAAATCTCATCAATCGAAAATACCTTCCCTGCGTTTTCCATCAGCAGCTGCAAAATGCCGTATTCCGTCGCCGTCATCTTCACCAGCTTGCCATTTACGCGCACCTCCTTCGCGTCCTTATCCAGCTCCACATCCCCGATACGAATCACGTTATTCTTCTCGGCAATGCTGCCTAAGGAGGTATAGCGGCGCATCATGCTTTTCACGCGCGCCAGAAGCTCCAACGGGTTGAACGGCTTGGTAATATAATCATCCGCGCCGAAATTCAGCCCCAGCACCTTATCCGTATCCTCGGATTTTGCGGAAAGCATCAAAATGGGAATATTGCAGATTTCCCTGATTTTCACCGTTGCTTGCAGCCCATCCAGCTGCGGCATCATAATATCCAGTATAATCAGATGAATTTCGTTTTCCTCCAACGCCTTCAGTGCCTCCAAGCCGTTATACGCCTTAATGACACGATAGCCGTCCTGCTTCAGATATATTTCTATCGCATCCACAATGCTGTGGTCATCATCACAAATCAGAATGTTAAATTCTTCCATTCCCTATGCCTCCTTTACACATTTTTTATAGCATATCACGTTTTTCCGACAAAAAAAACTGCTTTCTCTTACGATTTCTTTAAGGTTCGGAAAAAATACGCCCCAAAGCCGCGCAGAAGTTGCACAAATAAAAAAACTTCTGCTTTTCCCAAAAAAGCTGTTGACAAAACCCATCTCCTGCGATATACTAATTTTCGTTGCGGGTCATTAGCTCAGTTGGTAGAGCACTGGACTTTTAATCCAGGTGTCCCGGGTTCGAGTCCCGGATGACTCATTTCAGACCGAGGTTTTTCGCTTCGGTCTTTTTTTTATTCCTTTTATGCAAAAAAATCCCCGAACCCAAGCGGTCTGCTTGAAATTCGGGGTTATTTTTATGCTGTATACAAAGGGGTTATTCCACCTCGCCCTTCGCAATCGCTTCCTTTTTCGCTTTTGCGGTCGCCTGCTTCTTGGCTTTTTTCTCGCCTGCGGTAATCTCCTTCATTTTTTCCAGCTCAGGGAATTCGCGTTCCATATTCACGCCTGCCATATCATAGCCGCGAATCCCTTCCATTGGGTTATCCGTCAGCGCAAGGCGGCTGAAATCATTCACTCGCTGAATCCCTCTCTGGTCATGAAAGATGGACGCTGCGCCGTTTGTGCAGCCACCCTTGCATGCCATGCCTTCAATGAGGTTTTCCTCCAATCTGCCGAAGGATGCCAGCTTCATGGTTTTGATACATTCCTCAATGCCGCTGCAGCGGATGGGGTTGATTTCCGTTTCAATGCCCTCCAGCTTTGCCACACGGCGCACGCTTTCCGCCACGCCGCCCGTTCTTGCAAAAATCCGTCCGTAGGAGGAGGGCTCCCCTGCGGTAATCTCCGGCATTTCCGCCAGTTCCAATCCTCTTGCGTCAAGGATGGCACGCAGCTCCTCAAACGTCAGCACATAATCCACTGCGCCCTTTACGTCATCCTGCTTGATTTCGACCTTTTTCGCCGTGCAGGGTCCGATAAAGACGATACGCGCCTTTCTGTCCTTCGCGCGGATGGCTCTTGCCATGGCAATCATGGGAGAAACCACGGTGGACACATGATCCATATATTCGGGGTGATTTTTTCTTACATATTCCACAAAGGCAGGACAGCAGGAGGTTGTTTTCCATTTCTTTTCCTCGATGGTTTCCACAAATTCCTTTGCTTCCTCAACGGAAACCATATCACCGGCAATCGCCGCCTCAACCACATCATAGAAGCCAAGCTCCTTAATGCCGGCAAACACCTGCCCAACCTTGATGCCTGTATACTGGCTGGCAACCGCAGGCGCAACCACGGCATAAACGTGGTAGCTTGTGTTGTTCCAAGAATCGCGCAGAAGATTCAGCACGTTCATAACAAAGGATTTATCCACAATCGCACCGAAGGGGCACTGCTGCACGCAGGAACCGCAGGAAATACATTTATCATGGTCAATCATCGCTTTTCTGTTTTCATCCATCTTGACCGCATTGACGGAGCAGGCACGCATGCACGGACGCATGACCTCACTGATGGCACCAAAGGGACAGACCTGCTTGCAGCGTCCACATTCAATGCACATTTCCTGATTGATGTATGCTCTGTGGTTTACAATGGAAATGGCGTGCCTCGGACAATTCTCCTGACATTTATGCCCCAGACAGCCGCGGCAGGAATCGCTGACCACGAAACGGTCAATCGGACATTCGTCACAGGCAGAATCCAACACGTTGATTACACGGTCGCCCTCTGTCGGCTCCAGAACCAGACGCACACGGTCCTCAATAATATGGCGCTCCTTATAAATACAGCAGCGGAAGGATGCCTTTGGTCCCGGAATAATCGCTTCCGCAATCTCCTTTTCCATATTGATTTCCTTATCCAGCTCCCCATTGAAAAAGCGGCTCGCACATTCCTTGTTTACCAGATATTTGATATACTGTACATTACTTTCAAACTTGCTCATAACCTTCACCTTTTTTTCTAATATATTACCCAACAAAAGCGCACATCCGAAAGGTGTACCCTGATATGCGGAACCATACGCTCATTTCCCCTAAAATTGCTCCTCATATTCTCACTCTCGCTATCATTCTAGCACAACCTTATTTCGCATGCAAGATAATGTATACAGAAAACCAACCAAAGATTTCCACCTCCCTTCCCCTGTTTTTTATGCTTTTCCGATGGGTCTGCACGCCGGTTACTTTGTCTAATTCGCCCATTTTTTCGCCGGAGACGCAGCCCACTCCCCATGCGTTTTCACTCCACGAAAAAACCCCCTCTCCTGAGGAAAACAGAGAAGGGGTTTTCAGTATGTTTTTCGTATATTCAATTTATTGAATATGGCAAAGAAATCTCAATGCTTGTCCCATTTCCGATTTCACTCTCAATAAAAATTTTTCCGTTATGCAGTGCCGCACCATGTTTGACAATAGAAAGCCCTAAGCCTGTGCCGCCGTTTTCTGCAAAGCGGCTTGCGTCCACACGGTAGAATCTCTCGAAAATCCGCCCCTGCTCCTCCTTCGCAATGCCGATGCCCGTATCCCTTACGGTAAGGGAAATCCTGTCCGCCTTCTGCGTCAGGGTGACAAAAACCGCGCCACCCTCCTTGTTATAGCGAATGGCATTATCGCAGAGATTGTATATCATTTCGGAGAGTACCTGTTTCACACCACGAAACAGAATCGGTTCGGTCTCTGTCGAAAGGGCTATACGCTTCCTTTCCGCCGCAGGCTGTAAGCGTTCGCATGCCTCCTGCACCAGTGCATCCAGCTGTACCTCCTCCTCGCAGAGGCTCGTGTCCTTTTCGTCCAGCTTGGAAAGCTTGATGATATCCTGCACAAGGGCAATCAGCCGCTGCGCCTCGTTATAAATCTTTTCTGCGAATTTTCCCATATCCGCAGGCGGCACCATGCCGTTTTTCATAATTTCCGCAAAGCCGGAAATCGAGGTCAGCGGTGTTTTCAGCTCATGGGAAACATTGGCGGTAAATTCGCGCCGAAGCTGCTCGCGCTCCTCCTTTTCCGTTGCATCCAGAAGCACCAGAATCATGCCGGCAATTTCCTCCTCCCGAAAAACGGGGTTTGCGAAAATCTGGCAGATTCTGCCGTTTGCCTCCAGCCGCTCCTCTCGATGCTCCCCTGCCAGCGCGCCCTCCACGCTGCGGCGCACAGCGGCACTGCGGTTCAGAGAGAAGATATTTTCTCCCTCCGTTACGGCATCCACGCCCAGAAGCGTTTTCGCCGCGGCATTATAGGAAAGAATATCCCCCTCGCCATCCATCACAAGCAGACCCTCCTGCATATTCGAGGTAATTGTATCGAATTCCTCCTTTCTGCGCTTCAGCTCTGCCATCTGGCGGTGGATTTCCCGATTCTGCACGGCAATTCGCCGCAAAAGCGGGGTCAGCTCCTCATAAACCTCCGCCTGTTCGGGATGCTCCAAATCAATCTCATTGATGGGGCTTGTGATATTTTTTGCCGTGCGGAAGGCAAGAAAAACGGAAACCGCCATCATCATTGCCAGAATCAGCACCAACGGAAACGCCATCGTCAGAAATACCGCAACCACGCTCATCGTTTCCACGGAAAGCCGCAGAATCGTCCCATCTGTCAGCCGTTCCGCATGGTAAAGCGTCTGTCCGGAAAGCGTTGCGGAAATGCGCTTGCTGTTGCCCTCGCCGCTTTGCATGGCCTCCTTTATTTCCTCACGGTCGCCGTGATTCTCCATTTCGGATGCATCCGCGGAGGAATCATACAGCACTGTCCCATCTGCATCAACCCAAGTGATTCTCGTTTCTGCGTCCTTGATTTTCTCCAGATACCGCACACCGTCCGTTTCAATGCCACAGGCGATATATTCTGTCTCTCTTTGCAGCTTTTCCGTCGTTTCCTCCGTGGAAAACTGATACATCATCCCCATAGTCAGCAGGGAAACGGCAAGCATGACTGCCGCCGCCACCAGAAAAATTGCCCGAAAAATACGATTCGTCATATATTTCCACCTACTTTATAGCCTACCCCGCGCACCGTTTCGATATATTCGCCACATTCCCCCAGCTTCTGCCGCAGGGTACGAATATGCACATCCACAGTACGGCTTTCTCCATCAAAGCCATAGCCCCAGATGCGGTTTAAGAGCCGGTCTCTCGTCAGCACGCGTCCCTTGTTTTCCAGAAGAAGACAAAGCAAATCAAATTCCTTGAGCGTCAGCGTGACCTCCTGCCCTGCCGCATATACCTCGTGCCTTGTTTTATTCACAGAAAGCGTGCCAAGGCGATAGACCTCCTCGCTCTCTGCCTGCTCCGTGCGGCGCAGCAGTGCCTTCACCCTTGCCAGCAGCTCCATCATGCCGAAGGGCTTCGCCACATAATCATCCGCGCCGCTGTCCAGTCCCAGTACCTTATCATATTCACTGCTCTTTGCCGTCAGAAGCAAAATCGGCAGCCTTGCGGTCTCCGGTGCCTGTCTCAGCTTCTTCAATATACTGATGCCGTCCTCCTCCGGCAGCATCAGGTCAAGCAAAACCAAATCCGGTCGTCTTTCGGCGCAGGCGCGCCAAAAAGCAGAAGGTCTCTCAAAGCCTTCCGCCTCAAATCCCGCACTGTGCAGCGTATACGCCACCAGCTCACGGATACTGTTGTCATCTTCTACCAAATAAATCAGCATGGGATCTCCTCCACCTCAAATCAAAGATTGTTCGTTAATCATCAGTTTAAATTGCAGTCCCAGCTTTTCTGCCGCCTTACGGCACAGCACCATTCGTTCCAGAAAGATTTCAAAATAATCCATCACAGAGCCATAATGCGTATCAACCGATAATTTCAGCTTAATCAGGCTATGCTCCCGGTTGATTTTCAAAAGGGACTTTTCTACAGAGTAATTGACTCTGTCATGGATGTCAAAGGTTTTTTTCTCAGGATTGCGCACACGGCTTCTGCGCACGTCGCTTTTATCCGCCAGAATCAGTGCTGCCGCAATGGCGTTGACAGGCACGCCCGTGCCCTCATCATGGTTGCCGATGGCGGCTACAATCGTCGCAATATCCGCCGCAGGCATATCCATCCTGTCCAGAATACGGAATGCCATCACCGCGCCGCTCTGCGAATGCTCCGCACGGTTGACCAGATTGCCGATATCGTGCAGATATGCCGCAATCATGCCCAGCTCCACCTCATGCGCGGAAAACCCAAGCGTTTCCAGAATATATTTCACCGATTCCGCTACCTTCGTCACATGCGCAAAGGAATGCTCCGTAAAGCCAAGCGCCGCAAGGGCTTCATCCGCACTTTGGATATAGGTGCGGATGTCCTCATTCTTTCGTATTTCCTCGTAGGTAATCATGCACGTTCCTCCTCCGCGATAACATGCTGCCCCGTGATGGAGAATTCTACCCACTCTGCAATATTTGTTGCATGGTCGCCGATTCTTTCCAGATATTTTGCAATCATCAGAAGGTCAATGCAGAATTCGCCGTTTTCCCGATTTTCGAGAATCAATCGAATCAGCTCCTCCTTCACCTTATCAAACAGACCATCCACCACATCATCATACTGCATAACAGAACGCGCCAATGCCAAGTCCTTTTTCACAAAGGATTCCACTGCATCCGTTACCATCTTCACCGCCGCACGCGCCATTTCCTGAATATGCAGCTTGCTCTGCGTATCCTGCGCGCCGAGCGTCAGCATGATTTCCGCAATATCCCCTGCCTGATCGCCGATACGCTCCATATCGGAAATCATTTTCAGGGCGGAGGAAATCGTCCGCAAATCCCTTGCTACCGGCTGCTGCTGCAAAAGCAGGCGCATGCAGAAGGTTTCAATATCACGCTCCATGTGGTCAATCTCGTTATCCTTTTCAAAGACCATCTGCACCACCGTGCGGTCATATTTCATCAGGGCAGAAACAGAAGCCGTAATTGCTTCCTCGCATAATGCCCCCATTTTAATCAGCTCTACATTTAATTGCTCCAGCTGAGCATCAAAACGACTGCGTACCATAGCTTAACCAAACCTCCCCGTAATGTAATCCTCTGTTCTCTTGTCTCTCGGAATGGAGAACAGCTGCTCCGTATTATCATACTCCACAACCTCGCCCAGCAGGAAGAAGGCGGTGTTATCCGAAATACGGGTTGCCTGCTGCATATTATGCGTTACCATAATAATGGTGTAATCCTCCTTCAGCTTCAATGCCAGCTCCTCAATACGAGAGGTGGAAATAGGGTCAAGGGCGGAGGTCGGCTCATCCATCAGAAGCACCTCCGGCTGCACCGCCAAGGCTCTGGCAATGCAAAGCCGCTGCTGCTGACCGCCGCTCATGCCGAGGGCGTTCTTTTTCAGTCTGTCCTTCACCTCATCCCAGATGGCGGCATCGCGCAGTGCCTTTTCCACAATTTCATCCAGCTTTACCTTGGAACGGATGCCATGCGTTCTGGGACCATAGGCAATATTATCATAAATGCTCATCGGGAACGGGTTCGGCTTCTGGAACACCATGCCGACTCTGCGCCGCAGCAAATTCACATCCATGCCCTTATAGATATCCTCGCCGTCCAGAAGCACCTGCCCTGTGATGCGGCAGCCCTCAATCAAATCATTCATACGGTTCAGGCTCTTGAGCAGAGTGGATTTGCCGCAGCCGGAGGGCCCGATGAATGCCGTAATTTCCTTTTCCGGCAGCTCCAGATTGATGTTTTTCAGCGCATGAAAATTGCCATAATATAAATCCAGATTGGATACAGATAGCTTTGTCTGATTCATACTTTTTTCCTTTTCTTTCATTTCTCTTTTCACTTCCGTCATTTCTCTTTCACACCGGCTTTCTTTGCAACAAAGGAGGACAATGCGTTGATGCAGACTACCAGAGCCAGCAGCACAACTGCTGTGGCATACGCCTGCTCCGTATAAAGCCCTTCATTCAGGAGGGCATACATGTGTACCGCCAACGTGCGCCCCGAGGAAAACAGCCCATCTGCCACCTGCGGCGCTGTGCCTGCGGGATAGAGCAAAGCCGCCGTTTCTCCGACGATACGCCCGATGGCAAGAATGACCCCTGCCAGAATCCCCGGCACTGCGGAGGGCAGCACAATGCGAAATACGGTTCTCAGCTTTCCTGCGCCAAGCCCGAAGCTGCCCTCGCGGTAGGTATCCGAAACGGAACGGAGTGCTTCCTCCGTTGTTCTTAAAATCAGCGGCAGCACCATGATGGAAAGCGTCAGCGCGCCGCCCAGAATGGAGTAGCCCCATTTCAGATAGATATTAAAAAACAGATACCCGAACAGACCAAACACGATAGAGGGAATCCCTGCAAGCGTTTCTGTTGTCATGCGGACGACGGAAACGAATTTATTGCCGCGCTTTGCATATTCCACCAGATAAATCGCTGCGAAGATACCGGCAGGCACCGAGAACAGCAGCGTCATTGCCGTAATGCTCAGTGTATTGATAATCGCGGGCATCATGGAAACATTTTCGGTATTATACTTCCACGCAAACAGGGATGGCTTCAAATTCGGAATCCCCTTATATAAAATATAGATAATCAGAGAAACCAGCACTGCCAGTGTAATCACCGCAGAAAGCGTTACCAGCGCCGCCAGAAAAAGCGAAAACGGATTTCTGCGATAGGCAGCCAGCCTTTCTCTCCTGCTTTGTTGATTGATTGCCTGCATCAGTCAGCCCTCCTTTTCAAGAACGAGAAGCTCAGATTGATAATCAGGATGAATACGAACAGCACCACTGCCGTACCAAGCAGGGCTTCTCTGTGCAAATCCGTTGCATAGCCCATTTCCATAACGATATTCGCCGTCATGGTGCGGACACCGCTGAAAATGCTGTCGGGCAGAATAGGCTGATTCCCTGCAATCATGACAACCGCCATGGTTTCCCCGACGGCACGCCCGATGCCAAGCACAACCCCTGCCAGAATCCCCTGCTTTGCCGCAGGCAGCACAGCGAAGAATACGCTTCTTTCATGCGTTGCCCCCAGCCCCAAGGAGCCTTCGTAATAGCTCATGGGAACGGCGCGGATATTGCTTTCCGAAACACCGATGATGGTCGGCAGAATCATAATCCCCAGCAGAATGGATGCGGTCAGAATCCCCTTGCCGCCCCCGCCAAAGAGGCTCTGCATGATGGGCACAAGCACCATCAAGCCAAAAAACCCATAGACGATGGAGGGAATCCCTGCCAGAAGCTCTACCGCGGGCTTGATGATTTTATACAGCCGCTTCGGGCAGAACCACACCAGAAAAACCGCACAGAGAATACCAAGCGGCACACCCACGATAATTGCCCCTGCGGTGACATACACACTGCCGACAATCATCGGGAAGATGCCATATATATTATTTCCGGGCTTCCATGTTTTCCCCAGAAGAAAATCCGCTACACCAATTTTGCCAATGGCAGGCACGCCATTGGCAAACAGGAATATACAAATCAATCCAACTGCGAGAATGGATACTGCCGCAGCAGCCATGAACACCCATTTCATTACAGCTTCCTTCATTTCATTTCCCCCTTCATATCCGGGAACCTTGTTACTGTGCAGCGAACCAATCTGTCAGCTTGCCTGTGAAGATTTCCTTCACCTGTTCGCTTGTCAGATTATCGACTATGTTATTGTGGTTTACCACAACTGCGATACCATCCATCGCAATCACTGTCGGGGTCAGTCCTGCCGCCAGTTCACTGTCCTTGAGCTCTCTGGATGCCATGCCGATGTCGCACATGCCCTCCATTACAGAGGTCATGCCTGTTGTGGAATCGGACTGCTGTACCTCAATCGTTGCATTGGGGTTGATGGCAAGATATGCCTCCTTCAGCTTTTCCATCACAGGGGTTACGGAAGAAGAACCTGCCACAACGATTTTGCCTTCTGCTTCGGTGCTTTTAAATGCACCCGTATTGCCCTGACTGATGTATCCGTTTTCCTCAACAACTGCCTGCCCATCCTCGCTCAGAATGAAGCTGATGAAATCCTTGGTCACCTCGCTGACCTCCTTGCCTGTTGCAATATTGAAGGGTCTTGCGACTGCGTAGGTGCCGTTTTTAATATTTTCAGCAGATGCTTCGACCCCATCAATGGAAAGTGCCTTTACGGAATCATTCAAGGAGCCGAGGGAAACATAGCCGATGGCGTTATCATTGCCTGCTACGGTTGTCATCATAACGGCTGTGCTGTTTGTGATTTCCGCTGTGTCTGTGGTGTTGTCGATTTTTTCACCTGCGTCGTTTTTTTCTTCAATGCCGAACAGCTCGATAAATGCGCCTCTTGTGCCGGAGCCATCCTCACGGGAAACAACCGTAATCGCGCTGTCTGCCGCGCCGCCCTGTGCGCTGTCGTTGCTGCCGCAGCCTGCTAACATTCCGACTGCTACTGTCATTGCCAAAGCAACTGCAAATACCTTTTTCATATTCATTTCTCTCCTTTTTTCTGTTTTCCTTTCGTTTACAGTTAAGAGTATAGGGGAGAAAGGTTAAATGAAAAATCATACTTTTGTTAAATCTATGCAAAATCTCATAAGAAATTATATATGTCTTTTTGACTATCTTTTTATATCTTCTTAAATGTCCGCAAAG
>OGJY01001366.1_pt1 | contig 28723 bp, 21 predicted proteins | sample 1572231 | NCBI WGS metagenome assembly OGJY01 (sample SAMEA2582121, study PRJEB24529) | metagenome | biome: Human gut stool | place: China | collected 2011
GGTAACATGTTCAGCTGACCAATACTAATAGATCGAGGGCTTGACCAAAAAAAGATTACTCAAGGATTGCTAAGTTTGTATTCAGTTTTGAAGGTGTAATGCCTTAATAAAAGAAAGATTTCCGGTGATGATGCGCCTAGGGGACACACCCGTTCCCATTCCGAACACGACGGTTAAGACCTAGGCGGTCGATGGTACTTGGTGGGCAGCTGCCTGGGAGAGTAGATGGTCGCCGGAATCCAATTAGAAAAGTAGAATCGCAAAAGCGGTTCTATTTTTTTGTCTGAAAAAGTATAAAAACATAAAAAAAGAAATCCCTTTTCAACAAAAAGGATTTCTTTTTTTATGGGTATTTTTTATTTTGCAGTAATATTTCTTGCTACATGGACACCGCTTGCGGAGGCATGAGAAAGAGAATGTGTGATGCCGCTGCCATCGCCGATGATATACAGCCCATCATAGCGGCTCATAAGCTGTTCGTTGACTGCAACCTCCATATTATAGAATTTTACTTCTACACCATAGAGGAGGGTATCATCATTTGCTGTGCCGGGTGCAACCTTATCGAGTGCATAAATCATTTCGATAATGCCATCCAGCAGGCGTTTTGGCAGGACCAAGCTCAAGTCGCCGGGGGTTGCATTCAATGTAGGTGTAACGAAGGATTCCTCTATACGCTTTGGTGTGGAACGTCGTCCACGAATCAAATCGCCGAAGCGCTGCACAATTACACCGCCGCCCAGCATATTGCTCAGGCGGGCAATGGATTCGCCATAGCCGTTGGAATCCTTGAATGGCTCAGAAAAATGCTTGGCAACCAACAAAGCGAAGTTTGTATTGCCTGTTTGCAGGGCAGGGTCTTCATAGCTATGCCCGTTTACAGTGATAATGCCGTTTGTGTTTTCATTTACAACAGCACCCTTGGGGTTCATGCAGAAGGTACGCACCTTATCTCCGTATTTCTGGGTGCGGTATACGATTTTACTTTCGTAAAGCTCATCGGTAAGATGAGAAAAAACCTCCGCAGGCAATTCCACACGCACACCAAGGTCAACGCGGTTGGATTTTGTGGGGATTTCCAGTTCATTACAAATGCGTTCCATCCACTTACTGCCGCTGCGTCCAACGGAAATGATACATTTTTCGCAGGAAAAGCTTTCCTCTGCACAATTTACCGCATAGCCATTTTCCAGAACGGTGACGGAATTGACGGGTGTATCAAAGAAGAAATCCACCTTATCCTTTAGATGCGCATAAAGATTTTCCAGCACAATATAATTTATATCCGTACCCAAATGACGCACAGAGGCATCCAGAAGGTGCAGGTCATTTTGGATGCAAAGCTTTTTAAACCTTGTGCCTGCGGTGGAATACAGCTTTGTGCCGGCACCGCCATAACGCATATTGATGGTATCAACATACTGCATTAAATCCAATGCACGTTTTTTGCCGATATATTCATATAAAGTACCGCCAAAATCGTTGGTGATGTTATATTTCCCATCGGAAAAGGCACCTGCACCGCCAAAGCCGCTCATGATGCTGCAGCTTTTACAGCTGACACAGCTTTTGATTTTATCCCCATCAATGGGACAGTGGCGTTTATCGAGCGCATGACCTGCCTCGAAAACAGCAACCCTCATCGTGGGCTTTTGCTGCATCAGTTCATAAGCAGCAAAGATACCACCGGGGCCTGCGCCGATAATAATGACATCATAATTCATTTCTTTTCCTCCATCATCTCTTATTATCTCTTATTATCTCTTATTATCTCTTATTCTCTCTTATTTATAGCCGGATTGTTGTCCAATCCTCGCAGTTCCATACCTCAGTCACCACATCCTGATAAAACTCCGGTTCGTGGCAGATGAGCAGGATACTGCCCTTATACGCCTGCAATGCGCGCTTGAGCTCCTCCTTTGCATCGACATCCAGATGGTTGGTCGGCTCGTCCAGAAGGAGGACATTCGTTTCGGTATTGATGAGCTTGCAAAGGCGCACCTTTGCCTGTTCGCCGCCGCTGAGTACCTTCACCATGCTTTCGATATGCTTTGTGGTCAAGCCGCATTTTGCCAGAGCGGAACGCACTTCATATTGCGTAAAGGAAGGAAATTCCTTCCAGATTTCATCAATACAGGTGACATTTTCGGTGTATTTCTTTTCCTGCTCAAAATAGCCGGTATAAAGATAATCCCCCAGCTCCGTTTTGCCGCCGAGAGGTGGAATTTCGCCGATGATGCTTTTCAGCAGAGTGGTTTTCCCAATCCCGTTTGCACCGACAAGCGCAATTTTCTGTCCGCGCTCCATGGAAAGAGTGAGAGGTCTGGAAAGGGGTTTATCATATCCAATCACCAAATCCTCTGTCCGGAAAATGTATCTGCCTGCGGCACGCGCCTCTTTGAAGTTGAATTCCGGCTTGGGCTTTTCCTTCGCCAATTCGATAACATCCATTTTATCCAGCTTTTTCTGACGGGACATTGCCATATTTCTTGTGGAAACACGCGCCTTATTGCGGGCAACGAAGTCCTTTAGGTCATCGATTTCCTGCTGCTGCTTGCGGTATGCCGCCTCAAGCTGCGCCTTTTTCATGGCATAGACCTCCTGGAATTTATCATAATCCCCGACGTAGCGTGTCAGTTCTGCATTTTCCACATGGTAAATCAGATTGACCACACTGTTAAGGAAGGGAATATCATGTGAAATGAGGATAAAGGCGTTTTCGTATTCAATCAGATAGCGTTTCAGCCATTCGATGTGATTTTCGTCCAGATAGTTGGTCGGCTCATCCAGAAGAAGAATGTCGGGCTTTTCCAGAAGCAGCTTACCCATTAAGACCTTGGTTCTCTGTCCGCCCGAAAGCTCCGTGACATCTCTGTCCATGCCGATATCCGCAAGACCGAGGGCGCGTCCGATTTCGTCCACCTTGGAATCAATGATATAAAAATCATGATGCTCCAGAGTTTCCTGTATACTACCCGTTTCCTCCATCAGAAATTCCATGCGCTGCGCGTCAGCCTCCGCCATTTCGGCATAGTAGGCGTTCATCTGCGCCTCAAGGTCAAAAAGATAGCCGAAGGCAGACTGCAGAACGTCTCGGATGGTCTGTCCCTGTTCCAGAACGGTATGCTGATCTAAATAGCCCACACGGACATTTTTGCTCCATTCGATTTTGCCCTCATCAGGCATCAGCTTTCCTGTGATAATATTCATAAATGTGGATTTCCCTTCGCCATTTGCCCCAACAAAGCCGACATGCTCCCCCTTCAGAAGGCGGAAGGATACGTCTGTGAAGATGGCTCTGTCACCAAAGCCGTGGCTGAGCTTTACTACATTTAAAATACTCATGTATCGTTCTCCTTATGTTCTTTCCTTTAGTAATTGTTCCAGAATTTTTGCCGCGCCAAAGTGATTGCAGTCCTCTGCAATTATATCCGCCGCAGCCTTGATGTGTGCCTCGCCGTTTGCCATGGCAACGCCAATGCCTGCAAATTCCAGCATGGGCAAATCGTTATCGCTGTCCCCCATGGCAAGCACATGCTCCGCTTCGATGCCGAGCAGGGCGCAAAGCGTTTCCAATGCCTTCGCCTTGGTGGCAAGGGGAGAGGTGATTTCAATATTTTCCGGTGTAGATGCGGTAACGGAGCAAAGACCGAGTGCCCGAAGCTCAGCCCAGACCTGCTTTCGCAAGTCCATATCTCGAAAAATCAGATTGATATTTTCCAGAATGGCATGGCTTTTCTGCATTTTCTCCCAGAAATTTTCTACAGGGGTGCGGCTGTTCAGAATATAGCGCACATGGCTTTCCGTCAGCCCGTAGGGGGAAAGATTTTCATAGACGCTTTTCGCAATATACGCCTTGCCATGGATAAAATATTCCGTGATGACAGGCAGATGCTTGGCAATGGGAATCACTGCATCGACCGCATTTGGCGAAAGATTATTTTCAATGACGGCTTTTTTTTCCACTGCGTCATAAATCGCCGCGCCGTTGCTGGTGATAACATAGCGCAGAAAGGGCAGTGCCTTGATTGCCTGTGGCACTGTGCTGAAGGGTCTGCCTGTGGCAGGCACAAAATAAATGCCTTGTTCGTTCATCTGTTCCAACGCATGATATAAGCGAGGGGTAATTTCCTTATTTTTATCGAGAAGGGTGCCATCCAGATCGGAGGCAACCAGCTTTATGTATTTCATAGTATCACCTGCCCATTCTATCTATTCTATCAGATAAAGGAACACGCTACAATAAAAAGAAAGTGACTTTTTGAAAGAAAATTTCGGTTGGGTATTTCTCTGGAAAAAGGCAGGCAGATATGATATGCTAACAGCAGAAGCAGAGGAGAAACGGAGGGATTTACATGGTTTTTACGCCATTCAGGCTGAGAGAGTTGGAATTGAAAAATCGTTGGATTATGCTTGCCATGCACACAGGCTTTGCGACAGGCAATGCGCTGACAGAGCGCGACTATGCCTTCTATGAGGAGCGGGCAAAGGGCGGCGCGGCGGCAGTGACGGTGCTGCTTGCTGTGAATGAAGCAGGGGCACTCAAGGGAATGTATGACGCGGAAACGGTAGAGAAGGAAAGCCTGCGAACGCTTGCGGAACGCGTCCAAGCGCACGATTGCAGGCTGATTGTGCAGCTGTTCCACTGCGGACGAAACGAAAGCGCGAAGAACCATGGCGAAAAGCCCTTGCTTGCGCCTTCTGCGGTGGCTTCGCCTATTTTCAGGGCAGAGCCGCAGGAAATGACGGCAGAGGAATTAGCCAAAACAAAGGCGGCGTTTGCCAATGCGGCGGAATTGTGCAAGGAAATCGGTGCGGATATCGTAGAGGTGAGCGCATCGGCAGGGTATCTGCTTTCGGAATTTTTCTCTCCGTTGACAAATCAGAGAACGGATGGATATGGCTATCAGACAGAAAACGGCATGACCTACCCGTTGGAGGTTTTGGCGGCAGTGCGTGCGGCAGTAGGGGATTTTCCGATACTGGTAAAGGTTTCTGCGGCGCAGATGGTAGAGGGCGGCTATGAGCTGACGGATACGCTGCGTTTCTGCAAAAAGGCAGAGGATGCAGGGACGATTGATGGTGTGACGGTAACGGGCGGCTGGCATGAATCTCCGGTGGAGCAGATTTCCTATCATGTTTCCAAGGGGGGATATGCACCGTTTGCAGGCGCTTTGAAGAAATATCTTTCTGTGCCTGTGATTGCTTGCAATCGGATTCATGATGCGGAAACGGCGGAACGGATTCTGGCGCAGGGTCTCTGCGATTTCTGCGGTACGGCAAGGGCATTTCTGGCGCATGCGGCATTTGCCAATCGTTTGCAGGCAGGCAAGCCCTATCTGCCCTGCCAGAGCTGCAATAAGTGCATCGCGGCAGTGCTGAAGGGGAAGGAGCTTTTCTGCGCCTTCAACCCCGAAGCAGGGAATGAAGCCTTTGAGCATCAAAGAAGAAAGATTGCAACCAGAAAGGAATGTATCGTCATCGGCGGCGGTCCTGCCGGCATGGAAGCGGCGAAAAAATCCGCAGAGCGCGGCTTTGTCACAACACTGCTGTGCAGGGAAAAGGAGCTTGGCGGTCAGCTGCGGCTGGCAGCATTACCTCCGAAAAAGGAGGGTCTGCTGGATTATATTGCATACATGAAAGCAACCCTTGCGGAGCTGGGCGTTACCGTTTTGACAGAAACAGAAGCAACGCTTGATTTTATTAAGGAAAGAAAACCGTATTTTACGGTTGTAGCAACAGGCAGTCAACCCGAAAAGCAGCCGATTGAAGGCTTGTCTGATGAAAAATATTTTACGGCGCAGGAAATCTTGCAGATGCCGGAAGAAAAAATTGCGGAAATGCTTCAAGGAACTGTGGCAATTCTGGGCGGCGGCGCAGTTGGTTTGGAAACGGCGGCGTTTCTTGCGCAGCGTCTGCCGGAGGGTGCAGCGGAATTCGGGATTAAGATTATCGAGCAGAAGGAAAAAATGGGCATGGACATGGGCGCAATGGCGCGTCCGCTGTTAAATGAATTGAAGAAAAAGAATGTCAGCTTTTTGACAACTACCACCGCAACGCTGATGGATGGCAGCAAGCTGTATGTCAAAATCGGCGAAATGACGCTGTTTGTTTCCGCGGATACAGTTATTTGGGCAGGCGGCAGCGAATCTGTTGTGGATACGGAGCTGACCATGTGGCTGATGGATGAGCGGATGAGCTATGCCGTTGTGGGGGATGCAAATGAAATCGGCGATGGCGGCACAGCAATCAAGGATGCGTATGAATTGTACACACATTTGTACCTTGCATGACAAGATTTGTGTATATTGTATTTTTTTAAAATATTGATGAAATATTTTTCGGCAGATATTGCCAAGAGAAAAACATTGTGCTATATTTAGTGCAAGTGTTAAATAATTGCCAAGAAATCAGGGAAAATCGCAGTACATTCTCGTTGGCAATGAAAAAAATGCTGAGAAATATCACCATTTTTCTTGGAAAGGAAGCGGAAAGTTATGGATTTTATCAAAAGAACATGGGCAGAAATTGACTTGGATGCACTGGATTACAACATCAAGAGCATCAAATCCAAAATGGAGCCCGAGCATAAGGTTATGGGTATTGTAAAGGCGGATGCGTATGGTCATGGTGACGGCTTTGTAGCACGCAAGCTGCAGGCAGGCGGCTTCGACTGGTTCGGCGTTTCTAACATCGAAGAAGGTATGAGCCTGAGAAACGAAGGCATCACAAAACCCATTCTGGTTCTGGGCTATACACCCGCAAGCTGCGTAGAAATTCTTTGCCAGCAGAGCATCACAAACGCAATCGTTGGGATTGAACATGCAAGAAGCCTGCAGGAAGCAGCGGCAGCAGCAAATGTTGTTGTAGAAGGTCATATTAAACTGGATACAGGTATGACTCGTGTTGGTTTCCAGACAGATGATGCAGACTTTGATCAGTCCCTGAAGGATATCATTGAAGTAAGTAAAATGCCCAACGTAAAGATTACAGGTATCTTTACACACCATGCAGTTGCTGACTCCTACACAGGTGATAACCCCGATTTCACAAGAATGCAGTTTGCTCGCTTCGATAAAATGGTAACAGCTTTGCAGGATGCAGGCGTACATGTTGGTCTCCGCCACTGTGCAAACAGCGCAACCACAATCGCTTACCCCGAAAGACATATTGATATGTGCCGTTCCGGTATCATTACATACGGTATGCTACCCTCTAGCGAATGCGAAGGCATGATTGATTTGAAGCCTTTGATGACAGTAAAATCCACAATCGGTCTGGTAAAGCATGTTCCCGCAGGCTCTCAGCTTTCCTACGGCAGAACCTATACAGCAGAAACAGACAGAAGAATTGCTACCATCCCTATTGGCTATGCAGATGGTTACAACAGAGCATTGTCCAACAAGGCTAAAATGATTGTTCATGGTAAATATGCACCCGTTGTTGGTCGTGTCTGCATGGACCAGCTGATGATTGACGTTACAGATATTCCCGAAGCAAAAATGGGGGATGAAGTTATCGTTGTTGGTACAGATGGCGATAAACACTTCACATTTGACGATATGGCTGCAATCCTTGGCACAATCAACTATGAACTGCCTTGCGTATTGACAAAACGTGTTCCCCGTGTTTATAAAGAAAACGGTGAAATCGTTGGTATCGTAGACCATGTTCTGCATCAGTACAGATAAGAAAAATTGAAATAAAAGAGGAGTGGCTTTTGCCACTCCTTTTTGAGTTGAAAATTTTCCGGTTGAAAAAAGACATCCCATCGTAAAGACGGGATGTCAATTTTTTTGTCTGATAAAGCTGTAGGCTTACAGCTTTGCAATCACTGCGTCCGCAAATTCCTCTGTGCTTGCGGTGCCGCCCATATCCTGCGTCAGTGTTTTCCCTTCGGAAATGACATCGGTTATGGCTTTTTCGATTGCCGCTGCCGCCTTTGCCTCGCCCAGATGTGCCAGCATCAGGGAAGCGGAAAGGATGCAGGCAGTCGGGTTGATTTTATGCTGCCCTGCAATATCGGGGGCAGAGCCGTGGATTGGCTCGAAAATTGCACCGTCCTTGCCGATATTTGCGCTGGGAGTCAGACCAAGACCGCCAACCAGACCTGCGCACAGGTCGGAAACGATATCACCGTAAAGGTTCGGGCAAACCAGAACATCATATTCCTCGGGGTGCATTACCAAACGCATACACATGGCATCGACAATGCTGTCTGTAAATTCGATTTGCGGATATTCCTTTGCAATCTCTCTTGCAACATCCAGAAACAGACCGTCTGTGCATTTCATGATGTTTGCCTTATGTACGGCTGTTACTTTTTTTCTTCCTTCTCTTACGGCATATTCAAAGGCGTAACGGCAGATGCGCTCGCAGCCCTTTCTGGTGATTAGCTTAATGCTTTCCGCCGCATCCTCGCCAACCATGTGTTCAATCCCTGCATACAGGTCTTCTGTATTTTCGCGCACGATAACAAGGTCGATATGATCATATCTTGTGATTACGCCGGGGTAGGTTTTGGCAGGGCGCACGTTTGCATAAAGGTCAAAGGTTTTGCGCAGTGCTACGTTTACGCTGCGGAAACCCTTGCCGACAGGGGTCGTAATAGGCCCTTTCAGCGCAACGCCGTTCTTGCGGATGGAATCAATGACATGGTCGGGCAGGGGTGTGCCGTATTTTTCGATCATGGCTGCGCCTGCTTCCATTTCATCCCATTCAATGGCAACGCCGGTTGCCTCTACAACGCGCTTCGCTGCCGCAACAACCTCAGGGCCGCTGCCGTCTCCGGGGATAAGAGTTACTTTATGTGCCATATTATTTTGCCTCCTTTGTATAGTTCAGCAGACCGCCTGCGAGCAGAATGTCGCACTGTCTTGCGGAAATATTCAGTCTTGTGGGAATTTCTTCGCCGGTACGCACCAGTGTTACCATTACGTTCTGTCCCTCTACTGCGCCTTTGATCTGGTCTGTGGCATATTTGATGACAAATTCGTCCCCAAGGCGAATGTTGTCATAGTCCCATTCGTTTACGAATACCAGAGGCAGGATACCGTTGTTAATCAGGTTTGCCATGTGGATACGCGCGAAGGATTTTGCGATGACACCCTTTACGCCAAGCTGCAGGGGAGCCAGTGCTGCATGCTCGCGGCTGGAGCCCTGCCCGTAGTTCTGCCCTGCGATGATAAAGCCGCCGCCTGCCGCCTTCGCTCTTGCGGGAAACTTAGGATCACAGGGGGTCAGGCAGTAATCTGCCAGATAGGGTACGTTGGAACGGAAGGGCAAAAGCTTCGCGTTGGAGGGCATAATGTGGTCTGTTGTGATGTTGTCCTCTACCTTAATCAGCGCGCCGCCCTTGATTTCCTTGGGTACCTTTGTATTCTTGGGGAAGGGCTGAATATTCGGGCCTCTGACCACCTTCACACATTCGCCTTCGGGTGCAGGAGGAATGATGAGGTTATCGTTTACCATGAAATGCGCAGGCATGGAAACCAGAGGGGCTTCTCCCAGTGTATGGGGATCTGTCACAACGCCTGCCAGTGCGGATGCAACCGCTGTTTCGGGGCTGACGATATAAACCTGTGCGGATTTTGTCCCGCTTCTGCCTTCAAAGTTTCTGTTGATGGTACGCAGGGAAACCGCATTTGTTGCAGGAGCCTGTCCCATGCCGATGCAGGGGCCACAGCCACATTCCAGAATACGCGCGCCTGCGGAAATAATATCTGCCAGTGCGCCGTTTGCCGCCAGCATATTCATCACCTGCTTGGAGCCGGGCGCGATAACCAGACTGACATCGGGATGAACGGATTTTCCTTTTAAGAGTGCCGCAACCGTCATCATATCGGTATAAGAGGAATTGGTGCAGGAACCAATCGCAACCTGATCCACCTTCAGACCTGCAACATCCTTTACCTGCTTGATATTATCGGGGGAATGAGGGCAGGCAACCAGAGGTGCGATTTCATCCAGAGCAATCGTTACTTCCTCATCATAGGTTGCATCTGCGTCAGCGGAAAGCTCTATCCAATCCTCGCCGCGTCCCTGCGCGTCAAGGAATTTCTTTGTTACCTCGTCAGAAGGGAATACGGATGTAGTTGCGCCCAGCTCTGCGCCCATGTTTGTGATGGTTGCTCTCTGGGGAACGGAAAGCGTCTTTACGCCTTCACCTGCGTATTCCATCACCTTGCCGACACCGCCTTTAACGGACAGGCGGCGCAGTACCTCAAGAATAACGTCCTTTGCGGTTACCCAGGGGGAAAGCTTGCCTGTCAGGTTCACACGGCAAACCTTGGGCATAGCCAGATAATACGCACCGCCGCCCATGGCAACGGCTACATCCAGACCGCCTGCGCCAATCGCAAGCATCCCGATGCCACCGCCTGTAGGGGTGTGGCTGTCAGAGCCAAGCAGGGTTTTGCCGGGCTTGCCGAAGCGCTCCAGATGCACCTGATGACAGATGCCGTTACCGGGCTTGGAGAAATAAATCCCATGCTTGCTTGTCACTGTCTGGATATATTTATGGTCATCTGCGTTTTCAAAGCCTGTCTGCAGGGTATTGTGGTCGATGTAAGCAACAGATTTCTCTGTTTTGACACGGGGAATCCCAATGGCTTCAAACTGCAGATACGCCATGGTGCCTGTGGAGTCTTGTGTCAGTGTCTGGTCGATTTTGATGGCGATTTCCTTCCCTGCCACCATTTCACCGGATACCAGATGGTTTTTAATCAGTTTTTCGGTAATATTCATTCCCATATTCTCTTCCTCCTAAGAAAACTGTTTGATGAAATTTTATTTTTTTAACAAATCCTTCTTACAGAAGCCCTGCCTGCTTTGCCAGCTCCGGCAGAAGCGCGCATGTGGCTGCCTCCATCTCTTCCTCACTGATGAAGGTCATACGTCCGTCGCTGTACTGCTTATCTACCCATTCCTTGAGGATAGCAGTGCGAGGGTCATTCTTGCTGATTTTGCTTTCACCCTCCAGATGCAATGTCTGGTTCAGCCAGTATGCAACACCGGCAAGACCGGAGTTTTTGTTGACCTCTACGCTGAGGGGGCGGTTCAGCAGCTTTGCTGTATTGAAGATGTTATAAATTTCCTCATCCTTCGCAACGCCGTCTGCGTGAATACCGGCTCTGGTTACATTAAAGTCACGCCCGACGAAGGGGGTGCGAGAGGGGATTTTATAGCCAAGCTCTTTTTCATAAAATTCTGCGATTTCCGTAATGACAGTAGGGTCCATGCCATCTAATGTTCCTCTCAGGGAAGCATATTCCATTACCATTGCTTCGAGAGGGGTGTTGCCTGTGCGTTCTCCGATGCCTAAGAGAGAGCAGTTTACGGAGGAGCAGCCATACAGCCATGCCGTTGTGGAATTGACAACCGCCTTATAGAAATCGTTATGCCCATGCCATTCCAGTAATTCGGAAGGGATCTGCGCAAAGTGGTTTACACCATAAATGATACCGCCGACAGAACGGGGCAGGGTAGCACCGGGGTAAGGCACGCCGTAGCCCATCGTATCACAGAAGCGGATTTTTACGGGCAGCTGATATTTATCCATCAGCTTTTTCAGCTCCGTTGCAAAGGGAACCACGCAGCCATAGAAATCGGCTCTTGTGACATCCTCAAAATGGCAGCGAGGGGTAATGCCCATATCCAGAGCAGCCTCTACAATTTCCAGATAGCCGTCGATTGCCTGCTTTCTGGTTTTGTGCAGCTTATTGAAAATATGATAGTCGGAGCAGGAAACCAGAATCCCACATTCGGGCATCCCCATTTCCTTGACCAGCTTGAAGTCCTCCTTAGTGGCACGAATCCATCCTGTGATTTCGGGGAATTCATAGCCCAGCTCGCGGCATGCTTCGATCGCCCTGCGGTCATTTTCGCTGTACAGGAAAAATTCGCACTGTCTGATTTTGCCCTTGGGGCCGCCTAAGCGGTGCAGCATATCATACAGCGTTGCGATCTGCTTTGCCGTATAGGGAGCGCGAGACTGCTGCCCATCACGGAAGGTGGTATCTGTCAGCCAGATTTCCTCAGGCACATTCATGGGTACCTGACGGTAGTTGAACGTAACCTTCGGCACTTCGTCATAGCTGTAGTTATCACGATACAGGTTAGGCTCAGGAATATCCTGAAGGCTGTATTTATAGCGCCTGAGTTCCAAGAGATTGGTTTTGTCGTTATAAGTGATCAAAGTTCTCACTCCTTCTATCTGGATTTGTTTATCATACAAAAACAAGTGCTTTGCGTGATATTTTATATTTATAGAATATATCAATCATAGTGCCGTCTGTCAAGAGAAAACGATAAAAAAATTGAATATGTGACAAAATGATTAAAAATCAGGTTTTATTTGAATTTACAAGGTTTTTTAAAAAATACAATAAAATTTTTTCTATAGAAAACAATAAATTATTTCGATATATTAGTTTTTGTCCTAGAAAATAATTCGGAAATTCTATAGATAAATTATGATAGATTTTCTGTTTTTGCAAGAAGGTCGTTGATTTTGCGTGAAAAATAGGGAGACCTGTGCTATACTCAGAAAAGATAGGAGTGAGGCGTATGATTGAGCGATTTCCCGTTTGGGCACCCGGGGAGCATGGCATGGAGCGGCGGAGGGTTTATATCTACCTGCCCGATGAATATTACGAGAAGCCTAAGCGACAGTATCCTGTTTTATACATGTTTGATGGGCATAATGTTTTTTATGATGAAGATGCTACCTACGGCAAAAGCTGGGGGATGGAGCAGTATTTGCAGAAAAGCGGCAGAAAGCTGATGGTGGTTGCGCTGGAATCGAGCCGTGCGCCCGATTATGGCAGACTAAAGGAATATGCCCCTTTTTCGTTTACCACAGAGGAAACAGGCGGAATTATCGGCAATGGGGATATCACTATGGATTGGATTGTCCATGTTCTCAAGCGGACAGTAGATACCCAGTACCGCACCAAGGCAGACCGCAGGCATACCTTTCTGGCAGGCTCCTCTATGGGAGGGCTTATGACACTTTATGGGCTTCTGGCGTATCCGGAGGTCTTTTCGCGCGGCGCGGCACTCTCGCCTTCACTCTGGATTGATGCGGAAAAGGTCAAGGCGATGATTCGGCATGCCAGAGTGAAACGAAATACTGTGCTTTATATGGATTACGGCGCACTGGAATTTGCCGATCATCCGCACAGCCGCAGTCTCTTTGCGGAAGTCAGTGCATTGCTGATAGAAAAGCGTGTTCTGCTCAATAGTCGCATTGTCCCGCGGGGAACACACTGCGAAGCAAGCTGGGAAAAGCAGATTCCGTTTTTTATGAAAACGCTGTTTGAATAAGGCGCAATCCGAACAAAAGATAACAGGAGGGATGTTCTATGAAAAATTTTGTATTTCTTTCCCCGAATTTCCCAACAAATTATTGGAAATTCTGTAAAGAGCTGAAGGAAAACGGCATGCGTGTACTGGGCATTGGGGATGAACCGTATGAGCAGCTGGATGAGAATGTGAAAAACAGCCTGCACGAATATTACAAGGTTGGCAATCTGGAAAATTACGATGAGGTCTATCGTGCGGTTGCCTTTTTTGCCTTCAAATACGGGCGGATTGACTGGCTGGAAAGCAATAACGAATACTGGCTGGAGCAGGATGCTAAGCTGCGGGCGGATTTCAATATCACCACAGGCTTTCAGGTGCAGGATATGCCGCGGATGAAATATAAATCCAAAATGAAGGAAGCATATAAAGAGGCAGGGCTTGCAGTCGCGCGCTATACCCTTGTGGAAAGCATGGAGGACTGCCGCCGCTTTGTTGCCGAGGTCGGCTATCCCGTTGTGGCAAAGCCGGATAACGGCGTGGGTGCCTCCCATAATTTCAAGATTACGAATGACGAGGAGCTTGCGGCGTTCTATAAGCAGCGTCACGAAGGGGTTGTCTATATCATGGAGGAGTTTGTCAATGGTGAGGTCTGCTCCTATGATGCCATTATTGATTCCAAGGGGAATATTCTTTTTGAAACAGGCAACGTAACCCCCGGCTCCATCATGGATATGGTCAATCAAAGCGATGACTGCAAATTCTATATCGTGAAGGATTTGCCTGAGGACACCAAACGGGCAGGACGCGCCACGGTGCAGGCGTTTGGCGTGAAAAGCCGCTTTGTGCATTTTGAATTTTTCCGTCTGCGTCAGGATCAGAAGGGATTAGGCAGGAAGGGCGAAATTATGGCGCTTGAGGTCAATATGCGTCCTTGCGGCGGCTTTGGCCCTGATATGATGGACTATGCAAACAGTACGGATGTCTATAAAATCTGGGCGGATATGATTGCCTTCGACCGCTCCACAAAGGCGGAGGGAGCGCATGCGTTCTGCGCCTATGTCGGCAGAAGGGATGGCAAGCAGTATCAGCTCAGCCACGAAGAAATCCTCTCGCGCTATGGGGATGCTGTCCGTATGTCCGGTCGTCTGCCGGATGCGCTGAGTGTTGCCATGGGCAATCAGTTCTATATGGCGACCTTCCCCGAAATGGCGGCGGTCAATGCATTTTTTGCCGCAGTCTCGGCATTGGTATAAAAATATTTTTATATGCATAAATAAAAAACGCCGTGAGAGAAGATTGTTCTCTGATACGGCGTTTTTGTTGTTTATTCGGAAATTCATCTGACAGGAATGGAAATCTTCATCAGAAATTTTTCATAGAATCTCCATGAACCTTATGCGCTCTGTGCTGCCGGATTTTTCTCTCGGCAAAATTTCAGATAGAAAAGGATGCAGAGCATTACGGAAAGCAGTGAACCGCCTGCCGATGCCAGTCCCATCGGGAACAGCGTATCAGGGAAGAGTGTGGAAGCAAGATAGGACCCTGGTACACGCACAAGCACAACCGAACTGATGTTGTGCAGGAAGGAAAGAACCGACTTGCCGCAGGCGCAGAAATAGCCGCTGAAGCTGAAATGAATCCCTGCAAAAACGCAGTCGAGGATATAGCTGCGCAGGTATTGTCCGCCGAAGCGAATGACCTCTGCGCCGCCTGCCGCCTGTCGGTCGGTAAAGAGTGCGACAAGCTGTTCCGCGCAGAGCTGTACCCCGATGCAGACGCAAAGCCCGAAGCCAACGGTAATGCAGATGGCATAGCGTAGGGTCTGTACAGCGCGTTCCGGCTTGCCTGCCCCGATATTCTGCGCCCCCAGTGCCGAAACGGTCGAGAGCATAGAGGAAGGTACAAGGAACACAAACCCGATGATTTTTTCTACAATCCCGACTGCCGCCGCATCGTTCAGCCCTCGGCGGTTGGCAATAATCGTAATCACGATGAAGGCAATCTGAATCAGCCCGTCCTGCAAAGCAACAGGCACGCCAATCTGCAAAATCTGCCCCACAACAGGGCGGCGAGGATGAAAATCCCCTTTGGAAAGAGAAATGCTTTTCCGCCTCAGAATCATAAACAGAGAAACCGCTACGCTGATGGTCTGCGCAAGGGTTGTGCCGAGTGCCGCACCGGCAGGACCGAAGTCAAGCGCGCCAATGAAAAGATAATCCAGTGCGATATTTGCCGCGCACGCAATCGCAATGAAATACATCGGGCTTTTGCTGTCACCCATGCCGCGGAAAATGGAGCTGATGATGTTATACGCCGTAATAAAGGGAATCCCCAGAAAGCAGATGGTCAAATATGCAACTGTACCGTCTACCGCCTCCGCAGGGGTGGACATTACACCGACAATCGGGCGCACCAGAAGCAGCAGCACGACCGTCAGCACAATGGAAAGCCCAAAAAAGAGCGTCACAGTGTTGCCGACGTTTTCTGAAACCTGCTTATGGTTTCTGCCGCCCACTGCGCGCGCAATGCTGACGGTTGTCCCCATCGCAAGCCCTACGAGCATAACGGTCAGCATGTGCATCACCTGCGAGCCGATGGAAACGGCGGTTGTGCTAGCAACCCCGTCAAATTGCCCGATAATGAATAAATCCGCCATGCCGTAAAGCGTCTGTAAGAAATAAGAAAGCAGATAGGGCAGGGAGAATATGAGTATATTTTTACCGACACTGCCGGTGGTAAGGTTTCTTTCCATAGGGAACTCCTTTCGTTGCTTTAAAAAATCTTTTGTATATGGTATATGCTTTTGTAAAAATACATAAAATTTATATGTTTATATTAAACGCTACAACTATTGCAGAGTCAAGAGTTTTTGCCAAAAACAGGGTTCAAAAGAAAAAGAGCCTTCCGATTTTGTATTTAATCAGAAGGTTCTTAATTTTCTGTTTTTATTCCTGCTTTTGCTCCTGTGGTAAAAGTCTTTTTGTCAGATATTGTTCCCCCATCAAATCATCATACGTCAGCAGCTCATGCAGCTTGATATATTTGTTTTTCGTTTCCTCATCGCAGCCCTCGGAATAAAGATTGTAATACGGGCTGATGACAGGGCAATGCGCATATAAATCCAGAAGGAAGTTGCTCCGCAGTGTTTCCGGTGCGCCGATGTAATCATACATCAGTGCTGTCAGCAGATACGGCGAAACGGGTGTGTCGTCTGCGCGGTATTCGTGCCCTGTATCGTAATTGCTGAATACAACATAGGGCGTGGAGAACATCTGATATTTCTCTTCCTCTGTCCAGTTTGCGGCAGTGGTGGAGGTGATTGTACCGGTGGAGGCATAAACGCCGAAATCGTTCCCCAGCGTCGGCAGATGGTCGCCATACCAGAGCACAACAGTTGGCTTTTCTCGCTTCATCACATACTCATACAATCTGCCAAGCTGTGCATCCGAATCGGAAACGCCCTTGCAGTAATTGTGCAGCAGGTTGCTTTCCTCCTCCGAAAGCGCATCGGAGGTAAAATCAATATTCCATTCGGAGGGGTCAAATTTATTCAGATACAGCCCATGGTTTTCCATGGTAATGCCCTGAATGAAAACGCCTTTTTCATGCGGCTGCTCCAGCTGATACATGATTTCCTCCACAAGGCTTTCATCTGTCAGGAAGGGGCCGCTGTTGAAATGCTGCTCTGCGTGCAAATCATATTCCCCCAGCATTTCATCAAAGCCAAGCAGGGGATAGGCGCGGTCACGTTCATAAAATTCCTTCTGATAGGTATGAATCCCAACGGTATCATAGCCCTGATTCTTAAATTCGCGTGCATAGGAATAAATGTTGTTGAAGACATACTGCTGATACGGCACATTGCCCGATGGCAGCATGCTTGTAGTCATGCCGGTCAGAATCTCAAATTCGGGACGCACCGTGCCGCCGCCGAAGGTGCAGGAAACCATGCTGCCGCCGTGGTTTTCCGCAAGAATCCTGCGGTAATTGGGAATCGGGTCCGCTGTAAAGCTCACGTTTTTCAGCGTGGTAGGGTCCCAGAAGGATTCCGAAAGAATCACAATGACATCGGGATTCTGAAAATCTGCGCCGCTAGCTTCGTCCGGCTGATATTGTGCAAATGCCTTTTCCAGATATCTCTCGCTGTAATTATCCGGATCACCCATGCTTAAGGAAGAAAGGTTTAGCACAAATGCGGTCAGAAAGCCGTTTTCGGTGTAGTTTTTTGTCTGATCGGTCGGTGCCTCGGAGGAAAGCCCCAGCAGGCTGTAATCGGCTCGTACGGTGCCGTTCATGGTGCAAAGATACAGACACCCCAACAGAATCGGTGCACCAAGCACGCGTTTTTTCCATGCGATTGGGAGTGTCGGACGCAGAATCACAAGCACCGCAAGATATGCCACTGTGCCGCCCCAGAGCCACCATAACGGTGTGGGGATTTTCAGCGCAGAAAGGAATGTGGTGAAGCTGTCTGCATTTTTTGCCAGCAGCATATCCCAAGGAAGAAAATGCTCCTTGAGGATTTCTGTTTTCAGAAAATCAACCGTCGGCATAATCGTAAATAGTAAGCCTGTCAAAAGTGCTGCCGGAGGAACGCGTTTCCAGAGACAGATCATCGCCCCGAAGAAAAGATAAATCAGAAGCATCCCTAACAGGAACGCCCCGTAATTTTCCGTTAAAAGCGTACGCAGCAGCACCGCCGCGCCGTCCTCGCCGGAAAGAAAGGAAATGGCGTTGCCGCTCAGGCTCAGCCAGAGGGGAAACAGCAACACTAACAGCCACATGATAAAGGCGGCAGGCTTATGCGTTTGTATATACGTATCTATTTTTGTACGAATTTCTCGTAATTTTTTCATGTTTGCAAAACCTCTTTTGTGTAGATTGATTGAATTTCTAAATGGTTATTTTAACACGATTTTCATGCGTTTTCAAGAAATTGAAGAATTAAAATTGTGAAATAAGCCAAACGCCTGAATTCGTCTTAGGAAGGCACACGATAAAGAAAATTCTGCCTGTTCGCTTGACAGGGGCTGTTTCGTCCTGTAAAGTAAAAAATAGTGCCGTAACTGTGCATTTATTTGCATGCAGATTTCGGCAGAGAACGAGAGGTGGCACCATGAAAAAGCAAGATTCCAATTATAATAATGAAAGCATCACTTCCCTAAAGGGGGCGGAACGCGTCCGCCTGCGTCCGGGGGTTATCTTCGGCTCGGACGGTCTGGATGGGTGCGAGCATGCCTTTTTTGAAATCCTTTCCAATTCCATTGATGAGGCGAGAGAGGGCTACGGCAAAAAGATTGAGATTACCCGTTTCAAGGATGATTCCATTCTTGTGCGCGATCATGGCAGGGGGATTCCTGTGGATTATAACCCAAAGGAGGATTGCTTCAACTGGGAGCTGGTGTTCTGTGAGCTGTACGCAGGCGGCAAATATCAGAATAATACAGGCGAAAACTATGAATTCAGCTTGGGTCTGAACGGTCTTGGCACCTGTGCAACCCAGTATGCCTCCGAATTTATGGATGCGGTCATTTACCGCGACGGCATGTGCTATCAGCTGCATTTTGAAAGGGGTGAAAATATCGGCGGTCTGATGAAGGAGGCGGCGGAAAAGCACCCCACCGGCACGCAGATTACATGGCGGCCCGACAGAGATGTTTTTACCGAAATTCACATTCCCCTTTCCTATTTTCAGGATGTACTGAAAAAGCAGGCAGTTGTGAACGCAGGGCTTTTGTTTGAATTATATGATGAGGAAAGCGGCGAAACCTTCCAATATTGCTATGAAAACGGGATTCGCGATTATCTTGCGGAGCTGAACGGCGAAAATGGACTGACCGCTGTGCATTATCTCCAGACCGAAACCAAGGGACGCGACAGAGAGGATAAGCCCGAATATCGCCTGAAATTTGAAGCGGCGTTCTGCTTCAATAACCATGTGAATGTACTGGAATATTACCACAATTCCAGCTTTCTGGAATATGGCGGCTCCCCCGATAAGGCAGTGCGCAATGCCTTTGTCTTTGCGATTGATAAATATCTGAAAAGCAATAGCTTATATAAAAAGGATGAAAAGAAGATCACCTTTGCGGATGTGGAGGACAGCCTGATTCTGGTCATCAATTCCTTCTCCACCGTAACAAGCTACGAAAACCAGACGAAAAAATCCATTACGAACAAATTTATTCAGGAGGCCATGACGGAGTTCTTCCGCCGGCAGCTAGAGATTTATTTCATTGAAAATAAAATGGATGCCGATAAGATTGCGGCACAGGTGCTTGCGAATAAAAGAAGCCGTGAAACGGCGGAAAATACCCGTGTGAATATCCGCAAAAAGCTGACGGGCAGTCTGGATATGAATAACCGTGTGGAAAAATTTGTAAATTGCCGTACAAAGGATGTTTCCCGCAGAGAAATCTATATCGTGGAGGGCGATTCCGCGCTTGGCTCCTGTAAGCAGGGCAGAGATGCGGATTTTCAGGCGATTATGCCCATCCGAGGAAAGATTTTGAACTGCTTGAAGGCAGATTATAATAAGATTTTCAATAGCGACATCATCATTGACCTATTGAAGGTACTTGGCTGTGGCGTTGAGGTAAAATCCAAGCATGATAAGGGGCTGAATTCCTTTGATTTGGCGCAGCTTCGTTGGAGCAAGGTCATCCTCTGCACCGATGCGGATGTGGATGGCTTCCAGATACGTACCCTCCTTTTGACGATGCTTTACCGCCTTGTACCGACGCTGATTTACGAAAAAAAGGTCTATATTGCGGAATCGCCGTTATATGAAATCCGCCACGGCAAGGATAAATATTTCGCCTATACCGACAGCGAAAAGGCAAAAATTACCGCCAAGCTGAAGGGCAAGGTGAAAATCAAACGCTCGAAGGGCTTAGGTGAAAATGCCGCAGACATGATGTGGGAAACCACCATGAACCCCGAAACGCGCAGGCTCATTCTGGTTACGCCCGATGAAGCGGAGCGCACACAGGCGATTTTTGAACTCCTGCTTGGGGAAAATCTTTCCGGCAGAAAGGAACACATTGCAGAGGAAGGTCATAAATATCTGGATATGATTGACCTCAGCTAAGAGGTGGATGTATGGCAAAGAAAAAAACAACAACGAAAAAAGAATATCACGATAATTTCATACAGGAGCAGCGCATTACCGATACGCTTGAGCTGAATTATATGCCCTACGCCATGAGTGTCATTGTTTCCCGTGCCATTCCTGAGATTGACGGCTTCAAGCCCTCCCATAGAAAGCTTTTGTATACCATGTATCTGATGGGGCTTCTGAAGGGCGACAGAACCAAATCTGCCAATGTGGTAGGGCAGACCATGAAGCTGAACCCCCATGGGGACAGTGCGATTTATGAAACCATGGTGCGTCTGACGAAGGATAATGAAGCGCTTTTGGTGCCCTTTGTGGATTCCGAGGGGAACTTCGGGAAATACTATTCCAGAGAGATGGCGTATGCCGCCTCCCGTTATACCGAGGTAAAGCTGGAGGGCATCTGTCAGGAAATCTTTGCGGATATTGATAAGGACACCGTTGCTTTTGTGGATAACTATGACGGGAGCATGAAGGAACCGGCGCTTCTGCCGACTACCTTCCCGAATATTCTGGCAAATCCGAACCTTGGCATTGCGGTCGGTATGGCATCCTCCATTTGCAGCTTCAACCTTGCAGAATTGTGCGAAGCAACGGCGCAGTATATCAAGGATGATACGGTTGATTTGTGCGAGGTGCTTTCTGCCCCTGATTTTTCCACCGGCGGCGAATTGATTTACAGCCGGAAGGACTTGGAGCAGATTTATAAAACGGGACGCGGCAGTGTGAAGCTGCGTGCAAAATATCGTTACGATAAAAAGGATAACTGTATTGAGGTCTATGAAATTCCCTATACCACCAATATCGAAGCCATTGTGGATAAAATCATTGCATTGGTGAAGGCAGGGAAAATCAAGGATATCACCGATGTGCGCGATGAATCAGACAGAAACGGTCTGAAAATCACGATTGACCTCAAGCGCGGCACGAATGTGGAGCTGCTGATGCACAAGCTGTTCGCCATGACACCCTTGTCGGATAGCTTCAGCTGTAATTTTAATGTGCTGATTCATGGCAAGCCCATGACGCTTGGTGTGGGCGAAATTCTGAAGCACTGGACGGACTTCCGCATGGATTCCATCCGCAGACAGCTTGCATTTGATATTCAGAGGAAATCCGAAAAATATCACCTGCTCGAAGGGCTTTCCAAAATCCTGATGGATATTGATAAGGCGATTGCCATTATCCGTGGCACCGAGGAGGAAAAAATGGTTGTGCCGAACCTGATGGCAGGCTTTGAAATTGATGAGGTGCAGGCGGAATATATCGCGGAGATTAAGCTGCGCAACATCAATAAGGAATATATTCTGAAACGCATTGCAGAGCTGGATGCACTGGAAAAGGAAATCAAAGGTCTGCATGAAACGCTTCGCTCCGATGCAAAAATCAAAAATATCATCTGTAAGCAGCTGCGCAATGTGGCAAAAAAATACGGCAAGCCCAGAAAAACCGAAATCATCCATGAGGATGATGTAACGGTGCTTTCCAAGGAGGATTTCATCGAGGATTACCCTGTAACCTTCTTCCTGACGAAGGAGAACTATTTCAAGAAAATCAGTCAGGCATCTCTGCGCATGGCAGGGGAGCAGAAGCTGAAGGAGGAGGACGTTCTTCTGATGGAGCAGGAGGGCGCAAACCGTATGGATCTGCTGTTTTTCTCCAATCAGCAGAATGTGTATAAGCTGAAAGCCTCGGATGTGGCGGATGCCAAGGCGAGTGCCTTGGGGGATTATCTCCCGAATCTCTTGCAGCTTGACGCAGAGGAAACCATTATTTACATGACCGCAACGGCGGATTATAGCGGTCAGATGGTGTTTTTCTTTGCAAACGGCAAGGCGGCGAAGGTGCCGCTTTCCGCCTATGAAACCAAAACAAATCGCCGCAAGCTGGTCAATGCCTATTCCGCAAAGGCAGAGCTGGTGCGGATGGCGAAAATCGCGGAGGAAGCGGATTTTATACTGATGCGCAATGCGGATAAGGCAACGCTCTTGAATACAGAGCTGATTCCGCTGAGTGCCACAAAGAACGCCGGTGGCGTGCAGGTCTTTACACTCAAAAAAAACAGTGCGGTTACAGCGGTGTTTGCCAAGGCGGAATTTGAAACAGAGGAATACGAATATTATCGCACGAAAAAAATCCCCACAACGGGGCATTTTATACAGGAAAAGGATAAAACCACCAATCATCTGCCCGGGCAGATGGCGTTGGGGGAATAAGAAAGGATGACGAGTATGAAACGGTTTATGGCAATTCTTCTTGCAGGGATGCTGAGCCTTTCCACCGCAGTGCCTTCCTTTGCTGCTGTTGCGACGAATGCAGGCGAATGGGCAAAGCCTTCCATCGAATTTGCCTATCAGCAGGGACTTCTGACGGATGCGGATTTGCAGAAGGCAAAATCGCCCATGACGAGAAAGGATTTCTGCAAGATGGTGATGCGTTTTTTGAATGTAATCACCGGAAAGGAATGGAAGGCGGCAGGCAAAACGCCCTTTACAGACTGCGATGATGCAGATGTGACAGCGGCGTATGAGCTGGGCATTATCGGCGGCACAGACCCCGGTATTTTTGAGCCGAACAGCACGCTGACCCGTGAGCAGATGGCGATTATGGTGGCGCGCGTGATGAAAACCTGCGGCGTGGATTTAACGGAGAAGGCAAAGAAAAATCCCTTCAACGATACCGCGCAGCTGTTTGCTTCCTCCAATAAATACATCGACCAGCTGTATGGCATTGGGATTCTTGCGGGCTATCAGGATGGCGGCTATCATCCCTTCCGCGAAATGACGGTGCAGGAGGCTGTGGTTTCCTTCGTGAAGGCATATCGCTATATTGAGGAGCAGACCGGCGGCAAGGTGGAAATTACCGAGCCAAAGGTGGACAAAGTGGACAAAGTGGACAAAGTGGACAAAGTGGACACCAAAAATGACACCAAAGTGGACACCAAAAATGACACGAAAGCGGACACCAAGACCGAGGAAGTGAAGGTGATGGAGGCGGCGGCAACAGAAACGGTTACTGTCGGTGAAAAAAAGGTCTGTCTTGGCTGGACGGCGGCAGAGCTGAAGGCTGTCTGGGGTGAACCCGACCGCGTTGACGATTCTGTGTATGGCTTAGAGAGATATGTTTATCTCAACGAGTATCAGAATTATTTCTTTGCAACGATGCAGGATGGGAGGATTGTCGAAATTTTTGTGCCGGGCACAGGCTTTACCTATAACGGCACAAGCGGCAAGGGCATTGCGGCGAATATTAAGAATCTTTCTCACGTCAGCAGCTTAGAGCACAGCGGTATTGTATACAATGCCAATTCCGAGGTGCATGTTCCTCTGGATTATGAGGGGAAAATCTGTGGCGTGCTTTTGCAGGAAAAGAGCTTCGCCCGGACGAAGGATTACCGGAGCACCTTGCAGTATACCACAAGAGAAGCTATGGAAGCGGAGCTGCTTGACCTGATTCAGGTATGTCGTCTGGAAAAGGGCTTGTCCCTGCTTACGGCAGACAGTAAGCTGGGGGGCGTAGCAAGAGCGCATTCCGAGGATATGACGGTGAAGGGATATTTCGACTATACCGGCTCTGACGGCTCGACACCCTTCAGCCGGATTCTGGCGAAGGGCAAAGTCTTCCGTACGGCATCCGAAACCATTGCCAAGCAGCGCGGCGATGTGGTGCAGATTTATCAGGAATGGATGCGTACCGCTGCGAAGGAGAACAGCCTGACAGACAGCACCATGCAGGAGGCAGGCGTGGGGATTTCCGCAAAATCCAAGGAGCTTTATGTAACGGTTGACCTTTGCGGTCAGTAAAAAAACGGAATAAAAAAAGCATACAGAACAGAAAAAAAGCCTTGCACGGGAGAATTTTCCCATGCAGGGCTTTTTTGGTCCGGATTTCAGAAATTTTCTGTCAAAGCCAGAATTTCCTTTTCCAGAAGGGCATAGAACACATCATAGCCTGCGTTGCTCCAATGCACGCCATCGAACTGAAACAGTGCATCATACGCTTCGAAGCCTTGTGCTTCCTTAATGTCCAGAAATGCCTGATATACATCAATGACGGGACAATGATAGCCCTTTGCCAGCTTTTTGACGATTTCCCCATATTTTTCAATGCGGTCGGTTGTGGTGAAGGGGTAGAAATCCGTATCCACCACGGGCGGCGGCGTAACCAGAACGGGCAGACAGACACCGCTATGGAAAGCAGAATCTCCGTGCTTTTCTGCCAGAAGGCGTTCCAGAATGAACATCATATTGTGTTCATATTCCCAAGGTGTACGATATTGCCCTTCGTTGAGGGCACTGTCGTTGGAACCCAGCAGAATTACAGTAAGATGCGGCTTTACCCAAAGCACCTGACTTTCCAGCCGTTCTTTCGCTTCTCTGGTGGTTTCTCCGTTGATGCCGCGATTGTATACCTTCCAACGAAGCTGCGGATTTTTCTCCGGCAGCTCCCTTGCCAAGCGGGAGGGATATGCAATATGGGACAAAACACCATAGCCGTATGTCAAGCTGTCGCCAAAGGCAACCAAACGAAATTCTTTCATGGGGCAGACCTCCTTTTTTCTCTATTCTAAAGAGAAAGCGGGAGAATGTCAATCAAAGCAGGGCTGTCATTTGCCTGTATCAAGATCCAACGTGGGGCGGATAATCTGCATGATGTTATCCTTGAAGGAACGCCCGACGAAGGCAAGCTGCTCCGAACCGAAAAAAGAAATCGTCCAAGGATTTTGGGATTTATCGATGGAGGATGCATTTTTCAGATTGACAATAAAGGAGCGATGTGTCTGCACAAAGGTTTCCTTGGGCAGCACTTCCAGAATACGATATAACGGAACCGAAACACAGATGGTTTTTTTCAACAGATGAATGACAGATTTTTTTTGCTCACTTTCGATAAAAAGAATATCCTGATACGGAATTTTATAGATTGCTTTTTGCGTACTGATGCGGCAATAAAGGGGTTCATTATGTACGGATTCATTGTTTGTGACACAAACGGAACCCCTGTCAGTACAAAGTTCATTTACGGCAGAAGCGGCTGCTCCTGTCGTGTGGATTGAATTTTTGCACATAATTATCTCCTCTTTCGTGATAAAACTTATGAAATTAGACTTATATTTTAAATTACACCAAGGGAATTTTCTTAAATTTTAACATAAAATGTAATTTCTTGTAAATATTTTCGTGCATAAAAATTATAAAAAGAATACTACAAAATTCGCGCTCTGTGAAATAATGCCATCGCAGGTATTTTTTCACCTTTTCCGCATAGGATGAGAAAAGAAGGGAGGACGAGCCAATGCAGACAGAGGCAGTTTGGCGTGCATTGCCGAGAAAAATACGGGAGGTGCTTGCGGAGAAGGAACTGCACGATTTGCAGGAAATTCGCCTGCGCAGCGGACAGCCCTTGCTTTTAAAAAGAGAGAATCAGCTGTTTTCTCTGGGGAAGGAGGGGGCGTTTCTGCCTGCGGCGGATGAAAAGGGGATGCGCATTTCCATGGCGGATCTGCGAGAAACCGTTTCGCTTCTGAGCGGCTATTCTCTCTATGCCTTTGAGGAAGAACTGCGGCAGGGCTATCTTACCATAGAGGGCGGACACAGAGTCGGCTTCTGCGGCAAGGCGGTTCTGGAAAACGGCGAGATTCGCACGCTGCGGCAAATCAATGCCTTAAATATCCGCATTGCGAGGGAAAGAAAGGGATGGGGAGAGACGCTTCTGCCGCTTCTGTTGGAAAAGAATACGCTTTGCCATACCCTGATTGTTTCACCGCCGGGATGTGGGAAAACAACGCTTTTGCGTGATCTCATCCGTTGTCTGAGTGAGAGAGGGAAAACGGTCGGCGTGGTGGATGAGCGCGGAGAAATTGCGCCGCTCAGAGACGGTATGCCGCAGATGGATGTCGGCCCCTGTACGGATATTCTGGAGGGCTGCCCGAAGGCGAAGGGGATGACGCTTTTACTGCGAAGCATGTCGCCTGATATTATCGCTGTGGATGAGCTGGGCAGGCGTGAGGATGTTGCCGCTGTGGAGGAGGTTTTAAACGCAGGGGTGAAGCTGATTGCGACGGCACATGGGCGTGACTTTGCCGACATTGAAACAAGACCGCAGCTGCGCGCGCTTGTCCGCAGGAAAATATTTGAACGGTATCTTTTTCTTTCCAACCGAAACGGCACAGGCACCGTAGAGGGGCTGTGCGACAGAGAGGGGAAAATGATTGCGGAAGAAGAAAAGACGATGAAAAAGGAGGAGGAGGCATGATGCGTTTGCTCGGCAGTGTGCTTGTGCTTGGTGCGACGCTCTGGTTCGGGGCGTATTTCGCGGCAAAGGAGAAATATCGCTTGCAGGAGCTGACAGAGCTGGAACGCGCAATCCTGCTTCTGCAAAGCCAGATTGCCTATCTTTCCGCTCCTCTGACGGAGGTTCTGGAAAGCATCGGCTGGAAGGCAGAGGGCGTGATTGGCGAGATTTTCGCGCAGGCGGCGGCAGTCATGGCAGAGCGGGAAAGGGCTTCTGCGGAGGAAATCTGGACAGAGGCCTGGTCGAAGCAGCGGAATCGGATTTTCCTGACGGCGGAGGATTTGGATATGGTGCTTTCCTTTGGAAAAACCCTCGGCTATCTGGATAAGGCACAGCAGGAGGGGAGCATTTGTCTGCTGCTGCGGTATCTGGAACAGGCATTGTCGCAGGGCAGAAAACGATTGGAGAAAAACGGCAGACTTTACTACGGCATCGGCGGACTTTCGGGATTGCTCATTATTGTAACACTGCTGTGAGGGGGGAGAAAATGGAAATCAATATTGTGTTTCGGATTGCGGCGGTCGGGATTCTGGTGGCAGTGCTGCATCAGGTGCTGATGCGCGCAGGCAGAGAGGAACAGGCGATGCTGACCACGCTGGCAGGGTTGGTTGTGGTACTGTTTTGGGTGATTCAATACATCAGCCAGCTGTTTGATACGGTGCAGACCTTATTTCAGCTTTGAGGAGGCGGTCGGATGGAAATTGGTAAAATCATCGCCATTGGTCTGGTGGGGACGATATTTGCCGTTCTGCTGAAAAAGGAGAATCCGCAGCTTGCGATGCTTCTTGCCGCTGTGACGGGGATTTTGATTTTCGGAATAATCTGCGTGCCGCTGGGGAGGCTCATTGGCTTGCTGCGAGAAACGGCGGAAACGGCGGGGGTCGGGGATGGCTACTTCGCAATGGTGCTGAAGGTGATCGGCATTGCATATCTGACGCAGTTTGGCGCACAGCTTTGCGCGGATGCGGGAGAGGGAACGGTTGCGGCAAAAATTGAACTGGCAGGAAAGATTCTCATGATGACGGCGGCGGCCCCTGTGCTGATTGGACTGCTGGAGCTGGTCATGGGCTTGGTATAGGAGGGGGCAGGATGAAGAAATGGAGTTTGCTTCTGATTTTGCTGCTTTCCCTTCTGCCAAGGACGGCATTTGCGGCGGAAACGGCGGATGCAATCTGCATAGAAGGCGAAACGGAAGGGTTGGATACGGAGGCTGTGGATGCGGCGGCGGAGGAAATGGATGCGGCGGTCAGCTTTTCTGATTTGCTTGCGGAAATCCTTTCGGGGGAATTTGATTTTACATTCGCGAATATCAGGGAGAAGGCTTCGGAATTGATGTTCGGAGAGCTGCGCATGCAGGGCAGACTTCTGGCACAGCTGGTGCTGATTGTCATTCTGAGTGCAATTCTGAAGCAGTGCAGCGATTCCTTTCAAGGGAAAAACGTGGGCGAAATGGGCTTTTATGTTTGCTACATGGTATTGATTGTGGCGATTCTGACCTCGTTTTACAGCATTTCGCAATCAGTTGTGGAGCGGATGCGAGGACTATGTGGGGTGTTTGGGGCGATGGTGCCCATTTTTCTGGTGCTTTCTGCTTCATCGGGGAATTTGGCGCAGGGGGCTCTGATGGGGCCGACGCTGATGGGCGGTGCGACGGCACTTTCCGTTGGCATCAGCTATGTGCTGATACCTGCGATTCAGCTTTCGATTGCGCTGGAGATGGCAGACCATATTTCCGAAAAACCGATTTTGGGGAAATTTGCGGAGCTGCTGCGGCAGTGCATTTCCTGGGGAATGAAGGGGGCGGCAATGCTTTTTATGCTCCTGCTTTCCCTGCAGAAAATCGGCGGCGGTGCGCTGAACGGTTTGGCGGCGAAAACAGCGAAAATTGCAGTCGGGGCGGTGCCGGTGGTCGGGGGCGTGATGGGCGGCGCGGTGGAAACGGCAGCGGCTATGGCAGGGACGCTCAAAAGCGGCACACTGGTTGCGGCGGTGGTGCTTCTGCTCCTGCTT
>OGJY01001418.1_pt1 | contig 28095 bp, 19 predicted proteins | sample 1572231 | NCBI WGS metagenome assembly OGJY01 (sample SAMEA2582121, study PRJEB24529) | metagenome | biome: Human gut stool | place: China | collected 2011
AGGGGTTAAAGGCAAAGGTGGATGCCGGGTGCGAGTATCTGACGACCCAGATGTTCTTCGACAACAACATTTTCTTCAACTTCATGTATCGCGTGAGAGAAGCGGGTATTACCGTGCCCATCGTTCCCGGCATCATGCCCATCACACGAGGTGTGCAAGTGAAAAATGCGGTAAAGCTGTCCGGCTGTAACGTTCCCGAACGTTTTAAAAATATCGTAGACCGTTTCGGTGACAATCCGGAAGCCATGAAACAGGCGGGTATCGTCTATGCCACTGACCAGATCATAGACCTGCTGGCGAACGGAGCGAAGAATATCCATGTATATTCCATGAATAAGCCGGATGTGGCAGCAGGGATTCAGAAGAATCTCTCTGAAATTCTGAAAGCGTTAAATTATCAAGAATAGATTGACAGGGATAAGAGATGTACTATCATGAAAAGAATAGTGCATCTTTTTTATGCAATTTTATGAAGAGGAAAAGCAAAAGAGCTAAATCATGAGAAGTGAAGAGAAAACAAGTATGATAAATGAAATGCAGAGAAAGAAAATATCCGCGCCGGACAGAATTTTGTCTTATTTTAAGACGCAGTGGCCGATCCTCCTGGCAGTGACAGTTTCCGGCCTGATCTATAACATCGGTCTTCTGGCCGGGCCCTGGTATGAAGGACAGATGACAGGATGCCTGGTAAATATTCTGGGAGGAAATGCCGGGTACAGCGATATGCTGGTCCTGGTGATCAGCTATGTCACGGTGATCGCTGTGGTGCAGATTTCTCGTTATATCAAGCGTTTTTATGTCAGACGTTTTGCAAATAATGTCAATCGGGATATGAAAGAGATCTTGTACGGCAGTCTGGTACACAGGAGCCGTGCGCAGCTGGAAGAGGAAGGTGCCGGCAATGTCATGACCAAGGCTATTCTAGATGTGGATGACTGTGTGGAAGGCATGCGGAAATTCACCACCGAGATCTTTGATACCGGTGTGGCACTGGCGGCGTATGCGGGGCTACTGCTTTATTACGACTGGCGGTTGGCTATCTTAAGTATGCTCTTTTTGCCGGTGTCCTATGTGCTGGCGGAGAAAATGAAGGGAAACGTCCAGCGCACGGGAGCCGCATATAAAGAACAGTCCGGGGCTTTAAGTGCAGCGACCCTGGACAGAGCTACCAATGCCATTACCTATCGTGTCTATGGCAGAGAAAAAGAAAGGGAGCAGGCGTACGAAGGGAATCTGACCGCCTATGAGAAATCCGCCGTGCGGGCAAATATCTGGAGTACCGCATTTCCACCGCTGTACCGGATCATCTCCATGACAGGTGTGCTGTTTATTCTGTATTTCGGCAGCAAAAATGTACTGGGGAATGGCTGGAAAGCGTGGGATGTGGCAGCGTTTACCACGTTTTTATCCTGTTTTATCAAGCTTTCGGTAAAGTCCTCCCACGCAGCGAAATTATTCAATGCGGTACATAAAGCACAGGTCTCCTGGAAGCGGATCAAGCCGCTCATGAAGGAGGAACCTTGCGAGGATGACAACAGGCTGCAGAAGCCGGGAACACTGGAAGTATCCCATGTAAGCTTTGCTTATCCGGGCTGCGGGAAGATTTACGAAGATTTAAGCTTCCTGGCGGCACCGGGACAGATCATCGGTGTCACCGGCGCAGTAGCCTGCGGAAAATCCACGCTGGGCAAGACTTTCCTGTGTGAATATCCTTATGAGGGGCGGATTCGTTTTCACGGAAAAGAATTATCCGAGATGACCAGGGCGGAACGTACAGGAATGGTAGGCTATCTGGGACATGATCCGGAGCTATTCAATGACACGGTCCGTAACAATATACTGCTGGGCGATGATGACGATCCAGAGAAGTATCTGAAGGCAGTCTGCTTCGACGGTGAGGTGGCAGAGATGGAAGAGGGTATGGACACCATTGTAGGAAATGGTGGCGTCAGACTTTCCGGCGGACAGGCGCAGAGACTGGCATTGGCGAGGACACTGTGCCACAAGCGGCCGGTATGGATCCTGGATGATCCTTTTTCCGCACTGGATCGTAAGACAGAGGAAGAAGTGTTTGCCAACCTTAAGAAACTGGCTTCAGACAGTATTGTGATCCTTTTGTCCCACAGACTTTATCTGTTCCCACAGATGAATCAGGTACTGTGGATGGAGGATGGAAAAGTGGCTGTGGGAACCCATGAACAGATCCTTGCAAAGTGTCCGGAATATGCGAGACTGTATGAAGCTCAGGCAGGAAGCGATGGCAGTCCGAAGAAAACGTTACAGCAGGAATGGCAAATGCAAAACAAGACATTGGGAGACAGAACATCGGAAGAAGGCAATAAGGTGAGTGCAAACCAGAAAAATACAGAGGGAAGGAGGGACTAGCATTGTGTCAAGAAAAATTACAAAATGAAAAAAGAAATGTGTTCGGAGTGATCATGCGGACGGTGCAGAGACAGAAATTATTATCTCTGGGAATCGTGCTGGCAGTCGTGGGCGCAATTGTGACTGCTCTTTTACCGCCCTGGATTCTGGGAAGTATCGTGGACAGCATTACCGGGGGCAACAATGTCCCGGTGACTTTGATTGTATTGTATTTTGCCTTCACAGTGCTGACCGGACTGACGGAAAGTCTGAGAGAGAGTCTGCTCACTGTCTTCGGACAGAAGATCACGCATGCACTCCGTGGCAGTCTCATGGAAAAATATACGAGACTGACAGCACGGGAACTGACAAGACAGGAGCCCGGTACTGTGGTCTCCCGGTTTGTCGGAGATGTGGACACTGTGGAGAATCTGTTTACTTCCGGAATCATCAGTATGTTCGCAGATGCATGCAAGATTGTGAGTATTCTGGCGGTGATCCGGATGAAAAACGCAGGGCTGGCACTGGTTCTGCTGGTACTGTTACCGTTTTTATACTGGTTTACCCGGACGGTGCAGAAGAACATGCTGAAAGCACAGATCGAGAACAGACAGGCTGTAGGAAGGGCTTCCGGACATGTGCCGGAGACCTTGCACAATATCCGCACGATTCATACCTTGGGAAAAGAACGTTACATGGAGCAGCGTTACGATGAATACATTGCAGAGAGTTACCGGGCGGTGGATCGTACCAATTTTTATGATGCCATTTACTCTCCGGTGATCCTGATCCTGAATGCGGTTGTGGTGGCTGTGGTGATGTTATTCTCAGCCTCCGGCAATGCCAGAGTGCTGACCTTGTTCGGCATGTCAGCCGGTACAGCGGTAGCTGTGATCAACTATATTTCGCAGATATTTACCCCGGTGGAGAGCCTGGGAATGGAGATTCAGACCATACAGTCTGCCATTGCCGGTGTACACAGGATCAATGAATTCTATGCGCTGGAGGAACTGCCGGAGCATGTACGAAACCAAAAAGAGACCTGCGAAAATGCAGAAGCTGCAGAAAAAGCTGCTGCTAATGTTGCAGCCTCAGATTCTGCATTTGTAGAACTGCAGCATGTGGATTTCGGGTATGATGACAGAGAGATCCTGCATGATTTAAGCTTCGCAGTCCGGACCGGAGAACAGGTCACCCTGTCCGGCAGAACCGGTGCAGGGAAGAGTACCATTTTCAAACTGTTGTTGGGACTCTATCAGCCGGGAGAGGGTAAAGTGCTGATTCAGGGAAGAGATGCTTTTCAGATTCCGGAAAATGAAAAGCGCAGTCTGTACGGCTATGTGGAGCAGACTTTTCACAGAGTACCCGGTACCGTGAAGGAGCAGATCACGTTATATGACGATTCTTTTACTATGGAAGAGGTACGGGAGGCCGCAAGGATTGCGGGACTGGATGCAACGATAGAGCAGCTGGAAAAAGGCTATGACACGCTCTGTACTTCGGAGATCTTCTCGCAGGGACAGTGGCAGCTGTTATCCATTGCCAGAGCCGCCGTGGCGAAGCCGAAGCTCCTTCTGCTGGATGAGATTACGGCAAATCTGGATGCCCAGACTGAGGAAGAGGTGTTGCAGGCATTGAAACGTGCCTCCGAGGGCCGGACTGTCATTTCTATTTCTCACAGGGTCAATGCAGAGACAGGACGGATTATATACATAGGCTAAGATGCCATAAGGATTATAAAACAAAACCCTCACGCAGGTGCGAGCACAGCGTGGGGGTCGTTTTAGATCCTGGCATTGTTACATCGTAATCCATCCGAAGGCATTTGCCACAGAGCTCAACAAGATAATGGCAGCAAATACCGGGCAGAGATACTTGATCATGAAGTTGAATATCTTTTTGCGGCGGAAAGCGGATTCTCCGTGCATGACTTCTTCTTCCACAGCCTTTACACCGATGACGCGGGATACCAGCAGACAGATGGTGATGGCAGCGATCGGCATCATCACGGAGTTGGTCAGGAAATCGAAGAAATCAAGGAACTGCATGCCGATGATCTTCACAGCACCAAGCGGTCCGTAACCCAGTGAGGATAACGTTCCCAGTGCCAGCATGATCACACCCATGATCACGGTAGATTTTTTACGACCCCAGCCAAGCTCGTCCTCGAAAGTAGACACAGCACTTTCGGTAAGGGCAATGGAGCTGGTCATGGCTGCGAACAGTACCAGTACGAAGAACATAATACCTACGAAGGTGCCCATTCCCATGCTGTCGAAGACTTTGGGAAGTGTGATGAACATCAGGGAAGGACCGGCCTGTAAGGTATCGGGATCTCCACCGGAGAATGCGAACACGGCGGGAATGATCATCAGACCTGCCATGATGGCAATAGCGGTATCGAAGATTTCTACATTTTTCGTGGAACCTTCAATGGAGACATCTTTTTTCATATAAGAGCCGAAGGTGATGAGAATACCCATGGCAATGGACAGAGAGTAGAACATCTGCCCCATGGCAGCGACCACTGTCATCCAGGAGAAATTCGCGGGATTCGGGATCAGGAAATACTTCACACCGCTCAGTGCTCCCGGTCTGGTAACGGAATAGACTGTGATGACCACGGAGAGCACTACCAGGATCGGCATCATAATGCGGGATACGCGCTCGATACCGTTGCGGACACCGGCGTAGATGATGCCCAGCGTACACAGAGTGAATACGATAAAGCACAGCTCAGTAGAGACACCATTGGAAATAAACGTGGAAAAATAACCGTCTGCTGCCAGATCATGTCCGTGACCCTTGGCATATTCCACCAGATATTTGATCACCCATCCGCCGATGACGGAATAATAAGGAACGATCAGAATAGGAATAATAGCGTTGATCCATCCGCCGAAGGACAGCCATTTGGATTTTCCGAAGGTATGAAAGGCCCCCACGGGACTTTTACCTGTCATGCGTCCCAGTGAAGTCTCTGCCACGATCATGCTATAACCGAAGGTAAGCGCCAGAATAATATAGATCAACAGGAAGATACCGCCGCCGTATTTGGCTGCCAGATACGGGAAACGCCAGATGTTGCCCAGGCCTACTGATGCTCCGGCAGCCGACAGGACGAAACCGATCTTGCCGGAAAATGAACTTCTTTTATTATTTTTGTGATTCATAGTTTAATCTCTCCCACACTTAATATTTTGTCACAAGTAGATTAAGTGTAACACAGAAATATAGGAAATACAAAGAAAAAAACATTTTGGTAAATGTCACATAATTTCTCCATGCTTTCCACATACTACCCACACAGCACAATTATGGAAAGTAATCTGGAAAGCAGGAGGTTTATCAATGAAAGCAACCGGAATTGTAAGAAGAATAGATGACCTGGGACGAATTGTGATCCCGAAGGAGATCCGCCGCACGTTACACATCAGAGAGAGTGACCCGCTGGAGATCTTCACCGACAGAGAGGGGCAGGTGATTTTGAAAAAATATTCCCCCATCGGAGAAATGACAACTTTTGCAAGACAATATGCGGAAAGTCTTGCGCAGGTGTCCGGACATACGGCACTGATTGCAGACAGGGATCAGTTTATTGCGGTTGCAGGTGGCAGTAAGCAGCTGCTCAATAAGGCAGTAAGCCGTCAGCTGGAAGAGAAGATCAATAACAGAGAGACTGTGATCGCTGCAAAAGGAGACCGCAACTACGTCAACATTGCGGAAGACATTGCCGTGGACTATGCCTGGCAGTTGATCACCCCGATCCTATGCGAGGGAGATATCATCGGAAGTGTGATCCTGTTGGAAAATGACGGGAAGAGCAAAATGGGAGAAGTGGAACAGAAGCTTGCGCAGTCTGCGGCAGGCTTCCTGGGCAGGCAGATGGAGCAATAAAAAACGGTCGTAACCGGGTTAAGATACCACCTGGTTACGACCGTTTGTCTTACCGATATATAATTTCTCATCAGCTTCTTTTAATAATGTATGAACATCTTTGTCAGACTCACAGATCAGTCCGAAGGTCATATTTATCTTCACGTGTTGCCCCTCGTAGAGTGTATCCAGTTCGTGTATTTTGTCCATGAGAAGCTCCAGTTGTTTCCGTGCTTCTGCAAGATCTACATTTTCAAACACCAGTAGAAATTCCTCACCACCCCAACGCGCGGTAAAGCCACGGCGCCACATATGCTGCTTTAGCAGGGCAGAAACATTTTTCAGTACGGCATCCCCACATTCGTGACCGTAGGTATCGTTAACCTTTTTGAAAAAGTCAATATCTCCGATGGCGAGCGCAAAAGAATGGCGGGAAGATTGGGCTTCCTCGAAGATCTGGCGCAGCTTTTTTTCCCCGCTGCGACGGTTGTACAGCTCGGTCAGGGCATCCTGTTCGATCATGGTACGAAGAGAACGCTGCATAGACAGGGCACAGCGCCCGATATCACCTAATTCATCATTGCGTTTTGTTACGGAATGATCCAGTGTGGCGTTCAGATTCCCGGAGGCTACCTCCGACAGGAAGCTGTGAATATGGAGTAATACAGCCACGAATCTTCTGGTGTAAAAATAGATGCAGCCAGCCACGAGAGCCACAAAACCGATGATCAGCCACGTCAGCGGATAGACATAACGTTGAATGGATTGAGATACGGCGGCACTGGATTTTCCTATAAAAAGCATGCCAACTATGCTGCCGTCCTGATTGCGGACAGGACTATAATAGGAAAAATAAGTCTTTCCATTGATCAGAGTGTTGATATAAAAATGATCTTCACCGGTATTCAGGACATCACGGATCACCACATCCGGAGCACCGGAGCCGACAATGCGGTCACCCTGGGTATTATACAGAGTCGTCAGAATGCGGGTATCCTGATAGAACAGGGTGATGTCCAGTCCGGTATCCTCTTTGAATTGATCAAACAGAGAATATTCACGGGTGATATCTACATCGCCCTTATACAGAAGGTAGGCAACATCACCTTCCAGCCGGTAATCGCCAGGATAGGCAGCGTTCAGAAGTGTAGTGGCACTTTTGGTGGCATCATACAATTCACGTTCCACTTCCTGATACATAATTTTTGTGAACCATTGGGAAGTGAAAAATAACATGACGATCCCCAGCGTCAGCAGGGGAATCAGGCCGATCGCCTGCAGAGTATATGATATTTTACCGCCGCTTCTTTTCGGCGTATTTTGCGTATTTTCCATAGAATCGCTGCCCCTTCCGGTAAGATCGGTACACATATCAGTCTTAAAATAATTATATGAAATAAATGTCGGAAAAGCAAGAAAGAAAAGCTTTCTAAGCAAATCGCAACATCCGGCTTGACAACTGAAAAAAATGGGTTATATAATAGCGGTATATCAAAAAGCACTGACGAAGAGAGTAACTTTTTCGCAGAAAGGCAAAGCGAGCCGGTGATGGTGAGAGACCGGTGCGAGTAAGGGAAAAGTGAAAATCACTTCTGAGCTGTCAGAACAAAAGCCCAGGTCAGTAGTTCTGAACGGAATCCCGCCGTTACCAGGAAGCATATCACTCCTGTGAGATTACACATGTGGAATCGTATGGGAAGTATGTTGTAAGAGGTGGTTAACGAATGCATGAGCTTCGTCCTGTTACGGGACGAAGCTTTTTTTGATACTATTCAGGAAAGCATCGAAACTGCGATTTTGTGAATGAGGCGCTGAATAGTATGATGCTGTAATAAGAAAAGAAAGGAAGCGCACTATGTACAAGCAGGTACCCACAAGCCTGAATTTCGTAGACCGTGAGAAAGCTGTCGAGAAATTTTGGGAAGACAACAACATTTTCAAAAAAAGTATGGAACACCGTAAGGAAGGCGAGACCTATACCTTCTACGACGGACCGCCTACCGCCAACGGTAAGCCCCACATCGGTCATGTAGAGACCCGTACCATCAAGGATATGATCCCCAGATACCGTACCATGAAGGGATACATGGTTCCCCGTAAAGCAGGCTGGGATACCCACGGACTTCCCGTAGAGCTGGAAGTCGAGAAGCTGCTGGGTCTGGATGGCAAGGAGCAGATCGAGGAATACGGTCTGGCACCTTTCATCGACAAATGTAAAGAGAGCGTCTGGAAATACAAGGGAATGTGGGAAGATTTCTCCCGTACCGTTGGTTTCTGGGCGGACATGGATAACCCTTATGTTACCTACGATGACAATTTCATCGAGTCCGAATGGTGGGCACTGAAGACCATCTGGGATAAGGGACTTCTGTACAAGGGCTTCAAGATCGTTCCTTACTGCCCTCGCTGCGGAACCCCGCTGTCCAGCCACGAAGTGGCACAGGGCTATAAGGCAGTCAAAGAGCGTTCCGCTATCGTACGTTTCAAGGTAAAGGGCGAGGATGCATATTTCCTGGCATGGACCACCACCCCCTGGACTCTTCCTTCCAACGTGGCACTGTGCGTGAACCCGGAGGAGACCTACCTGAAGGTGAAGGCTGCCGACGGTTATACCTATTATATTGCAAAGGCACTGGCAGACAAGGTTCTGGGACGTCTTGCAGAAGAAGGCAAGGATGCTTACGAAGTACTGGAGACTTATGTTGGTAAGGATCTGGAGTACAAGGAGTACGAGCCTCTGTACAAGTGTGCGGGAGATGCCGCTGAAAAGCAGAAGAAAAAGGCACATTTCGTAACCTGCGACGGTTATGTAACCATGACCGACGGTACCGGTATCGTTCATATCGCACCGGCTTTCGGTGAAGACGATAGCCGTATCGGACGTAATTACGAGCTGCCCTTCGTACAGTTCGTAGACGGCAAGGGTGATCTGACCGCAGAGACCCCTTATGCAGGAAAATTCGTAAAAGACGCAGATCCTCTGGTACTTAAGGATCTGGATGCAGAGGGCAAGCTGTTTGATGCACCGAAGTTCGAGCATGATTATCCTTTCTGCTGGAGATGTGACACTCCGCTGATCTATTATGCGAGAGAGTCCTGGTTCATCAAGATGACCGCTGTGAAGGATGATCTGGTACGTAATAATAAGACCATCAACTGGATCCCCGCTTCCATCGGTGAGGGACGTTTCGGCAACTGGCTGGAGAATATTCAGGACTGGGGTGTATCCCGTAACCGTTACTGGGGTACTCCGTTAAATATCTGGGAGTGCGAATGCGGACATCAGCATTCCATCGGTAGCCGTGAAGAACTGTACAAGATGAGCGGCAATGAGAAGGCGAAGACCGTAGAGTTCCATCGTCCTTACATCGACGAGATCACCATCACCTGCCCCGAGTGCGGCGGGCAGATGAAGCGTGTGCCTGAGGTGATCGACTGTTGGTTCGACTCCGGAGCAATGCCTTTTGCACAGCATCATTATCCGTTTGAAAACAAGGATCTGTTCGAGCAGCAGTTCCCTGCTGACTTTATCTCCGAGGCAGTGGACCAGACCCGTGGATGGTTCTACTCTCTGTTGGCAGAATCCACCCTGCTCTTCAATAAGGCTCCTTACAAGAACGTTATCGTTATGGGTCATGTACAGGATGAGAACGGTCAGAAGATGAGTAAGAGTAAGGGCAATGCGGTAGATCCCTTCAACGCACTGGAGACCTACGGTGCAGATGCCATCCGCTGGTATTTCTACACCAGTTCCGCACCCTGGCTGCCGAAGAGATTCTCCGGCAAGGCCGTACAGGAAGGCCAGCGTAAGTTCATGGGTACTCTGTGGAACACCTACGCATTCTTCGTGCTGTATGCGAACATTGATAATTTTGATGCTTCCAAATATACACTGGAATACGATAAGCTACCCGTAATGGATAAGTGGCTGCTGTCCAAGTTAAACTCTACCGTTGCAGAAGTAGACAGCAATCTGGACCAGTACCGTATCCCCGAGGCTGCCAAGGCTCTGCAGGACTTCGTCGATGAGATGAGTAACTGGTATGTAAGACGCAGCCGTGAGCGTTTCTGGGCAAAGGGTATGGAGCAGGATAAGATCAATGCCTACATGACGCTGTACACCGCACTGGTGACCATCTGTAAGGCAGCCGCACCCATGATCCCCTTCATGACAGAGGATATTTACCAGAACCTGGTAAGAAGCAACGATGCAAATGCACCCGAGAGTATCCATCTGTGTGACTTCCCGGTAGTGAACAAGGATCACATCGACAAGAAGCTGGAAGAGGATATGGAAGATGTACTGGATGCTGTAGTTATGGGGCGTGCATGCCGTAACGAGGCTGCCATCAAGAATCGTCAGCCTATCAGCAGAATGTATATCAAGTCAGACTTCACCTTAAGTGAGTTCTACCAGGAGATCATCGAGGATGAGTTGAACGTCAAGGAAGTCGTATTTACCGATGACGTACGTGACTTTACCTCTTACACCTTCAAACCCCAGCTGCGTACCGTAGGACCCAAGTATGGCAAACAGTTGGGCGGCATCCAGAAGCACCTTGCAGCACTGGATGGCAATGCAGCAATGGATGAACTGAATGCAGACGGCGCATTAAAGTTCGATGTAGACGGTGTGGCTGTAGAACTGACCAAGGACGATCTGCTGATCGACATGGCACAGAAGGAAGGCTATGTATCTCAGGAGGACAATCGGATGACCGTTGTCTTGGATACCAACCTGACACCGGAACTGGTAGAGGAAGGCTTCGTATACGAGATCATCAGCAAGATCCAGACCATGCGTAAGGAGAGCGGCTTCGAAGTGACCGATCACATCCGCGTATCCATCAATGGCAACGATAAGCTGTCCGAGATCGCACAGAAGAACAAAGAAGCCATCAGCGGCAAGGTTCTGGCTGATGAACTGACAAGCGGTGCGGAATACGGCGTATCGAAGGAATGGAATATCAACGGCGAGAACGCAGTGATCGCTGTGGAGAGAGTATAAAGATAAAGATTCTGTGGTTTTCCGGAAGGGGGACCGCAGAATCTTTTCTGTTTCGGAAAAACATTTACGAAACTTACGAAACCCGGCGAAAACAGTTGGAATGCGCATGGAAGTTTGTTATAATATTACCTGTATGTGGTTAAGAATATGGATGAAATCATAACGCTATCCGGCGCGGAATATCTTGAGAAGAGTACAGTACCGGAGAGGTAATGGAGAGGAGAACATAGGTGAAAAAATCAGTAGCAGCCAGCGAGAAGCCGGTAAAGGCAAAAGAGTTCGATAAGGAGCTCTTCAAGAGAAGTGTGGAATATAATGTGCGCACCCTGTATCGTAAGAATCTGGAGGAAGCAGATGCACAGCAGATCTTCCAGGCAGTATCTTATGCGATCAAGGACCGTATCGTAGAGAACTGGATGGAGACCCAGAAGGCATATGAGAAGGAAGACCCCAAGATGGTCTACTACATGTCCATGGAGTTTTTGATGGGAAGAGCGCTGGGCAATAACCTCATCAATTTAAAGGCATATAAGCCCGTAGCGGAAGCTCTGGAAGAACTGGGACTGGATCTGAACCTGATCGAGGACCAGGAGCCGGATGCAGCACTGGGTAACGGTGGACTGGGACGTCTGGCAGCATGTTTCCTGGATTCCCTGGCAACGCTGGGATATCCTGCATATGGCTGCGGTATCCGTTATCGTTATGGTATGTTCAAGCAGGAAATCCGCGACGGTTATCAGGTAGAGGTTCCCGATAACTGGCTGATGAATGGTAATCCTTTCGAACTGCGCAGACCTGAGTATGCGAAAATTGTGAAATTCGGTGGCTATGTCAGTGTGCATACCGATGAGAACGGCAGAAACGTATTTACCCAGGAGGGCTATCAGTCCGTTAAGGCGGTTCCGTTTGATTTCCCCATCGTGGGTTATGGCAATGGCATTGTAAACACCCTGCGTATCTGGGATGCGGAGCCTGTAGAGTGCTTCCAGCTGGATTCCTTTGACAAGGGTGATTACCAGAAGGCGGTAGAGCAGGAGAACCTGGCACGTAATATCGTAGAGGTTCTGTACCCCAACGACAATCACTATGCAGGTAAGGAGCTGCGTCTGAAGCAGCAGTACTTCTTCATCTCCGCATCCGTACAGGAAGCTGTAGAGAAGTACATGAGAAAGCATGACGATATCCATAAGTTCTATGAGAAGGTTACGTTCCAGCTGAACGATACCCATCCTACGGTAGCGATTGCAGAGCTGATGCGTGTGCTGATGGATGATTATTATCTGACCTGGGAGGAAGCGTGGGAGATCACCACCAAGACCTGCGCTTACACCAATCACACCATTATGGCGGAAGCATTGGAGAAATGGCCCATCGAACTGTTCTCCAGACTGCTTCCGAGAATCTACCAGATCGTAGAGGAGATCAACCGCAGATTCATCCTTGATATCCAGCAGAAGTACAGCAATGTACCCGGTGTGGATGTACAGGAGAAGATCCGCAAGATGGCGATCATCTACGACGGACAGGTGAAGATGGCAAATATGGCAATTGTCTCCGGCTACTCTGTCAACGGTGTGGCAAGGCTGCATACCGAGATCCTGGAGAAGCAGGAGCTGAAGGACTTCTATGAGATGTTCCCGGAGCGCTTCAATAATAAGACCAACGGTATTACCCAGAGACGTTTCCTGCTGCATGCAAACCCGCTGTTAGCTGACTGGGTAACTGCTCATGTAGGTGACGACTGGATCACCGATCTGCCTCAGATCTCCCGCCTGAAGGTATATGCGGATGACAAAAAGGCACAGCAGGAGTTCATGAACATCAAGTACCAGAATAAAGTACGTCTGGCAAAATACATTTTAGAGCACAACGGTATCGAAGTAGATCCCAGATCCATCTTCGATGTACAGGTAAAGCGTCTGCATGAGTACAAGAGACAGCTGCTTAATATTCTGCATGTAATGCACCTGTATAACGAACTGAAGGAGCATCCGGAACTGGATTTCTACCCCAGAACCTTTATCTTCGGCGCGAAGGCTGCAGCCGGTTACCGTAATGCGAAGCTGACCATCAAGCTGATCAACTCCGTAGCGGATGTGGTTAACAACGATCCTGCCATTAACGGCAAGATCAAGGTTGTATTTATCGAGAACTATAACGTATCCAACGCAGAGATTATTTTTGCGGCAGCAGATGTCTCCGAGCAGATCTCTACCGCAAGTAAGGAAGCATCCGGTACCGGTAACATGAAGTTCATGCTGAACGGTGCCCTGACCCTGGGAACCATGGACGGTGCCAACGTGGAGATCGTAGAAGAAGTGGGCGAAGAGAATGCCTTCATCTTCGGCCTGTCCGCACAGGAGGTTATTAACTATGAGAACCATGGCGGATATGACCCCATGGAGATCTTCAACAATGATCAGGATGTCCGCAAGGTACTGATGCAGCTGATCAACGGAACCTTCGCACCGGGAGATCCCGAGCTGTTCCGCCCGCTGTACAATTCCCTGCTGAACACCCAGTGCACGGCCAAGGCAGACACCTACTTCATCCTCAAGGACTTCAAGTCCTATGCAGAAGCACAGAAGAGAGTGGAAGCTGCTTACCGCGACGAGGACAACTGGGCGAAGAGCGCAATCCTCAACGTATCCTGCTCCGGCAAGTTCACATCTGACAGAACTATACAGCAGTATGTGGATGAGATCTGGCATCTGGATAAGGTAGTACTGAAATAATTAAGAACTTAAGAAAGAAGTCATACCGCCTAGAGAGACTGTTGCGCTCTATAGGCGGTATTTTTTTACGTACGCTCAAGTGCAAAAACATCCGATAAGATCATTGCATCTGAGAAAACAATCCAGTATAATGAAAGAAGTGCACACAAGATGCACTCTATCTATGCATAAGAAGTGGAATAACAGGAGGACGAGCATGATTCAGTTAACACAGGGCGGCGCTTACCTGGTAAACGGTACAGATATTGTAGCGGATACCTCCGAAGCAGCCAGACAGATACAGGCGAAGACCGGCATTACGATCTCCAGAGAAGAAGCAGCGAAAAACACCATGGCATATGGTATCCTGCGGGAGCATAATACTTCCGGAAATATGGACAAGCTTAAGATCCGCTTCGATAAGCTTACCAGCCATGATATTACCTTTGTAGGTATCATTCAGACCGCAAGAGCATCCGGACTGCAGAAGTTCCCCATGCCCTATGTACTGACCAACTGTCATAACTCTCTGTGTGCCGTAGGCGGCACCATCAATGAGGATGACCACATGTTTGGCCTGACCTGTGCGAAAAAGTACGGTGGTGTCTATGTACCCCCTCATCAGGCAGTTATTCATCAGTTCGCCAGAGAGATGTTGGCCGGCGGCGGCAAAATGATCTTAGGCTCTGATTCCCACACCCGTTACGGTGCTCTGGGTACCATGGCTATGGGCGAGGGCGGTCCCGAGCTGGTGAAGCAGCTGCTGAATCAGACTTATGATATCAATATGCCCGGCGTGGTAGCCGTATATCTGAAAGGCGCGCCCGTGAAGGGTGTCGGTCCTCAGGACGTGGCACTGGCGATCATCGGCGCTGTATTCAAGAATGGTTATGTGAAAAATAAAGTCATGGAATTCGTAGGTCCCGGCGTGGCATCCCTGAGTGCTGATTTCCGTATCGGTATTGATGTCATGACTACAGAGACCACCTGCCTGTCCTCCATCTGGAAGACCGACGACCAGATTCGTGAGTTTTATGAGATTCATGGACGTACGGAAGATTATAAGGAGCTGAATCCCGGTCAGGTAACCTACTATGACGGTCTCATAGAGGTGGATCTGGACAAGATCCGTCCCATGATCGCCATGCCGTTCCATCCCAGCAATACTTACACCATTGAGGAGCTGAATGCGAATCTGATGGATATTCTGGATGAGACCGAGAAACGTGCGAAAGTAAGCCTGGACGGTGCCGTAGACTTTACTCTGAAGAATAAAGTAAAAAATGGCAGATTCATCGTAGATCAGGGTATTATCGCAGGCTGTGCCGGCGGCGGATTTGAGAATATCTGTGCGGCAGCCGATATCTTAAAGGGCAGATATATTGGTGCGGATGAATTTACTTTAAGCGTATATCCCGCATCTATGCCCGTATACATGGAGCTGATCCGTAACGGCTGTGCCGCGACCATCTTAGAGACCGGTGCAGTCATGAAGACAGCCTTCTGCGGTCCCTGCTTCGGCGCCGGAGATACTCCCGCGAACAACGCGTTCAGTATCCGTCACTCGACTAGAAACTTCCCGAACCGTGAAGGCTCTAAGCTGCAGAACGGCCAGATCGCTTCCGTAGCTCTGATGGATGCAAGATCTATCGCAGCTACCGCAGCTAACAAGGGCGTGCTGACTCCCGCAACAGAGTTCGACGGCGACTTCGGAAAATACAAATATCATTTCGACAGCAATATTTACAAGAATCGTGTCTTCGATTCCCACGGTGTGGCAGATGAGAGCGTAGAGATCCAGTTCGGCCCCAATATCAAGGACTGGCCCGCTATGGGTGCCCTGCCTGAAAATCTGGTATTACAGGTAGTATCCGAGATCCACGATCCTGTAACCACCACCGATGAGTTGATCCCTTCCGGTGAGACCTCTTCCTACCGTTCCAATCCTCTGGGACTGGCAGAGTTCACCTTGAGCCGTAAGGATCCGCAGTATGTAGGACGTGCCAAAGAGATCCAGAAGGCAGAGAAAGAGCGTATGAACGGCGGACATCCCTGCCAGGCGGTTCCCGTACTGAAGGATGTCATGGGCGAAGTGAAGAAACAGTATCCTGAGGCTGACCGTAAGAACACCGGATTCGGTTCCACAATCTTCGCAGTGAAGCCCGGAGACGGTTCTGCCCGTGAGCAGGCTGCTTCCTGCCAGAAGGTACTGGGCGGCTGGGCGAACATCGCCAACGAGTATGCTACCAAGCGTTATCGTTCCAACCTGATCAACTGGGGTATGCTTCCCTTCCTCATCCAGCCCGGGGATCTGCCTTTTAAGAATCTGGATTATCTGTTCGTTCCCGGCATCAAGAAAGCCGTGGAAGACAAGGCAGAAGGGATCAAAGCTTATGTGGTAACACCCGGAGAGGGCATGAAGGAATTCTCCCTGAAGTTAGGCGAACTGACCGATGAAGAACGCCAGATCATCCTGAAGGGCTGCTTAATCAACTATAACCGTGTATAAGGAGCAAAAATATGGAATTTAACAAACCGGTATCCAACCCCATGATGGTAGGATCTATCGAATTATTAAAAGCAGAAGATACACCGGAACACAGACAGATGTTCCTGGAGGAGCTTCAGAAAGCAAAGTTCCTGGCTCCGGTAGTGATCGATCCTGTGCCCCAGCCGGATGAAAAGGGACAGGTGAGAATTCCCCGTGATGCAAAAGTCCAGTTCCCCATGTTATCTACAGAGGACGGACGGAAATTCTTCATGGCTTTCACAGACTGGATGGAGCTGAAAAAGTGGAAGGACGAAGAGAACCAGCAGACGTTCGCCATGAATTTTGATGATTATGCAGGAATGCTGCTGCGCAAGGATGCACAGGGCAATAGCAGTCCGGCGCTGGGATTTGTCATCAATCCTTTCGGCGGCAACATCGTAGTGACCAGAGAGATGGTAGCCGGTATGATCGCCGCGAAGCTGAAAGCAGCCGGGAAACCGGTACCTCCCGCACCCGGTGCGCCTGCTGCACCCACACAGCAATAAATTCAGACTAAACAAAACGCCCGATACGGACGATATAAGTAGCAGAGAGGTGACAAGGCCGGTCACTTCCTGCTACTTATTTTTTATATAGTTTTTAACGACACCACGGATGGTAATCGGATAGAATAATATTAAAATATTCTGTTCTGTTACCATTTTTTTGACTTAACCGTTCAGCCATGCAATATCACATGTGGTGGTGAACGGTTAAGCTTTACAGGAAGCGCGCCCTGTATGGTGAGGTCGGGGAAAGGAGAAAATTACAGATTTGAGAATTGATTCCGCAAGCATAGGAATGGATTCCGCCAGAAGTTATCATACTTCTAAGACGAGCGTCAGACGCTTTGAGATAACGGATTATCAGGCAGGGCTGACAGATGTATCCACGAAGGGACAGAAGACACCGGAAGGAGAGGATACAGCACAGAACACCGGGGAACAGGAGAATACCGCAGAGAATTCCGCAGAGAATACTGCCATGACCGTAAAAGACTGGCAGAGCCGTTTTCTGGTATCCTCCGCGAGATGGAATATGCGAAGCAGCGCCAGTGAACAGACACTGTCCACCATCCGTGAATATACGGTACGTTATATATTTGATTTATTATTCCCATCCCGGAATAGTACCCTGCATGACTGGATGCAGGAAAACGGCTGGAGTGGCGGCACGCAGGAAACAGCCACGGTAACACCTGTATCGGATGTATTTCCGCAGGTGACGTCCCGCGTAAAAATATTGAACTATGTGGGGGAGAGCTGGAACATAGAGCAGGAGGACACCAGCTTCTCTACCGTGGGAACCGTGCGTACCAAGGACGGCAGAGAGATCCATTTTAATGTCAATGTAAATATGAGCCGCAGATGTGAGGAATACTACAGAGAAGAACTGAATGTAGCGCAGTTCGCCCTGTACGATCCGCTGGTGATCAATCTGGATACCGATGCGACGGAGCTGTCGGATCAGACCTTTTATTTTGACCTGGATGCCGACGGTGAGGAAGAAGAGATCTCTATGTTAAAGGGCAGCGGTTATCTGGCACTGGATAAAAACGGAGACGGCATCATCAACGACGGCAGTGAACTGTTCGGAACCGGGAACGGTGACGGATTTGCGGACCTGGCACGGTATGATGAGGACGGCAACGGCTGGATCGATGAGAATGATTCCATCTGGTCGAAATTAAAAATCTGGTGCAAAGATGAAAAGGGCAATGACGTATTGTACAAACTTTCCGACAAGGGTGTCGGTGCAATCTGTCTGCAAAATGTTTCCACAGATTTTACCTTACAGGGAGACAGAACGGCCCGGGACGGTGCGACAGAAGCCAATGCAACGAACGGAGCGATCCGTAAGACCGGTATTTTCTTATATGAAAACGGAAATGTGGGTACTGTGCAGCATGTAGACATGGCAGCTTATGCCCAAAAAGCGTAACACCAATAAAGATCAATGGAAAATGCATCCTGAATAAAACCTTCGAATCGGGCAAGACTATAGGATAAACCAGGGAAAGTGGTTGAAACGATTGTATAGCAGGAAGTTGGTTCAGGGAACAGGAAGGATGCGGATATGAGAAGAAATAAAAAAAGCGGTATTCATAAAGAGCGTATTATAATGTTGGCCTCTTCGGCCTTTGTTCTGGCAGCGTTGACCATGACGGGGGTCTATATGAAGGGGCAGAATGTGGAGTCCAAGGATGATGGCTATACCTTGGACTTCACTGCACTTGAAAATAATGCGGATGATAAAATGCAGGAGATATCCGAATATAATGAGGAGCATTTGCTGAAGGAGGAAGAGAATATTCCGGAACTGACCGCGAATAACACAGCCGGAAATGAGATCGCGGCAGCACCGGTCACGGAGGATGATCTGGATTATCTTCCCCAGGAGGTGGGCTCCGGCCATGTGGAGATCCCGGGACTGACAGATCAGGAGACCTTACAGGAGGCAGAGCAGCAGATGCCGGAGCTGACAGTAGAGAAAACCCTGCATTTTACGGAAAGCGATGGAATGCAGAAACCGGTACAGAGTGATATTCTGATGAATTACTCTATGGACAAGAGCATTTACTTTGCCACACTGGATCAGTACAAGTACAATCCGGCTACGATCTTTTCCGCGGAAGAAGGCATGACGGTAACCGCCTGTGCGCAGGGAAAAGTAACTTCGATTTTTGAAAATGAGGAGATCGGTAAGGCGGTGACGCTGGATCTGGGAGACGGCTATGAGGCCACTTACGGACAACTGGCGGAGATTACCGTCAAGGAAAATGCTTATGTGAATCCGGGTGAAACGATCGGCAGTGTAGCAGCGCCTACAAAATATTACAGTGCTGAGGGGAGCAATGTGTATTTTGCCCTGACGCATAATGGAGATCCGGTAAACGGGGAGGCATTGTTCCACTGATGTATATACAGAATACCTATGGAAATTTTCATGTGGACCGTTTATACTATTATCAATGGAAAAATCGTGTACTGTAATCTCCCGGGAGATTGAGCGGAGGACCAATTTGAAATACAACAGAAAATATGCAGCAATATTGTCGCTGCTGTTCATCGTGAATATCATAGGGAATACCGCCTGTGGCAATACCTCTGCCGAGACGGGACATGTCAGTATTGCGGATATGGCAATGGAAAATACCCCGATAATCAATTATACCATTCCGACACTTACTCCTAATGTACTGGTGGATCAGCAGGGGTATGCAGGAGACGGAGAAAAGCAGGCAATCGTCAAAAGCCGGGAACCGGTGGAAAGTTTCCGGCTGATCGACAAAGAGTCCGGAGAGATCGTATATCGGGGGAAGGTAAAGCAGCCGGAGTACAACGAGGATCTGCAATTATACATCGGAACAGTGGATTTTACGGAATATACCAGCGAGGGAAGCTTTTATCTGGAATGCGACCGGGTGGGGCAGTCGCTCTCTTTTTCCATCAAGGAGAGGTATTATGAGGAATTGTTTAAAGCATTGTGCGAAAGGGTGCATGAAAGCTGCCGGGAGCGCAGCATTACAGAGGATGAGATCCTGACACTGCTGGAGGCATGCGAATGGTATTCGGAAGTTTTTACGGACGATAATCGGAATGAGATTCCGGATATGCTGGAATATATTGCGGACTGGCTGGAAAAAACCGTCAATGAGACAGAGGATAAGGAGCCGGATACCATGACGTATGTGGCTGTCCTGGCAAAATTCAGTTATCTGTATCAGAAATATGATGTACAATATGCAACGCAATGTCTTCAGCACGCATCCGCAATCTACACAAAGCTGGCCGCAGCATCCGGCAGAGATGCGGAGAAATTCATGGCTTTGACGGAACTGTACCGGGCTGCGGGACTTCCTTCCTATCGTTCGCAGATTTTGGAGTATAAGGAATTTTTCGAAGATAATACAAGCTATCTGGAGGAAACTGCATATCTCTACGGTTCCATGACATATCTGGCTACCAGACAGTCGGTGGATATTGATCTGTGCACAGCATTCATGGAAGGTATCAGAGATCAGGGAGAGGAACTGGCAAAACGTTCCGGTAAAATGATCGACGCCGTGACTTCCGTCAACAACGGTACGGAAGATCTGCTGAAGCGGGCGGAGGAACTGGCCTGTGCCAATTATATCTTATACAGTTATCAGTATACGGAGATATTGGAAGATTTTTTACATTATCTGATGGGCAGAAACAGAGATTCCGTGTGCTATTATCCGGAAGAGGGAAAAACGTCGGATTATCTTCTTCTGATCGCCCAACAGGTCTCCCTCACCGGAAAACATTAGATATTAGATCAGTTCTTTGTTTTTGAAATAGGTCTCGGAGATTATATTCTGTACATAGGTGCCCATGCTCTTGCGGGTCTCCTTGTCCAGATCCTTCATATAAATGGGCTTACCGTATTCAATGACTACGGTGGCCTTTTTTATTTTGGGAAAATGGTCTTCAAAAATAGCGGCAGAGTTCACAATGGTCATGGGAATGATGGGAACATTGCCTTTTTCGGCGATCTTGAAGCTGCCTTCATGGAAAGGGAGGAAAGTATCCTTGGTCTTATTCCGGGTACCTTCGGGGAAAATACAGATAGAAATACCGTGTTTCACCTTATCAATGGCAGCCAGGATCGTTTTCAGCCCGGCCTTGATATCCTGGCGGTCCAGGAAGAGACAGTGCAGATCCTTCATCCAGATATTTAACAGGGGCCATTTCAGCATTTCTTTTTTCGCAACGTAGCCGGTAGGTCTGGGAACGCGGACGTAGGTCAGGACCACATCGAAAAAGCTGCGGTGATTGCCCACATACAGTACTGCAGTATCGGTGGGAATATTTTCTTCACCGATGGCGATCACTTTGGTACCCGCCAGGCGGATCACCTGACGGAATGCCCAGTTGACAATGGCCAGGGAACTTTTGTCCTTCAGCCCCGGATTGAACTTGCCAATGATCCATTCCACCAGCATAAGCGGAGTGGACAGGATCAGGAATAATACAACAAATAATACAACGAATATAAAACGGATCATAAATACCTCTTTCTAATTCATTTGCTCTATTCATATGATGTCGGGGTCAAAAGCCCCCGACTCTGATGCCTACGGATTGTTACGTGCTACGCACTCTCACAATCCTACCCTCTATTCGCATATCGTGGGATTATCATCCCACTTTTATGCTCATATCGGGGCGGGTCCTAAGGTCTTTCACCCACTTATGAGCAAGCTCATGTGGGTTTAGACCTTTTGACCCTGGCATCATTCATATCATTTCTCGATAAATAGAACGCCCAGTGTACCGGGTCCGCAGTGGCTGGATATGACACCGCCGGCTCTGGTCTCCAGTATTTCGTTGAAAATACCGAGGCTCTCCAGATAGGAACGAACCGACTCTACAATTTCACGATCACAGCCGGAGTGCGTGATGAAGACTCTGTCGGGAACCGCATTTTTCAGGTCTTCTTCCATATCTTTTGTGTAGGACAGAATGACAGAACTCAGCTTACCACGATATTTTTTGGAGGCATCCATGGCGCCGTCTTCGACTACGATCCTGGGATGAAGCTTTAACATGGTGCCTGCCAGAGCTGCGACAGCATTACATCTTCCTCCACGGTAGAGGTAGGTCAGAGTATCTACGGTGAAGCTGGCACGTACTCTGGGGCGGATCTCTTCGATGGCAGCAGTGATCTGGGCTCTGGTTTTCCCCTCTGCGGATAAAAGGGCAGCCTGTATTACCTGCAGACCGATGCCGGTAGACAGGTTGGCGGAATTGATCACAGTTACTTTATCAGAAGCTTCCAGTTCTTCCGCAGCCAGACGCATGACATTGCCGGAGGTGGACATGCTGTCGGAAATAGAGAAACAGATGATCTCACGGCCTTCATCCAGAAATGGCTTCATCACTTCCATGGCCTCGGTCATGGAAGGTGCAGAGGTCTTCGGTGTGGTCTTATTTTCATCGGACCATCGGAAGATCTCTTCCGGGGTAATGTCCACACCATCACGATACTCTGTCTCCCCTAACAGGATGTGCAGGGGCAGGATGGCAATGTCATATTTTTCCAATAAATCTTTTGACAGATCGCAGGTACTGTCAGAGATGATCTTAACTGTCTGTGCCATAGAATATACCTTCCTTTTTTAGCGTTTCATCTTGTATTATTATTCATTGCCTTTGACGATCTGTCTGGCAACATAGACGCCGCTGGCAGATGCATGGGACAGGGAATGGGTCACGCCGCTGCCGTCGCCGATGATATATAATCCCTTATGACAGCTTTCCAGGTGCTCGTCCAGTTCTACTTCCATGTTATAGAATTTCACCTCCACACCGTAGAGCAGAGTGTCGTCATTGGCGGTACCGGGTGCGATCTTGTCCAAAGCGTAGATCATTTCAATGATGCCGTCTAAGATACGCTTGGGCAGTACCAGGCTTAAGTCACCGGGGGTTGCAGCCAGGGTAGGCTCCACCATGCCCTCGGCAATACGCTTTGCATTACTGCGGCGTCCTCTTACCAGATCACCGAAACGCTGCACGATGACACCGCCGCCCAGCATATTGGAGAGACGGGCGATGCTTTCGCCGTAGCCGTTACTGTCCTTGAAAGGTTCAGAGAAATGCTTGGCGACTAACAGTGCAAAGTTGGTGTTCTCGGTCTGTTTGTCGGCACCTTCGTAGCTGTGGCCGTTGACGGTGACGATGCCGTTGGTATTCTCATTTACTACGATACCGTGGGGGTTCATACAGAAGGTACGCACGGCATCTTCGAATTTCTCGGTTCGGTATACGATCTTGCTCTCATACAGCTCATCGGTCAGATGAGAGAAGATGACAGCGGGTAGCTCCACGCGGACACCGATATCCACACGGTTGGACTTGGTGTTGATATTCAGATCCTTACAGATGCGTTCCATCCATTTGCTGCCGCTGCGGCCTACGGAGATGATGCATTGATCACACTCGTAGGAGGCGTCCTCGCAGCTGATACGATACCCCGGATCCAGTGCTTCCACGGTTTTTACAGGCGTATCGAAATAGAAGGTCACTTTATCTTTGAGCTCCGCGTACAGGTTCTCCAGCACGATAAAGTTGATATCGGTACCTAAGTGACGCACGGAAGCATCTAACAGAGTCAGCTTGTTCTGCATGCAGAGCTTCTTAAATGAGGTACCTGCGGTGGAATACAGCTTGGTGCCTTCTCCACCGAATTTCATATTGATGTCATCCACGTATTTCATGAGATCGATGGCCTGATTTTTGCCGATGTATTCATACAACGTACCGCCGAAAGCGTTGGTGATGTTGTATTTTCCGTCGGAAAAAGCGCCTGCACCGCCGAAACCGCTCATAATAGAACAGCTCTTGCAGTTAATGCAGCTCTTGATCTTATCTCCGTCGATGGGGCAGTGACGCTTCTCCAGGGGATGACCGGCTTCGAAGACGGCAATTTTCAGGTCGGGATTCTGCTGTACCAGCTCGTAAGCGGAGAAGATACCGCCGGGGCCGGCACCGATAATAATGATGTCATATTTCATAGGGAATGGTTCCTTTCATAGTGTTCTTTTTTCACTTTTGTAAATTTCAAAAACATCCAAAATATGATGTCGGGGTCAAAAGCCCCCGACTCTGATGCCTACGGATTGTTCCGTGCTACGCACTCTCACAATCCTACCCTCTATTCGCATATCGTGGGATTATCATCCCACTTTTATGCTCATATCGGGGCGGGTCCTAAGGTCTTTCACCCACTTATGAGCAAGCTCATGTGGGTTTAGACCTTTTGACCCTGGCATCAAAATATAGTATACCATATTTTTAGTAAAAAAGGGGAATGGAAATATAGCAAAATATGTGATAGAATCATAAGTCATAGGCTTGTCTGGAAATGGATGGAAAGGTATCTGAAATGGAAGCAGTACAGAAGAAAAATAAATATGAGATAGATATGTGCAACGGCACGATCATGGATAAATTAATATCCTTTGCCCTGCCGCTGATGGTGTCAAGTATTTTACAGCTGTTGTTTAATGCAGTGGATATTATTGTGGTCGGCAGATTCACCGGAAGTCAGGCGCTGGCGGCGGTGGGATCCACCACGGCACTGATCAATATGTTTGTGAATCTGTTCATCGGGGTCTCGCTGGGAGCCAACGTATTGTCTGCCAGATTCTATGCGGCAGGCAAAGAGCGGGAAATGAGCGAGACGGTACATACGGCGATGACTTTTGCCCTGATCAGCGGCATCGTCATGGTATTTGTGGGACTACTCTGCTCCCGGATATCGCTGGAATGGATGGATACTCCGGCAGATGTGATCGACCAGGCAGCTCTATATATGAAAATCTATTTTTGCGGAATGCCCTTTTTTATGCTGTACAATTACGGAGCCGCCATTCTGCGTGCGGTGGGCGATACGAAGAGACCGCTTCTGTTCCTGATCATTTCGGGAGCTGTCAACGCTGCACTAAATCTGTTTCTGGTCATTGTTTTTTCCATGGGAGTGGCAGGCGTGGCCATCGCTACGGTGTTCTCGCAGATCATCTCCTGCGTGCTGGTACTGGGATGTCTGTTTGGCACGGACAGCTGTTATCGTCTGCAGCTCACAAAGCTGGGAATCCAATGGGAGTATCTGCTGCAGATTTTCCAGGTGGGAGTGCCTGCCGGGATTCAAAGCGTGGTGATCAATTTTTCTAACGTATTGCTGCAGTCTTCGGTGAATTCCTTTGGATCCATTGCCATGGCGGGATACACGGCGGCGAACAACATCTTCGGATTCCTGTTCGTATCGATCAATTCCATCACGCAGGCGTGCATGAGCTTCACCAGCCAGAACTACGGAGCCGGGAAGAAAAAGCGTATGGACCGGGTACTTGTCGACTGCATGATCCTGTCAGTGATCGTGGCGGTGACTCTGGGTGGCGGTGCCAATCTCTTTGGCCCCCAGCTGCTTCATATCTATACTACGGAGGCGGATGTGATCGCCTGCGGTACGGAAATCTTATTGTATACGACACTGACTTATTTTTTATGCGGAATCATGGATCTCATCCCGGGGGCTCTGCGTGGAATGGGACATTCGGCGGTTCCTATGATCTTATCTATTATCGGAACGGTAGGCACGAGGATTTTCTGGATCTATGGGGTGTTCCCCATGCACCGGTCACTGATGGTACTGTTTTTATCTTATCCGGCATCCTGGACCGTGACGATATTGCTGCAGGCAGTGTGCTTCTATTTTGTAAGGCAAAAGGTACACAGTACCATGCCACAGGAAGAAACATAAGAACATAAGACAGGCGGCTGCAGAGTGTGGAAGACTTGTGACCGCAAAGTACAGACAGTAAAAGAATTGAGGGATAAGATGTTAACTAAATTCAAGAAAAAATATATCGGAAACTGGGATTTCTACCGCAGATATCTGCTGCTTGCGATCCCCATGATCCTGCAGAATGCCATTACCAATCTGGTAAGCTTTTTAGATAATATTATGGTAGGACAGCTGGGTACGGAGCAGATGTCCGGTGTTGCTATCGTGAACCAGCTGATCTTTGTGTATAATCTGGCGATCTTCGGAGCTGTATCCGCAGCCAGTATCTTCGGTGCCCAGTATTTTGGCAAGGGCAATCATAAGGGACATATGTATTCGTTCCGTTTTAAATTATATGCGACCCTGCTGGTGACCGGAGGAGCGATATCGCTGTTTTTGACCAAAGGTTCCGCACTGATCTCCCTGTATCTGACGGATACGGTGGGGAACGGAGCTACGGATGTGGCATTGAAATACGGTCAGGAGTATCTGGCGATCATGATGGTAGGCCTGATCCCTTTTGCGGTGAACCAGTCTTATGCTACGAATATCAAAGAGACCGGGCAGACTTTTATTCCCATGTTAGCCAGCTTCGTAGCGGTGGGAACCAACGCACTGTTAGATTATCTGATGATCTTCGGCATCGGACCTTTTCCCAAGATGGGGGTAGCGGGAGCAGCACTGGCTACGGTGATCGCCCGTTACATTGAGGCATTGATCGTGATCATCTGGGCACACATGCACAGGGCGAAGAACCGCTATCTGGAAGGAGCCTATACCGGCTTCGGCATTCCTTTTGCGGAACTGAAAGCAATTCTCGTCAAGGGCTTCCCCCTGATGATGAATGAAGTAATGTGGGCAGCGGGTATGACCACCGTGACCCAGTGTTATTCCGTCAGAGGACTGGATGTGGTGGCGGGACTGAATATCGCATCCACCATTACGAATCTGTTCAATATTGTATATCTGCAGTTAGGCTCCTGTATCAGCATTGTAGTAGGACAGTATCTGGGCGCCGGCAAGCTGAAAGAGGCGAAGGATGCGGACAATAAGATGATCGTATTCAGTGTCTTCTGTTGCGTGATCATGGCAGCATTGATGTTCGTGGTGGGAGGATTTTTCCCCGGTATTTATAATACTTCGGAAGAGATCAAGGGACTGGCTACGCAGTTCATCGCAGTCTCCGCGATCATCATGCCGTTCTGTGCATTCAGCCATGCCTCCTATTTTACCCTGCGTTCCGGCGGCAAGACGGTGGTAACGTTTTTGTTTGATTCCGTATTTACCTGGGTGATCGTGGTACCTGCGGCTTATCTGCTGGCACACTTTACCGGGCTGGGGATCGTAAGCATCTACTTCCTGGTGCAGGGTACGGAGATGATCAAGGTCATCATCGGCTACTACATGGTGAAGAGTAATGTGTGGGTAGTACAGATGGTATAGAGCGGAACCACAGAACAGATGTGGAAGAAAGGCATGGCATTTCGGGAAATGAGGGTGTTTCCGCTGGTGAGAGCAGAGCATCCTGCGTCCCAGGAGTTTCAAAATCTGTGTATTGGAGCCGGATGGTCTCAAAGATACGGTTGAAATCCGATTCCAGAGTATACCAGTCTGCTAACGGAAGTGTGGATTCCAGCTGCAGGGTATTTCCCTGCAAAGGGATGTCGGGATCGGACAGGGTAATGTAAATCCAGTACTTTTGCTCGGTCTGGTAGATCTCGGTGTGTTTCCAGCCATTGAGGCCGCTGTCTGGCAGAGTAATCTTCTCACTGGTGACACCGGTACCGCAGATCCCCGGTACGGGAGCATAGACCAGAGTAAAGGTATCCTCCGGATATGCGATGTTCCAGAAGACGATGGCATCGGTAGTCATCTCACTGGTAGTTACGTTGCGGATTTCATAGTCCCAGGTCTCCGGAAGAGACAGGGAGAACCGCACCGATCCCAGGTCGCAGAGAGCTTCACTCCCTATGGCTATCGCCAGATCATCCTCAGCCCCGGATTCCGGGCACTCCGTCGGAGCGAGAGATTCTGCAATCACCGGAGCAATCGGGCCTGCGGCTTCTGTGGGATTCTGTGAATCTCCGGAAGCTCCGCAACCGGTGAACGACAGCACAAGTAAAGTGCAAAGCGATAACAGCAAAATATTTTTCTTCATAAAAATACCCTCCCAAAGTCGTGAATAAGTAACATGATCTATACTATAGAACGACTTCCGGGAGGGAAAGTTTCAGAGAATTGAAAGTTACGAGCCATGCAAAGTCAAAACAGAAACAGCGATCTGGGAGCTT
>OGJY01001422.1_pt1 | contig 28058 bp, 24 predicted proteins | sample 1572231 | NCBI WGS metagenome assembly OGJY01 (sample SAMEA2582121, study PRJEB24529) | metagenome | biome: Human gut stool | place: China | collected 2011
CGACACACGCACCTGAAACGTGCGCGTCTACCAATTCCGCCACCTGGGCAATTCATTATTTTCAGGTAAGCAATCTCTCGTGATTGCGGTGCAAAGGTAGTGTTTTTTTTTATATTACAAAATATTCAACCTTTATTTTTTAGATAATACGCAAAAAACCCCGCCGGATAACCAGCGGGGCTTTGTAGTATGTTACCTGTCAACCTTACGGTTTACCAGGAGTATCCTATTTACTTAACGATAGCTTTAACTGCGCTTTCACCGTCAACAGCAACAACTACGATACCTGCAGGAGCAGAGAATGTTACGTTGTCTGAGCTCAGAGTCTGAACTGTTACTGTCTGACCAAGGATGTTGCTTACAGTTACTGTCTTACCAGCTGCATTCTGGATAGTGATCTTACCTTCACCTGCAATTACGCTAACTGTTGATGTAGAAACACCTTCGTTAGATGTTGCGAAGTCGCTAGTATCTTCCAGATTGAAGATCTGAGCCTGGTTGATCAATTCCTGCATCTTCTGGTCGTCATCTGCATGGTTACCGTTATCTACAGTGTATTCTGCCAATACAGGAACACCGTTGTGGATTTTCACCCATGCACCCTTGAAGGAAGCAACGTGAGATACACCATCCAGGTTAGATTCCAGTAAGAAGTCTTTATGATCATCGTCTGTGTAACGCAGAGAGAATGCATAGTTCTTATGTAAACCATCTACCGGTTTCTTTTCGAAGATAGCTTCATTGTACAGGTCGCGAGGATCAAGAACGCCGTCTTTAGTTCTCAGGTCTGCCAATTTCTTACCGTCTTTCAGGATATACAAGAATTCGCCGTCTGCATCTACCTGGTGAACACCTTCTACGAAACCAAGGCGAGTGTAAGACTGCCATTTGTAAACGTCAGGATTATTCAACATGTTAGTACTTTCCTTAACTGAGTCAGTCAAGTTGATCAGGAAGCTACCAGCCAGGTAACCATTGTAATCAACTTCGTGCTCGCAGTTCGGGTTGTAACCGTGAGTGTTACACCATTTGCCGTCTTTTACAGAATCCGGACGTACAACGAACAGATACTGAGGCATACGATCAGAAGAACTTACTACATAGTCTGCATACAGAGCAGTTGTGCTTTCATCACCCTTCGGCTGAATCTTTTCAGCTGTCATACCCAGGTAACCGAAGTCTTTCACTACCTGTGGAGCATTGCTCTGGTTGTTAGAGTCTTCAAACAGGAATTCAGAACCAGTTCCTCTTGCACGGAACATATTGATGTTCTTACCGATTTCACCCAGATCCATATACAATGGACGATCATCTTTAATAACAGCAAATGCAGAAGCTCTTTCAGTAGCTACGTTGTTCAGAGGCAGATAGCTCATTTCGCCAACGCCGTCTTCGCAATGTGCCTGCATCCAACCATTAGAAGTTTCAAGAACTGCACCACTGTTGATATCAACTAATACATAGCAGATTTCGTCACCCTTCACCTGATCAGCTTTCAGATAGAATACACCCAGTTTAGGATCGTCAGCAGCAGAAGCTTCAGCCTGAGCCTTAGTCATAGCCTTGTAGTAAGGAGTCTTACCCTGCGGGCTTACCAGATATACATATACCTTATCGTTGTCGATCAGATTCTTGTCGCTTACTTTCAGTACATAAGCAGTTCTAGCCAGCTGAGGCAAACCGATTTCTGCACCGTAACCGAACGGAACATCGATAGCAACCTGACCGTCAACCGGAACATTGCTAGCTTCGATCAATTCATAAGTAGTAGCCTGACCTGCAGTCGGAGCAAAGCTCTTATCGTCTGTTACATTCAGGTAAAGTTCCTGATCTGCAAACAGGTTATAGTTCAGATAATACTTAGTATAAAGCAGATCATCAGCGTTCAGGTATTTGTAACCATGACGAACACTTGTTTTAGCTTCATTATCTTCTACAGCAGTGAATGTATAAGTATCTTCGTTCAGAAGTTCTTTCTGTCTGAAGCTATCATAATTCTTATTGATGAAGTAAGTACCGGTTGCATCTGTGTAAAGCTGACCTTCAAATACTTCGTCTGCATATTCACGGTTGTAAACAGCAACTGTAGGAACATCACCGCAACCAGTAGTTTCAACAACCCACATAGTAGCCGGCATATCGTTGTAATCCTGAGCAGTTGTAGCTGCATCCAACATCAGACGACCGATGAAGTTATCAACTACATTCTTACCAGTAGCAACGTCTTTGATGAAATATAAACCTTGATCAACTTTAGCACGAGTCAGATAGTCAAATTTTCTATCTTTGAAAGTGAACTTAGTCTGAAGAGAACCAGGAAGTACAAAACCATTCAATTCTGTATTCTTAGCAGTAATAACAGCCTGATCGTCTGTCAAATAAGCTATACGAACAACAACTTCACCATAAGCAGCTTCGGTCAAATCAGCTTCAGTAGGCGTACCAGCTACATGTATTGCATTTTCGTTATTATTTGTAGAGTTAAATGCATAGTCAGCATTCTGCCATACATCACTGGTCGGATTTTTCGATAAAGCATTCATCGGTTCAGCAACCAAACTATCCTGAGAAGGATAATAAGTAAACTTGAACAAGCTACGAGCTTCCCAAGCGGCAGCACTCATATCATCTACAGGTTTAGCCACATCTTTAGGAAGACCTTCCAATAAAACCATCGGCAGTTCTTTACTACTGCTTGAGAAGAATTCAGTACCAACGCTTAACACTTTACCTGCATCTGTTTTCAGATAAACGAATTCAGCAGCAGCTAATCCGTCAGCCGGATCATCAAAAATACCTAATTTCTTTTTACCATCGGCATCTGCAGCTGCAACACTTGGAAAATCCGTGTCATTATAATCTGTTGCAGTAAATGCGTTTGCCAGGAATGGGCTAGCAGTCTTAGGGGCAACAGCAGAAGTAATAGTGAATTTTCCACCATATTGGAAGTCAACTACATTGTTCAAATCAGCAGCCTTCAAAGCGATACCACCAGCTAGAACCGGTTTCAACTGCACAGCATCAGTAATAGCCTGAACATGAGTTTGAGCTATATCGTGAGAATACTTAGCTGCGATGATTTCGTCGTTATCATTTTTCTGTAAAACAACAACAGAGTCACGATTTGCAAAATAAGAATAAACAGGTTTGAGAGCAAAAGGAGTATTTCCCTGATTATCGGTTGTATACCAAGTCCAATCTGTTAAGCAGCCTTCCAGAATAGAAGTAGGAAGATCCTGATCAGAAGTTTTAGTAGCCACTTCAAACAAAGTAGCATTTATATGCGAGTAAACCAACTCCAGATTTGTTTCTTTATTGATCAAAGTAAAGCTGATACCGCTAGCGTTATCATCGTTTACTTTAACTGACCACAAAGAAGCATTGATAGGAGCGTTAGCTACTTCAACCAACTTCATGTTTAATTCACCTGTTGTGTAATTACGAGTCTGGATAAGCACTTTTCCATCTGCATCTGTCAACTGATACAATTTGTCTGCATCAAAGCGAGTGATGTCAGATCCTACTGCGGCACTTGCAGTTGCAGTTGGGCGAAGAGTAATACCATGACCGATTTCATTTGTACCGGTATGTACTGCGGTAGTACCTTGCGCGAAAGCTCCAAGACTAGTTGTCAGCAGAGCGCCGACAAGAAGAGTAGAAAACTTTTTGTTCATAATCAAATAATTTAATTAGTAATAAAATATAAAGTTCAAATAATCTATACTGTAATAAAATATAAAGCTCTAACGATTTATCTTTATCATTCTAACTGTGCATACTTCGCACCTAAATCGTATGGCAAAGATACATATCTTTTTTGGTTGCACTATTTTTTTGTTATATTTTTTTCCCTTTAACCATGCTTTCTTATCCGATTCTTGGTTTAAAACGTACAAATAATGCGGTTTTAAGGACATAGTAAATCATCCTTGCTGAGTTTTGCTATGTTCCGACTCCTTCTTACGGTAATCGGAAGGAGATACTCCCATCACCTTTGTAAAGGTACGCGAGAAATAAGCGGGCTCTTCAAAACCAAGCTTGGTAGATATCTCATTCAGTTTCAGGTTTGTCAACACAATATACTGACAGGCCTTCTGTATCTTCAGACGGATAAAATAGTTTATCGGCGACACACCGGTCTCTTTCTGGAAAAGCATGGAAAAGTGGGAAGGAGAATATTTAAAATAAGCCGCCAACTGATCCAAAGTCAGGTTACGCTCCACATGTTCGTTCATATAATGGATCACGCGCGAAGCAAAAGAATACTCTTTATGATTAGGCAAATTAATATAACGATACTGCTCCAGATATAAAAAAGAGGTAAGGAACATATACAGGCACATCGACGAGTAAACCATATATTCCTTAATATATCCCATCGAGAAACAACCGTATATCTCTTCGAACAATTGTACACGGTCTTGCAGGCGGGAATATTCGCCTGGCAGGATCGTGCCCGGTGCTGGCGTAGACGGCAGAAACTCATGGCTAAGTTTCCCCATGAAATGAACCCAGTATATCGTCCAGGGATCATGCTCGGACGAACCAAAAGAATAAGGCACATTCGGAGGTATAATAATGTACTGGTTCTGCTTCACCGGATAAGTCTTCCCATGAATAGTATACCAACCCTCCCCTTCTATACAGTAGATAAGCATGGCATAACTACACCCCTGGTCTTTCTGCACATAATGGTACTTCACCCTGGGAAAGAAACCGATCTTACGGACATACAGATTCCCGATAAGCGGTTCCCGGCTATAAGTTTCCAGCAATTCGTCCGGCAAAGAGACAAAACGCTCTCCTTTAAATCCTTCTTTAATCTTTATCACTATACATTATTATATATGTAAACCGTGACAAATATAATAAAAAAACGGCCACTTCCTTTTGGGGAAGCAGCCGTTTCGGGTTTTATTTTGCGGAGAAAGAATTACATCATTCCACCCATTCCGCCACCCATACCCGGGTTCATCGGCGGCATAGCAGGGCCTTCTTCTTTCTTTTCAGCGATCACACATTCAGTTGTCAGGAACATACCAGCGATAGAAGCTGCATTTTCCAAAGCAACACGAGTTACCTTAGCCGGGTCGATTACACCGACAGCGCACAGGTTTTCATATTTGTCTGTACGGGCATTGTAACCGAAGTCGCCTTTACCTTCTTTTACTTTCTGAACGATAACGGCACCTTCCTTACCTGCGTTGGCAACGATCTGACGCAACGGTTCTTCGATAGCGCGTTTTACGATTTCGATACCGGTTGTTTCGTCTTCGTTTTCACCCTTCATGCCTTCCAATGCTTCGATAGCACGGATGTAAGCTACACCACCACCGGGAACTGTACCTTCTTCGATAGCAGCGCGGGTTGCATGTAAAGCATCATCCACACGGTCTTTCTTTTCTTTCATTTCCACTTCAGAAGGAGCACCTACGTAAAGAACAGCTACACCACCTGCCATCTTAGCCAGACGTTCCTGCAGTTTTTCTTTGTCGTAGTCAGAAGTAGTGTTTTCGATCTGAGTCTTGATCTGACCGATACGAGCCTGGATAGCAGCTTTGTCGCCTGCACCGTTAACAATGATAGTAGTATCTTTGTCTACAGTGATCTTTTCGGCAGTACCCAGCATATCCATTGTAGCACCTTCCAGCTTCAAACCTTTTTCTTCAGAGATAACAACACCGCCAGTCAGTACTGCGATATCTTCCAACATAGCTTTACGACGATCGCCGAAGCCCGGAGCCTTCACAGCACAGATCTTCAGAGAACCACGCAGACGGTTTACAACCAATGTTGCCAATGCTTCGCTGTCGATATCTTCAGCAATGATCAACAGCGGACGACCGCTCTGAACAGCCGGTTCCAGGATAGGAAGCAGGTCTTTCAATACAGAGATCTTCTTGTCGTAGATCAGGATATACGGATTTTCCATCTCGCATTCCATCTTTTCTGTGTTGGTTACGAAGTACGGAGAGATGTAACCACGGTCGAACTGCATACCTTCCACTACGTCAACTGTAGTTTCAGTACCTTTTGCTTCTTCCACCGTGATAACGCCTTCTTTCTTCACTTTCTGCATAGCTTCAGCAATCAATTTACCGATAGTTTCGTCACCGTTAGCAGAAATCTTAGCTACATGTTCGATCTTTTCGAACTGGTCGCCTACTTCTTCAGCCTGTTCAGCGATCTTTTCAACCACTTTGGCAACGGCTTTATCGATACCGCGTTTCAAGTCCATCGGATTAGCACCTGCTGTAACGTTCTTCAAACCTACACCGATGATAGACTGTGCCAATACAGTAGCAGTAGTTGTACCGTCACCTGCATTGTCGTTTGTTTTAGAAGCAACTTCCTTCACCAACTGAGCACCCATGTTTTCGAACGGGCAAGCCAATTCCACTTCTTTAGCAACAGTTACACCGTCTTTTGTGATGTGAGGAGCACCGAATTTCTTTTCGATGATCACGTTACGGCCTTTCGGGCCTAATGTTACTTTTACAGCATTTGCCAATTCGTCCACACCTTTCTTCAAAAGGTCGCGGGCATCCATATCGTACTTAATTTCTTTTGCCATGATTATATTGTTTTTTTTTTTTTCGTTTAATGAATTAGATAATAGCTAAGATATCAGACTGACGCATGATAAGATATTTCTCACCTTCCAGTTCGATTTCTGTTCCTGCATACTTTCCGTACAGTACAGTATCGCCTGCTTTAACAACCATTTCTTCATCTTTTGTTCCGTTACCTACGGCAACAACTTCACCTTTTAAAGGTTTTTCTTTTGCTGAATCCGGGATAATGATTCCGCCAAGTGTCTTTTCTTCTGCTGCAGCCGGCTTGATAAGCACTCTGTCTGCTAATGGTCTAATGTTCATCTTTTGATATATTTTTAATGTTAATAATATTATGTATAATATGTGTATTTCTAATTCACGCTTACTCCTATGCGAAATCTGTGCCAAAACATTTGGCAGGGAAAAGACTGACAAATTTGCATAACCCGACAGTTAGTTATACCGACACGACTGACAGGATGACTATCCTTCCCGACTTACTTGCTTCCCGACTAGAACAAAAGTACCGGGAAAGTAGTTCATTGGTAACTATCTTTTAACTGATAAGTGCTATATTTTTATTCTTTTGGGCATGCTTCAATTTAATTTTGAGCTAGCTCAAAATTGATTTCGACCATGCTAAAAATTAATTTCGAGCATGCTCAAAAGCAAAAAAATAAGGGAAGAAAGATTTAGAATCTGCCTTCCCCTACATTAATATATAGTAGGCTATCGATTAGTCTATCAGGAGAGTGGAGATAGAATGTGCCGGTAATACAGGTTGATACACGCGGCCGTCTATTTCGACAGACAGCTGACGATCGTCGTTTCCCTCGTTTGCCAAAGCGACAACAATACTTTTATCGGGGTTGATAAAGGCCAGAAGGTTAGCGAAAAGACCGGATGTTTCGAGTTTGCGGGCGCCCGGCTGTACGTAGTGGCTCAGGTGTTTCATTACATAATACTCGGGGGTGTAATGGAAAGATTTCGTATCGGGGTCGACAACCACCAGGGAGTTTTGCGCCCATCCCCATCGGCTGATACCGCCTTTATCCAGAGAAATATTCCAATACATATAAGCCGAAGCACCGTTATCCAGGTAATGACGCATCAGGTTCCAGGAATAAACGGCTCCGCTCCAGTTGTTCTGTCCGTCACCACATTCCTGCTCGGTCTGGTAGAGCTTCATATCAGGGTAACGTTCGTGCAGGCCTTTGATCGCTCCTTTCCCGGCCCATTGGAAACCGACACCGCTGATATACTTACGGCTTGCCGGGTCTGTCAGGATGGTATCCACCAGGGCTTCGTTGGCACGTTCCATGGTGCCGAACATTACTTTTACATCCTGTTCTTTCATTGCCGGGCCGAGATAGTTGCCGATAAAGTTTGCCAAAGAAGCTGCCGTCCAGCAACAGCTGGGGAATATCTGGGCTGAGTTAAATTCGTTCTGCGGCATGACGGCAAAGATGTCGATGCCCTGTTCGCGATAGGCTTCGATAAACTTGGAAAAATACAGTGCGTACGCCTGCAGATAAAGGGAGTCCTGAATAAACATGTCCGTACCTTCGTAACCGACTTTATCGGCCGGCAATCCGTTACGGTATTTCTCGTTAAAGTTTTCGCCTGTATAGGCAGAAGCGTAATGTTTATTGTATTTCATCCAGGATGGAGGGCACCAGGGAGAAGCCCAGATACGCAGGTCGGAATTGTATTTCTGCGCATTCTTAATGAAAGGGATCAACGTTTGCTGGTCATTGGCAATGGTGAAATACTTCATTTCGAAGTCGCCATCTGTTTCATTATAGGAATACCAGTCGCGGGAGAAGTCATTGGCCCCCACGGGCATACGACAAATAGTAAAGTTAGCCCCTATCTCCGGGAAAAAGAGCTCTTCCATGATTTCTTCTCTTACAACCGGGTCGAGTTTGCTCAGGGAGATCCAGCCCAGCTCGTTGAAGCAGGCACCGAAACCGTCTATCGTCTGTAGCTTCTTATTGGTATGGATGAAGGCATCGATCTCAGGAATGGTATCCGGAGAAGCGGAAACGAGGTCGGACTGTTCCTGCCACGGTTCGTTTTCAGTGGTAGTCACCCAAGAGGCCCTTGGTTGGAAAGAGCAGGAAGAGAGACAGAGGGCGAATGTGAGAATTAAATAATATGTTTTCATAAGGCAGTAAATATAAAGGACAACGACTTCTCTTTAAGCAGGAGAAGTCGTTGTGTTAGTTTGCTTTCCGAATCAGGTTAGAACCGTGCGATCAGTTCTTCTACGGTAACAGGCACTTGTTCTCCTGTGAGCATATTCTTCAGGTTTATCTTACCTTCGTTCATTTCATTTTCACCGACGATAGCGACAAACGGGATCTTCTTTGTATCGGCATATCCCATCTGTTTCTTCATCTTGGCTGCTTCCGGGAAGAGTTCGGTACGGATACCGGCGGCACGTACTTTGGCGATAATAGGCAGCAGATAGCTTTCTTCTTTCTCGCCGAAGTTGACAAACAGCAGTTGTGTTGTCAGTAATGAGTCGGCAGGATAAAGCTCCAACTGGTTCAGTACGTCGAAGATACGGTCTGCACCGAAAGAGATACCTACGCCGGATACGCCATCCATGCCAAATACGCCGGTCAAGTTGTCATAACGTCCGCCCCCGGTGATACTTCCGATCTGAACATCCAATGCTTTTACTTCGAAGATAGCTCCGGTGTAATAGTTCAGCCCACGTGCCAGAGTCAGGTCGAGTTCCAGTTCGGAATGCATAGGCAGCAGGTCGATACGGTCGAGGATGAAGGTCATTTCTTCCACGCCTTTCATAGCAATCTCGGATGTAGCCAGTTGTTCTTTCAGGACGGCCAGTTTTTCACGGTTGGTTCCTGCCAGCATGATGATTGGCTGCAAGCGGGCTATGGCCTCTTCAGTCAGGCCTTTACTGCGAAGTTCTTCGTTCACATTGTCCAGGCCGATCTTGTCCAGTTTATCGATGGCGACAGTTATATCGACGATCTTATCCGCTTCGCCAATGATCTCGGCAATACCGGATAAAATCTTACGGTTATTCATCTTGATGCAAACACGGATACCGAAACGGTGGAATACCTCATCCATGATCTGGATCAGTTCCACTTCATTGACCAGCGAGTTGGAACCGACCACGTCGCCATCACACTGATAAAACTCGCGGTAACGTCCTTTCTGCGGACGGTCGGCACGCCATACGGGTTGTATCTGGTAGCGTTTGAAAGGGAAGGTTATATCGTTGCGGTGCTGCACCACGTAACGGGCAAAAGGGACGGTCAGGTCGTATCGCAGGCCTTTCTCACAGGCTTTTACACCGAACTTCACGGCATTGCGCTCTAACAGTTCTTCGTCTGTAATGCCGGAGAAGCAATCACCGGAGTTTAATATCTTGAAAAGCAGCTTATCACCTTCTTCGCCATATTTACCCATCAGGGTAGACAGGTTTTCCATGGCCGGAGTTTCGATTTGCTGAAATCCGTACAGATGATATACTTCGCGAATTGTATTGAATATATAATTACGTTTCGCCATTTCTTCGGGCGAAAAATCTCTTGTACCTTTTGGTATAGACGGCTTCTGCATATACTGTTTGCTCTTCTTTATCGTCGGAGCTAACCGACTTTTATCTATTATATTATTATTCGGAATGCAAAGGTAGGTATTTTGTTTCAATTTCGTTATTTATTGATGGGCTTCATTGTTTTATCCGTTTCTTTTTGCTACGTTTGTAACATAATCAAAATATAACGAGACTATGAAAAAGAAACAGAAGAAAGCGTTGTATGGAGAAGCTGGTAGTTTTTTCATTGATATAGCCAAGTATATCACTACGGGAGCTCTTATTACAACATTATTAAGTGATTTTCAAGAGCATAATATTGCTATATACCTTTTAGGTATTATTAGTATTGTTGCTTCATTATTGGCTGGATTGTATTTAATAAAAAGAAAGGAGGAATAGTTATGCCAGATTCAGTGTACATATTTTTATTCATCATTGCATTGGCAATAAGTATGGTACTTTGGTCTTTCTATATCGAAGGTGACTTTAGTAGAAAAAAGAAGAAAAAGAAGAAATAAAACTAACTGCCCGAGTCATTCGAAATGACTCGGGCAGTTAGTTTTATTGGGTGCAGCAGTCAGCCCCGCTTAGTCGCGGCTTCTGCCACCCAGGAATATCATTACATAATATAATAAGGTAGCCAGCGAACCTAAAGCTGCAACCACATAGGTATAAGCAGCAGAACGCAAAGCATCTTCGGCCTTATCATGTGTATAAGCATTCGTTATTCCGGCATTACTCAACCAGGCCAAAGCACGCTGGCTGGCATTGATCTCTACCGGCAGTGTTATGAAACTGAATAGCGTGGTCATTGCAAACAGAATGATACCAATCAGCATCAACTGCGGAAATGTATGCAACATCAACATACCTCCCAACAATACCCAAGTCATAATGTTAGAAGAAAAACTTACGATCGGAACCAGAGCCGAACGCATCTTCAGCGGGCCATAAGCCGTAGCGTGCTGTACCGCATGACCACATTCGTGTGCCGCTACAGCCGCAGCAGCGATACTATTACTATAATAAACCGATTCACTCAGATTCACCGTTTGATTTGCAGGATTGTAATGGTCTGTCAAATGTCCGGGAGTAGAAATTACTTTTACATCGTAGATGCCGTTATCGTGCAACATCTTCTCTGCTATATCCTTTCCGGTCATACCGTTAGGCATAGGAATCTTAGAATACTTCTCAAACTTGCTTTTCAGTCTGGAAGAAACCAACCAGCTTAACAAGGCAAAACCAATAAATATAATCCAATACATGCTCATAATGTCCAAATAATTAAGTGTTATACTAGAAATGTCTTACAAAAAGTCTGCCAAAAACAAAAATGGCAGAAGATTGGCCTGCTAGAGGTGGTCTTCTGCCATTTTGTAATAGTATCTGATGTTTATTCTTCGGTATATCTGATAATTGTCTGTTCGCGATCAGGCCCTACTGACACGATTTTAACAGGAACACCCAGCTCTTCTTCAAGGAAAGCAAGGTATGCATTGAATTCTTCCGGGAATTCATCTTCACTCTGCATCTTTGTCATGTCTGTCTTCCAACCCGGCAGTTCAACGTATACAGGTTCGATCGTATCGTCAATCTCAAACGGGAATTCTGTTACCTCTTCCCCGTTGATCTTATAAGCAACACAAGCCTTGATCGTTTCGAAGCCGTCGAGCACGTCGCTCTTCATCATAATCAACTGACTTACACCGTTGATCATAACGGCATATTTCAACGCTACAAGGTCGATCCATCCGCAACGACGTTTACGTCCTGTTACAGAACCGAACTCATGTCCCAATTCGCAAAGCTGATCACCTGTTTCATCGAACAACTCCGTCGGGAACGGGCCGCTACCAACACGGGTACAGTAAGCTTTGAAGATACCGTAAACTTCACCTATATTACGCGGAGACACACCCAGACCGGTACAGCATCCTGCGCAGATCGTATTGGATGAAGTAACGAACGGATAAGAACCGAAGTCGATATCCAGCATAGTGCCCTGTGCACCTTCTGCCAAAACAGACTTACCTTCTTTCAGGTAGTTGTTTACGACATGTTCGCTATCGATCAGGTTGAATTTCTTCAGGTATTCCAATGCTTCAAACCACTGGGCTTCGAGTTCCTTGATATCGTAAGAATAATTCAATGAATTCAGGATAGCTTCATGGCGCGCTTTGGCGGCAGCGTACTTTTCATCGAAGTTATGCAGCAAATCACCTACGCGGAGACCGTTACGGCTGATCTTGTCTGTATATGTCGGGCCGATACCTTTACCTGTAGTACCGATCTTACCGGAACCTTTGGCAGCTTCGTAAGCTGCGTCCAGCATACGGTGGGTAGGCAGGATCAGGTGTGCCTTTTTAGAAATACAAAGTTGTTTGGTCAGGTCATGACCACTGGCAGCAAGCGCTTCAGCTTCCTGTTTGAACAATAACGGATCGAGAACGACACCATTACCGATTACATTCACTTTTCCACCCTGGAAAATACCTGACGGGATAGAGCGTAAAATATACTTCTCTCCATTAAACTCCAGTGTGTGTCCTGCATTGGGACCTCCCTGAAAACGAGTGATTACATCGTAGTTAGGAGTCAGCACGTCGACAACTTTACCTTTGCCTTCGTCACCCCATTGCAATCCTAATAAAACATCTACTTTCATTTTATCTTTATAATAGGCTGTTAATATTCTTATTTTCCAATTCTCTGCTGAAGCTTGAATTTACATTTGCTGCATATCCCGTAGATATATAACGAATGAAACTCGGGTGTGAAACGGGATATCTTCAAATTGCAGACATCCTTCTTCAACACGCTGTCTTTCATTTCCCTGATCGCCCCGCATTTCATACAGATCAGATGCAAATGCGTTTCCGCCAAGGCCCGCAGTTCGTATTGAACCGACTGGGCGTTCAACTGATGCCGCACGATCATTCCGCCGTCTTCCAGCACATCCAATGTATTGTAAAGCGTTGCCTTACTCACATGGAAGTTTGTTTCTTCGAGCCTTTCCTGGAGTGAGTACATGTCGAAATGCCCAGAGAAACCGCATATGCATTCGAATATAGCATATCTTTCTTCGGTCTTTCGTAGTTTTTTCTCAGTCAGATACTCCGTAAATGACTGCTTCATCTCTATGTACTTCTTTTCATCCATTTTGTTGCGACACCACGCGACCGACAAAGTTAGCGCATTTATTTTAAACGCAAAGCCTTAGCTATAATATTCAAATTCAAATTTTAATTCATTATAGATTTCCTGCTTCTCGGCAGTCGTCATCAGCTCCGGAAAATCTTCGAAACCACTCAATATTTGTCCGGCATGAAGAGGAGACTGACGGCCGTAAAATTTCATTGCTTTCACGGCAGACTGTATCTCTTTCCAGGATGCACCGAAATCTGTCCTCAACACCGTGCGCATAGACTCAGCCAGAAAGGCTGCCTTTGCCGGTTCAGTCATATCTTTTCCCTGCCGGAACATTTCGCACCATATCAGGAAAGCAACCGTCCGCGCATATTCATCTTTCTTGTTAACGATAAGTTCCAGAGTCAAATCTTCTGTATAGGGAAGTTTACAAAACAAATTCCTGCTGCATTGCTCGGCTATTTCCAGATAGGGGATTTCCTTAATCCACTGTTCCGCCTGCTCAAAAAGAAAATCATCAACAGGCTGCAACAAAGGGGCCAGTAACTTGAACTCACGAATATCCTCTTTCCACAAAGCTGCTGCCAGCTCCGACCCCGGTTCATGCCTGGCGGCTATCAGCTTTACTTCCGGCAATGGAACGCCAAAGTTCAGTTTATAGATCATACCCTTCTCACGCATACTTGTCGAGATAACCCCATTCATAGCCATACGGAGTTGGGTACGTATTTCTCTTAATTCGTCCTGCAACATCGCTTAATCGTTGTAAGAAGGTAAGAATGAATAGTCTTTGCTGTAACGGAGCATCTGCTCGGTGTAACCTTCGGTATAATCGAGCACGATATCGGTAACTTCACCTTTATCGTTTTTCACTTCCTTCATAACCGGGTTCACGAAACCTTTATAGGGAGCCAGATTCAGTTTGGCATAACGGGCTAGCACTTCGTCGTGCAATGTCTGATCCACTTTCACGGCGTAATCTTCTACCAGCTTCTTACCGGCTGCAAAATCCCCTTCGCTCTTGATACGCTGTACCTCGGCCAACAGAGTCCCGAACAGCTTACGTAGCTTTTCGTAGTCATTCACTACAACATACGTTTTGCCGTCGCGTTTCTTGTATTCAATCACGTTGTCGGCTTTACCGTTTTCGTATGCCCATTTGGCAATCAATTGACGGTTACGCATATGGGCTTCTTCCACATCTTTGCCTGCTTCGATGCGGACAAGCTGTGTCATCAAGCCATTCATTATATATTTGTAATACTCTGCTTTATAAGCTTCGCCATCCGGCACCAGTCCCAACTCTACCAGTTTCGGATCCCCCAGATAATAAAGGCCGAACAGATCGGCACGGGCTTCTTCCAATGTAGAGTCGTAAGCTTTCAAAGCGCCCGACTCGGTAGTTGGTAAGAGTTTACCGGAACCGTGTCCGAGGCATTCGTGAAGGTCTGTGTGTAAGTTGTCTGTCAGGAAGCCGTATTTATTAAGGGCTTCGCGTTCGGTATCGCTCCAGATAAATTCTTCATTGAAGCCATTCCCTTGCGAAGCTTTATCGTAAGCTTCCGTTATATTCTCGATAGTGACAGATTTGGAACCGTGGTCACGGCGGATCCAGTCTGCATTCGGCAGATTTATTCCGATCGGAGTAGCCGGATAACAATCCCCACCTAACATAGAGACAGTGATCACTTTGGCACTTACTCCTTTCACCTTTTCTTTCTTGAAACGGCTGTCTACCGGAGAATGGTCTTCGAACCATTGCGCGTTATCACTGATTACTTTTGTACGCTTGGTCGCTTCCTTATTGATAAAGTTCACGGTAGACTCCCAGCTGGCTTTCATTCCCAACGGATCGCCGTATGTTTCGATAAAGCCGTTCACGAAGTCCACATCCGAAGTAGTATCTTCTACCCAAAGAATCGAATAAGCATCGAATGTTTTCAGATCGCCAGTCTGGTAATATGCAATCAGCTTTTCAATGATCGCTTTCTGTGTGTCATTCTCTGCAAAAGGAACTGCCTTCTGAAGTTCTTTAACGATTTGTTCGATGGCAGGAGAATAAAGACCGCCCACTTTCCAAACCTTCTCCACCACCTTGCCGTTTTCCTTTACCAGTCGGCTGTTCAAACCGTAAGATATCGGAGTGATGGTATCCTGTCCGACTTTCATGGCAGCATAGTAATCTTCCACCTCTTTCTGGGTGATACCGCCACCATAATAGTTATTGGCCGAAGCCTGGATCAAATCCCGGTCACCGCTCTGTACAGTGCGTTTTGCCAAAACCGCCGGATCAAAGATAACCGGAGAGATCTCGGCGATGAATTGTTCCAATGTCTGTCCCTCACGCAAAGGCAGATCCGAAACGTTGACTTGTTCCAGACAACCCTTAAAGAATTCGGGAGTGAAACCCGGCGCGAACTTATCCTCGGCATAATGATGGTGGATACCACTGGAGAACCATACCCGTTTCAAATAAGTTTCCAAAGCCTTAAACTGCTCATCTTCCCGATTTCCCTTGTATTCCTTATAGATTGTTTCCAGTGAACGGCGGATCGGCAGGTTGTAACGGCAATTCTGATCGAAGAATATGTCACGCCCCATCTGCGCAGCTTCCGCCAGATGATATAATAACTGTTTTTGTTTTAACGAAAGAGACTCGAATCCCGGAACCTGATAGCGAAGTATCTGCAGGTCTGCAAACTGGTCTACTACATAATTGAAATCTCCCTGCGGAGCCTGGGCGTCATCAGCCTTCTGGCCTGCGCAAGCGGTTAATGCCATTGCTGTCATAAGCGATACAATTGTATTTCTCATATTATTTATACTAATTCTTTTGTTTTTTCTGAAGTATTACACCGAAAGGCTCTCCCGCAAAGGTAACGAATAAATCGAACCCGTAGGAATATCACCCTAATATTTTGTACCTTTGTAGCCGATATATTAGTAAAGAATGGAAATAGCAGCATTAGTATCAGGAGGTGTGGACAGCTCTGTCGTTGTCCACCAGTTAAAGGAGGCGGGATATGATCCTACCATCTTCTATATCCGTATCGGTATGGAAGATAAAGACGGATATATCGACTGCCCCGCCGAAGAAGACATTGAAATAACATCTTACATAGCGCGTAAATACGGATGCCGTCTCGAAGTGGTATCCCTGCATGAAGAATATTGGGACAAGGTGGTCAGCTACACGATCGACTCGGTGAAACGCGGCCTTACCCCCAACCCGGATATGATGTGCAACAAATTCATCAAATTCGGATGCTTCGAAGAGAAATGGGGAAAAGACTTTGATAAGATCGCCACCGGCCATTATGCCACAACGACCGAAATAGACGGAAAAGTATGGCTCTCCACCGCCAAAGACCCAGTGAAAGACCAGACTGACTTCCTCGGACAGATCACGCGCCTGCAGATACAGAAACTGATGTTCCCCATCGGTCACCTGATGAAAGCCGAAGTGCGTGCCATTGCCGCCGAACAAAAGCTACCAAGCGCCATGCGCAAGGACAGTCAGGGCATCTGCTTCCTCGGAAAGATCAACTACAACGATTTCATCGAACGTTACCTGGGTAAACGCACCGGAAAGATCGTCGAACTGGAAACAGGCAAAGTGCTGGGCAAACACAACGGCTACTGGTTCCATACCATCGGACAACGCAAAGGGTTAGGTCTTAGCGGTGGCCCCTGGTTCGTTATCAAGAAGGATATCAAGCGCAACATAATATATGTATCCAATGGCTACGATCCCGAAACACAATATGGCAAAACAATCAATCTTCATGGTTTCGACTTCATCACAGAAGATCCGTGGGGCGAGTTCACCGACGAAAAGGAAATCACATTCAAAATCCGTCACACCCCGGAGTTCACCCCGGGACGTATCCGCCGCATCGGAGATCTCTATCGTATCGAGTCAGAGAACAAAATACAGGGAATTGCCCCCGGTCAGTATGGTGTTGTCTATGACAAAGACCATCATCTTTGCCTGGGAAGCGGTATGATTATTGACGAAGAAAATTAAGTCTTTGTCAATAATTATATTTATCTTTGTATCAGACTATAATGTATACAACTATGGAAGCAACAACATTAAAAACATTCGAAATATCTATTCCCGAAAAATACGCATCAGCCTACGCTCATTAGTTAAAAGTATGGGAGGAAGCATCAAAGTTCGCAAAGAAAAGAAATGCGGCCTGGATGAAGCATTGGAAGATGTGAAGGCAGGAAGAATATATCATGCTGAAAGTACAGAAGATATGATGAAACAGATATTTGGATGAATAAGAAATATACACTCAATTATACGGGTAAGTTTAAGAAAGATTTGAAACTCTGTAAAAAAGTGGATGCAATATTTCTTTATTCGAAAAAGTCTCTAAACTTCTTGAAACAACCGGTACCCTTCCTTCCGAATATCGCCCGCACAAATTAAGCGGCAAATACGAAGGTTTATGGGAGTGCCATATTCAACCCGACTGGTTATTAGTCTGGGATCAAAATGAGACCGAACTCATACTTCTTTTCACAGATATCGGCACTCATGCCGATCTATTTTAATTTAATTTTTTTCTTGTTTTATTTGGTTTATAATATAAACCATTTTATATTTGCAGCGTGCAGATGAGAAATGCGCAGCTCTCTGCACTTTTTTAATCCATATATGGTTTATATTATAAACTTATTTATCTTATCCTTTAAAGAGCAAGAAACAATGAAACGAACAGCATTATTAATCATTCTGGCAATGATCTTCACCTATAGTACAGTCGGAGCACGTACAATTATTGTAAAAGTAAGCAATATCCGTGGAGAACAAGGAACGATCCTTGTCATGGCCCAATCTGGAAAAGAGAGTAAACCTGTTTACGGCATGGCAAAACCGGAAAAGGGAGAAGCAACCATTACGCTCGAGAATATAGAATGGGAGCAATTCGACCTCTCCGTTTTTCATGACGAAAACGAGAATTACAAAATGGATTTCACAGACGATAAAAAGCCTGCCGAAGGATATGCTATGAAAAGCTGTGAAACCCGGAAAGAGGAAGAAACAGTTAAGCTGAAGTTATATTACCCGTCAAACGAGTAGCACCATGAAAGGAATCCTACTCCTTATACTCCTCCTTTCTTCCGGCTTTACGGGCATGGCTCAAAAGTCGGAAGAGACTAAGCCTTATTCAGGCCATCTGGCAGATGAACAGGGAAACGGAGTGGAATATGCAACGATCGTTTTGCTACAGGATGATTACCAGATAGCCGGCGGAATCACCGACAGCAACGGTAATTTCATCCTGGAAGCAAAGGCCGGAACATATACGGTAATTGTCCAATGTCTCGGATACGACCCCATACGAGAAAACAGACAATTACCTGTATCCGGTCAGGACACACTTGTACTAAAAGCCTCCGCCTATACATTAAAAGAGGTCGTAGTACAAGCCAGAAATATCGAACGTAAGGCAGACCGGTTTGTCGTATCGGTTTCGCCTTTCGCGGGAAAAGACGGAACAGAATTATTATCACAGACACCAGGCGTATGGTTGGCAGAAGATAACATTTCCATCAATGGCGCACAAGGCACCAAAGTATTTGTCGACGACCGGGAAATCAAACTTATCGGAGAAGACCTCCTCGCCTATTTACGTTCCCTGAAATCGGAGGACATAAAACAGATAGAGATCATACCGATCGCTGGGGCTGAATATGACGCCAGCTCCCGTGGAGGGATCATACAAATATCTCTCCGCCGGCGACAAAACAATGGTATCCAGGGAAATGTAACAATGGGAACAGCTTTATCTTCTACCTTCGGCCGTTATCTCCCCGCCGGTACAATGAATGCACGTATCGGGAAATGGACGATCAATGCTGCCGCCTCCGGTACTTTCACCCCTAAGAACGACAGTGAAATGACTTCCGAACGGCATTACCCGAACAGTAACAACCGTTTTTCGAGCCTTTCCGAACTCGAAACCCGTTCCGGTTACGGTACCGGACGCATCGGTACAATCTATGAAATAGATACACTCAACAGTATCGGAGCTGAAATAGAGTATATCGGGCAAAAGTCTAAAAGCGGATCACTCAGTCAAACCCAATTAACAAAGGGTGGATTTTCGATAAACAGCTTCGGCGATTACAAGCAAAGAGAGGATTATAACACGGTAGCCGCCACAGCCAATTACCTGCACAAATTCGACAATAAAGGTTCCATCCTCAAACTGATCGTGGATTATGCCAACAAAAAATCGACAGGAAAGAATGACTATCATACCCGGCAAAGGCTAAACTCAGGGGACAAGGGTGGAGATAAAGACAGTACGTACCGGAGTAATGCAGATGCCACCTATGAGATTGTCACATCAGACATTTCGATGAAAAAACATATCAGGAAAGGTATGTCGTTCAATACCGGCCTGAAGTATACACATACGTTCATGAATGACAACTCGCAATACGAAGGATTGTCGGAAAATCAACAGTGGACAGTAAGCCCGGCCTATGGATATGCTCTCAAATACAAAGAGAATATACTGGGAGCATACGCCACCATCTCTGCAGAAATCGCCCGTTGGTCGTTCATTGCCGGACTAAGGGGAGAATATACCCGGACTTCAAACGAAAGCGACTGCATCAAACGGGATTACTTCGACCTCTTCCCCAACCTAAGTACTACATACGCTTTCAACAACCTTAAAACATGGTTGCTTGTCGCCCAGTATGCCCGCAACATCGAACGTCCGGCTTTCTATACGCTCAATCCGAACCGCCTTCAAATGTCCGATTACAGCTACCAGATTGGAAATCCGTACCTGAAACCGACCTATATCAACCGTTTAAGTGCAACCATTGTCTACAATTATCGTTTCACATTGACGATCGGAGGTAATTTGCATAAAAACCTGATCCGGGAGTTTTGCAAACAAGATCCACTCGATCCCGATATATCTTATATCACCTATGAGAACCATCAGATAGAAAACCATTGGTTCATTGCAGCCAATATACCGCTTCAACCTGTTTCCTGGTGTAATCTGACGGCGAATATCGTAGGTGTAAGACAAGATATCCGGATGACGGAAGAAGACGTCTTCGCCCACCATTATCTGGCTTTCATCAATGCAAATGCATCTTTCTCATTACCTGAAAACATTACGATGGAAGCTCAGTACAACGGTGTAAGCCGCCTGTATTCGGGTAACAGCGAAGTCGCTCCGCGGCATACCGTCAACCTGTCTGCCCGGAAAAAGTTCGTCGGCAACCGTCTTCTGGTAACAGCATCGGTCAATAACATTTTCAACCGGTATAACAATTACAGCAACCGTATGGAAACTTATGCTGCACATAGTCATTTTGAAAGCGGCAGCCAGGGACGTACATTCAAAATATCCCTAACCTGGAACTTCAGCAGCGGACAAAAAGTAAAAAAGAGTACGATCGAACGAAGTTCTGATAACGAAAGGAGGCGGATGAATGAAAAATAAACCGGAATGATTGATGAATAAAAACAATGACAGTATCTTTGAACAAATAAACAACGAATAAAATAAAAAACATATAAAATCATGGAAGAAAGAACACTAAACGAGAAAGAGAGCCTAGCGCTCATCACTCAAATGATAAACTCCAGTAAAAAAAATATGGAGATAGGACAGGGAAACATCATGCTGTTCTGGGGATATTTTACGGCAGCCCTATCAGTTACACTGTTTCTGCTGATTAATTTTACGCACAACTTTATATGGAGTTGGGGATGGATGCTGATGTTTGCCGTATGGCCGGTGATCTCTTATAAAAAACGACAAAACAAGCCGAGGGTAGTCACTTATACAGACAAAGTGATCTCACAGGTATGGCAAGTGATAGGATACATGTTCATCATCACTTTTCTGACGATCGGCATTATGGAGTTCATATTCGCCAGACACGCAGATTTTATGCTTATGCTACCGCTCTCCCTGATCTATTGCGGACTCGGGACTTCCATAACAGGCATTATAATACAGGAGCGCTGGATGACTTACAGTCCTCTTATTGCATTTATCGTAGCAATATATATGCTGACCATGCTTATGATAGGCGCAAAAGTGACACTTTTGTGGTATCTTTACTTCGGTTTATCGTTCGTGTTTATGATGATCATACCCGGACATATCGTCAATAATAAAGCTAAAAAGCAATGTTTAAAGAACTAGATCCGTTACTTCACTCACAATTACGGCTCGCCGTGATGTCTATACTTCTTTCGGTCGAGGAGGCGGACTTTGTCTACCTGAAAGAAAAGACACAGGCAACGGCCGGCAACCTGAGTGTACAGATAGATAAACTAAGTGAAGCCGGTTATATAGAAGTTGAGAAAAGTTTCGTCGGAAAGAAGCCACGTACCACCTGCCGGATAACCGACACAGGCAGACAGGCATTCGAGAACTATGTCAATGCCCTGAAAGGATATATCGGAGACTAAACATAAAAACAGGCACGGAAACACAACTGAATGTGCATTCCGTGCCTGTTTTATATTATGTACAATGATTAAATAGCGTACAAAGAACTGATAGACTCGCCACTGCAAACACGACGGATTGCTTCGGCAAACATATCGGCAACAGACAAAACCTTCACCTTTTCGCATTTCTTAGCGTAAGGAATAGAGTCTGTAAAGATCATTTCAGACAATGCAGACTGGTCGACACGTGTTGAAGCCGGATCAGACATAACAGCGTGGCTGGCAATAGCACGTACAGACTTCGCACCGTTCTCCAACATCAGGTTGGCAGCTTTTGTGATCGTACCGGCTGTGTCCACCATATCGTCAACTAACAGCACATCCAGACCTTCCACATCACCAATGATACGCATTTCAGCCACTTCGTTTGCACGAAGACGGGATTTATGGCAAATAACCATCGGCAAGCCAAGATATTTAGAATAGCTGCTGGCACGTTTCGTACCACCTACGTCGGGAGTTGCGATACACAAATTCTCCAACGGTAGTTCCGATTTAATGTAATCAAGGAAAATAGAAGAAGCATACAGGTGATCCACCGGAACATTAAAGAAGCCCTGGATCTGGTCGGCATGTAAGTCCATTGTAATCAAACGGTCGATGCCGGCTGTACTCAACATATCTGCGATCAGCTTTGCACCGATAGACACACGGGGTTTATCCTTTCTGTCCTGGCGAGCCCAACCGAAATAAGGAACTACGGCTATCACAGAGTGTGCAGAAGCACGTTTAGCAGCGTCAATCATCAGGAGAAGCTCCATCAGATTGTCCGAATTAGGAAATGTTGATTGAACCAGAAACACATCGCGGCCACGGATAGACTCTTCGTAAGAAACCGAAAACTCACCGTCAGCAAAATGTTGAATGTTCATCTGTCCCAGAGGACAACCAAGACTATTGCAAATTTTCTCTGCAAGATACCGGGAGTTGGTTCCCGAAAACACCAAGAAAGGAGTTTGTGCACTCATTATTCCGAATATTTATCTTAAGTAAATAGATTTGAATTGTGGTGCAAAAGTACAAAACTTATTTGCAATTATCTCTTTATCTTAGGAAAACTTTCAACAAGAAGGGCGAGTCACCCCCGCCCTTCCTATTTGTTTTCCGTATGTAAACAGATTATTTCTTATACGTAAACTTCAGTAACTTACCTGAATAGGCAGGAAGAGATACCTGGAACGGACATGCAGCCGTCAGGGTACTGATACCTGTCTCTCCTGTCAGTAAATCGGTCAGGACAGCCGCTTTGTTATCATCAAATCCCAATGACTGAAATGCTTCCGATGGAATTTTCACCCGTACGGTCTGTTCATTCTTATCAAAATTGACAACAACCAACAGCACTTCTTTCTGGTATTTACGCATAAAGACATACTGGCGGTTCGTATTAAAATACGGGTTGCGCGAGTTAGCATACATCAGGTCGTAGAAGGCACCCTGGGTAATCACCTGCTCCGTTTTAGCCACGTTCAGTATTTTGGCATATTGCGAGCGAAGGAGACGCTGTTCGGAAGTCAGTTTACCACCATCGAAAGCACCGTCATTCATCCAGTTACGCAGGCTTTCCACACTCCAGTAATCGAATATCGTAGTGCGTCCGTCACGTCCGCTGAAACCTTCTTCGTCCATACCCGGTTCGCCCAGTTCCTGTCCGCTATAAATCATCACAGGGTTGGTATTCAGGGTCGCCGAAACGATCAGTCCCGGAATACCCGGACGCGGATCACCGGCAAAGAAAAAAGAAGCCACACGTTGTTCATCATGGTTTTCGAGGAAGTTCAGCATATGAGACTGAATACCTTCCAACGCCTGCCAGCAACCGGAAATATTGGTAGCCGGAGCCTGGTCGCACATAACCGCACGCACGGTATCGTAAAGGCCTACCTTGTCATACAGATAATCGAAATGACCGTTGAAGATATAATTACGGTATTCGTTGGGATTATATACTTCGGCGATGAAACAAACATCGTGTTTCTCTTTCACCTTCGGGATCACCCAGTTCCAGAATTCTACCGGAACCATTTCCGCCATGTCACAACGGAAGCCGTCAATGCCTTTATCCGCCCAGAACAGCAGGATATCGAGCATTTTCGTCCACGTATTCGGTATCGGGTTGAAATGGCAAATTCCCCCGTTCACATAATCCACTCCATAGTTCAGCTTTACAGTTTCATACCAGTCGTTCTTGCCGGGAGAGGCATCGAAATGGTTATTACCGGTTACTTTAGCGGGGAATTCGCTATATTCGAAATCTTCCTGGTTATCCCCGAAATGCAACTGCAAAGGTTGTCCGGGTATATAATAGAAGTTATTGTTTATATCGAAAGCCTTCGATGTATTATCGTGCTGTCCGAGGTCTTCCACATACGAAAGACGTGCATCCGAATGATATTCGCGCGCCACATGGTTAGGGACAAAATCGATGATCACTTTCATCCCGGCATCGTGCGTCCGTTTCACAAGGGCTTCAAACTCCTTCATACGATTCGGTACACGGTCGGCCAGGTCGGGGTCGATATCATAATAATCCTTGATGGCATAAGGGGAGCCGGCCTTGCCTTTCACAACGTCCGAATGATCCTTATGTATCTGATAAGCGGTGTAATCGGTCTGTGTGGCATGCTCTATCACGCCTGTATACCAAATATGGGAAGTTCCCAGTTCCTTGATTCTAGCCAGAGCCGTAGGGGTAAATGCGGAGAATTTACCCACTCCGTTTTCCGTAATACTACCGTTCTTGACCAACGGATATGTCGAATTTCCGAACCAACGGGGAAAAACCTGATATATAACCATTTTGTCCTTTTGTTTCATCGCCTTTATCAACTTTAAATTATCGGTGAAAGTAGTTCCGGCCCCAGACCGGGCCCGGCTTACGGCATAAGGATATTCGTCTTATGCTCCGTAATTGCTTTCACCAGGGTTTCATATTTATTCTCTTGTATCACCAGTTCGAATGCACGGACAGCGGCAGAATAACCGATTTTGGATATCTGATCCACATTCTCCAGATCGAACGTTTTATACATGCCGAACTCCTCCGCTTCGATCAGCACGTCGCACATTTCACGGTCTTCTATCGTATTGGCACGGAACATATAATGGTATGAACGCTCTGCGATATGAAAGATCGTCTGCTTATATTTCTGAGAAATAAGCGGACTCACGTTTACCCCGATCACCCTTTCGCACGAGTCGCGGATAATGGATACCGGGAAGTTATGGAACAAACCTCCGTCGACATAATGCACCCCGTTGATAACCACAGGGCTGAAAATAATCGGGATACTGCATGAAGCGGTGACCGCTTCTACGATCGGCCCGCTACGAAACTCATGGCTTTCGCCATTATCGAGGTCGGTAGCCATTACGATCAGAGGAGTCTTTAGTTCTTCAAACGTTTTTGCCCTTAAATGGCGTCGTAAGAAATGCCGGAAGCGTTTGCTGTCGAACAATCCTGACTTGGGAAGTTGGAGCTGTGCAAACTCGGAGAATTCGCGGCCGCTAAAAAGTTCTTTTATCTCGTCGGCCGTATAACCGTCGGCAAACAGGGCACCCATCAACGCACCGACGCTCGTTCCAACGATCACATCCGGCATCAACCCACACTCTTCCAACAATTTAAACACTCCGATGTGTGCAAATCCTTTCGCGCCTCCTCCACTCAGAGCCAGGCCCAACTTATAGGTCGTATGGTTCGATTCTTGCGTCATTGTATGTTTCTTCTCTTTAGCAGTGGCAAATATGATGTTTTTTTTAGTATGAAACAGTATTATTCTTAAAAAAGTTTCTCTGCAACTTTATTTTTCTTACATTTACAGGGCATGAAACAAGACCTTGAAAGGCTTGTCATGAAACGATTAAGACTGAATTACTTTTAAATCGAACTGCTATGATAACAAGTATTTTCTGGATTATTCCTGTTGCGTCGATCCTGGCGCTGGTATTTGCCTGGTTCTTCTTCCGGCAAATGATGAAAGAGAGTGAAGGAACGGAAACGATGGCTAAAATCGCTTCATACGTACGTGAAGGTGCGATGTCGTACCTGAAACAGCAGTACAAGGTTGTTGCCTCTGTCTTTCTTGTTTTGGTTATCTTGTTTTCAATTATGGCTTATGGCTTCGGGGTGCAGAACGAATGGGTGCCCGTCGCTTTCCTGACCGGCGGTTTCTTCTCGGGACTGGCCGGATTTCTGGGAATGAAAACAGCCACCTACGCTTCCGCCCGTACCGCCAATGCCGCCCGTACATCGCTCAACAAAGGGTTGCAGGTGGCTTTCCGCAGCGGGGCCGTGATGGGGCTCGTGGTTGTCGGGCTCGGACTGTTAGATATATCCTTCTGGTATTTCCTGCTGAATGCCCTTATCCCCGACGAAGCATTAAACCCTACACATAAACTGACTATTATCACCACCACCATGCTTACCTTCGGAATGGGTGCATCCACCCAGGCGCTTTTTGCCCGTGTGGGTGGCGGTATCTACACGAAAGCGGCCGATGTGGGTGCCGACCTGGTAGGAAAGGTGGAAGCCGGCATTCCGGAAGACGATCCGCGCAACCCGGCCACCATCGCCGACAATGTGGGTGATAATGTAGGCGACGTTGCCGGTATGGGCGCCGACCTCTACGAGTCGTACTGCGGCTCAATCCTCGCCACTGCCGCCCTTGGAGCTGCGGCCTTCGTTTCTTCCGGAAATGTAGAAATGCAATACAAAGCCGTGATCGCCCCGATGCTGATTGCCGCTGTCGGGATCATCCTTTCCATTATCGGTATCTTCGCCGTGCGTACAAACGAGAACGCCACGATCCGGCAATTGCTGAAAGCGCTGGCTGTCGGAACCAATCTCAGTTCCGTCCTGATTGCCGTCTCCACGTTCGGTATCCTGTATCTGCTGGGACTCGACAACTGGTTCTGGATCAGCTGCTCGGTAATTATCGGTCTGCTGGTCGGTATCGTAATCGGACAGGCCACGGAATATTATACTTCACAATCGTTCAAACCGACACAGCGGGTATCTGAGTCGGGACTTACAGGCCCGGCAACCGTCATTATCTCGGGATTAGGACTAGGAATGTTATCAACAGCCATTCCGGTATTGGCCGTCGTGGTAGGTATCATCTGTTCGTTCCTTTTTGCTTCCGGATTCGACTTTAACAATACCGGAATGGGACTTTACGGCATCGGTATCGCCGCAGTCGGAATGCTTTCTACCCTGGGTATCACACTAGCCCCCGACGCTTACGGGCCGATAGCCGACAATGCCGGAGGTAATGCCGAAATGTCCGGCCTGGGAAAAGAGGTACGTAAACGTACCGACGCCCTCGACTCGCTGGGAAACACCACAGCGGCAACCGGTAAAGGTTTTGCCATCGGTTCGGCAGCCCTGACGGGACTGGCACTGCTGGCTTCTTATATTGAAGAGATAAAAATCGGCCTGCTGCGTCTGGGCGAAACGGTATTATCGTTTGCCAACGGCAGCACGGTAGAAGTGTCGAAAGCTTCTTTCTCCGACTTTATGGTCTATTATGACGTCACGCTGATGAACCCGAAAGTGCTGTCGGGTATGTTCATCGGTTCGATGATGGCTTTCATGTTCTGCGGATTGACAATGAATGCCGTAGGCCGTGCCGCCGGACATATGGTGGAAGAAGTGCGCCGACAGTTCCGTGAAATACCGGGTATCCTGACCGGAAAAGCTGAACCCGATTATGCCCGTTGCGTAGAGATTTCCACCAAAGGGGCACAACATGAGATGGTTGTACCTTCCCTGCTGGCCATTATCGCCCCGATATTAACCGGACTGATATTCGGTGTGACCGGAGTGATCGGCCTGCTGATAGGCGGTCTGAGTACAGGATTTGTCCTGGCTATTTTTATGGCCAATGCCGGTGGAGCCTGGGACAACGCCAAGAAGCATGTGGAAGAAGGCAACCACGGCGGTAAAGGCAGCGAAGCACATAAAGCAACCGTAGTAGGCGACACCGTAGGCGATCCGTTCAAAGACACTTCCGGCCCGAGCCTGAACATCCTGATCAAGCTGATGAGCATGGTGGCGATCGTGATGGCGGGATTGACGGTGGCTTGGAGCTTGTTCTGAAATAAACATAAAACCGGAAAGGGGCTTTTGTTGAAGCCCCTTTCTTTTACCCTTGTTTCTTACGTCCCAACAGAAACCCCAGCAATTCCATGATAAACTGAAGAATCGTCCTCACCTTGTTTCCTTTCTCACTCATACGCTTTCATTATTTAGATTATA
>OGJY01001424.1_pt1 | contig 28038 bp, 21 predicted proteins | sample 1572231 | NCBI WGS metagenome assembly OGJY01 (sample SAMEA2582121, study PRJEB24529) | metagenome | biome: Human gut stool | place: China | collected 2011
TGCAAACACTATTTTAAAATGTGCGGCATTTCAGTTCTTTACACCTGCCAGGAAATCAACGATAAATTTTAATCTGTTTTGATCGTTTCGTTCATGCTTCCCATGCGGTATCCCTGAAGATCCAGGGTCACATAGCTGAAACCGATTTTCTTGAATTCAGAAACAATCTTTTCTCTGTTTGCATCTTCCATCAGTTTCAAAAATTCGGACGGCATCACTTCGATTCTTGCCATCTGTCCGTGGATGCGGACACGCAGCTGATGGAACCCCATGTCCAGAAGCAGCTGTTCTGCCTGGTCTACCATGGAAAGTTTGCTCTCTGTGATCTCTTCTCCGTAAACGAAACGTGAGGAAAGACAGGCAAAGGACTGTTTGTCCCAGGTCGGAAGTCCCATTTCTTTTGAAAGATCACGGATCTCCTGTTTTGTTAACTCTACGTGGCGAAGCGGACTTTTTACATGAAGTTCTGCCACTGCCTGCAGTCCCGGGCGATAATCGCCGTTGTCATCCATATTGGAACCTTCTGCAACATATTTGATATTGTTTTCCTTTGCAATATTTCCGATTTTTTCAAACAGTTCATGTTTGCAAAGATAACAGCGGTTCTTTGGATTATGGGAAAATCCTTCGATCTGTAATTCTTCTGACTCGCAGATAATATGTTTGATGCCTTCTTTTTTGCAGAATGCTTTCGCTTCTTCCAGCTCACGTTTCGGAAAAGAGCAGGACTGTGCCGTCACTGCGATTACCTGATCTCCCAGCACATCGTGTGCCACTTTCAGAAGAAAGGTGGAATCCACACCGCTCGAAAATGCGATTGCCACGCTTCCGAGTTCTTTTAAATATTCCTGTAATGCCTCTAATTTTTTATTCATATTTGTTTTTTCCTTATAATTAATTATAATGCCAGGAGCAAAAGCCTGAAACCGCGATGTGCCTGCACAATTCTTTTCACTGTTTCTTGAGCTGTACCGCTACATTTTTATTTCTCAGTTCCAGATAACCGCACTCGGTCAGATATTCCAGGCTGTGCAGTGTAAAGGTTCCTCTGCTCATCGGAACTTCCAGCCACTCTTCCAGTACCTTTTTCCACGGCATCCACTTGTGTCGGTGCTGTTCTGAGGTATATTTATAATCTCCGATACAGTCTCCCAGTCGGTAAGCTGCCAGCACATAATTGTACATAACCGGGCTTTCTTTGTACAATTTTTCCGGACGTGGATGTGCCTGCTCTGCAAGTGCAGGCACAAATTCCTGATCCAGACCAAGCATCCAGTTCAGAAACGGATCATAAAGATAATATACCGATGGAATGTAAGGGAATTCCAGCGTTTCCAGTTCCCTGTCCTGTAAATCTGCTTTATATTTCACGATAATCTTTGCATTGAGCAATTCTCTCTGTGTGTAAATCTCCTCTATCTGGCTACATTTCAGAACGATCCTGCGAACTTTATTTTTTTCATTTTTGAGATAAAAAATTTCCCCTTCGCCGTACCCGAACATATATTCAAAAGAATCCGGTGCCGTGCGGCGAATTGGCGAATATACCATGTGATACTGGTTAAAAGTTCCTTTCATGGACTTTCTTGCTTCCAGATCAAAAATTTCCGGTATTTCTTCCATCGCCCAGATTCGAACCGGCCATTCAGCCATTGTCGGACGTTTGTCAACAACGATCTCTTCTGTCTTTTTCTTTTGCATGTCCTGTCCCCTCCTTTCTCCATACTCATATCATGATGTTTGGGTCAAAAGACACCATACGAGAGTACCTCTGATATCTTTTGATACCTGCATCCGATTTAACTGATCTGCCAGCGGGTATGGCTTCCCTGATCGTCTTTGGTCACGATCAGCTGATCTTCGATCTCCTGCTTCAGTTCCGTCACATGCGAAATAATACCGATCAGTTTCTCGCCTTCTGCCATGTTCTGGAGGACTTTTACTGCCTGATCTCTGGAATGTTCATCCAGTGATCCAAAGCCTTCGTCGATGAACATCATATCAAGGTTGATCGCTGCGGAACTTTCCTGGATCTGATCTGCCATGCCAAGTGCCAGGGAAAGTGCTGCCATAAAGGACTCGCCACCGGAGAGCGTTCGCACTTCACGGACTTTTCCGGTCACAGCAGAATAAACCATCAGATCCAGACCTCTGTTTTTGCCTGTTCCGGCTTTGTCAATATCGCACATCCGCAGTTCAAACTGTCCTGCGGACATGTCCTGAAATCTCTGGTTTGCCGCTTCCAGGATCTGCTCCAGATAATGCCTTTGTACATATGTTTCGATATCCATTCTGGAGTTTTTCCTGTTTCCGGACAGAAGCTGATACAGTCCGTTTATTTTCTCATACTGATGCATCACTTCACTACGTTCTTCCATCTGCGGTTTTAATGCCTGGCAGACTTTCTGATCGATCCGCCAGATTTCCTGGCATTGTTCCAGAACACGCTGACTTTCTTTCCACGCCGCTTCTGCTGCTTCACTGGTTTTTTCCAGTTCTTCCAGGACTGGTTTTGGCTGTTCGCCGATCGCTGCCCTGGCAGAATTTATCAGGCTTTCGGCTGCCGCTTTCTGTCTGCCGTGGTTCTGTGCATCCTGTTTCCATTTCTGTACCTGTGTTTTGGTGTAAGTTCCGGTCAGTTCCATCCAGGCCGTTTCCGGAAAATGTTTTTCTTCCAGAATTTCCCGGTAAGCCTGCTGTCGGATCTTCTGCTCTTCCATCTGCTGAGGGATTTCTTTTTTATACTTTGCAATTAAGGTCTGTGCTCGGTTTTCCTGTTCCTGTGCTTTTTGCAGTCTCTCCTCTGCCCGCATGACAAGTACATCTTTTTCCTTTTTGGCGGTATCTGCTTTTGCATACGCCGCCTGTGCTTCCTGCTGATTCTGGTAATCTTTTGATCCTTCCAGGCTCTCCAGCATCACACGGCTTCGCTCCAGAGCGGTTTTGGCATCTGCTGTTTCTTTTGCGGACTGCTCAAGCTTCTCCTGAAATTGCTCTTTCTGCTTTTCTGCTTTTGTAAGGGCAGAAAGAAGCATCTGATACTCGTTCACTTCTTTTTGAAGCTGTCTGCCTTCTGCTTCCATTTTTTTACTCTGATGCAAAAATTCACCTTTCATCTGCTCCAGAAAGTCTGCACGTATTTCTTCTAAATCCAGAACTTCTTTTGCCCTGCTGCGGAGATGTTCAAAACTTTCCCCGGCATTTTTCTGTTTTTCTTCCAGAAGGCTCCCTGCGGCTTCTGCCGCCGCTGCCGCCTGTTCCTGTTTTCCCCGCAGCTGTTCTGCCTGAAGGGCCAACTCCTCGATCATCTCTTTTGTCAGATTCTGGTGTTCTTTTTCAAGCTTACACGGAGAAGGATGATCTGTGGAACCGCAGACCGGACACGGGCACCCTTCCTTTAACTCCTGTGCCAGAAAACCTGCCTGAGCATTTAAAAAGATCTTTCGTTTCTGCTCATAAACGGCATTTTTTTCTTCAAATTCCAGGCTGGCCGCCCGATAGGCAAGACGTCTTTTTTCTGTCGTCTGCTTTTGTGTTTTGTATTCTTTCTCCGTTTGTTCTGCTCTGGAAAATTCCGTTTCCAGCAAGCCGAAATCTTTCTGTTTTGCCTGCCATAAAGCAAGATTTTTCTCCGACTGTGCAAGCTGCTGTGAGCGTTCCCGCCACGCTTCCTGCTGTTTTTCAAGTTGCTCTTTTTTTGCTTTGAGTGCTCGCTCTTTTTCGTCGGCGTTTTGGACGGCTTTTTCTTTTTGGATCACATCCATTTTTGCAGCTTCCATCTTTTCAAAGACTTCTATTGCCTTTCTGACTTTTTCTGCAACTTTCGTAAAAGCCGCAACTTCTTCTTCCTGCTGATGTTTTGCATCTTTTGTATTCTGTATACAGAGTTTTGTATCTTCCGTAAGGTTCGGAATCTGTTCTGTCTGTTCCTGAAGGTCTGATCTCAATTTTTCCAGCATTTTCTTGCAGTCCAAAAGCCGCTGATAAACTGCCTGTACCTCCCAGGCGTCTTCGACCCGAACCGCCAGTTCCTGCTGTTCTGTGATCGCTTCTTCCTGCTCTTTTAAGCTCTGCAAGGTCTTTTCTGCATCTTCCAGCTGTACAAAAGATTTCAAAAGCTGAGAAGCTTTCGCAGCGACATCCCTTGCATGATTACGTTCCTGACTTCTCTTTTCCACGATCTTTTTTGCTTCTTTCGTCCGCTTCGAAAGCTCCTCGCACAGAAGTTCCAGTTTCTCCAGAAACTGCTCCAGGACCGTTACCGAAAAATCTTTTGATTTTTCCAGTTCTTTTTTCTTTTCTTTTAAAAATGCCGTCTGTTCCAGACCTTCCGGAAGTTCTGTGCGGCTGATCTCGGCAATACACCGCATGCGGATCTGATCGATCTCTGCCTGTTTTTCTTTTTTGCGTACGGCAAATTCATTTTTGATCTCCTCGTACAGACCGGTGTGAAACAGCTTGCGGAAGATCATTTTTTTATCATCTGATTTTGCACGCAGAAGTTCCATGAATTCTCCCTGAGCGATCATCGCAACCTGCATAAACTGCTCTTTTGTCAGTCCGACAATCTCCATCAGTTTCGCATCCGTCTCTTTTGCCGGATATTCGCTGCCGTCCGGCATGGTAAGTGAAACTTCCTCACTGACCATTTTTTCGCCGCTGCCGCGTTTCAGCGGACGTACATGACGCGGAATGCGTTTCACGGTATAAAAATCGATCTCAGTTCCGTTTTTCTCAGAAAAAGTCAGGGAGACAAACGGCTCCGTCCCGATCTCCACAAACTGACTCTGAAGTTCCGCACCGTTTTTCTTATTTGCATTGGAGCTGGCTTCTCCGTAGAGAGCAAACACAATCGCATCAAAAATCGTTGTTTTTCCGGAGCCGGTATTTCCGGTGATCAGGAATAAATTCTGATCCGGTTTTTCAAAATCAATCTCGGTTCGGTTTCCATAGGAACCAAACGCCCGCATCACAAGTTTTAACGGCCGCATCTTATTTCACCCCCTGTACACTGCTGATCACATCCAGAAGCATCTCACGTTCTTCCTCATCCATATGTTCCCCGAGAAACGAACAGCAAAGTTCAAACGGGTCCAGTTCTTCGATCTTTCTGCTCTGTCTTTTGTACTCTGCTCTCCGCTCCCTCTCTCTGCGGATCTCAAGCAGATATGGAAATGCATTTCGCAGACGGTCTTTGAGGTCGATTACATCGAGATCTTCTTTGTCTGTGAGCACGACCGTGACATAATCTTCGCATGCCTGCGAAAGCACCTCCTGAAATTCTCCCTTTATCACACGCACCTGACGAAGCGGCGTAAGCGGAAGCACTTCCGTGGAAATATTTCCTTTTTCTTTCATCGTCACCATCACAATGCCTTTTTTCTGTCCGGCTTCACTGACCGAACAGGCAAGCGGTGTTCCGCAGTAACAATAATATTCGCTTCCCACTTTCATCGGTTTGTGGATATGTCCAAGTGCCGCATAATCAAACACTTCCAGCACATCTGCTGAGATCTCATCGATATTTCCGACCGTGCGGATCTCGGAATCCATGCGTTCTACGTCCTCTGCCTGTCGGCCGGACGGAAGATAAAACTGATGGCTGACCAGCACATTTCGCTCCTTTGTATCGATATTTTCTCTTTCGATCAGAAGATGCAGTGCCTCGTCGTAGGAATGCTGTGTTCCGTCCTCCCGCGTTCCCACGATCTCTCTTACCATCGACGGTTTCACAAACGGAAGCAGATAAAAATGCAGATCGCCATAAGCATCCTGCAGTGTCACTTTTTCGATATGTTCCTCTTCTGTAGTCGGCGGCGTGCCAATCATATAGACATTCTGCCTGGACAAAATACTGCGAAAACAGTTCAGCCTGGCGGCACTGTCATGATTGCCGCTGATGATCATCACCGGCATCTGCGGCATTTCTTCGGAAAGATTTTTCATAAAGCTGTCAAAAATCTCCACTGCCTCCGCAGACGGAACCGCTTTGTCATAAATATCCCCTGCGATCACCATCGCATCCGGCTGCTGCTCTTTTGCCAGCCGGATGATCTGTTCAAAAATATATTCCTGGTCTTCCCGCAGATCACGTTCGATCAGTTTCAGTCCGATATGCAGATCGGACAAATGAAAAAATTTCATCTGCTCACCCCTCGTAAATCTTATCTTAGTTGGAGAAAACTCTTCTTCTGTATATGTTAAGCAACAAATCCGTCTTCTTTCTTCTATTTTTGTCCTGCAATGATCCTGTACATTTCCGGTCTGCGGTCACGGAATAGTCCCCATTCAAGACGCTTTGTTGCCAGCTCATCCAGATCGTATTCTCCGATCAGGATCTCTTCCTGATCTCTGGAAGCTGTTTTTTTCAGTTCGCCTGTTTCATCGGTCAGGAAGGAAGAACCATAAAAAGTCAGTACAGACTTCTGACCTCCATTTTCCGTATCCGGCTCTACCACCTCTTTTCCAATACGGTTTGCTGCGATCACCGGCATCAGATTGGCTGCCGCATGGCCCTGCATACAACGCCTCCAGTGCGGCATGCTGTCACATTCCAGGATTGGCTCCGAACCGATGGCAGTCGGATAAAACAGAAGTTCTGCACCCTGAAGTGCCATGCATCTGGCACTCTCCGGAAACCACTGATCCCAGCAGATTCCGATGCCGATCTTTCCATATCTGGTCTCAAAGATGCGAAATCCGGTATCGCCCGGCGTAAAATAAAATTTTTCCTGATAATAGTGGTCATCCGGGATATGTGTTTTTCGATAAATCCCAAGAATCCTTCCATCCGCATCGATGCATGCGATCGAATTGTAAAGATTGTTGACTTCTTTTTCATAAAAGCTGACCGGAAGCACGACTCCAAGTTCTTTTGCCAGACGCACTCCCATCTGTACTGCTTCGTTTTCTTCTGCCGGTTTTGCATAATGATAAAAATCATACCGTCTCTGCTGACAGAAATATTCCCGTTCAAAAAGTTCCGGCAGTAAAATAATATTTGCTCCTTCTGCTGCCGCTTCTCTGATTTTCTTTTCTGCTTTTTCCAGATTTTCCTGCAGCTCTGTGCTGCACTGCATCTGGATCGCCGCTGTTTTTACTTTTCTCATTCCTTTTCTGCCTTTCCCTGTGGTATCTGCTGCGTAATACAGTGGATGTTTCCGCCTCCGGTGAGAATATCTCCTGCATACACCGGTAGGATCTCTCTCTGCGGACATATGCTGTGCAAGATCTCTGCTGCCCGCTGATCACTTTCTGCATTTTTTCCGCCAAAAGCCGGCATGATAACTGCTCCATTTGAAAAATAGAAGTTTACATAAGATGCCGCAAGGCGTTCGCCCACTTCTCTTGTATCTTCTCCTTCTTCAAACACATACCCTTCCAGATCTTCCGGCGTAACGCAGACCGGCACATCCGGGATCGGAAGTTTATGTACGATGATCTTTCTGCCTTTCGCATCGGTCTGTAATTCCAGATACTGAAGTGTCTCCAGTGATAACGGGTACTGCGGATCTTTCGGATCATCCGTCCACGCCAGTACCACCTCAGCCGGACCGACAAAAGCACATACATTATCTACATGCTCGTTTGTCTCATCCAGGTAAATGCCCCTTGGCAGCCAGAGCACTTTCTCCGCACCCAGATATGCTTTCAGTTTCTCCTCAATCTGTTCTTTTGAAAGCTGCGGATTCCTGCCTTTGCTGAGCAGACAGGCTTCCGTCACCATGACTGTCCCTTCCCCATCACTGTGGATGGAACCGCCCTCCAGCACAAAAGGTGCCGCATCGTAGCAGAAATATCCTTCTCTTTTGGCGAAATCCAGGGCAAACGCATCATCCAGCTTCCAGGATGCATACAGCCCATCCACCGTTCCGCCCCAGGCATTGAAAGACCAGTTTACTGCACGAACGCTGCCTCCCTTTTTTACAAACGTCGGTGCCATATCTCTTGCCCAGGCATCATCCGTTTCTGCCTCAAAGACGGTCACCGGAAAATGTCTTCCGCATGCGATGGCTTCTCTATATTTTTCTTTCTGCTGTGCGGCAAATGCCTCTGCCCGTGCAAGAACCTTTTTTCCGGCAGCCAGATACACCGGCTCACTTTTTGTGATCGCTTCCATAACTGCACAAAAAGCCTGTTCGGCATCTTTTGCATCCTTTTTCCAGGAACCCGGCCGCTGCGGCCAGATCATGATGCAGCCTTTATGCGGCTCATACTCTGCCGGCATATAATATCCGTCCGCAGACGGTGTTGTTCTGTTGTATTCCATCGTATCCTCCTTCAGAATCTACGGTGCTGTCGCTTGCAAGTCTCATATGCGTTCGATTTGAATTACAGACGCATTTTAAAATCGTTATAGCCAAATTCTCTTACCATTTCCACACTTCCGTCTTCTTTTAAAAGTGCGATTCCCGGAAGCGGCATTCCGTTAAAGGTATTGTTTTTTACCATGGAATAGATCGCCATATCTTCAAAGACCAGTTGATCCCCGATACGGATCGGCTGCTCAAAACTGTAGTCCCCGATCACATCCCCGGCAAGACAGGTCATCGAAGAGAGGCGATACGTGTACTGTTTTTCCCCTGCTTCAAATCCTTTTGCAAGCGGCGGGCGGTACGGCATCTCCAGCACATCCGGCATATGGCAGGCTGCCGATGCATCGAGGATCAGAATGTCCATATCGTTGTGCACGATGTCCATCACTTCTGTCACAAGATAACCGGCATTTAAAGCAATCGCTTCGCCAGGCTCCAAATAAACTTCCACCGGATAGGTTTCCCGGATATAACGGATCAGTTTTTTCAGAGTTTCTATCTGATAATTTTTCCTTGTGATATGATGACCTCCGCCCATATTCAGCCATTTCATCCGGTGCAGATATTTCCCGAATTTCTTTTCAAATGCCTGAAAAGTCGTTACAAGATCATCTGCATTCTGTTCGCACAGCGTGTGGAAATGAAGTCCTTCCACACCCTCCAGCAGATCTTCCCGGAACTGTTCTTCTGTCACACCAAGTCTGGAAGCATAGCCACAAGGATCATAGATCTCATGCCCTTCCTGCGTGGAGCACTGCGGATTGATGCGGATGCCGACACTGACTGCTTTTTTATCTTTTCTCACCTTTGCACTTTCCCGGCACATTTCTTTATATTTCTCATACTGTGCAAAGGAATTGAAGATGATATGGTCGCAGATCTGCACCAGTTCTTCCATATCTTTTTCTTTGTATGCCGGTGCAAAGACATGATTTTCTTTTCCCATCTCTTCATATCCAAGTCTTGCCTCATACAGTCCGCTCGCTGTTGTTCCGCTGATATACTGACCGATCATCGGATACAGGCTGTACATGGAAAATGCTTTCTGGGCGAGCAGGATGTGACAGCCGCACTCCTGCTCAAGATCCGCAAGAATCTCCAGATTTTTTCTGATTTTGCCTTCATCCACAACATAGCACGGTGTCGGCAGATCTTTCCACATCATTCTACAGTCTGCGGATTTTCATCCACAACCCACGGCAGTCCGTACTGATTCAGCATATCCATAAACGGATCCGGATCAAATTCTTCGATGTTGAACACACCGTCTTTGTCCCATACTTTATCCACAACAAGTGCTGCCCCGATCATCGCCGGCACTCCGGTTGTGTAGGAAATCGCCTGAGATCCGACTTCTTTATAACACTCCTGATGATCACATACATTGTAGATATAAATGGTCTTCTCTTTTCCTTCTTTCTTTCCGGTAAAAATACAGCCAATGTTTGTCTTTCCGACGGTACGCGGTCCAAGGGAAGCCGGATCTGGAAGCAGTGCCTTCAGAAACTGGATCGGCACGATCTCTTTTCCTTCAAACAGAATCGGTGAAGTGGAAAGCATGCCTACATTTTCCAGACATTTCATGTGCGTCAGATAGCTCTGTCCAAAGGTCATAAAGAAACGGATACGTTTTACGCCCGGAACATTTTTTGCCAGAGATTCAATTTCTTCATGATGAAGCAGATACATATCTTTTTCGCCGACCTGCGGGAAATTATATTCTCTTTTGATCTCCATCGGCTCAGTCTCTACCCAGTGACCATTCTCCCAGTAAGAACCGTTTGCGGACACTTCCCGCAGATTGATCTCCGGGTTAAAGTTGGTGGCAAACGGATAGCCATGATCTCCTCCGTTGCAGTCCAGAATATCGATCGTCTCGATCTCATCAAAATAATGTTTCAGTGCATAGGCTGTAAAGACACTGGTGACACCCGGATCAAAGCCGCTTCCGAGAAGTGCCGTGATGCCTGCTTCTTTAAATTTTTCCTGATAAGCCCACTGCCAGGAATAGTCAAAATATGCGGTAAATCCGACCTCTTTGCAGCGTTTCTCGTAAATTTCACGCCACTGTTTATCGTCGGTATCTTCCGGCTCATAATTGGCGGTATCAATATAATCCACCTTGCATGCCAGACACGCATCCATGATCGTCAGATCCTGGTACGGAAGTGCCACATTTAAAACAGCGTCCGGCTGATAAGACTGGATCAGTGCGATCAGTTCTTCCACCTTATCGGCATCCACCTGTGCTGTTGTGATTTTTGTTTCCGTTGTATTCTCCAGTTTTTCTTTCAGTGCATCGCACTTTGCCTTTGTTCTGCTGGCAATACAGATCTCAGAAAATGTTTTGCTGTTCTGACAGCATTTGTGGATTGCAACTCCTGCAACTCCTCCGCATCCAATGATCAGTAATCTTCCCATAGTACAATCTCCTTTTCTTTTTGCTTTTTATTTTTTACGACCTTCCTCTTCTTCCAGCATATCTTCTACATATTTTGGAAGCATAAATGCTCCCTTATGAAGATTGGTCGTGTAGTACCAAGTTTCTATCTTCCGCTCTTTCCAGCGTTTTGCATTCAGGTGTTCCAGCGGATGATATTTTTTTGATGCAAACCCAAACAGCCAGTACCCGGATGAACAGGTCGGGATGTGTGCCTGATAGACACGGCTGATCGGGAAACTGTGGCTTGCCTTCCGGTGCATCACCCGGCAGGATTCTTCGTCTTCATCATAAAACGGACTTCCGTGTTGATAGACCATGATGCCGTCTTCTTTTAGTGCACGGTAACAGTTCCCGTAAAATTCTTTGGTAAAGAGTCCGGCATTATGTCCGAGCGGATCAATCGCATCGTTGATGATCAGATCATATTCATTATGACGCAGACGCAGAAATTTCAGTCCGTCCTCATAATAAACACTGACTCTTTTATCTGCCAGTCCGCAGGCATTGTCCGGGAAAAATTCTTTACAGACTTCAACAAAAACGCGGTCCGGCTCGACCACATCAATTTTTTCGATTTCTTCATAATGGCTCAGCTCTCTTGCCACACCGCCGTCCCCGCCGCCGATCACCAGGACATTTTTCACACACGGATGAACTGCCATCGGCACATGAACGATCATCTCATCATAAATAAACTCATCTTTTTCTGAAAATACAATGCTTCCGTCTGCACTTAAAAAACGGCCAAATTCATCGGAATCAAACACATCAATACGTTGAAATTCCGTCTGCAGACCAAAAAGCTGTTTCTGGACTTTTACCGAAACTTTTACTTTTTCTGTCTGGTAATCTGAAAACCAAAGCTCCATCCTTTTCCCCTCCCATTTGCTTTTATTTTTCGCTCAGCACATATAAATATTCTATCTCTGTATCCTGCATTCCCTGCATGGAACAGCCCTTTTCTTTTGCGTAAATAATATAATCAATGATCTCCTGCGTGATCAATTCTCCCGGTGCAAGGATTGGGATCCCCGGCGGATAGCACATCACAAATTCACTGCAGATCATGCCTTTTGTCTCCCGGATCGGAACTGCTTTCTTTTCTGCATAAAAAGCAGTCTGCGGAGATACCAGAACGGTCGGCCTGATGTACTCGGCTCCCGGCATTTTTTCCGGATCTTTTGCATAAAGCCGCTTGATATCCGCCAGTGCCCCCACCAGCCGCTCGATATCCTGGATACGGTCACCGATGGAAATATACGCCAGAATATTTGCGATATCTCCAAGCTCGATCTGGATGTCATACTCATCACGCAGCAGGTCATAAACCTCAATGCCGGCAAGCCCGATATCTCTTGTATACACGGAAAGTTTTGTCACATCAAAATCATAGACGCTTCCGCCGTTTATCATATCTTTACCGTAAGCATAAAAACCGCCGATTGAATTGATCTCTTCTCTTGCATATTCTGCCATGCGGCTCACTTTATCAAAAGACTCCCGTCCGCGCAGTGCCAGATTTCTCCTGGAAATATCCAGACTGGAGATCAGCAGATAGGAAGCACTTGTTGTCTGTGTCAGATTTATAATCTGACTCACATATTCCCAGTTTACATTTTTTCCGGTAAGAAGCAGAGAACTCTGTGTCAGGCTTCCGCCGGATTTATGCATGGACACCGAAGCCATATCTGCCCCGGCATCCATGGCACAGACCGGAAGATCACTGCCAAAATACAGATGCGTGCCATGCGCCTCATCCGCCAGCACCAGCATATTATGTTCATGTGCCACCTTAACGATCGCACGCAGATCAGAACAGATCCCATAGTAGGTCGGATTGTTCACAAGAACTGCTGCCGCATCCGGATTCTCACGGATCGCCCTTTCCACCTCAGAAACCTGCATTCCGAGTGATATCCCCAGTTTTGTATCCACTTCCGGATTCACATACACCGGAACCGCACCGCACAATACCAGTGCATTGATCACACTTTTATGTACATTTCGCGGCAGAATGATCTTGTCACCTGCCTTGCAGCAGGAAAGCACCATTCCCTGCACGGAAGAAGTTGTTCCGCCAACCATAAAAAAGGCATGATCCGCACGAAATGCTTCCGCTGCCAGTTCTTCTGCTTCCTTGATCACAGAAACAGGATGACAGAGGTTATCCAGCGGCTTCATAGAATTGACATCCAGGCTGACACATTTTTCTCCCAGAAGATCCGCAAGTTCCGGATTTCCTCTTCCGCGTTTATGTCCCGGTACATCAAACGGCACAACTCTTCTTCTTTTTAAACGCTCCAGTGCCTCATAAACCGGAGCATGCATCTGTTTGTTTCGATTCATTCTTTTTCTCCAATCATAGCATACGATACATATATCCGCATAAAAAAGACAGGTGAAATCCTCACCTGTCTTTAAACGTCTTATGATAGCTTTACTTTATGTATTTATCTTACATCCGCAAAAACTATTTCCAGAGTCTGTCGTTGGCACTCTCGCCAGCAAATATTTGCTAATCCTACTCTTTATTGACCATTTCACAAGTGATGTTTTATTCTGGGACGCTGTATTCCCAAACAAAAGACTTATAAAATTTAGCTTTTAACTAAATCAATAATGCGGTCTCTCACCGCAATCGGCAGCTGCCCCGCCTGTCCGTATGGGCTTAACCAATCACTTGGTGGGCAAATATTTGCATGAAAATCATTTCTGCTTCATGTATTAGATTCCAGAGTCAAAAGGTCTTCTGACCCTAATATCATTTCAAGTATAGCATGGCAATTTTTGAATTGCAAGTTAAAAAATCTTTACATCTCATCGAGAAGTTTTCGAAACTCTTCCTGTGGGATCGGACGGTAATAATAATATCCCTGGATATAATCACAGTGGCTCTTCTTCAGAAAATCTGCCTGAACTTCTGTCTCAACGCCTTCTGCAACGATATAAATGCCCATCTCATGTGCCATATCGATCAGGAATCGTAACATACTTTTCGTCTTTGGATTTGTCTCTATTTGGCGGATGAAACTCATGTCAATCTTCATAATATCGAAATTGTACTGCTGAAGCATACCAAACGAAGAATAACCGGTTCCGAAGTCATCCATCATGATCTTGACACCTTCTGTACGGAAGGATTCAAGAATACTGTTGCGGCTCTCACCCATCGCAGCGTAGGATGTCTCAGTAACTTCCAGACGGATCAGTTTTTCTTTCAGATCATTGTTTTTACATTTATCAAGGATATCTTCCATGATCTTCTCATCATAGAAATCCATCCATGATAAATTGACCGAAACCGGAACCACATTCTTGCCTGCATGGTAACGATCCATCAGGAAATCGCTGACCTGATGAATGACATAATCATCCAGTTCGGAGATGTGACCGCTCTCTTCCAGAGCCGGTATAAAGAAGCCCGGCGACAGGAAACCTTTCTCGGAATGATGCCAGCGGATCAGGGCTTCTGCGGAAGCGATCTGTCCGGTCTTTACATCCACAACCGGCTGATAATAAACCTGAAGTTCTCCTTTCGCGATGCCTTCTGCAAGTTCTCCTGCAATCTCTGCTTTGTCTATATAAGCAGTCTGCATGGAAGAATCATATACTTTATATGGCTGAACATACTCATCTTCGATATATTTCTTTGCAAGCTTCGCACGCCCGATCATCATGTTTACGGACATTTCTTTATCTTTTACATAGAAAATACCGCAACGGCTGAACAGACGGATGGTCTTTCCGGAGCTGGAAATCTTCTTCGTACAGAGCTTTAGCAGAAATTTCTCATCCAGATTTTCCCGTTTTACAAGGCACACAAAATGGTCAGCCTCTACCCTGGCGATCACAACCGGATCAAGCTGTGAATTTTTCAGATCTTCATACAGCTCACGCAGAATAAAATCACCAAGATCAATTCCAAAAAGTTCGTTCACTGCCTTAAAGTTCTTAATATTGAAAAACAGGATCGCATAATTCTCATCCTCATTTGCATTCTGCAGGATATGTTCTGCCTTCTGTACAAATCCCTGTCGGTTATATCCGCCTGTCAGTGCATCCTGTCCTGACAGCTCCGTAATATCTTCAACTGCTACAGCCACGATGTCAAAGTAATGATCAAAATAAAGATATGTGTAATTATTCAGGGCTTTTTCACCGTTTCTGTTCAGCTGATATACACTGAAAGAATAGCGACCTTTCCGATCCAGCTCTCTTTTTATATTATCAAGATTCGTGTAATTTTCAAACTGTGCCTTTTCTTCTTCCGGAACAACGCACTTCATGACTTTTTTTTGATACTGATCGTAATCCATTTCTTGCTCCAGTGACTGTGAAAAATCAAAAACTGTTTCCGCAATGGCTACAATCTTCCGGCGTCTTAAATCGATCACTGCAATCTGTTCATAATTTTTTTGATACAAAATCTGCGGCATCTTTTCTGCCAGATATTTTCCTGTGATATCTGTAAAATAAAGAATAGCCTCTATCTGACCGGAAAAAGAATTGCGAACCATCTCTGCTGTTACGCGATAAAGCTGCGGACGATGGTTTTCTGTGCTGTATACCGGATAATTTTCCTGAATGACCGTGTGACCTTTTTCGAAAGAATCCAGCATATGCTTTCTGCTGAAATTTTCTGTAAAACTTCTGCGCCCGTCCTCCTGTGGAATCGAAGTGCTGATCCTGTTTATATACTGATCAAGTGTACGATCCTCTTCCTGAAGCTCCAGGTTTTTCAGAGAACTGCTTCCGGATTTGCAGGTTCCGTCTGTTACATTGACATTCACCATACCGACAGAACCTTTGCTCCTGCTCAGAACCATATCCAGCTGTTTCAGATAGTCTGTATTGATATCCCGAAGATAAAGAACCACGACTTCGTTATCTTTTGCGTACTCTGTACTCTTGATGATCTCCATGGAAACCCAGCGAAATTCCTGTCCATTCCGACAGCGATAGCTCATACTGATACGCTCTGTATCTTCTTCCGAGAAATTTTTACGCAGATTTTCCGAATCACAAAATTCCAAAAAAGCTTCCTGATCTTCCTCATGGACATATTCTTCTCCGTACTGCCTCAGTCTCTGCGAAATACTCTTAATGCCATCCAGCGGACTCCTGAAATCGTCGGAAATATTTTTAAGTGTTCTATAGGTATCCGTACTCAGATTGATTTTAATGATACGATAAAAAATGCCGGATAACATCTCCATCGCATCGTGCAGACTGCTGGACGCTTTTGCATACAGTGCAATCGTATTGTGCACACGCCGCAGTACGACTGCCGTATCAAACGGCCTCGTAAAATAATCCGTGGCTCCAAGTTCGTACGCCTTTCCTATACTTGCCTCCGATGTTTCTGCCGAGATACAGATAACCGGCAGTGAATCAAGCCACTGCTTTTCTTCCATGACCTTTAGAACTTCATATCCATTTATCACCGGCATATTCAGATCAAGCAGCACGATCTGATACGTTTCCCACTTCTTTTCCAGGATCTCGATCGCTCCCTGCCCGTCTTTCGCCATGTCGATCTCGTATGTTTTTTCAAGCATGGCTGCCAGGATCTCTCTGTTTATTTCCGAATCATCTACTATCAAAATTTTCTGCATTCTTCATTTTCCCTCTTAAAAGAATACCCTGTACTGAACATTTTCCACGTCTTTTCAAAACTTTTCAAAAAAAAAACAGTTCACCCCCCCCCCGAACTGTTCCCGCTTCTTCAATGTCCATATAAAAGATATCACAATTTTCCTGTTATCTAGTAAAGCGGACATCGGACATTCACAATCCGCTTCGCTATATCTCCGCTTTTCGGCTGCCAGAGTTATAAAATACCGTCTCCGGCACCATTATTTTCTTATTATACTATGTTTTTTATCTCACGTCCAGCTATTAAAACTTTTCCTGTAACCTTTCTTTTAAAAGAGTATTTCGTTTCGTCACCGTCACATTCCGCACGGCATAGGAAAGTGCCTTGCGTGTTCCGACCAGTACGAGGATTTTTTTCGCACGGGTGATTCCTGTATAGATCAGATTTCTCTGAAGCATCACAAAATGATTCATCAGCACCGGCATCACGACGATCGGATATTCCGAGCCCTGTGCTTTATGGATTGTTGTTGCATAGGCAAGTGTCAGTTCATCCAGTTCTGTGACATCATACTCTACGATGCGTCCGTCGAAATTCACTTTCAGATTTCGGGCTGCCACATCCACCGCATCGATCATCCCGATATCGCCGTTAAACACTTCTTTGTCATAATTATTGCGGATCTGCATCACTTTATCGTTTACGCGAAATACAAAACCGCCTCTTCGCAGTCCTTCGCCCTGCGGATTGAGAGTCTCCTGAAGAATCGTATTTAAATTGGCAGCTCCGACAATTCCTTTCTGCATCGGCGTGAGCACCTGAATCTGGGACGGCGGCGTCTGATAATAACGCGACAGCTTATTTTTCACCAGACGCACGACCTCGTCTGCTGCCTCCTGCGGATCTTCTTTCTGCACAAAAAAGAAGTCCGTATCCTTCCCGTTGGAAATATCCGGCATTTTGCCCTCGTTGATCCGATGTGCATTCATAATGATACGGCTGCTCTGTGCCTGTCGGAAAATCCTGGTCAGACGGATCACAGGCACTGTTTCAGAATCAATGATATCACGCAGCACGTTTCCGGCTCCGACAGACGGCAGCTGATCGATATCTCCGACCAAAATCAGACGCATCCCCTGCGGAATCGCCTTTAAAAGTGCATTCATTAAAACGATATCTATCATCGAACATTCGTCAACGATCAGTACGTCCCCTTCCAGCGGATTTTCTTCGTTTTTGAGATATCCTTCCGGAGGCTGACATTCCAGAAGACGATGGATTGTTTTCGCTTCTAGGCCGGTGGCCTCTGTCATACGTTTTGCCGCACGCCCTGTCGGTGCCGCAAGCAGAATCTTAAGTCCGAATGCACGATATGCTGCAATGATCCCCTGTGTGGTCGTTGTCTTTCCGGTTCCAGGTCCTCCGGTCAGCACCATAACTTTGGAAACCGCTGCTTTGCGAATCGCATCTGCCTGAACCTCATCATACTCCATATGCACCTTTTCCTGAATCTTCTCCACATCAATCGACAAATCCGGATTGCCTGTTTTTTCTTTCGCCGTCTCCAGTGCAGTCCACAGACGATCCGCCGCCGGAGCTGCCAGCAGCCTTTTTAATTTTCCTGCCACACCGGTCTCCGCATAATAAAACGGCGGCAGATAAATAGCTTCGGTTATTTGAGGTTCTGCCAATTTCCATTCCGGTTGTTCAAGGTCTGCAGGCATTTCATGTTTTCGCTGCTCTTTCGGAATTTCCACTTTCTGTAAGATCAGATCGTGATCCGCCAGCATCTGATCCAGCGTCATCACAACACAGCCCTCCTCTGCTTCCAGAAGCTCTGCTGCCGTTTTGATCAGCTGTTCCTTCGTTGCATAGACATGTCCCTGATCCGCCAGATTGCTTAATGTATACATAATACCGCTTCGAAGACGCACAAAGGCTTCTTTTCCAAATCCCAGCTTCTGTGCAATCCCATCCGCTGTTTTAAAGCCGATCCCCCAGATATCATCTGCCAGCCGAAATGGATTTTCCCGGACCTTATTGACACTTTCATTGCCGTATTGCTTGTAGATCTTTGCTGCAAAGGAAGTGCTAACCCCATGATCCTGCAAAAACAGCATAACATTTTTAATCTCTTTTTGCTTTTCCCAGCTCTCTGCAATCTTTCGGATACGCTTTTCTCCGATTCCCTCCACTTCCCTCAGCCGGAAGACATCGGTCTCAATCACAGCGATCGTCTCTGTTCCGAACTTCTGCACAATCCGTTTTGCATATTTGGGACCAACCCCTTTAATCAGCCCAGAACCCAAATATTTTTCAATGCCAAAAACAGTCGCCGGCATCGTCTCTTCCCAGGTCTTTGCCTGAAACTGTCTGCCATAGCGACTGTCCATTTTCCAGTTTCCGTCGATCAGAAGCACCGAACCAACATTGACATCCAGAAGACTGCCGACTACCGTCACCAGATCCTGATAATTTTTCACCGCACACTTCAGAACTGTATAGCCGTTGTCCGGATTCTGGTAAGTGATCCGCTCCACCACCGCACGCAGTTTAAAAGTACTGCGTTTCCGGACTGCCGGTGCGGTGTTTTGTGCCTGTTCACTCGGTTCTGTTTTTGCCGAATCGACTCCTCTGTTATTTTCTTTATCTTTGCCCTGTTTTTTGTATACAGGATTTCCCATTTTCTCGAAAACCTGCTGGTTCATCCGGCAGTCATTTAATGCCCGATGTGCCCCTTCTGCCGAAATCCCGTAGTATTCTGCCAGATCCGTCAGCCTGTGATGCTCCAAATTCGGAAGCTCCCTTCTCGCCATCTGCAATGTATCAATATAATCATTTGCCAGCGACCGTTCAAAATACTTTTCCACATCACGATAAAGAAAATTCATGTCAAATCGGGCAATGTTATGTCCGACCAACACGAATCCTTCAATAAACTCCAGAAATTCTTCCAGAACCTGTTCAAAAAACGGTGCTTCCGCAACCATATCATCCGTAATGCCATTTACACGGCTGGCTCCGTAAGGAATCCTTTGTTTCGGATTCACCAGCGTACTGAACTCATCCGTAACCTTGCCGTGCTCCACCTTCACTGCAGAAATCTCAACCACTTCGTCCGTCTTAGGCGAAATCCCGGTCGTCTCCAGATCAAAGACCACATAATCCGCAACATAAGTGTTTAATAAATTTCCGCCCGCTTTTGCCATCATCCGCTCCTTTGTTATCTCATCGGACAGGAAGAACGAACCGTCGGTGCTTCCTCCCCGGAAATATAGCGTGCGTTAAACTCCATCGAAATCTCACGCAGCTCCTTTTTTCCATCAATATAATCCTGATACATCTCCACAATCCCGGAACTGCATCCATCACAGGAAGCATCAATATTGCCCAGAGATTCTGCCACGATCTGCTCACGTTCTTCCCTTGTCGTGTCCTTTATCAAATATTTTACCATCGTTATTCACTCCATTGTTGCGATTCTATATAGAAAAATGACCGCCCCATGCCTGAGAAACTAGGGCGATCATAAGCCTTTAACAATCAGGCGAACCATCATCGGCAACACCTTTTATGCATTTATAATAGCATTTCTATTCTTTTATGTCAAATATATTTTTATATGTTCTCTTTTTATTATTCACAAACAATAGAAATGAATCTTGTGAAATCAGATAAAGTACTCGATATTTCTCTCTTCTTTCATCTGGAAGATCTCATACACTTTATCTCGCATCAGCAGGAAATCATCTGATGTACGGTCTCTGTCTTTCGGCAGTGTGACTTTCATAATGCTCTTGACCTTGCCCGGATTGGCTGACATGATCACGATGCGGTCTGCAAGGAAAATAGCTTCTTCGATATCATGTGTAACGAACACGACGGTTTTGTCTGTCTCATGTGCGATCTTCAGAACATCTTTCTGAAGTTTCATTCTGGTGATCGCATCCAGTGCCCCGAACGGCTCATCCATAAACAGGATTTCCGGCTCGACCGCCAGTGCTCTGGCGATTGCCACCCTCTGCTGCATACCGCCGGAAAGCTGTGCCGGACGTTTTTTAGCTGCTTCTTTTAAGCCAACCATTTCCAGGTAATGATCTGTGATCTTCTTTTTTTCTTCTTTGCCGAGTTTCTTTGTTTCCAGTCCAAGCTCTACATTTTTCTGCACGCTTCTCCATGGCAGGAGTCCATAGTTCTGAAAAATGGTGACATATTTCATGGACGGTTTTTCTACGGTCTGTCCGTCGATTTTAATCTCTCCGGATGAAGGTTTTAAAAATCCGGCCATCGCATTGAGCAGTGTGGATTTTCCGCAGCCGGACGGTCCGAGCAGGCAGATAAATTCTCCTTTTTCCACCTGAAGGGAAACATCATTTAAAATGGTATGCTGTTCTTTGTTTTCCTCGAAGGAAATGCTCACATTTGATACGTCTATATACATTTCTCTACACTCCAAATCCAATTTTTGTGCTGATCGCTTTTTCTGCGAAACGTAACAAGCCATCTAAGATAAATCCGATCACTCCGATCGTGATCATGGTTGCCAGAAGTGCATCAAAACGCATGCAGTTTTTGCTGTCCATGATTAGAAATCCAAGTCCGGACTGTGCACCTACCATCTCTCCGGAAACCAGAAAAATCCAGGATGTTCCAAGTGCCAGGCGAAGTGCATTTGCAATCTGTGTAAAAATCGCCGGAAATACAATGCCAAATAATGTCTTTACTTTTCCGACTCCGAAGCTGTTGGCGATTTTATAATAAATCCCATCTACATGCTGTACCGCCGCTACAACGGAGAGCAGAATCGGGAAGAATCCGGCTATAAAGATGATCACGATCGCAGGCACATCACCGATTCCGAACCAGAATACGATAAACGGCAGGAATGCTACCGGTGCGATCGGACGGATGATCTGAAGGATCGGGTTGATAAACTGAAATACTTTCGGAAGGCTTCCGAGGATCAGTCCCAGCAGGATCGCAGATACGGCTGCAAGCACATAGCCGGTCGCAAAACGCAGCAGGCTGATCCGGATATGTCCCGGTAAGGTAACGTGGGAAGTACTTCCTTCCAGTCCCTGTGTAAACAATTTAACAAATTCCTCTCCGACTTTGACCGGAGACGGAAACAGTGTTGCATTTGCGTTTGTCACTGTGCAGACGATCTGCCATACCAGAAGTACAACTGCAAATGACACGATAACTCTGATACCTTTTTTCCACATAATATTGTTTCCTCGCTTTTTCTTTCAAGTCGAATTTCAAGACGCACCGTTCTTTTCCATACGCTATTTTAATCAGATTCGCTGCTTTCAGGCTGATATACGAAGTCTTCATAAGACGGCGGATTTTTGTTGATTCCGTACTTCTTCATTCGTTGTGTCAGCTGTTCGTAATCGGATTTTGTGATCTGCAGATTGTCATAATGAATCCACTGCATGGAAACTTCCAGCGTCTTTTCATTCTGTCCAAGATAAGCTTCTGCAAGTGTTTTTGCCGTTGTTTCGTCGAGCCTGTTTCCGGCCTCTTCGTATCCGACAACCAGTTTATCAACGGCTTCCTTGTTTTTTTCAAGAAAGCTTCCATTCATAACGAGGGCACAGCAGATGGAATTCTGCCACAGCTGTGTGGAATCATAAAGCACATGGCCGTAATCCTGCACCACTGCCTGTGCTCCGAACGGTTCCGCAACGCAATATCCATCAATTGCACCGCTTGCCAGGGAAGACGGCATTTCTGCTGGTGCAAGCTGGACAACCTTTACATCGTCAATCGACATTCCCACATCAGAAAGCATATCGTTCAGTAAAATATTGTGGGAAGACTGATTAGATGGAATGGCAAAGGTTTTGCCTTTCAGATCTTCCACTTTTGTGATGTCATTGGAAACGATCACCACATTTCCATCTTTATGTCCCAGTGCCACTGCTTTGAGATCCAGTCCGTTACTGACGGCTGCCATCGCAAGTTCTGCCAGCACGGACGCTCCGTTGATCCTTCCGGAATTTAATGCATCCATCAGATCGGTCCAGGAACTGAATTTCTGAAGCTGTATCTGCAGAGTGCTGTTTTCGTCTGCATCAAGCAATTCTTTTTCTTCAAAGACGGCCAGTGCATGTGTGATCGGAAGGTAGCCGATCGTGATGATCTGCTTCTTTCCGTCTGCGGTATATTTTGCCTCGGATCTGCCGCATCCTGAGGACAAAACTGTCAGAAGCGTCAGGACAAGCAGCATGCACAGGCTTTTTCTGATTTTATATTTTCTCATAAGTACTCCTATGTCTGTTTTCGGGCAGCTATTTAAATCAAACGCTCATGGCATTTTTAAAAAATGTCATCTGGATTTTTCTGTACTTTATCGTTTCGCAATTTTTGATCAGATTCCAAGCTGTCTGCGTTTTTCTTTCATATCAGCTACCATTTTCTCGCCGAGTGATACCGGATCCACATCTACCACCATGGAAGAATGCAGCGTTTCTTTTGTTCCTTCTTTCAAAAATTCGATGACTTTTGAAGAACCGTGGATCGGTGCTTCCACACAGTGGTAAGAACTGATTCCGTTCAGACGGAAGCCAAGTGCCGCATCAATTCCTTTTTCATTTGACCACTCCGGTGATGCAAAAGCGAACGGCATTTCGTACATTGCTTTTCCGAATGCATTTGCAATGCCTGCAAAGATTCCGGATGATCTGGTGTTGTCGATACATTCTCCGACATGCCATACCGGAGGCATATCCGATTTGAGAAATTCTCTTAAGCCTTCTCCTGCCTTACTGTAAGCAAACTCGGAAGTCTGACAATAACCCATTTTCATCAGCGGGAAGGATGCACATCCGTTTGTGATGATCAGAACGTTATTTTTCAGAAGTACATCACAGACATCAAGGATTGCTTTTTCGTAGAGTACTTTCGGATTATTGCATCCGACCATATTTACCACACCAAGGATTTTGCCCTCTCGGATTGCATCCGCAATCGGCTCCAGACTGCCGTATTTTTTGCACAGATATTCTACAGAAAATCCAACTTCTGCCTCTACTTCATATTTCGGAATAAATACCGGCACACCTTTTCGTGCCTCAAAACTTTCGATTGCACGCTCTACGATGCGTTCTGCAATCTTTTTTGTCTCCGCGATATTCGAATGATGATGGTCGTATCCGATATGTTCTGCTCCCGGAAGTCTCGCAGAATCGTGTGTCGTGACAACTGTTGTCTTGAAACATTTTGCAACATCCATGATCGCCGGATAAACTTCCTGCACATCTGCTACCCAAAGATCCAGTGCTCCGGTTCCAAGCACCAGTTCTGCACTGACTGCATTGGACAGTGGGATAACGCCCTCATAACGGTACATAGAAGAAAGTCCGGAACAGCAGATGCCGTAAAACTGAATGCCCTTTGCTCCTTTTTCTTTCGCAAGTTTCTGAAATTTCTCGCTCTGTCCAGCCTTTACGATCTCTTTTACCAGAATCGGCAGATGTCCGTGAACTGCGATATTTACATAGCCTTTTTTCAATGCTCCGACGTTTACCTTGGAAGTCACACGATCACCGACTCCAAGCAGTGCATCGGTTGCGATCGATGTAGAAACAACACCGCTGAATGTAAAGGCAAGTCCGCAGCGAAGAAACTGTTTCATCACGCTCTCCCAGTCTCCGTCCGTCGCACAGCCTGTTTTGTGGTAAGCTTCAAACACTTCGTGATAAGCACTGATCGGCAGAATATCCATATCTTTCCATACTTTCTGACGCTCCGGTGCCGCACAGGCAGTGATCACTTTGTATTCATCCGGCTCTGTTCTCGATAAATCTGCAAGAAGTGCATCTGCCAGGTCAATCGCGATATTTTTGATCTGTCTGTGTTTTGTTTTGATGCCAAATGACTTTGCCATTGCAATGACTTTGTATTCTCCGATGATCGGAATATCCAGTTTGCCCTGAGCTGCCCATTTCAGCATCAGGATCAGTTCTCTTGCATGCATGCCATGCTGTGCTGCACCGGCTGCCGCACCGCGAAGCAGATTTCTCGCAACGATCAGATCTGCATCTGCACCACAGACACCTCTCGGAGATTTCGGAGTGATACGGCATGGACCCATGTTACAGATACGGCAGCAAGTACCGCTTAGTCCAAAACTGCACTGTGGCTGTTGTTTGTCAAAACGGTCAAATGCCGTATCATATCCAAGCTGCTCCATACGCAGCATCATTTCTTTGACTGCCGGGTCCGGCACATTGTCCAGCACATCCTGCTTTGTCGGAAATGTTTTGCGATAAGCTGCAACCGCCTTCATGTAATCTTCCGTGAAAACTTCCTCGTGGCTGTGTTCATACTCGTTTCCGTTTTCATCTACATGTTTGTGTGTATGTCCGCTGACCGGCACCAGAACTTTCGGAACACCGTTTTTGTCGAATCCAATGATCGCTCTGTGATTATGCGGTTCAACCTGCGTATTGATCATATCTTGTTCGTTTTTCTTTTCTTTATTGTCCATACCTGTTTTCCTTTTCTGTTTTTTGAAAATCTATCTCTATGCTTCTTCCTGAAAGTTTTTTTCATTTTTTGGTTACTATACCACCTAATTCTTATTATGTCAATAGGTTTTGTATATATTGGAAATATCGGGATAATATCGCTTTCTTCCTGTATTTCTCGAATCTCTGAAAATGATAACCTTTCATAATACAAAAAGCCCCGGCAGATTTTCATCTGCCGGGACTTCCATCTCACATCAGGCGGATATTTAGCATCCGCCTTTCTGTTTCGTTAAACTGCTTTTTTTGCAAACCCCTTCCCCTCAAAAGGATCAGCCTTCGATTGCAATGGTCTTTTTCTGTTCTACTGCCGGTTTTGCTTCTTTCTTTGGAACAAACAGGGTCAGGATACCATGTTTGAACTCAGCCTTGATATCGGCCTGTTCTACATCTTCACCGACATAAAAGCTTCTGCTGCACGCTCCCGCATAACGTTCTTTGCGGATATAATGTCCGGTTTCTTTTTCTTTCTCATCTTTGTCCAGACCTTTTTCTGCACTGATGGTCAGATAACCATTTTCAAGCGTAGCCTGAACTTCATCTTTTGTGAATCCCGGAAGATCTACAACCAGCTCATAACCATTATCTGTTTCTTTGATATCGGTTTTCATTACATGGCTGGCTTTACGTCCGTAAAGTTTCTTCTCAACGTTCTTCATATCTTTATCGTAATAAAATGGGAAATCACCAAAAAAGTCATCAAATAAATTTTCTCCAAAAATGCTCGGCATCAACATAAGTCATCTCTCCTTTTTCTAATTGCAGTAACCTTTTCGCATTCCGGGTACTTCGACCTGTACCGAACAGTTACATTTACTTTTCATTTCGCTTATCAGGACTCAGGAGGTTTTGGATTTTCGGGAACCTCTTTTTCTTATTTCCTGTTCCCTTTCTCCTCTTCCTTTGTTCTATCTGTACTATAGCACGCAATGTTAGCACTGTCAAGAGGTGAGTGCTAATTATTTTGTGAAGATTTTGTGAACGCTACGAGCTATGCAAATTTACAGGGAGCTTCTTTGATATTGCAGTACGTTCATAAAGCATAGATTTTTTTCTTTCACGCAATGTTCGCACTGACCAGTTTTTCTGCATACACATTGCTGCATAAAAATCTCTTTTTAACTCATCTTGTATTGGCAGAATCTCTACAAAATGCGACCAGGTCAATTGTTGCGACAGTGTCGCAACTTTTTCGAAGTCAGGAAATTCCTGATAAAACTTAATCATTCTTGAAATTGATGTTTTATCAAATCCCGAACCATACTCCTGTTCCAGCCGTTTACTGACTTCTGCAACAACCTTTTTTCCATACTCAGGCTTATTATTTCCAGTTAACTCCACACTAAGTCTTTTTCCAATTCCCCAATTAAGAGAAATAATGGCATCATTCACAACTTTTTTTACATTAGTTTTCTTTTCCCTGATTAACGCATTTATTTCATCATAAATATTATCAATATTATCTGCTATTAATATCTCTTTTTTCATTATCGATTCCCTTCTATAACTTGAAATGCCAAATTGGCATTTCAAAACTGTCCCAACTGCTTACTGTTATATTACCCTATTTTTCTCATTCTGCCTACTGCTTTTTCATGGTCACATATAATAATGAGGTCGCATTCCACGACCTCATCACCTTCATTTAAACATAAATCAATTCCTTGAGAATAATTTCTTCCGCAATCGCTCTGTGCTGATTAACAGCTCTTACCCATGCCATTTGATCTGCTTCTTTATCCGGCAGTGGTTCTTTTTCTTCCAACTGTTTCAGAATTACCTCTTCCCGTTCTCTGGCTGCACTTATAAATACTCTCCCAATATCTGTCCAACACATTCATAAATTGTATCTATGATTTCTTCGCACTTACCCTTCTTCATACCTTCTGTAACTCCTACTGCCAGAAGTTCCTTTCTGCCTGGATTTCGCCCATTTCCATCAACGGTTGTTGTATGTTCTCCGTAATAGATATTACTGTAAGTAAGATCATACGCCGGGCTCAGACGCCACTGGTCATTTAATTCATCATATAGATATGTGAAATTTTTTGAATGATCGTCCCGGTTATGTGTAGCCACATTAAAGCACATTCGTCGAAACATGTTTTCACATCTTCTCACATTCTTCGCCATATTGAAATGCAGCCTTATGATCAACTGTCATAGCCAATGTTCCTACAAACTTTTCGTCATAATATACCTGCAATGTATTATCTTGTCTCATTTATGACCTCCTGAATATCTTTATAAGGTACCTGTGTAAAAAGATTTCTGAGTTCATCTGCTATGTCCAGTACCATAGCGATCTTTGTAAGTGATATCAGCGAACTCTGTCCGGAACTTTCAAATCTTTTGATCGATCCATTTTTCCGATACATATGTCTGAAGCGCCGAAGATAGAAGGACTCCCAGGATCAGAAATGGAACTGCCTGTAAAAGCACTCCCATAAATACATAAATATAATAACTGCTTTCATAAAAGAGAGCCCACGTCTGCTGAATACAGGAAAGAACATCTGTATCGGGACCATGGATTCCGTATTCAGTGCAGTGGAGATATGCTTCATGAGATCTGTCGAATAATACATCTGATCGATACCGGGACGGTAATAAGGCAGGCTACCGCACCAGATAGCATGACTGCAACATCCTGGAATAGGAACTGGGAATTAAGAATGATCTCCATGGTATATTGCTGTGTCTGAATGTATGAAAATAATAAAATAGTTCCTCCAAGATAGGCAAACAGCAACGTATTTACTGTTGTTCCGATAATCTCTTTTCCAACCTGATAGCCGGAAGCTGTAAGTTCTTTCGCTGTCAGGCTGTTTTTATGAGTCCAGACTTCATATACAGAGGAGGTTACAGATAATGCTGTATCGATAACAGCCCCAAGAGTACTGAAAACAGTTACAAATATTCCTACATGAAGCATGTTAATATGAAGGTCCGTACTGTAATAATACATAAAATCGTCTTCCGAAATCTGCAGCTCATTTAACCCGTAACTTCCTGATCTCCATGTGATAATATAAATCGGAATAAACAAAAGTAACATTACCAGCAGTGTAGCCAGAAAAGCCGCCCGCGTCTTTGGATTATTTCCATTTTGATAAAACAGAGAATTATAGCAGACACCTGCTCCTG
>OGJY01001426.1_pt1 | contig 28009 bp, 24 predicted proteins | sample 1572231 | NCBI WGS metagenome assembly OGJY01 (sample SAMEA2582121, study PRJEB24529) | metagenome | biome: Human gut stool | place: China | collected 2011
TGGTTAAAATAATGAAATTAAATTTATATAATGTAAAAAATATTAAAGATGATGAAATTATTGGTAGATGTGATTTTAAAGATATTTTATTAGATGGATTGGTTTTAAAAGATATTAGAAATGAAAATTATCCTAATTTAAAAAAATGGCTTCGTTATCAATTGTTTCAAAGAAAAGATGCGGATAAGATATTAAAAAAATCAGATGTTATTTTAAAATTAGAATGGTACAAAGAAGATGTTGATATTAATAAACGATATCTTGATTGTATTTTTTCAATGAAAACATATTTAAATATGTTTTTAAAATTATATAATTTACAAGCAACTAATTATGCTTGGTTATTGATTTATTTTGATGATGTTTTTAGTAATGAAAACATCAATAAATTTTGTAATGAAAATAATGTTAAAATCAAAGATTTTAATGTTTTATTTAATGAACTTGAAAAATTTGCGAAAAATACACATACTTTAGGTAATTATATGCCTGTTGCAGATAATAAATATAATCAAATAAAAGGGAGTAAGTGGGTTTATAATGATCGAATAGAGTGGTTTTTAAAAGATATATTTAATGATGTAAATAGTAATTATTATAAGTGGTTTGATAATAATATTGAAAAACTTGATTTAGATGGGTTGTTTGATGATGTTGATAAAAGAATAATCTCTAGTGAGTTATTGAATTTTGAAATTCATAAAACAAATAAATTTACAGTAAATGATATAATAAAATATTATCAATATCTTAGAGTTGTAAATAAATGGATTGAAAAAAGAACAAATATTTTAATTAATAAAATTATTATATAAAAAAATTTGCTTAGAAAATGAAAGATAATTATTAATTGACGAATTTAGTAGATTCATATAAAATTAGTGATTGTGTGAAAAAAGGAGACAATTTATGAAAAGAGAAAAATTATCTTCACGTCTAGGCTTTATTTTATTATCAGCAGGATGTGCAATCGGGCTAGGAAATATCTGGCGTTTTCCATATATGGTAGGAGAATATGGTGGCGGTGCATTTGTACTTGTATACTTATTTTTCTTAATTGTATTAGGTCTACCAATTATTGTTATGGAATATTCAGTAGGGCGTGCTTCGAAAAAAAGTATTGCTCAAAGTTTTCAATTATTGGAAAAAAAAGGACAAAAATGGCATTGGTTTTCTTATGTAGCAATGATTGGAAATTATTTATTAGTAATGTTTTATACTACTATTTCAGGATGGATGTTAGCTTATTTTGTTAAAATGTTAAAGGGAGATTTTACGGGTTTAACTACAGTAGAAGTAGGTAAAGTATTTACAGATTTACAAGCTGATCCAATGGCTAGTATTTTTTGGATGATTTTAGTTGTAGTAATAGGATGTTTGATTTGTGTCCTTGGATTACAACGTGGAGTTGAAAAAATTACTAAAGTAATGATGGGATTATTACTTGGTGTAATGATTTTATTAGTTATTAAATCACTTAGTTTAAGTGGGGCAATGAAAGGTGTTGAGTTTTACTTGATCCCAGATTTCAATGCTTTAAGGGAAAATGGAATCTTTAATGCGATATATGCAGCCATGGGACAAGCATTTTTTACTTTAAGTGTTGGAATGGGTGGAATGGCTATTTTTGGTAGCTATATTGATCGTGATCATTCTTTAACTGGAGAAGGATTAAGAGTTTTAGCTTTAGATACTTTTGTTGCGGTAATGGCTGGTTTTATTATTTTTCCTGCATGTATGTCTTTTGGTGTTGATGCTGGAAGTGGACCAGGGTTAGTATTTGTTACTTTACCAAATATTTTTAATGTTATGGATAATGGTAGAATTTGGGGAACATTATTTTTTGTTTTTATGAATTTTGCAGCATTATCAACAATTATTGCTGTATTTGAAAATATTGTTTCTTTTTCAATTGATTTATTATCTTGGTCAAGAAAGAAAAGTGTTATTGTTAATTTTATTATTATTGTAATAGGAAGTATTCCATGTGCAATTGGTTTTAGTGTTTTATCTGGTTTTCAGCCTTTTGGACCTGGTAGTGCAGTACTAGATTTATTAGATTTTCTTGTATCAAATGTAATTATGCCATTTGGTTCATTAGTGTTTTTATTTTTCTGTACTAAAAAGATTGGTTGGGGTTGGAAAAATTTTATTAGTGAAGCGAATGCTGGTAAAGGAATGAAATTTCCTGAAAAAACTAGATTTTATGTTAGTTGGATATTACCAGTTATTGTAATTTTTATTTTTATTAGTGGTTTATGGGAAAAGTTGTTTATGTAATTGTTTGAAAATGATTTTATAAGATTGTATACTTAAAGTGACGATAATAAGAAGTGATAAATTTTAATAATTGATATTGAGGTGATTATTATTATTTATCTATTCATTATAGGAAGTGTGATTGCAAGTTTTGCAAATGCTTTGATATATCGAATTCCAAGACAAATTGCTATTTATAAAGGACGAAGTTATTGTGAAAATTGTTATCATAAATTATCTTGGTATGATTTGATTCCAATAGTTAGTTATTTATTATTAAAAGGGAAATGTCGATATTGTCATCATGAGATTTCAATTAATCATCTGCTATTTGAGTGTTTTGGTGGATGTCTGATGATTTTTTGTTTTTATCATTTTAGTTTATCATTTAAGATGATCTTGATATTTTTAATAGTGATGAATTTAATTGTAATAGCAATAATTGATTATAATACCATGGATATTTATTTATCGACGATTTTGTCTTTATTAGTCTTAGTTATTACATATAGATATTTAATAGGTGTGAATTTTGTTGAAATTGCTATTGCAGCACTACTAATAAGTCTAATTATGTTTATTTTTAATTTCTTTATTCCTGATAGTTTTGGTTTTGGTGATATTGAATTGATGTTTGTTTCAGGAATTTTACTAGGAATTAAAAAAAATATTTTAGCTTTTTGTTTAGGGATTATTATTGCAGGATTATATGTAAGTTATTTATTGATATTAAAAAAAGTGAATGTTAAAAAACATATTGCTTTTGCTCCTTTTTTGGTTGTAGGAATTGTTGTATCATTATTTTATGGAAATCAAATAATTATGTGGTATATGTATTAAAAAGCTTAAAAGTTATCATTTTTGATAGTTTTAAGCTTTTAATTTTTTAAGATATATTTATAATCAAATATTTTCTTTTTTGATAAATTATCTTTTATGTTTGCTTTTTTAATAATTTCTATTGTTTTTAAAGTAAAAAGAGTAGTCAACAGGGTGACCCCAAAAAAAATTAAAGGGTGAAACGAAAACCTCAACAAAAATTAAAGGAGGTCGTTCACCCCAGTTTAAATTAAAGCGCCTTAAAATTTAGTGATAGTATTATATTTTAACATTTTTTTTATTCTCTTTTTTATATATTTTAATTTAAGGATATAGTAAGGAGGATATAATGGAAGCTTATCAAAAAACTTTTAGTCAAATACAGCATGAATTATCAGTAAATGACCAGGGTCTTAGTCCAAAAGAAGCGTTAATTAGAATGCAGAAATATGGTAAAAATGAAATTATTGCAAGTAAACAACCGAGTGTGTTTTCAATATTTATTGACCAGTTTAAAGATCTTTTAGTAATTATTTTAATTGTTGCAGCTTTGATATCCGCGTTTACTGGCGAAATTGAAAGTACGTTAGTAATTATTGTAGTAATTACTATAAATGCTATATTAGGGACAATTCAAAGTGTGAAAGCGCAAAAATCACTAAATAGTTTAAAGAAATTGTCGATTCCTAAAGTTAAAGTAATCCGTTCAGGAAAGAAAATGGAAATACCAGCAAATGAATTAACAATAGGCGATATTGTCGTTATTGTAGCAGGTGATGTGATTTCTGGTGACGGTCGTTTAATAGAAGCTAATAACTTAACGATAAATGAAAGTGCATTAACTGGAGAATCAGAAAGTGTCGAAAAACAAACTTTACCTTTACATCATGAATGTTCAATTGCTGATATGAATAATATGGTGTTTTCGGGTAGTTTAGTTACAAATGGAAGTGGCAGCTATGTTGTAACTAAAATAGGCATGAATACCCAAATTGGTAAAATAGCAACTATGCTTAATGAAACTAAGCAAAGAAAAACTCCTTTACAAAAGTCTTTAGATGAATTTTCATTAAGATTATCAATTGGAATCATAGTTATTTGTATTTTTGTTTTAGTGATGGATGTTTTGTTTGCTAAAGAACAGTTATTAGATGCTTTAATGGTGGCTGTTGCTCTAGCTGTGGCAGCTATTCCCGAGGCCTTAGGGTCAATTGTAACGATTGTATTATCTATCTCTACGCAAAAAATGGCTCAAGAAAATGCGATTATAAAGAATTTAAATGCGGTAGAAAGTTTAGGGTGTATATCGGTTATTTGTTCTGATAAAACAGGAACATTAACACAGAATAAGATGGAAGCTACTGACATATATACTCGTGATCGAAGAATTAAAATTAGTGAGTTGAATCATCGTGAATATAATCATAATATTTTATTGAAGTCTTTTGTAATCTGTAATAATGCATCAATTTCAAATGGTAAAAATATTGGTGATCCTACAGAAATTGCTTTGTTAGAAGCCTATCATAATTATTGTTTTAATCATGATTATGATTTAAAAACAAAGCGTCGTTTAGAACTTCCTTTTGATTCATCACGAAAATTAATGAGTGTTGCTTCGAATAATCATTTATATACTAAAGGGGCACCTGATGTTTTATTAAATCGTTGTAAGACTATTTTAAATGATGGTTATAAAGAGATTTTAACTAATCGAGATAAAAAGAAAATTTTAGAGCAAAATGATTTTCTAGCTAGTGAGGGGAAAAGGGTATTAGGCTTTGCTTATAAAAAATTTTATCGTAATACTTTGACGATTCAAGATGAATACGATTTAGTTTTTATTGGATTAGTTGCTTTAATAGATCCACCACGGCCTGAAAGTTTTCAAGCAGTTCAAGATTGTATTAGTGCTGGAATAAAACCAATTATGATTACTGGAGATCATGCAACGACAGCTTGCAGTATCGCTATGCAAATTGGAATATACAAACCCGGGGATAAATGTCTAGACGGTAAACAATTAGATAAAATGACTGATAATCAGCTATATGCTTATTTGCCACAAATTTCTGTTTATGCGCGTGTTGCTCCTGAACATAAGATTAGAATTGTTAAAGCGTGGCAAAAAAGTGGAAAAGTTGTTGCTATGACCGGTGATGGAGTAAATGATGCACCAGCTTTAAAACAAAGTGATGTTGGGGTAGCGATGGGGATTACAGGAAGTGAAGTTGCTAAAGATGGGGCAAGTATGGTTTTAACTGATGATAATTTTGCTACTATCGTTAACGCAATAATGACAGGACGAATTGTTTATACTAATATAAAAAATGCAATTATTTATCTATTGTCAGGTAATTTATCAGCGATTATCTGTGTATTAGTAACTTCATTTTTAATCTTACCGACGCCTTTTTTACCGGTTCATCTACTATTTATTAATTTAATAACTGATTCTTTACCGGCAATTGCAATTGGGATGGAAAAAGGAAATGAAGAAATTCTAAAGCAAAAACCACGGAATATCAATAAATCTTTATTGAATAAAGAAACAATTTTACAAGTCAGTTTTGAAGGTTTAATCATTAGTATTTTTACGATGTTGAGTTATTTTATGGGACTTCGAAATAATGAATTAACAGCTTCGTCGATGGCTTTTGGAACTCTATGTTTAGCACGATTATTACATGGTTTTAATTGTCGTAGTGATTTACCACTAATAAAATTATCGTTAAATTATTATAGTTTACTAGCATTTTTAATGGGAGGACTTCTACTAATCTGGATTCTTATTTCACCTAATTTTCATTCATTTTTTTCTATTAGTGGATTAACGTTAAGACAATTAGCGATGATTTTTATTTTTGCAACATTACCTAGTATTATTATCCAGTTTTATAAGATGATAGCTTCTAGACATAATTTTTAATTGATCATAGTATAATATACTGGTGATTAAATGAAAAAACGATATATATCATTGATTATAATAATAGTCTTGGCAATTATAATTCAATTAGTTTGTATTAGTATTACGCCAGCGTTAAAAACTATTGCCAGTAAAGAAGTCAATCGTTTTTGTCAGATGATCATCAATAATACACTATTTCCAGTAGAATTAGAACATGATGATTTAATTGCAATAAGCCGTAATGGTGATGAGATCGTCGCTATTAATTTTAATACTAATTATGCTCCAAGACTTGAAGCATAATTAGTGAATCAGTTAGAGGATCTTTTTTATTCAATTGAAGCAGGTACCTATCAAAAAGAAGATAATTCGTTTTATCAAAATAAATTGCAGCATATGAGTGATGATGGAGGGTTAATTGCAACTATCAGATTAGGTCTTTTAACTGATAATCCGTTTTTGGCTAATGTTGGACCAAAGATAAATCTTAAATATAAAACCATTAGTGCCATTACTAGTACAGTTGAAGAAAATATAGAAAACTATGGTGTTAATCATGTTATGGTTTCATTAAAGATTGTTATTAAGATTAGATTGATGGTGTTATTTCCTTTTTATAATGAAGAATTTTCACATGAATATGATTATCCACTTGTGATGGAAGTAATAGGATGTGAGGTGCCAAATTGGTATCAAAACTAGATATTTTGCAACGTTTTTATCAAATTTCTTTAGCTGTTCAACCGTATCATTGGAGCGTAGCAATCAGCAGTTTGCGGTCACGCAAACTTACCTGTCCCCCTATGGGAGTTCGGGCATAGGGGGAATGAAAGTGGGTGACGGAATGGTACACGGATAAAAGATAGTCACGCTATGAATTTCATTGAATGGCTGGTTATTCGCTGATATAATGTGGATATAGAGATTGACAAATTGGAAATTATGAGGGAGTAACATGGAGTTCATCACAGCATATGAAAACTTTTATAAAGAATTAGGTGAAAGTAAAAAAAAGGTTTTGTCGACATCATTGAATGACGTGGTAACGTCAAGAATGATGAGCATCGTAGTTTTGAATAAAAAAATATATTTTCAAACAGACAGAACCTTTAGAAAATATAAACAAATAAAGGAAAATCCTCAAGTATCACTTTGCATAGATAATATACAAATGGAAGGGTATTGTGAACAGGTGGGAATTCCTTTTGATAATGCAGAATTTGTTGATGTTTATAAAAAGCATTTCCTGAATTCATATACCAGATATTCATGCTTAAAAAATGAACGCTTGTTTATGGTGACACCAACATTCGTTGAAAAATGGTTATATATTGAAGGGATTCCATATATAGAAACTCTTGATATAGTGCACAGGCAATATGAATTAAGACAATATGTGGGAGTATGATTTTATTTAATGAATGTGGTTATATAAATCCTAAGTTGTCCCTGAAAAATTTGGAATTGTTGGAGGATAATTGATTGTGAATAAGATATGGGCTGAACTAAATAAAACAATGCAAACGCAAATCAAAAAGAAAGATACCTATGAAGCAGGTATTAACACATTATTTGATTTGCGAAATCAGTTAATGGAAACCTTAATATCATTTAATGAGCAATTAAGTAGAGAAGATTTTGACGCAATTCCATTTATAAATGCAGACGGTTATCATAGTAAAACGATTGCATATTCAATTTTGCATATTTTCCGTATCGAAGATATAGTTGCACACACATTGATAAGTGAAAACGAGCAAGTGTTTTTTTCGGGCAATTATCAAGAACGTATCAATTCACCTATAATCACAACAGGAAATGAACTTGTAAAAGAGCAGATTGCTGACTTTTCAAAAAAGCTTAACTTGAAGGAACTTTATTCATATATTTTTGAGGTAAAGGATAGCACCGAGAAGATAATCAGCAGTTTATCCTATGATGAATTGAAAAAGAAAATATCAGAAGAAAGAAAAGAATATTTAAAATCATTGAATGTTGTAAGTGATGATGAAAATGCAATTTGGCTTATTGATTATTGGTGCGGTAAAGATATTCGGGGACTAATACAAATGCCGTTTTCAAGACATTGGATTATGCATATAGAAGCAAGTTTGCGCATAAAAAACAAGATACATTCATAAGTGTAAATCCCTGTTTGTATGACGAGCAATAAAATGGAATTTGTGGAGGTGGCGAAAATGAAATTGAAAAATCCTATGCTGGTAGTAACAGATATAGACAAATCAATTGAGTTTTATAAAAAAGTTTTCGGGCTTCATGTAATTATGGATTTTGGAGCAAATAAAACTTTGACAGGTGGTTTGGCTTTGCAGACAGTTGAAACATACAAAGACTTTATCGGTAAAAGTGATGTTTCTTTTGGTGGCAATAACTTTGAAATTTACTTTGAAGAAGATAATTTTGATGAATTTGCGGATAAGTTAAAAAAATGTGATATTGAATATGTTCACCCTATTATAGAACATTCATGGGGACAGCGTGTTGTTCGTTTCTATGACCCAGATAAACATATTATCGAAGTTGGAGAGAACATGAAAATAGTATGCAAGCGTTTCTTAAATAGTGGGATGACACCAGAACAAGTAGCAAAACGCATGAATGTGCCTATGAAATTTATAAATGCTTGTATGCGATAAATCCTAATTTATATAGCAAATGATAAAAGAAAATTTATAGTAATGACAAATGTTAATTTGCGTTGCTTGTAGCAACGGTTGTTTTGATATTTAATAGTTGTATCAAAACAAAGGAGGCACAAGTTATGTTGAATGAAAATATTAAGAATTTACGGAAAGCAAAAGGGTTATCACAAGAAGAGCTTGCTATAAAGCTGAATGTAGTAAGGCAAACGGTATCTAAATGGGAAAAAGGATTATCGGTTCCTGATTCAAGCATGCTTATTTCATTAGCAAAAGAACTAGATACCTCTGTAAGTATATTGCTTGGAGAAACTGTACAGGAATATTGTTTGAATGAATTGGATTTAAAGAGTATTTCTGAAAAGCTTGAAAGTATTAACCTTCAATTTGCTAAAAGAAGTGAGATGAGAATTAAGGTAATTCGTTATCTGCTTATTTTATTGTGTGCGATTATAACAGTAGTATTTATTGCTTTTGCAACTATGCACAGTGAATATTTAAATTGGGATTATAATAATCCAGAATTGGCAGTTGTAGGTACGATATTACATGGTGTTGAATTTCTATTTGTAAGATTTGCACCATTTGTCTTTGTTGGCTCTCTAATCGGGATTGTATTTACATATAGAAAAAGATAAATTGTTAGATACATTCAAAATCTCAACAATCGACGGAGTGAATCTTATAAACTGGTACTATTACAAAAATTTTAATATGCAACAATTTATAAAGTTATAAGAACTTACTGTATATTATACCATTCTAGAGCATATCGACAGTAAAAAAACACATGATACAAGGTGTATACTTTTATGAGTGTATACCTTTTTTTGATTAGGATAATTTGCTAATCAACAGTTATAAAAAGATATCAAAAAATCTATGCTGGTTTTATAAATAAAAAAAGAGGTTGAAAACGAATTTTAAACCTTAAAAAGTTATTTCGTTACAACCTATTTTCTTTTTTCAATTTCTATTACATATGGGGCATTTTGTTTATTCATCATTTTAAATAATGATACATTATATGATTGATGATCTAATTTACTAACATATTCATCCACTTTAATACTTTCTTTTTTACCTTCATCATGACCAATATAAACAACGATATAAAGATGACCATCTTTATTTAAACATTTAACAGCTTTATCAATAGCAATAAGTGTAGTATCTACCATTGTTGTAATACAATGATCACCTTGAGGTAAATATCCTAAATTAAATACACCGATATCATAATTATTAACATACTTATCAAAATTTTCATGACTATCTAAAATAAGTTCAACATTATTTATATCTTTAATTAATTCTTTAGTATTTTTTAAAGCTAATTCTTGAATATCAAAACTATATACTTTTTTAGCTACTTTACTTAAAGTTAAAGTATCATTTCCATTACCCATAGTAAAATCAATTGCTGTAGTATAAGTACTACTTAATATTTTGTTTTTTACATATTCTGTCATTGTCTTCATATAAACCTCTTAATTTCATCACCATTTTTTTCAAGATAACCTAAAACTTTATATCCGCTTAATTTTTCAATCATTTTATAATTATCTTGATGAATTATATTATCTTTATCAAAATAATTCATAATAAAACCTAACACCTCAAGTTTTAAGCTTTTAGCATATAAGGCAGTTAAAACAGCACTATTGATACTTCCTAAAGTAGCTGAAGTAACAATTATTAAAGGATATTTTGTAAGTTTCATTACATCACTAAGCATAATTAGTTCATCTTCAGCTTTTAAAGGACAAATAATTCCGCCACTACCTTCAACTACAATAATATCATGATTTAAAGATAAGTCATCTAAATCTTTTTTTATAACATTTAAATCATAATCATAAACTTCTTTTAAAGTCTTTTGATTAATCACTTCATGAGGTTTTCCTTGAAACATCAGTTGTCCATTTTTCATTGCTATAATTTCATCACTATAATGAATTGCTTGATTAATATCATGATGTACCATAATAATAGTGATTTGATATTCTTTGTTTATTTTTCTTAATAAATTAAGTGTCTCTATTTGAGCTTTAATATCTAAATATGTTGTTGGTTCATCTAATAAAAGTATAGGTGTTTTTTGTGCTAAAGCTAAAGCTATCCAAACACGTTGTTGTTGTCCTCCTGATAAGCTATTTAACATTTTATTTTGATGTTCTTTAAGATTTGTGACTTCTATTGCCCAATCTATTATTTGCTTATCTTCTTTTGAAAGAGATTGATGATAATTAAGATAAGGTAATCTTCCATAACCTATGATTGTTCTAACATTTAAATCCCCATATACTTGATTCTTTTGATGTACAACAGCTACTTTTCTAGCAAATTCTTTAATTTTATAATCCCATATATTTTTATTATCTAACTCAATTGATCCTTGTTGTATTTTATAAATACGACTTAATAGCATTAAAAGTGTTGATTTACCACTTCCATTAGGTCCAATAATGGTTGTTATTTTTTGATCTTTAAACTGTATATTTATATCTTTCATATAAGATTGATGATTATAACTAAAAGATAAATGATTAACTTTCATATAAACTCCTTTTTAATAATAAGATAAATATTGGACCACCTATCATTGACATAATAATTCCTGCACTTATTTCATAAGGAGCCATCAATGTTCTACCTATTGTATCAGCAACTAATACAATAATAGCTCCACATAAGGCAGTTGTGGGAATAAGATATTTATGTTGATTACCTACACATAAACGTGCTAAATGTGGCACAAGTAAACCTACAAAACTTAATATTCCAGCAATAGCAACAGATATACTGCATAATAAAACAGCTAATAAAGATAAAATAAAACGATATGTATTTACATTGATTCCTAATGATAATAATGTACGATCTTCTAATCCTAATAAATCACATGCTTGTGTTAAAAAAAGTAAGATTATTAAAATTGGCACAATATAAATCATTAAAAGAAATACATCATTCCATGAATATAAAGTAATTGTTCCTGCTGAAGATGAAATAGAAGCTGACATACTTTCTATAAGAGAAACAATGGCATTCATAGTATAATGAATTGCTACACCAACAAGAATAATTCTTGTTGTATTTAAACCTGATTTCCAAGATAAACTATAAATAATAATAAATGTTACTAAGCCTCCTAGACATGTAATCATTGGTTTAAATGCATATAAATCAGGTAAAAAAATACCAACTAAAAGACTCACAATATTTGCCCCTGCACTTATTCCTATTAATCCAGGATCTGCTAAAGGATTTTTAAGAACAACTTGAAATAATAATCCAGATAAAGCTAATGCACACCCTACAAGCATTGTTACAATAACTCTAGGAAAACGTATTTGATAAATACTTGCTACATCTTTGTTATATTCTATAAATAAACCTTTCATTAGTTGTATAAAAGATACTTTAATTGAACCTATATTTATCGCTAGAAAAAAGCATATTCCTAAAATAATCATTAAACCTAATATAAATAATAATGGATTCTTTTTAATGATTTTCATATAAAATTCCTTCTAAATCTTCTAATCCCTTTTGATAATTAAAATTAGCACTCATTCCAAAATACTCATGATTTAAATCAAATACTTTATTATTTTTAACAGCATCAAATTGTTGCCATGTTTCATTATTAGAAAACTCTTCTTGAAAATAAGCCATTACTTTTTCAGGCATTGCATGACTTGTTCTTAAAATAAGATCTGGATTTTGTTTTAACATATCTTCTACACTTACATTAACAAAATCTTCCCCATTTCCATCTCCATAAATATTCGTACCACCTGCTAATTTTACTAAATCTCCAACATAACTAGATTCAGTTGCTACAACATAACTTCCTCCTGGAATACCCATTAAAATAAGTACACGTGGGCTCACATTGTTTTGATATTTTTCTCTAAAAGAAATCATATAATTTGTATAATCATCAATTAATTTTTGTGCTTTTTTTTCTTTATTGAAGAATTTTCCTAATTCTTCAATACTCTTATACATTCCTGATAAACTTCTTAAATTTAAAAAACTTGAACTTATTTTTATTTTTTCATATTTACTTGCTAAATCACCTTCTAATGAATTAGGACTTAAAATAAGATCTGGTTTTAATGTAGAAAGTTTTTCCATATCTGGTGACATTGCATTTCCTAATTGAGTTGCCTTTTTATATTTCTTAGGAACTGAATAACTATCACTTTGAGGAATACCAACAACCTGTTTTGCTGGTACATCTAATTGGTCTAATATTTCAGTTATAGAAACAGATGTAGCAGCAATTGTTACTTCTTCATTTGTTTGGACTTCTTGATTTTGATTAACACATCCAGTTAATAAAGAAATTAAACAAATAAAAATAAAACTATTTTTTAATTTTTTTAACATAAACTATACCTCCTACAACGATCACTCCTAAGACTCCTATAATCCATAAAAAATAATGAGAACTTGCTTTTTGTTCCTTTTGATTTTTCTTTTTTATATTTTTGGTAGTTAATTTTAATTTTGTATCTACTTTTCCTTTTGAATTAATTAAATGATTACTTAACCCTGTCGCATTTTCCATTAATGATTCTTTTGTAATTGTCCCTACTGTAGCTTGTGACGCTTCTGTATTTTCAACAGCTTTTGGCGTTGTTTCCTCTTGTGCTTTTGGTGTTGATGATTGAGTTGTTGTACTTGATTGATTTTCTGTTGATGTTGTTGGTGCTTGGCTTTGTGGAATCATTTGGCTGTTATAAACACCTGTTCCAGATATTGCCGAGGAAATATTTGGTTTAATAAAAAACTGAACATCTCTCCCCATAGGACTTACATACATAATAGGACTAATATAAATATCTAATGAACTTACTTGTATTCTATAATGATTAACTGTATCTCCATTTGCACTACTACTTCCTGTTTTAGTTGCTGATACAGAAGACATAGCACCACTTGATGTCATGACTTTAAAACGCACATTACTAACATTAGAAGCTAATCCAAGTCCTACAGTGATATAATATTTTCCTCCTGTTTGTTCAAGTAATAATTGTCCTTCAACAATATTACCTACCATACTATCGCCTAAAGCAATATTTTCTCCACCATCTTCTGTTTTACCTGTAAGAGGATTAACATAACTTGTTGAACGACTTATTAAATAAGCACCATCATTTAAAGCATTTACTGGCGATAAAAATAACAACATCATCAAAGCAATAATATTTATCTGTAATATTCTTTTCATAATTCCTCCATAGAAATAATGAGGCATATTTTATGCCTCATATTTTTTTTGTAAAACAACAAACATAAACAATGAAATCATACCTAATACACTCATCATTGTGATAGGGGCTTGATCTCCTGTTTTTACTGCTTGACTTTCTTGTTGATTATCTTTTGTAGTTTCTGTTTTATTTTCAGTAGCTGTATTACTTGCTTGATTTTGATTATTTTCTTTTGGATCTTCTTTTTTAGTATTTGTTTCTAATTCAGTTTTATCTGAAATATATGTTAATGTACTATAATCAACTTTAATTCTTGCTTCTAAATCCATATTACCCATCATAGCAACATGTGGATTCATCATAACATTGATATATTCATCTTCATGAGGTAATTCAAATGACCATAATGTTGGATTACCTTGTGTATCTTTTTCTATAATTGTAGCACTATGATTTTTATAATCTTCTTGAGCACTTCCAATATAGAATTCTTGTAAACTTGCTTTAATTGTTCCAAATGACATTTCTTTTGTAGAAATATACATTGTTGCTTTTCCATCTTTAACAATAATTTTAGCTTTAGAATCTAAAGCAGCAGCTGCCATAGATGCTTTATCACTTGTTGCATTCCATAATGCAACATCTACACTATATGTACCATCTTGATTAAATCTAGAAGGAATTACTTTTGTTAGATGATCTAAATCTAAAGATAATCTAGCAGTAGCGCCTCTATTACTTCCGCCATAATAGAATTTAACATTTGTAAGTTTTACATTTTGATCTAATTTAAATTGAACCTTTGTTGGATGTCCATTTTCTTCTTCAATAATTGTTGCTTCTTGATATGTTCCATCTTTTAATTGATATTCCATTTTATCAACTGAAGCTGTTTGACCATATATTGTCATTTCTTTTAATTTTAATGTAACAGTCACTTCATTATTGTTAACATTTATTTGTGCTGATTCAATTGCCTTAGCTGCCATTGATTGACCATTACTATTTTCTTTTAAAACATCAACTGGAACATTATATGTACCATCTTCTAAAACATATTCTTTTTGTAATTGTTGAACATTATCTAAATCTAATGTTAATGTTACATTTGTAGGATAATCATTCCCTTGTCCCATCATAGCATTCATAAAATCAACTGTAATAGATAATACTGTTGAATTATTTTCATCTAATTGAGGTAAATCAAATAAAATCTTTTCAGGAACATCTACATCTACTGTTTGTCCATTCATTCCTTGTGTAGACTTTTCAACTTTTGTTGAAAGTGTTGTACCATTAGCAATTGTTAGAACATTTGCATAATATTCTTTTCCTAAATTAATAATCATATTTTGTAAAGTAGCAGTTGCTTGCATTTTTCCATCTTCATTTACTGTTACTTCTAATGAATCTCCAAATGCTTTTGCAAAAGCTGTTTGTACTGCTGAAATTGGTGCAGCACTTTCTAGACTTTTGATTGGAACTTGATATGTTCCTGCTTTTGATAAATCATTATTTAATGCATGTACTGAATTAAATGATGTAAGTTGTAAACATAATGCCATCATTAGAGCTAATGTTATTTTTAATAATTTTTTCATGTTGACCTCCCTTTTTAAGTTAGCTTAAACTAACTAAAGAGAGTTTAGCATTTCTTTTCCATTTTTCAATATTTTATTTTGTTTCAGGTGTGTAACATAAAAGATGTTTTTATATGATTATTTATTGATATAACTACACTTTTATAGATGTTTTACTTATGAAACAAAAAAGTCTTCCAATTTGGAAGACTTTATATTTATATATTATTTTTCGAAATCAAATTCTTGGAAAACTTCACTTACAGGTAAATTATTTTCAATATTTTCAATTGTTTTAGCAAGTAATGAAGCTACTGAAACAACTTTTAATTTATCGAATTTCTTTTCTTCAGGTAAGATAATTGTATCAGTTACAACTACTTCTTTAGCTGAACAGTTTTTCAATCTTTCAACAGCAGGTCCTGAGAATACTGGGTGTGTACATGCAACAAATACATTTTTAGCACCTTTTTCAAGTAACATATCAATACCTGCTACAATAGTTCCACCTGTATCGATCATATCATCAATCATGATACAGTTTTTACCTTCAACATCACCTAATACACCCATGATTTCAGCAACGTTAGGTTTTGGTCTTCTTTTATCAATGATAGCTACTGGACAATCTAAAGCAACTGCCATTTTACGAGCACGAGTAGCTCCACCATGATCTGGTGAAACAACACAGATATCATCTAAGTTTTTATTTTTGAAATAATTACAGATTAATGGTAATGCTTGCATATCATCTACAGGAATATTGAAGAATCCTTGGATTTGTGCAGCATGTAAATCAATTGTTACAACACGATTAACACCAGCAGTTGTTAATAAATCAGCAACTAATTTAGATGTAATTGGTTGTCTAGGCTTTGCTTTTCTATCTTGTCTAGCATATCCAAAGTATGGCATGATAGCTGTAATTTCTCCAGCTGATGCTCTTTTTAAGGCATCTGCTAAAACTAAGATTTCCATTAAGTTTTCAGTAACAGGATTAGATGTTGATTGGACAATGAAAACATCTTTTCCACGAACTGATTCATCAATTTCAACTAAGATTTCTCCATCAGCGAAATGGTGAACTTTTGATTTTCCCATTTCACAACCTAAATTATCACAAATATCTTGTGCTAATTCTACTGATGATGATAAAGCAAATACTGTAATTTTGTTTTTCATTTTTTCTTTTACCCCTATTTTCCTATTTTATTTCTTTTTTCTTCTAATACTTTACTATAACCTTCTTTGTTCACTTGTCTACTTCTAGCAATTGCAAAAGCATCTTCATGAACTTCATCTGTAATTGTTGATCCAGCAGCAATAAATGCATTTTTACCAACAGTTACAGGAGCAACTAAATTAGAATTGCAGCCAACGAAAACGTTGTCTTCAATTACTGTTTGGAATTTATTTTTTCCATCATAGTTGCTTGTAATAGTACCGCAGCCAATATTTACGTTTTCACCAACTGTTGCATCTCCAATATAGCTTAAGTGCGCAGCTTTACTTCCTTTACCAAAAGTTGCTTTTTTCATTTCCACAAAGTTACCCATGTGGACATTTTCTAAGATATGACAATGATTTCTAAGTCTTGCATATGGCCCGATATCAACACCGTTTTCAATAATCGAATCAGCAATAACAGAGAATTTAATTTCTACGTTATCTTTGATTTCTACATTATCAAATTCACAATAAGGTCCAATATGACATCCATTACCAATCACTGTTTTTCCTTTAATAATACATCCTGGTTCAATTGTTGTATCATGACCAATCACTACATCTCTACCAATATAAGTATTTGTCATATCTACAATATTTACACCATCTAATAGATGTTTTTTGTTAATACGATATTGTAATTGTTTTGTTGCTTCTTGTAATTCAAACTTATCATTAATTCCACCAACTTCTGATAAGTCATCAATTTTATAACCACCAACATTTAAGTTTTGATGATTCATAATTTCAATTACATCTGTAATATAGTATTCATTTTGAGCATTGTTATTTGTTACTGATTCTAATGCTTTAAATAAAGCAGCATTATCAAAGCAATATTCTCCAACATTCATTTCAGAAATATTTCTTTGTTCATCTGTACAATCTTTATACTCAACAATACCTTTAACTTGATCATTTTCTCTAATAATACGACCAAATTTCTTATTTAAGTCACAATCACATGTCATGACTGTTCCTTTCATTTGATGTTCATTATGATATTGAATTAACCCTTGTAATGTTTCTTTAGTAATTAATGGTGCATCACCATTTAAAACAATAGTTGTTCCTTCTTTATCTCCTAAAACATCTTTTGCTTGCATCAATGCATGTCCAGTTCCTAATTGTTCTTTTTGCATTACGAACTCAACACCATCAACAAGTTTCATGACTTCTTCAGCTTTATGTCCAACAATAACATAAATACCATCAACACCTAAACCTTTTAATTCATCAACGATATGACAAACCATAGGTTTATATAAAACTTCATGTACTACTTTAGGCTTGTCGGATTTCATTCTTGTACCTTTTCCGGCAGCCATTACTACTGCGTAAGTTTTCATCGTCACACCCCTCTACGACGTCATTCTAACAAAATATAACTCATAATTAAAGATGAATAAGACAATTTATTGCAAATTCCTACATCTTTTCAAAAAAAGAAAATCTTATCACAGATTTTCTTTCTTGTTTAAAATTTTCGATTTTCTAACAAAAAAATAACGTTTTCTAAAGAATTCATATCCTTTATTCATAATTTCTTGATTTCTAGTAATACCAAATACACATGAACCACTTCCTGACATTAAAGCTCCATCAAAACCTAACTTCATCATTTCTTTTTTGATTTCTTTAATTTGTGGCACCATTTTAATAGAAGGAAGTTCTAATGTATTTTGTAGATTATCAATAACTGCTTGATAATCATTCATTTCAATTCCTTTTTTCATCTTTCTGCAATCTTGATGTTTTACCTTAGATAAATCTAATGAAGTAAATGCTTTTTGAGTTGAAACACCTTTTTTAGGTTTTACAAGTAATAAATAAGCTTCAAAAGGTTCATCAATAAATTGTAGTTTTTCACCAACACCTTCAACAAAAGCTGTTTTTTCATAAATACAAAATGGAATATCTGCTCCTACTTCTTTTCCTAAAGCAGCCATTTCTTCATAAGATAAATTTAAATGAAATAATTTATTCATAGCTTTAATAACTGCTGCTCCATCAGCACTTCCACCAGCTAATCCTGCTTGCGTTGGAATATGCTTATAGACAAAGATCTTAACACCTTTTTTTAATCCGTATCTTTCTTGCATCAATTGTGCAACTTTATACATAATATTTCTTTGATCGGTAGGAACGATCTTACTATTTGACTCAATTTCAATTCCTTCATCAATGACATTAATATAAATGAGATCATGTAAAGTAATAGGTGCCATGATCATTTCTAAATCATGATATCCATCTTCTCTTTTTCTTACAACATCTAACGCTAAATTTACTTTTGCATATGCTCTTACTTTCATTTTTCATTACCTCGGATACAAATTTCTGGCAACCCCTCTTGTATCAATTCCACCAACACCTAATTGTTTAAAAGAGGTTTTCTCTATAACTTTTTCTAAATCAACATACTCTTTAATATTTGTACTTGCGATTTGAGTTGTGATAATAACAGGATCTAACGCATGAATATTTTTTCTTGAAGGACTTGATGCAAAGTTAGCACCACTCGCTACTAGAAGTTCATAGTATGACTGACACGCTCCTGCAAAGATTACTAATGCATCTTTGTCAGGTTGATATTCTCTAGCCTTTTTGATTGCTTCTACAAAATCTAAACTGTGCAAATAATCTTGACTATTTCTTTTATGTCCATTTTTTTTCAAGGCATCATGTCCTGTAATGACTAAAAGATGTGGATTATATTTTTTTAATAGGTTGGTTATTTTACTAGCAAACTCTTCTTCTTTAAAATAATAACCATATGCTCTAATACCATATTCTTGATATTTTTTCATACACATCTTTAAATAAGAAGGATCTCCATCTAAATGTAAAACACTTCCCTTTAAACATTTTTCTTGTGGTAAATGCACATCTTCTATTACTCTTTTCTCTTGAACAAGCTCTAAATCATCTATTTCACTATCCGCAATAAGACGATACTCTATTCCTCTTAAATAACAAATATTTTCTTGTATATCAATGACTTCAAAAATAATATCTTGATGATATTTTTTTCTACTTACAATATCACCTATCTTCATTCTATCACCATTATATAGTATGTTTATATAATGATTTTGTGATAGCTTGATAATCTTCTAATGTAAGTTGTTCACATCTTAATTTTTGATCTATTTGATTTTCATTTAAAACATCTAATGCATTTTGATATTCTTGTTTTAAATTATTATAAATCGTTTTTCTTCTTTGTTTAAAAGCACTATTTAATACTTTATATAAATCTAAATTAGCTTCCTTATTAATTGTAATCTTTAAAATAGCACTATCAATATGAGGTGCAGGAATAAAAACATTTTGACTTACTGTAAACATATATTCAATTTTACCCATATCTTCAATCATATACATCAGTGGACTTTTATAATCGCTTGTATATTTTAAAGCCACTTCTTTTTGTACCATCACGACAATTTCATCAATAACTTTACTTTCAGTTAAAACCTTTTCAATAATTTGAGTTGTAATATAATAAGGCAAATTAGCTACTAAAATAACTTTTTCATACTTATCCTTTAAAGTCATTAAATCCTCTAAATTTACTTTTAAAAAATCTTCAAAAACAATCTCAATATTTTCCTGATTTAAAAACTCTTCATAGACTCCTTTAAAACGTGTATCTATTTCATAGCTTCTTACATATCCTGCATAACGTGCTAATACTTGAGTTAAAGCACCAATTCCAGGTCCTACTTCAATCACTGCACATTTTTCATTAACACTTGAACAACGAACGATTTTTTCTACGACATGAGGATCAATTAAAAAGTTTTGCCCATATTTCTTTTTAGGATATAAATCATATTTATCTAATATATATTGAGTTGTACTTTTAGTCGCTATATCCTTCATTCTCTAACTCCTTCTCTATCATTTCCCTGGAAATACCCACCATATTTAATCTTTTAAACAAAGTTTTTGCATTGCCATATCCTAAATGAAATAAATCATAAACCTTTAATCTTTTCTTTTTATCTCCAATAATATCTAATTCTAAAAACTCTTTCCAAGAAATACTTTCTTCTTGATTTGAAAATGTAACAACATTTTCAATTGCTTTCTTTACAGCTTCTTTATTTGCTTCAGCAATACCTAGTTTCTTTTTACCAATTGCATCTTTTCTATCAACAAAAGCATGTTTACAATTTTGTACATATTTCTCCACTTGGTTTCTAATCCTTAAACCTGGATAATCTGGATCTGTTAAAACAATAACACCTCTTGTCTTACTAGCCTCTTTAATAAGCTCTAATGTTTTATCATCTAATCCTAGTCCATGTGTTTCAATAGTATCTACATCATATAATTCTTTTAATAATTGGCTATCTGTTTTTCCTTCAACAACAACAATTTCATTAATTCTTTTCATAACTTTACCATTTTAAATAAATCGTCTTCAATTGATCATTCGTGATATATTGAATATGATCTACCCCTTCTATTAAACGATAGGCATCTCCTTTTTTTGTTAATCTTTCTTTAGCATCATTATATACTTCATTTGAAAATTGAAAATAACATTCTCTTTGATTTTTATTTATTTTAGCTTTTAAAGTATTTAATTGATATAAATCAAAATACAACCCTTCTTCTTTAAAATAAGTATGTTTATCATTTTTAGTTATTTTATAACGATCATCTAAATCATACATTTGTTTCATTGTTTGACTATCAAACATCAAATAATTATTATTGATGATTTCCTCATCATCTAATACTAAATCACCCCAGGTTGCATCTATATAATAATAATCATTGTCATATTTTATCATATTTATTGCATGTTTGTCTTTTCTTCCTTTTATTGTTTTCCCTGTTAAAAATGTTGCTTTAAAATGCAATTGATTGAGTAGATATTGCATTGTTTTTGCATAACCACTACAAACTGATTGATGATTAATAAGAACACTGATTATTTCTTGGTTGTATTTTGCTTGTTCATTATACTTACAATGAGTAATAACGTCATCATAAATATATTTTATTTTTTGATAGGATTTTAAATCTTGTGTATCCTCTTTTAGTTGTTTGACAATTTTCTTGATCCTTTTTTGATCTTTAAGAATTTCTTTTTCTTTCATACTATATTCAAAATTAAAAAGACCTTTTGTATTAAGAGACCATTCCTTAATATAAAATAACTCTGGATGATCCTTTAAAACTGCATTAACAATTTTACTTACTTTATCTATCTGTTTTTCTTTAATATAAATATTTTGTTTTCTTGTATAAGCAATATTATAAATTATTTGATAGAGTTGTTTTTGTTTTTTATTTAAAAGCTGGTAATGATATTTAAAACATTGATCTTGTTTAAATTTATTTTCTATACTTTGGTAAGATTGTGGAAAACATCCACATAATAAAAATAATACAAGTAGACTAATCAGTTTTTTCATTTTAAAAAAAATAATCTAGCGAATGCTAGATTACTCTTCCCTCAATTTATATTCAAAATAACTCTTACCAAAATAAACTACACTACCTGCCAAGAGCATCATTAATAATCCTAAGCACATAATAAACATCCCCTTCTTATTCATATCATACTCTTTTATACTATTTTATGCAAATTATTTAGATTTTATATCCTTTTTTTACTTCTTTTTTTCTACAATCTTTTTAAAACTATTATTATAAAATATTATTAGTAAAATAAATATTTTTAAACTTGTTCAATGATTTAAAAGGGGTTAAAATTATAATAAGTAGGTGATATGATGAATGCCGATAGATTATTTATGCTTGTTGATACATGTGCCAATATTGATGAAGTAAAACACGAATTTCCAGATTTAGATTTTTTAACTTATTTTTATGCTTTATTAGGATATTACTGTATTCCTACAATCAAGTTATATAATGAAACAAAAATTAATGAAAACACTTTGAATGGTATTCTTAATGGAAAAATTCAACCTCAAAGAGATGATCTTATTCAAATGAGTTTAGTTTTAAATATTGATTTAAAGAAAACAAACTTTATGCTTTCTCTTGCTGAATGTGAAACATTATCCTATAAAGAAAGCCGTGATAGTTTGATTATCTGTGCAATTAAAAATCATTATTCAATCAATAAAACAAATATCATGTTATCAACTTGCAATCTTGTCAAAATATAAAGGTAGTAAAATAGTGGTTCATACGAACCACTATTTTTTATTTATCTAAATTTTTAAAAGCTGTTGAAAGCATTAATTTAATACGATTTAATTGGTTAACTTCACTAGCTCCTGGATCGTAGTCAACAGCTACAATGTTACTTTGAGGATATTTCTTTCTTAAAGCCTTAATAGCACCTTTACCTGTAACATGGTTTGGTAAACATCCAAATGGTTGCATACATACAATATTTGGTGCTCCACTTTCAATAAGTTCAATCATTTCACCAGTTAAGAACCAACCTTCACCTGTTTGGTTACCAATTGAAACAACTTCTTTAGCTTTATCAGCAAGATGTTCAATAGAAGCTGGTGGATCAAAACGTTTTGATTTTTCTAAAGCTTTGATCATATCTTTTCTTAAGAAATCAACGGCTTTAATTGCGAATTCACATAGCTTAGCAGCTTTAGCAGTCGCATTGAAATGTTTTCTTTCAAATGTTGTTGAATAGAAACAATATTGGAAGAAATCAATTAAATCTGGCATAACCGCTTCTCCACCTTCTCTTTCAATAATATCAACAATTTGATTATTAGCAGTTGGATGGAATTTAACAAGGATTTCTCCTACTAAACCAACTCTTGGTTTCTTGATATCCAATAAAGGTAATTCATCAAAATCTTTTACGATTTGATAAACATTTTTCTTAAATTCTTTCATGCTACCTGTTTCAATATTTTTCATACATTTTTCTACCCATGATTGGTAAAGTCTATTGGCACTTCCTTTTTCTTTTTCATATGGTCTTACACGATAAAGGACTCTCATGAATAAATCTCCATACATTGCACCGATAATAACTTTCTTAGCAAGAGGATAAGTAATCTTAAATCCTGGGTTTGATTCAATACCTTGTAAGTTGGCACTGATAACTGGTACTTGTTCTAAACCAGCATCTTTTAAAGCTTTACGGATAAATCCGATATAGTTTGTGGCACGACATCCACCACCTGTTTGTGAGATGATCAAGGCTGTTTTATTAACATCATATTCACCACTTGTTAAAGCTTCCATCATTTGTCCAGCAACAAGGATACTTGGATAGCAGGCATCATTGTTGACATATTTTAATCCAGCTTCTGTAGCTCCTTTATCTACTGATGGTAAGACTTTTAAGTTATAACCACTTTCTTGCATTGCTTTTTCAACAAATTGGAAATGGATTGGTGACATTTGTGGACAAAGGATTGTCCAACGATCATCTTTCATTTCTTTAGTGAATGGTACTTTCACTGGTTTATATTTTTTAGATAAATCAATTTCTTTATTTTCTTGTTTATCAATTGTTGCTTTTAAGGAACGGATACGGATACGAATAGCACCTAAGTTACTTCCTTCATCAATTTTAATAAGTGTATAAATCTTATTTCTCGCATTTAAGATTTCAGCTACTTGATCTGATGTTACAGCATCTAACCCACAACCAAATGATGTTAATTGAATTAATTGTAAATTAGGTTGTGATGAAACAAATGAAGCTGCATGATACATTCTTGAATGATATGTCCATTGATCCACAACACGTAATTCTTCTAATTCTTTATCTAAGTGACAAACACTGTCTTCTGTTAAAACAGCCATGCCTTCACCAGTAATTAAATCAGCCAATCCATGGTTGATTTCTGGATCGACATGATATGGCCTACCTGATAAAACAACACCTGTCATATTATTTTCTTTTAAATATGCAAGGACTGTTTCCCCTTCTCCTTGAATATCTAAACGGCATTGTTGTAGTTCTTCATAAGCATGTTCAATTGCTGCTTTTAATTCTTTATCACTAATACCAAATGATTTAAATTCATCTTTTAAGTTTGTAAACATTGTTTTTCGGTTACTTAAATCCATGAATGGATTTCTAAAGATGATTTCATTTGTTTCTAAGTTATCTACGTTATTTCTAATAACTTCTGGATAAGAAGTTACGACTGGACAGTTGTAATGATTTCCTTGAGTAACATTTTCTTTTCTTTCATAAGCAACTGAAGGATAGAAAATATATTTAATTCCTTTTTCAATTAAGCTTTCAATATGTCCGTGTGATAATTTAGCTGGATAACATACACTTTCTGATGGAATAGATTCAATTCCTTTTTCATAGATTTTTTTACTTGAACGTGGTGATAAGACTACTCTGAATTTTAAATCAGTAAATAATGTATGCCAGAAAGGATAATTTTCATACATATTCAAGACACGAGGAATACCTACTGTTCCACGTTTTGCTTCTTTAGCCGTTAATGAACGATAATTGAAAACTCGACGATATTTATAATCATATAAGTTTGGTAATTGTTTTGATTTAGGAGGTAAGTTTGCTCCTCTTTCACATCTGTTTCCACTGATATGTTCACTACCATCATTAAATGAAGAAACTGTTAACATACAATGATTTGTACATTTTTGACAATAACGAATTGTACTTTCATAACCGAAAGCATCAACTTGTTCCTTATTAAGTAATGTTGTTCCTTGTCCTTGATATCTTTCTCTAGCAATTAAAGCAATACCAAAAGCACCCATTAATCCAGCGATATCTGGACGAATCGCTTTGATTCCTGTTTCTTGTTCAAAAGCTCTTAAAACAGATTCATTATAGAATGTTCCACCTTGTACTAATACTGATTTACCAATACTTTCAGGCGAACGTAATTTAATAACTTTATATAAAGCATTTTTAATAACAGAATAAGCAAGACCTGCAGAAATATCTTCAATCTTAGCTCCTTCTTTTTGTGCTTGTTTTACTTTAGAGTTCATAAATACAGTACAACGTGATCCTAAATCAATTGGTGCTGTTGATTGTAAAGCTAGATTAGCGAAATCAGCAACATTATACCCTAATGATTTTGCGAATGTTTCAATAAATGAGCCACATCCTGATGAACAAGCTTCATTTAATAAAATATCTTGAATAATACCATCTTCGATCTTGATAGCTTTCATATCTTGTCCACCGATGTCTAAGATAAATGAAACATCATCTTTAAAATATTTAGCGGCTGTAAAGTGAGAAATTGTTTCTACTTCACTGACATCCATTTTAAATGCAGATTTAATTAAAGCTTCACCATATCCAGTTGAACCAGCATGAACAAGTTCTACTCCTTTAGGTAAGATTTCATAGATTTCTTTTAAGATCTTACGAACAACTTCAATTGGATTTCCTTCATTAGATGAATAGAATGTATATAACACAGAACCATCTTCATCAACTAATACAGCTTTAGATGTTGTCGAACCAACATCTACACCTAAGAAAGCTTTTCCTTGATATGTATTTAAATCTCTTTTCTTTACTTTAGTACGATAATGTCTATTTCTAAATTCAATACGATCTTCTTCTGTTTCAAATAATGGTTTCAAAGTATCTGTTTCATCAGAAATACCATCTTTTAATGAATCTAAAATATTCACTAATTCATCTATACTTGTTTGTTTAATTTTATCTTCTCTAGCAAGTAAACAAGCTCCCATAGCAACGAATAATTGAGAGTTTTGAGGGAAAATAACATCTTCATCTTTTAAATTTAATGATTCAATAAAACGTGCACGTAATTGATCTAAGAAATAAAGAGGACCACCTAAGAAAGCAACTTTACCACGAATAGGTTTACCACAAGCAAGACCACTAATTGTTTGATTAACAACTGCTTGGAAAATAGAAATAGCAATATCTTCTCTTGCTGCACCTTCATTGATTAATGGTTGGATATCTGTTTTTGCGAAAACACCACAACGAGAAGCAATTGGATAAATTGTTTCATAGTTTTTAGCTAGTTCATTTAATCCTGCAGCATCTGTTTGTAATAAAGAAGCCATTTGATCAATAAAAGCTCCTGTACCACCTGCACAAGTTCCGTTCATTCTTTGTTCAAGAGTTGATTCAAAATAAGTGATTTTTGCATCTTCTCCACCTAATTCGATTGCGACATCACATTCAGGAATATATGTTTCTACTGTCTTTGTACAAGCAATCACTTCTTGAACGAATTCTACATTTAAGTGTTTTGATAAAGAAAGCCCACCTGATCCAGTCATAACTACTTTAACTGGTAAGTTTCCATGGTGTTCTTGAACTTCTTTAATTAGACTTTCTATTGCTGGTTTAACATCAGAGTAGTGTCTTTGATATTTTGAATAGATACATTGATGTTCTTGATCTTCCACATATAATTTTACTGTTGTTGATCCTACATCAATTCCCATGTAATATAATTTATCCATTTTTTGACTCCTTTACTAAATTAAGTGTCATTTTAGAAATCGTATTTCTAAATTGTTTCACTTCTTTTTCATCAATTCCATCTAACATAATTTTTTCTAATTGAATAACATGATTATCAATCTTTTCTACTGTACTATACGCATGTTCAGTTGCTTTGATTTTTTTCATACGTTTATCATTTTCAACAGGTTCTTTTGTGATATATCCGTTCTTTTCTAAAGAATTTAAAAGACCTGTTGCAGTTGATCTTCTAATATTAAAATATTTTTCTATGTCTTTTTGATAAACTTCTTCATCATTTTCACATAAATAAATAAGAATTAACCCCTGCGGTCCTGATAACATACAATCAATACCATGAATATCATCTAAATAACGTCCCATATATTTAGATAAAACTCTTATCTCCATTCCTATTCGATGTTCCATAAATGTCTCCTTTTTTGTTCGGCTGCTAACATTATACGCTTTTGTCACACTATGTCAAATTATTTGAAATTTTATTATTTAAACAAAAAAATAGATATTTTCATATCTATTTAAATAAAGCACTTCCAATTCTAATCATTGTTGATCCATGTTTTAAAGCTTCATGATAATCATTAGACATTCCCATTGATAACTGATCCAATTGATACATTGGATAATCTTTTTGAAGTCTTTGTAAAAGCTCTTGTGTCATTTTAAAATACTTTTCAGTTTCACTACTTTCAATATGTGGTGCCATCATCATAAGTCCTCTTACTTTTACATGAGGATAATCTTTTAAACTATTAAATACTTCATCAATTTCTTCTACTTCAAAACCATGTTTACTTTCTTCTTTAGCAATATTTACTTGAATTAAAACAGGCATTTCTAAATCTCTTTTAGCGGCTTTTTTTTCAATTTTTTTT